>Ga0181520_10008981_pt1 | contig 13982 bp, 18 predicted proteins | sample PEATcosm2014_Bin_29_FD_132451 | JGI IMG/M metagenome (GOLD analysis project Ga0181520, IMG submission 132451) | Peatland microbial communities from MTU Mesocosm Facility, Houghton, MI, USA - PEATcosm2014_Bin02_30_metaG | ecosystem: Environmental > Terrestrial > Soil > Wetlands > Peat | place... | reverse complement strand
TGGATCGCTCGCCGCCCACAACGTACTTGTGGTCAGCGAAGCAGCCAAAAACAACTGGAGAGTACGCTTGAACACGGAATCCTCCTTCGCAGAAACTCGCGGCTCAGCGGATGAGAGGGTGTGCATCCGTCAAATATGATTTCGCACTTGGTTCTCGGTTGATCGGGAAGCTGCTCTTCGAGCATCGCATCACTCCGTTCTTTATCGTCGCTCTGATTCTTGTCTGGCAACAGCGCCTCCGCGAAAACCTGCTGCAGGCAAGTTCAACTCTACCGCTAACGAGCTTCCCGCTTCACCTAAAGACCGATTCCAACTTCATAGACCGGCCTGCATAGACCGCTGGAACTGAAATCTCTGTTCAAAACAAGACAGTTTTTCGCGCGTGCCTGGCAGCATAGTCGAGGCAACGCGAAGTTTGTCGCTCGTAAAATGCCACGCGCAGAGAGAGACGATTATCACATGCAGCCTCAAAACCCAGTTGTCGCAGTTTTTCGCACTCACACGGAATCCGACCAGGCCGTAAGGCGAAGGACATCCTAGACACGACTCACCCGGTGGATTTAGCCGTGCATTGCAGGTGAAGTCCCGGAAACTGCAGCAGTCTAGCTCCGATCGGCGGATTGCGGACCACCGAAACAACGCAAGGGACAACTTAGTTGACAGCCAAATCAGATTCGTCTCCTACGGCAGGACAAAACTCGTCTAGGCCTTTAATCGCAAGGGACTCTGTTTGTGATCGCCTTGACGGTAGTGATCTTCTTGTTAGTACGAAGCATGGTAGACCATCGCTTCTTTCGAGGCGGTCGGATGAATCAGCATGACAGACTCGTGCCATAGCAACTTTGGGAATATTGCCCGCCCGAGCGATGCAAAGCTCCGATTTCTTCCAAATCATGAGCAGCTTGAAGACCTCAGTTCGTAAAACTCGAGGCCTGCTTCGAACCATCATGGCTGTAAGGCAATTGGCGGTTTCTCGATCCTCAGGAGCAATATGCTGCAAGACCTGAATCCTTTAACCGGATCTTCTCTAATCGCCACAGACGGAGAGTTGGGAACGGTTCGAAATTTCCTGTTCGATGATCAGTCATGGCTGATTCGCTATTTGGTAGTTGAAGTTGGGAATTGGTTCAAACCTCAAGAGGTCGTCATTCCTATAACCGCGGTCGATCAACCAGATTTGACAACCAAGACGCTCACGGTGAGGTTGACAGTACCCCTCCAAACGCAATCTCTACCGCTATTACAGCAACCGCAAAAAACAGAGCACGAATACGCATTGTATTTCCTCGATCCAAGTTCGTTTGAAGAGCGACCCCAGCTTACCAGAGCTTCCTGGCCGCCGTTCGCTAGCCGCGAAAGAGGTCTCCCACTGCATGGATCCAGTCAACCACCGTCATTGTCGAAGCATCTCGGAAGAGCTTTGACTTGACTCCCAAAGCCTGGATGATCTCACCGGAGAAGCGGAAGTCTGGGCTTCGATGCCGCGGGAGATCAGAGTGAGTGTGTCCAAGTGCGTCCTGCACGATCATAGGCCATAGTGCACTCGCCAATGGATTTCGTAATGCGCCAAAAGAGGCCAACCAATGGGCTAGTGAATCCCTTCTGGTCGCTCCTCTCGCTTTCTGTGAGAAAGTGGATTCAATGCGAGAATTGGCTTCTTTATTCCGATCGCCTCATTGACCGTATTGTCTGTTTTCACCTGATCACGTATGGCCGAATTTCGCGTGCTCACTTAGAAGCTGGTAACATATGAGAGCCTAAGCTCTCATTTTCTGAGGGGATAGCGTAGTTAAGACAGCATGCGAGAGAAAAGACGCTCTGATTGTCCGATCAACCGCACGGTGGAACTTTTGGGTGACCGCTGGAGCCTAATTGTAATCCGGGATGTCATGTTCGCGGATCGGCGGCACTACAACGATTTGCTAAGGCTTTCCGAAGAGGGCATTGCTTCCAACATTCTCGCGGACAGGCTCAACCGCTTGATGCGTGCGAGACTTTTGACGCGGAGGAATGATCCCACGCATAAACAAAAGGCCATTTACAGCCTCACCGAGGCTTCGATAGAGCTCGTGCCCTTGATGGCTCAAATGATTACCTGGGCACGGAAGAATACCCCTGCTTCGAAGAACCCATCCACCGAAGGGACACTCCGAGGGAAGCTTGTCGAGGAAGGAGGCGAAGCCATCTGGGATGCATTTATGGCCGAACTGCGTGCCGACCATCTCGGCGCGCCTCGCCCGAGGGCATCTGTATTCGCCAAGCGCCTGGCAGCCCTCGAGGCCAATTGCGAACGCAGGACGCAACGATAGCGTCAACGGCGCACTCCCCACAACAACGTCTCAGGCCAGATCCGGAGCGGCCACCCCAAATTCAGCCCTGCCTCTTTATCACGCGGCCTCCTTTTAGGACGACATCTTTCCTTCAATTATAGATTCTTCTCTCCGACAACTGATTGCAGACTCAATGCAGCGTGAAGTTCAGCGGATACCGCTGCCCAGGCGCCACGACATATGCCCCTCAGCTCGATCATGAAGGCTTTCCAAATTCGCTCACCGTCGTGTTCGAGCAATCGTGGTGGAATCTGCAAATAATTCGAAGCTGAAGCGCGTCTCCGTCCCCACGCGCGAGTGGAACAAGTTGCATAGACGACACGATCAGACCTCGGCGATTCGCCAATCAGTTCGAGGGTCAGATTTGATTGGGTGGCCGGATAGCCCTTTATCTTAGTCACTTTTGCCGACCGCAAATTTTACCACTTGCATTATGCAATCAGTCTATGCATACTGCTACTGCTTGCGTTTTGCAAGTAGCGGTTACGTCGAAACCGTCATTACTGGTGATTGCAATTGACCCACTTCAGGTTAGGGAAGAGTCAATTGGTAAGAGAATTGGGAGCCGCAACGCCCGCCTGGACAGTGGAGCGCGAGAGGCCGGACTGAATGATCGGTCGATCGCGAACATTGAGGTCCACACAAAGAAGCCGAACGAGACACTTAGAGCGTTCGCTCGCACGGGTCAGAATCAACAACTTTTTAAAAGGATGGCCAGATGAACATGAGACACGGGTGGTACAAGCTATTTCTGTTGCCCTTGATCTTTGCAGTCGCCAGCGCGGTAGCACTCGCGCAGGCGAACTCCGAACTCACGGGCATCGTCACGGATCAAACCGGAGCAGTGATCCCAGATGCGAAGATCGTTCTCACCGATCCTGCAACTGGATTTTCCAAGACGACAACAAGCGGCGCGACCGGCCTGTATGACATCTCTGGTCTGAACCCCGCCAACTACAACATGAAGGTCATGGCCAAGGGCTTCGAGTCCTTCGCCCAGAACGGCATCGTGGTGAACGTATCCTCGACTGCTCGCGCGGACATCAAGCTTACGGTAGGCGCCGAAGCCGAGACTGTAACGGTGGAGGCAGATGCTCTTGCGGTGCAGGCCGACTCCAACGTGGTCAGCACACTGATCAGCTCCGAGCAGATCAGCCAGATCGCAACCGAAAACCGCAACTTTGCTGCTCTCGCGGCTTTGGGCCTCGGCGTCAGCTCGGCTCTGCCTGACAGCAACACGCCGACTTCGGTAGCTTCGAACTTCACGATCAGCGTGAACGGCCTTCGTCAGAGCCACAACATTTGGCTGATCGACGGTGGCGAAGCCGATGACCGCGGCGGCGCCGGCGGCATGGACATCATGCCTTCGCAGGACGCCATCGCCGAGTTCACGATGATGACGTCGAACTATCCTCCGGACTACGGCATATCCTCCGGTGCAACCATGAGCTTGTCGCTGAAGAGTGGCACGCAGAAGTTCCATGGCGAAGTGTGGGAGTTCAACCGTACGCCCGCCTACGACGCGAAGAACCCGATTTCGGGGACGCTGACCAACCTCCACTACAACATCTACGGCTTCAACGCTGGCGGTCCGGTGTACATCCCCAAGGTGTACAACACCAACAAGCAGAAAACCTTCTTCTTCTACAACGAAGAGTGGCGCAAGATTCTCTCCGGCGCCGGTACGACCAACGTTCCTACGCTTGCCAACGCCGACCGGCCGACCGCTGGAACCGATCTAACCTACGTCGCACCTGGGTTTGCCAGCAGCACCAGCCTGATTGTTCCCACCGTGGGCGATCCGGCTTATAACGCGCAACTCGTTGCACTCGGCTTGACGCCGGGTCAGCCGTTTCCTGAAAACAAGATTCCGCACCAGTTGTTCGATCCGAACGCGGTGCTGTATCTGAATTCGGGCATCATTCCGAAACCAACCACCGCTGACGGTCACGTGATCGCCAACGTTGCAAATCCGATCGATGTGCGTGACGACATTGTCCGTATCGACCACAAGTTCAGCGACAAGTGGACGATCCTCGGTCACTACATGCACGACAGCGTGCTTCAGGGCTACGCGCAGCCTGAACTCGGCTGGCTGTATGCAAGCTACAACACAGTCACCAGCACACTGTCGAACCCGGCGAACTCGGCTGCCATCAAGATAAGCGGAACGATCAATCCGAACCTGCTCGTCGAAGCCAGCATCAACTACGACGGCAACACCATTAACATCACCAACAGCTCTCTGGCGAACAAGCCGGCTGGCTGGAGCCTCAACAGCTTCTTCAACACCGGCAACCCGTATGTTCCTGGCGTGGGCGGCGGCTGGGGCAACCCCTACAACGTAGGCGAAGACATGGGTTCCGCTCCGTGGCACAACGCGGCGCAGGACTACGAGCCGAAGCTCGATGTTTCGTACACCATGGGCAAGCACGCAATGAAATACGGCTTCAGCTACAACCGCTACACCAAGAACCAGCAGTTGTTCGGCGACGCCGAAGGCAACCTCGCCTTCAGCAACAAGACCAACGACTCGTTCATGGATATGTTGCTGGGTATTGCGAGCAGCTACTCGCAGTTCCAGGCAGTGCCGGTTCGCCACTATGTCAACCAGACTCCGTCGGCTTATGTGATGGATAACTGGCACGTCACGCCACGCCTCAGCTTGCAGCTCGGACTTCGTTATGACGCCCTGCCGCACGCGTGGGAGCGTAGCAACGCGGTGTCGAACTTCGATCCGGATCTGTACCTGACCAGCCAGGCTCCACAGTTCAACTCCGACGGTTCGCTCAACCCAAACGGCCCTGGATTCCAGACCGTCAACGGAACGCGCTTCTACCTCAACGGCATGGGCCTGGCAGGTCAGAACGGCTTCCCGCGCGGATTGGTTGTCAACGACTACAACACGCTGCAGCCTCGCATCGGCTTCTCTGAAGACATCTTTGGAAACGGCAAGACCGTTCTCCGTGGCGGCTTCGGAACCTTCTACGAGCGCATGCAGGGCAACGACATCTACAACGCAGCCACGTCGCCGCCGTTCGCTTACAGCCCGAGCGCGAGCAGCGTGTACATGACAACCCCGAGCAAGAGTTGGGTCACCGGCGCAACCGCTGCATCCCCGACCTTTCCGGCCGAAATGGCTAACCTTGCCAAGACTTACAAGGCACCGGCGGTGGCGCAGTTCAGCCTCGGCGTACAGCATGAGCTGAAGCCGTCGATGATCTGGGTTGTGCAGTATGTCGGCAACCTTGCGTGGCACCAGAACATCTTCCACCACATCAACACCTTCCCGATCAACACGGACCTCAACACCCGTTGCAACGAGGGGGACGGAAACGACAAGTATGCCGGCGATGTCTGCCCCAACGGCAAGGTGCCGGCCAACCTGGCGATTCCTGATGAGTTCCGTACCTATCCGGGATTCGCCGACATCCAACAAGAAGAGAACACCACCAACGGTAACTACAACGGCTTCCAGACGGGCCTTCGCATTCAGAATCGCTGGGGCCTCAGCGGCGAGCTCGATTACACGTATTCGCATGAAATCGATCTCACCACCTACGACCTCGATAACGTCAGCAACCCCTTCAACCTGAAATACGACAAGGGGTCTGGTGCGCTGGATCGTCGCCAAATGCTGAGCGCCAACTATGTCTACAACCTGCCCTTCTTTGCGAAGAGCGCTGGCTTAGTCAAGTCGGTTCTCGGTGGATGGGAACTTGCCGGCACAATCATCGACGAGACCGGCTTGAATTCGTCGGGCAACAACCAGGGACCGGGCCTCTCGATCAACTACGATCCGGTCGGTCTCGACGGTGGCAACAACGCCTACACTAACCGCCCGAACGTGAGCGGCCGCGTCCACTACACCAAGAAGTACAGCCCGGCGACGGGTCAGAACGAGTGGTTCGATACCACGCAGTTCTCCGCACCCGTTCCATCATGGCTGGGAGGCCCCAATCAGGGCTTCGGCAGCGCCCGCAAGGACGCGATCGTCGGTCCTGGCCGTGTGAACTTCACGACTTCGTTTTACAAGTCGTTCGCAATGACTGAACGCGCTCACGTCGAGCTTCGCTTCGAGTCGTTCAATACCTTCAATCACACTCAGTTCAACGCGTTCGACGACAAACTTGGAGACAGCCAGTTCGGCCAGATCACCAGTGTGTGGGATCCCCGCGTGCTGGAACTGGGCGGCAAGTTCGTCTTCTGAGAAGACGGAATTTCAGTTATGAACTAAAGGGGACCGGCGTAAGCCCGTCCCCTTTAGACCCCAAGGGCTAACTAGCTTGATCGACTTTTGAACGGCAGGTTCACCTCCCTGATCCTGCCGCCCTTTTCCAGTACCAACCTCATCGCTCCTCGCCAAGTTCGTGAGCTGAATCACCACTGGCGCGGAAGATGAATCTGCAATTTCGAGACGGGTCCGGGGCAGATCATCGAGTTCGTGATTCCACTTGGCGAATAGTCGGGTCGGCTGCACCCGCTATGGAGCGAGGTCACGCCGTTGGACGTCCACGGTGCGCAAAGGGGGTGGAATGATCTGTGATCAGTGACAAAGAGATGTCTATAGTGATCGTCGAAGATTCCTACTTCAAGATCCAGACCGCTGCACGCATATTAGCGCGTCACTTTGACGATGCACTTCGAAACGTCGGCCTCACGAATGGTCAGTTCATCCTAATGGTGCTGCTGGATCGCTCGGCGCCTGCAAGCATGGCTGAGCTCTCAGCTCAACTCTGCGTGGACCGTTCCACGCTGACAGCAGCACTGAAACCTTTGGAGCGACGTCGACTTTTGCGAATCCAGCCGCATTCGACTGATCGACGAATTAAGCAAATACTCTTGACCATTCGTGGTGAATGGCTCCTGGAAATGGCCATCCCAGTGTGGGAGGAAGCCAAAATCAAGATTGGGCCGCCGCTCCCAAGAAAATATCTAGAAAAGCTCCACCAGGCTTTACGCCACTTACGCCATTCCAGCGAAGCCTGAGAGCAGAAGCAGTCTCGGTAATCGAGCCGGCGAGTCCCTCCGAGCGATTGCGAATTCACAGGGCGCTCGATAAACTTCCACGTCCAGCCCCTATTCGTATCGTCGCCATGGATGTTTGCGTCTAGCATGCAGGCATTTTTTATTAGAGTGTGCGACGACCAACCATCGAGAGGCAAACATGCCGGCCGGTTGTCAACCTCGGCTAGATGATAACCAGCGATCAAGTCGATGGGCATAGGCTCGGCTCTGGGATATACCACTTGCAATATGCAAGCGGTATGTGCATACTGATACCAATTACACTGCGCCATTGGCGTGAGGAGTTTCGATCACCGAATTCCAACATCGGCCAGGAGGTCGGAAAGAGGACGAACATGACAACGACTGGAGTATCACGACGGAAATTGCTCGAAGCGGGAACTTGCGCGTTGGCTGGCGCAGTAGGATTCTCGCTGTCGGCAAGTGCGGAGGCGAGCGAGACAGCCGAAGAACTCGCCCGGATGTACTACAAGGCGTGGGAGAAAAATGACTGGGGGCCGTTCGACAGCCTACTGGCCGACAACTTCACCTTTACCAGTGCCGCCGACGACGACCACATCAGCAAGAGCGCCTTCAAAAAGGGATGTTGGGATACGCAAATCGATTTCATCCAACGATTCGATGTGGAGCGAGTGTTCGGAAACGACGCCGAAGCGTTTGTGAAATATCTTTGCCACACGAAGAACGGTAAATCATTCCGGAACGTGGAGTATTTCAGGGTTCGAGACGGCAAGGTGGAATCCATTGAGTGTTATTTCGGAGGCAAATCCACTTTCGCGTCCGCGGTGAGCAATGGGTAACGGGGGCAGATGAGCGGTCGGATGGAACGGCTCCGCCGACGATGCAGGAATGTCTCAACGAGAAAGAACGAGAGCAGTTTCGGTCGAGCCACCTGGGAGTCGAAATGCGGATCTGTGATCACTGGATTTTGAAACTTCTGCCGGTATTTGTGGTGGCGGCATGCGCGATCCTCCGCGGTGAGTCAGCACCACGGCGGCGGATCGATCCAGGGCTGGCAACGTTGGGAGCGGGATTCGTCTCTGGAACTGCGCGGGTGAACGGAACAACTCTCTACTATGTGCACGGCGGGACCGGTCCGGCGATCATTCTGCTGCACGCCTTTCCCGAAGACTGGTACGAATATCACCGCATCATGCCGCTGTTGGCGAAGCATTTCGCGGTCGTGGCCGTTGATCTGCGAGGCATTGGCGGTTCTGCGGCGACCCGAGATGGCTACGACGCCGCGAATATGGCAGAAGACGTTCACCAGCTGGTGGAACATTTGCATTTGGAACACGTGTATGTCGTCGGGCACGATATTGGTGGAATGGTAGCCTATGCCTTCGTGCGAATGTATCCGGAAACCAGCCGCGGCGTGATGTTGCTCGACGCGCCGGTCCCTGGTCTCGGACCGTGGGATACCGTTAAAGCTAGTCCCCTTATTTGGCATATTTATTTCCAGCAGACGCCGGACCTGCCTGAACAACTGATTGCCGGGCGGGAAGCTATTTACTTCCGCCATTTTCTAGACAGGGACACATTCAGTGACGCGGACGTCGCCCGCTATGCCCGGGATTATGCCGCTCCAGAACATCTGCGCGCGTTGTTGGAGATATACCGGGCCTTTCCCGCGAATGAGAAATTCAATGCAGCGCACCGCAGCGCGATCAGCCTGCCTCTGGTGCTGGCACCCGGAGAGAATTCGCCTTTCGAGGAGCTTATGCCAGGATTCGCCGAAGCGTTACGGGATCATGGGTGCTCAAACGTCAAGATCGAAGTTATCAAGAACGGCGCGCATTACATTGCAGACGAACAGCCTGAGGCCGTGGCTCAGCTGATCGAACGGTACGCCTCTTTATGAGGCGATGGCTATATGCGCAAGAAGAACAGGAATCCACCTTGCCGCAGGATCGTTTTGCGGGTCCCGGATCTGGATCACACGAAGTCAGCTGTTCTCAACAGCTTGAGTTCGCCTCGTTCGAGGCGAAACTACAAGTTCGCGATGGAGCAATTCATCACCTGGAATTGCTCCGAACCGCGACTTGCCTTGAATCGGGCCGTGGTTCTGCGATTTTGCCTCTACTTTGATCTGATCCTGCTTGCCCCACCAAAGTGCAGGACGCGCTGGAAGTCGCGCCCCACGTGTTTGGGCCTACTCGCGCCCGGCGGGGTTATATTGCCCATACAGAACGGCTGGGTTGCGCGAGTGCTTGCGGACGGTCTGGGCGAAGACAAGATCCTTGGAGGATTCTCAAATCTTGGCGCCACGATGGTTGAACCTGGTGTCTACGAGCAGAAGAATGCCGGGCATCTAGTGATAGGCGAACTTGCCGGCGGTGTCAGTGAGCGCGTGGAGCGGGTTGCGCTGGACCCGATGTTGGTCGTGAAAATACTTGCCGGTGATCCCCGCAACCTCTGGCGAGGAAGCTAGGTATACGAGTGTTTTTGCACTCTCTTCTGGAGTTCTGGCGAAACGCTTGGCAATCCCAATGCCGAAAGAGATTAGGCCGCCGGCATCAGTTCCGAACTGAGTAGCGACAAAACCAGGATGCCAGCAGTTTGCTGTCACGCCAGTGCCCTGCAGCCGCCGCGACAGTTCCCTGGTAAACAGGATATTGCACAGTTTTGAATGGCCATAGACGGTGAAACCCGGTCCCCCGTAGCGCAGCCGCACTGGAAAGCTCCACCGATAGGACTTCTCCGACTGCAAATCGTCGAGGTCGAGTTTAACCGCTTCGTGTGCGTCCGACGCAGTATTCACAATCCGGGCAGGTGCCGATGCCACCAACCCCGTGCCCGAGAGCCTCATGCGTAACGTCAGCGATGGTAAAGGCAAGAACGCCCACAGAGATTAGCGTGAGCGCATCGTCCTCTGTTTCGCGCTGCATTAGCATCAGCCTAGCATCTGTACCAAAGGACTCCGGCCGTGGAGAGATTGCGGGCCAATAACCGCCAATCCGGACTGAACTTGAAAATCGGGGTAGTGGTGCAGTTTCGGGGTAGTTTCCGGTTCGTGGTAGAGTCATCCGTGAAGCACGAGAGGCCGATATGCGCCTTAAAACTCTGGCCGCAATCGCCTTGCTTGTCCTACTGACCTTGAACGATGGCGCAGGTGCGCAACAATCTGAGAGGTCCTTGGATACCTTCGCTGCGTGGAATGACAATTCCCTTATCACCGTTCAGAAAAAGGGCGGAAACCCCGCTCGTTCGGGCGACGTCAAGATCGAGTTCTATGGACACGATGCATTCAAGGTCACGTCGCCGGCCGGGTTGACCGTTCTCACCGATCCTTGGCGAAATGATTCAACGGGCCTTTACCCAAAGTGGTTCCTTAGTCAGTTTCCCGCAATCCGGGTCGATATAGTTCTCTCCACTCACGCTCATTTCGACCACGATGCTGTGGATCGCCCGAAAGGACTGATGATTCTCGAACGGTTGGTGGGGCAGTTTAGGCTTGGCGATATTGAAATAACGGGCCTAGCGGACAAGCACAAATGTGAGCCGACGCCTGCTGATAAGCGGGATAGTGGCTCCGCTGATCTCTATGAAGAGACTTGTCCGCCGAACAATGTGATCGGCTTCGATAACGCGATTGAGCTCATTGAGACCGGGGGTTTGCGGATCGCCGTCTGGGGCGACAATCGCGCGACGCCTGACCCTCTTCTCGATCATTACTTGAAAAATGTTGACGTGCTCATTCTGCCCATCGAGTCAATACTCACTCGCGCTGAGGTCGATGGAATCGTCGGGAAATATAATCCTAAGGTTGTAATTCCAGCTCACTATTTTGTCACTGGTTTGACGACCGACGTTTCGGGTTTGGAATCGGCCGATGGATGGGTGAATGACCAGGAGAAAATTCCTCATGCGGATGTTCGTCGCCTCGATCGTGCGGATTTGAAGCTCAATGCATCCGAGCTGGAAGGGGCCCATCACAGGGTCTATTACTTCGGAAATCACTTCGAGAAGAAATAGCGATTGAGGGCCAAAACCGCGATCAAATCGCGAGATCAATTTCACCTCCTCAGCGGGCGGCATCGGCGGAAGGGTCTCAGAGATTTGCGAGTTCCGGTCGCATCACCGTCCACCCGTCGTAACACTTCGGTAAACACTCCAGCACGCCTCCGGCGTGGATGATGCTGCCTTTTCTCTCGCCATCCCCATGGCAGGATGCTTGTGTACTGGGTTGCAGCAATGGACTATATTCGCTGGCAGGATTGGACTTTGCGCTCGTTGAGCAGAAACAGAAGGTACGTACGAACATTGCTCTGGGCCCTGCTGATCGGGTGACTTGCGGAAGTACTTGGCGAACTCAGCAACGGTGTGGGTGTAGTGGCGAACCGTGCGTTCGGAGAAGTTGCGCAGCCGGAGGTCTTCCTGCATGCGCTGGCGTAGATGGGTCATGGACACCTCCTCGGGTGTCCAACACTCTATCCAAACGCCACAAATGCATCCCCTCCCGCGCTAGCGGGTTAGTGCAAATCGCCAACTAACTTATCGACAAATGAGATTAAGGCAAGTTGCTAAATAGTCGCGATGTCGAACTCTTGCCAGCCCAGGCAACGCTGGATCCACGTTTCAGGGTAGCCGGTTATACAGCAACTTGCCGTATCCATCCGAATAGAGGTCGATGAGCGTTAAGCCCATCGTAATTTTGAAGAAGCTATTCTCATGGAAGAGAAGCCAGCATCGTCTGACTGGATGGCATGATTGCTCCCGGGACCGTCAGGAACGAACGCTGGGATAAATCTTGGCGGTATCCACCAGGCTCTTCAGCACCCGCACATTACGTTCCTCATCACGTGGTTCGTCCACCGGCGAATGAAAGTCGTTCCACGTAACAGCTACCGAATGCCGTGTTCTCTCATCAGCTGGGAGAACGCCGGAGTGGTCCTCAATTGCGCAAAATCGTTGTCCTCAAGAAGGCGCTTACGATCATTGAACCCCTCACTCAGAGATTTGCGTAAGAAGTCGATCGCGCGGTCCTTCAATCCTGCGCGAGCAAAGAGCTCGGCCATACAGTAATAGAGACCTGCCCTTTCGACTGTTGACGACGGTTCCTCAATGCTTTGCGTGCTCATCCGCTCGAAAATATCCGGGTCGAGAGAGAACGCCGCTCGGTATGCCACAGCACCTTGTTGAATTTTTCCCTCTGCAAAATACGTGGTCCCGAGATTTTTCGAAAAACAAGCCTTGTTGGGGTCTGATCTAATCGCTTTCTTGAATAGCTTTTCAGCTGCATGAAAATCTTTTTGTTCGAGAAAAATCGTCCCTAAGTTATTAAGCGCATCTGCATAGTTTCTCCGAAGCTTAAGCGCCCGCTCATAATCAGCTTTTGCTTCCTCGAACGCGTACATATGCTGATATGCGATCCCGGTCTTATTCCATATTGCTGCCGACTTTTCAGGGATCAAGTCATAGGATGAAATTGCAGCTTGATACTCTTGACGTGCCATAAGAACGTCGGCCCTCTCTTCCACCGATGTGAGATTCGCAACTTGCTGCAATCCACCGCCAACGTGCGTACCCGTCGCCTGGGATCCTGAATCGCTGGCAAAGAGAGTCGTCTGATAAGGGATTGGAAAAAAGGCCGTCAAGATCAGGGCAGTTTCTCGAAACGCAAAACTTATTTGCATAAGGTATTCCCGCGCCAATTTGTAATAGGCTAGTAGGACAGGTGCGCGTCTCCTTTGAGAGAATTCACGTGATTCACGGTCCGGCCAGCTGCGGCCCTTGCGGTATGGGTCATGAACATCCCTGCAGATGCAATTCGCAAATTCTCACTGACCAATATGGCTATGCCATTCGTTGTTCGCATCGTTTACATTCCTTTTCGCCTTCCGAGCTTGGTCATGAATGAAGTTGCCGTGTCGCCTGGCAGTTCAACTGAGAATAGTAATCAAAGCGGTCAGCAGATGTTGCGGCTTATCGGCGGCCCGAGTGGATATTGTGATGAACCGCAGGATTTGTGCGGCAAACTGCAGATGCAAGGCCACACTTCTGAGCCCACGGAGTCTGAGAAACGCGACGATCTTGACGTGTAGTCGCCAAGTGGGACACTTGCCGGCCATACGGCCACTTGCCGAGAACACCGATCGACTTGAATAGCTCAATGCGTGCTTTGTCTTGTTCGCGTCGGTTGAAGACCCGCTATCGGACAAGTTACCGCATTGATTTGCGACTTGCGAAAGAACTGTCGGACCACGCCGCGGGGTAATGCTTTCGGCGGTCAGCGGACCGAATGGGCAAGCACAGACTCACCTAGGCAATCACCTGGGCAGGCGCGAACGTAACGGCAAGGACCGTGATGTCGTCCTGCTGTCCGTACGCTTGTGCCGTTCGGGCGATCTGCTCGGCGGAGCGTGTGGATAGTTCTCGGGTGCAGTCGAATCCGAAAAGATCAGAAGCATGACGAAGGCAATATAAGCCAGACATTATTTTCGTAGGGCAGCCCATTAGTCCAAAGTGCTGGAGCTTCGAAGCCGTTTGTCAAGTTCGGCCAGATGACAACCAGCGGTCGAGTCGATCTGCGTGGGTGCGGCTTGATCGGTGCTCCGAGCCGTCCGAGAGCTTCACCGTGAATTCGCGGTTCTCGATGGATCGGAGTTCTACTATGCCTTTTGA
>Ga0181520_10008980_pt1 | contig 13982 bp, 9 predicted proteins | sample PEATcosm2014_Bin_29_FD_132451 | JGI IMG/M metagenome (GOLD analysis project Ga0181520, IMG submission 132451) | Peatland microbial communities from MTU Mesocosm Facility, Houghton, MI, USA - PEATcosm2014_Bin02_30_metaG | ecosystem: Environmental > Terrestrial > Soil > Wetlands > Peat | place... | reverse complement strand
CTGTAGAAGTTTGGCATTACATTGAGGTTCGGAGTCGCAACCGACATTCCCTGCTATATATACCGTGATAAAATTGTGATAAATGTTCCGTTATACGCCTTCGATAAGTAACAAGACGCCCGCCCCACGCGGGCCTGTGCGGGCGTGCCCCTCCGCCGTTCCCGCCGTTCCCGCCGTTCCTGCCGTTCCTGCCGTCCCTGCCGTTCGCTCATCATTCATCACTCATCACTCATCGCTCGCCGTATTGACGGCTGGCACCTGATGGACTATGGTTACGCGACGTGCCTGGCGTGCACCCGGCCCGCGGGCAGTTTGGGCTGTGATCCAAGCAAGTACCCGGAGGTGTTCGTTTTGCAGTACCGTCACATGGGCGACACGGGGATTGACGTGTCGGCAATCGGCATCGGCACCATGCGCTTCAAAGACAGGGACAACGCGGTCGATATTATCAACCGTTCCCTCGACTCCGGCCTCACCTACATCGACATCGGACCGGCGTACAGCTTCAAGTCGTTTGACGATAATGCGGAAGCCTGGACCGGCGAGGCCATTCGTGGCCGCGAGCGCTCCAGCATGGTCATCAGCTCGAAAGCCCAGCCGCGACCGAAGTCGGACAACCCGAACGTCGCGGCAAGTCTCGGCGTATTCACCCGCGATCAGATGTGGCAGTGCATCGAGAACTCGCTCAAGCGCGCGGGAATCGGCTACTTCGACTTCTACCAGTTCTGGGACATGAGTGCGCCGGATCACTTCGAGGCGGCATGCCTCGGCGACGACGCGCCACTCAAGGCGCTGCTGGAGGCGAAGGAGCAAGGCCTTATCAGGGAACTGGGGTTCACCAGCCACGGGCAGGCGGATGACATCATCTCCTGGCTCGCGCAGGTGCCCGAGTTCAGGACCATCACGGTGTACTACAACTTCAACGACCGCCACCCCGAGCGCGCGGTCAACTACGCGCACGAGCACGGGGTCGGCGTAGTCGTCATGGGTCCGCTGCGCGGCGGGCTTCTCGTGGGGCAGTCGCCGGTTTTCGCGCGATACCTGCCGGAGTTGGAGGGCGCGCCGGTGCAGGAGATCGCGCTGCGGTTCCTGCTCAGCACGCCGGCAGTCTCCACCGTCATCGGCGGGATTAACGACCCCGTTCATCTCGCCGAGAATGTCGCGGTCGTCGAGGCGGAGACCGCGCTTACCCCCGAGCAGCGCCAGAAGTTCGTCGATGCGTTCCAGGAGTTCAGCAAGGGCGAGGCGCTGTGCAGCGGCTGCAACTACTGCGCCGGCGCGTGCCCCGAGGAACTGCCGATCTCCACGCTTCTGGGTGTGTTCCAGCTTCACGATGTCCTGGAGATGCCGGGAGCATTGGCGCAGTTGAAAAACTTCGCGACCAATGACCAGTTCGATGCCTCCAAGTGTCTCGCGTGCGGAATCTGCGTCGAAAAATGCCCGCAGAGCCTGGACATCCCCGGCAAGATGGAAGCCGTGGCGGCGTTCTTTGCCAAATTGAAGTCGGCGTAAGGCGGGGCGAACGGCGAGATGGACCACGAAGACCCAAAAGCACGAAGAACGGCCAAAGGCAGCCGACAATTGCGGTTGCTGAGGCCGTTCTTCGCGTCCTTGTGGCTTTGTGGTCTCCTGGCCGTTTCCTACGCCCTTGCCCCCTTATGATCTGTGCTGCCCTCCTGCGTTGGATATTCGCTTCCGGCCGTGTTCGCCGGGGAGGCGAATGTGGCCGGGAAGAGGAAGATAGCGCTGGACGAATTCGTGGGCTATGACGCTGACGGGAGGGTGTGGACGGTCGCTCGCCCGCTGCCCAGGCCCCAGTAGACGAACCTGAAAGGATGACGGCCATGGCCAAGATCCCTGTTGCCCTGCAGATGTACACGGTTCGCGATCAGACAGACATCGACTTCATCGGCACGTATAAGAAAGTTGCCGAGATCGGCTATCCGGGCGTCGAGATCGCCGGCACCGGCGGGCTGAGCGCCGCCGAGATGAAAGCCCTGCTCGATGACTGCGGCTTCGGGCGCGCGGGCATTCATTTCGGCATCGAGGCCCTCGAAAGCGACCTCAGCGCCGCGATCGACTACGCTCTCGGTATCGACAGCAAGTACATCACCTGCCCGTGGATGCCCGAGGAGCGCCGCCGGGACGCCGAGGGCTGGAAGGCTACGGCGAAGACGCTGTGCCAGATCGGCAAGAAGATCGCCGAAGCCGGCCTGCTCTTCTCCTACCACAACCACAGCTTCGAGTTCCAGAAGTTCGACGGCGAATACGGCCTCGACATCCTGTACGCGAACAGTTGCAACAGCCTCAATGCGCAGATCGACACGTACTGGGTGAAGCACGGCGGCGAGGACCCGGCCGCCTACATCCGCAAGTATGCCGGGCGCGTGCCGCTGGTGCACATCAAGGACATGTCGGACGACCCGGAACCGACCTTCACCGAGATCGGCAACGGCATCCTCGATTGGCCGTCGATCTTCGCCGCAGGCGAGGCCGCGGGCACTCAGTGGTTCATCGTCGAGCAGGACACCTGCAAGGGCCCGTCGCTGGAGAGCGCGAAGATCAGCTTTGAGAATCTCAAAACGCTGAACGCTGAACGCTGAATCAACGGCAAGGAACGGCGAAAAACGGCGAAAAACGGCGAAAAACGGTAAGAAACGGCAAGAAACGGCGAAGAGGGCGCGCGGATGATGGAGTCGCGGGACTTCTGCCGCGCGCCCTCTGGCGACCTATGGCGCGTCTCGGTACACTCTGCCTGATGGGGCTTCAGCAAAGCCGCTTGTGGGACACCGGCGTCCAGGCCATCTTCCGCGTGCCGTAATCCTTCCCATCCTATCAATCCTATTAGCCTTGCCGTCCGCTGCCTTCCCGCCGTTGACATTCTCCGCGCGCGAGGATGAAAGGAACCTGTAGTCACGGCGGCGAGTCTGCATTTTGGTTGGCGGCTGCCATAATCTATGGGGGAATCGGAACGGCTCCCAGCTTCCAAAGGAGAAGGACCTTGATGCGCAAACTCTTCGCCGCGACGGCGGTCCTGGCAGTCCTGACTTGTGCGGGGGTGGTGGCCCAGCAGGCCAAGCCGTGGGAACTGCAGGGCACGAACGCCGGGCAGGAAGTCGTGGGGCCTGATGGCGGGACGATGGTCTGGGTGCCGCCGGGCGAGTTCACGATGGGGAGCGGCGATGGAGAGGGGCGCCCCAACGAGCGCCCGGCCCACCGAGTGCGGATCACGAAGGGATTCTGGCTCAGCAAGTGCGAGGTGTCTTTGGCGCAGTGGAAGCGTTACTGCCAGGCTGCAGGCATCGCGGTGCGCGAGGACCTGGCGAGACACGAGGACGATCATCCCCTATGGGGAGCGGACTGGGATGACTGCTGGGCCTACAGCCGGTTTTACGGTTTATCTCTGCCGACGGAGGCGCAGTGGGAGTACGCGGCGCGGGGCCCGGAGGGGCGCAGGTACCCATGGGGCAATGAGTGGGACGCAAGCAGGTGCTGCAACGACGACAACGTCGGCCCCAAAGCGGCAACCTTCCCTGTCGGCAGTTTCCCCGCCGGCGCGGCCTGGTGTGGGGCCCTGGACATGGCGGGGAACCTGGCGGCGTGGTGCAACGATTGGTATTCGGCGACGTACTATGCGGTCTCTCCGGCGGAAGACCCGAAAGGCCCCGATCAGGGCACAGAGCGGGTGCAGCGGGGGGGCTACTTCTGGAGCAAGGAGGATGAATGCCGAGGCGCATGGCGCTCCAGCGACGATCCAAAGAACCGCGACGGCGCCGGCGGCCTGCGCACCTGCTTCACCCCGTAGCTCATGTCCCACGACGATGCCATGAGGCCGCCAGCCGAGCGCTCTCGAACCGCTCGGGCGTCCTGACACACTGCTCGTATGGATACAAGGTGTGGGGTCCGCCCGTCGATTATAGGTAGAACTGCCGCAAGCGTGGCGGCGAGGAACGGCGAGGGGAACAGGATTGATAGGATTTTGAAGATTACGGCATGACGGATAGTCCCGTAGCAGCATAGCCCCGACGGCCTGTCCTCTGGCTGTTGAATACGGCCAGACTACCGCCGATTACCTACTATTGCTACGCCGCTTTGACAACCAGCAGACGAAGCGCTCGGAATGTTGTCAGAGGCTGACCGTCAAGATGAAAGGCGAACGGCGTTGAACCACAGAGACACAGAGGGCACAGAGAACGACTGGGAAACGGCCTGCCCCACGATAGGCGTTAAAGGACGTTGCCGTTCTCTGTGTCCTCTATGTCTCTGTGGTCAATCGCCGTCCATTCCTCGGCAGGGCATCTCATTGCCGATCAGGGCCGCGCAACTGGCGTAGTAATACGACCTACAATTGGAAGACGCACCCCAAGGCGTGTCGCGCGTTGACACTCTCCGCGCGGGAGGGTACAATCGCCCCCGGTTCGCTGCCCCTATCCTTTGACGGAAGCATGAGTCTCGCAGCAATGACCGGCATTGTTTTCGACATCAAGAAGTTCACCGTGCACGACGGTCCCGGAATCCGCACCACTGTGTTCATGAAGGGTTGTCCCCTTCGCTGCGTATGGTGCCATAACCCGGAATCCATCTCTCCCAGGCCTGTTCTCGCTCAGTTCCCGCGCAATTGCATCGGCTGTGGGAAGTGCCTGACCAACTGCCCGAATGGGGCGCTTTCGCTGGCTGAGGCGACGGAGGACGGCGGGCGAGACGCCCGCCCCACGCGCCCAACCATGCAGATCGTCATCGACCGTGTGAAGTGCGGGGCTTGCGGGGCTTGCGCCAAGGAGTGCTATGCCGAGGCGCTGGTGCTCCAGGGCAAGGAGATGAGCGTTGAGGAAGTCATCGCCGAGGTCGAAAAAGACCGCCCGTTCTATGACAACTCCGGCGGCGGGATGACCCTTTCCGGCGGCGAGCCGCTCTTCCAGCTCGACTTCACCGAAGGCCTCCTGAAGCTGGCCAAGGAGCGCGGCTTGCACACCGTCCTCGACACCTGCGGGTTCGTCGGCTGGCCTGCTTACGAGCGCGTACTGCCTTATGTCGATCTCGTGCTGTTCGACATCAAGGGCGTCGACCCGGCGCGGCACCTCGCGCATACCGGACAGGACAATGCCGTCATCCACGAGAACCTGCGGCGGATGCTTCAGGCCGGGCAGCCGGTGATGGTCCGCGTTCCAACCATTCCCGGCCACAACGCGACCATCGAGGATGCCGAGGCTCTCGCGCGGTTCCTCCTGTCGCTGCCCCGCGTGCCGCCGGTGGAGCTTCTGCGCTACCATCGCCTCGGCGAGGGCAAATATGCGTCGCTGGGGCTGCCGGAACCGGCATTGAAGCCCGATCCACCGTCAGAAGAGCTGATGCAGGAACTTTGCGGAGTTCTGGCGAACTATAGCATTCAGTGTACTTCCGGCGGATAAGCATATTTCCGGCGTAGAAGCGCCGGCGCACCGGAGGCCTGATGCCGGATGCGTTGCGACCGAACGGTTTGTTGATGACCCGTGCCCTGCGAACGGTGGCCGCCGAAAGGTGGACGCCGTTCTTCGCAATACGGGCAGGCATATCCGCGGTTCGGATACGCTGACTCGCGACGCGGGTGCATCGCTGCGTCATGCGAAGGTCAGCACGTTGGAGGGTTTCTCTATGCGACGCTTCGTCTTATTTGCGTGTCTGCTGTGTCTCGCGGCTGTCACCGCTGCACAGGCCGCGCCGGTGATCTACACTCTCCAGCCCGACGGAGCGCCGGTCACGATTACCAAGATCTGGGGAGGCTGGATTCCGCCGGATTGGGCTCCGGCAGTGCACAAGGAGGCGCTGAAAGACGCCTCCGTGCTGCCCCTGTTCATGCAGTACACGAGCCAGGCCCAGAAACCCATCGATGCCATCCGGTTCATGTGCGCGTTTTACGATCCGTTCAACGATTATCTGGATTCCATCCGGCTCGTGTCGCTGAACTACGGCAAGGCCGGCACGCCCGAGCAGCCCATCCAGCCGGGCGCGCTCGACTACGGTCGGTGGCGTTGTCCGGGTCGCGACATCTATCTTACCAGTAGCATCATCATCTATCCCGGCTGGGTGCGCTTCGATGACGGCACCGTATGGCGCGCCGACCAAAACGATGTGGTGAAAAGGGCTGCACAGGCCCAGAGCCTCAACTTCGAGGCGTGGCACGTCACGCCCGAACCCAAGGAGTACGTCGCTCAGTTGCTGAAGGACGCCCTGCCCAAGGAGACCACGCCCCGCTAACACTGGAGCGTATCGGGGGATCGGAACCTGAGGCGGCCGTGCCGGGAGCGGTCCGCCTCAGCGTGTGAGTCAAGGCTGCCCAAGGAAGAACATGCCCAAGAGAACCGACATCCGCAAAATCCTCATCATCGGGTCGGGGCCGATCGTCATCGGCCAGGCCTGCGAGTTCGACTACTCCGGCACCCAGGCGTGCAAGGCTCTCCGCGAGGAGGGCTACATCGTAGTGCTGGTCAACTCGAACCCCGCGACCATTATGACCGACCCGGAGATGGCCGACGCGACTTATGTCGAGCCGATCAACGCCGAGACCATCGCGAAGATCATCGCCCGCGAGCGGCCCGACGTGCTCCTCCCGACACTGGGCGGCCAAACCGGCCTCAATGTCGCCCTGCAACTGGCCGATTCGGGCGTCCTATCCCGCTATAACGTCGAACTGATCGGAGCCTCGCGCAAGGCCATCAAGAAGGCTGAGGATCGCGAGCTTTTCAAGGACGCAATGCTCGCCGCCGGCCTGGAGCTGCCGAAGAGCGGCTTCGCCTCGAGCGTTCGCGATGCCCGCCGGATCGCCGACAAGATCGGCTTCCCGCTCATCATCCGCCCGTCCTCGACTCTCGGCGGGGCCGGCGGCGGCATCGCGCACAACATGGCGGAGCTTGAGGAGGTCGTCGCACGCGGCGTGGACGCCTCCCCGATGAACGAGGTCCTCGTCGAGGAAAGCGTCATCGGCTGGAAAGAGTACGAACTGGAGGTCATGCGCGACCGCAACGATAACGTGGTCATCATCTGCTCAATCGAAAACTTCGATCCGATGGGCATCCACACGGGAGATTCGATCACGGTTGCCCCCGCGCAGACGCTCACCGACCGCGAGTACCAGAAGATGCGCGATCAGGCGATCCGCGTCATCCGGGAGATCGGTGTCGATACCGGCGGCAGCAACATCCAGTTCGCGGTCAACCCCGAGAACGGGCGCATGGTCATCATCGAGATGAACCCGCGCGTCAGCCGCTCATCGGCGCTGGCCTCGAAGGCCACCGGCTTCCCCATTGCCAAGATCGCGGCGAAACTGGCCGTCGGCTACACGCTCGACGAGATCCGCAACGACATCACGCGCGAGACTCCGGCCTGCTTCGAGCCGACGATCGACTATGTGGTCACCAAGATCCCGCGTTGGGCGTTCGAGAAGTTCCCCGGCGCCGACCCGACCCTGATGACGCAGATGAAGTCGGTCGGCGAGGCGATGGCGATCGGGCGGACCTTCAAGGAGTCGCTGCAGAAGGGCATCCGCTCGCTGGAGATCGCGCGCTTCGGCCTCGGCGGCGACGGGGCCGGCAGCCACTATGACCGAATGCCTTGCGACGAACTGACGCGTGCGCTGCAGGTGCCGCACCCGGACCGTCTGTTCCAGTTGCGGTCTGCAATGCGCCTGGGCATGACGACCGAGGAACTCCACGACATCACGGGCATCGACCCCTGGTTCCTGCGGCACTTGGCCGAGATCGTGGACATGCAAGACGAACTCGCGACCTTGCGGCCTCAATTGCCCGAGGGACAAAAGTACCCGTCACCCGCCGAGATTACCGACGACTCCCCTGCCCCGAACATCGGCCGCGAGAAGCTGCGGGAGATGAAGCGGGCGGGGTTCTCCGACCGCCAGATCGCGGTCCTCACCGGCAGCACCCAGGGGTCGGTTCGGACGCTGCGCAAGAAAGAGGGCGTCGTGCCGGTCGTGAAGCTGGTGGACACTTGCGCGGCCGAGTTCGAGGCTTTCACGCCGTACTACTACATCACCTACGAGGAAGAAGACGAGCACCGGCCCTCCGAGGGCAAGAACATCATCATCCTCGGCGGCGGCCCGAACCGCATCGGGCAGGGGATCGAGTTCGACTACTGCTGCGTCCACGCCGCCTTCGCCCTGCGCGAGGACGGCTACGAGGCCGTCATGGTCAACTCGAACCCGGAGACGGTCTCGACCGATTACGACACCTCGGACAAGCTGTATTTCGAGCCGCTGACACTCGAGGACGTGCTGAACATCACCGACATGGAGAAGCCGCACGGCGTCATCGTGCAATTCGGCGGGCAGACGCCGCTGAATCTCGCGAACGCTCTCGAGGCCAGCGGGGTCCCGATCATCGGCACCTCGCCGCGAAGCATCGCGCGGGCCGAGGACCGCGAGCAGTTCAAGCAGATCCTCAACAAGCTCGGCCTCACCCAGCCAGAGAACGACACCGCGACCAGCGTCGAGGAGGCCCTCGTCGCCGCGGAGCGCATCGGGTATCCGGTGGTCGTGCGCCCTTCGTTCGTCCTCGGCGGGCGGGCGATGCAGATCGTGTACGATCCGCAGGCCCTGGCGCAATACATGGCCGCCGCCGTCCAGGCCTCGCCCGAGCATCCGATCCTCATCGACAAGTTCCTCGACGACGCCATCGAGATCGACGTGGACGCCATCTCCGACGGGACGCGCTGCGTCATCGGCGGGATCATGGAGCACATCGAGGAGGCCGGCATCCACTCCGGCGATTCGGCGTGCGTCCTGCCGCCTTTCAGTCTGGCGCAGGACGAGGTGGATGAGATCACCCGCCAAACCCAGGCCCTCGCGGCAGAGCTGGGCGTGGTGGGCTTGCTGAATATCCAGTATGCAATCAAGAACGAGCAGCTCTATGTCCTGGAGGTCAACCCGAGGGCTTCGCGCACCGCCCCGTTCGTGAGCAAGGCTATCGGCGTGCCGCTCGCGAAGCTAGCCGCACGCGTGATGACCGGCAGGACGCTGGAAGAACTTGGCTTCACCGAGCCGGTGCAGATCGAGCACACCGCGGTGAAATGCCCCGTCTTCCCGTTCAACAAGTTCACCGGCATCGACACGCTTCTCGGGCCGGAGATGAAGTCCACGGGCGAGGTCATGGGCATCGACAAGTCGTTCGGGGCCGCCTTCGCCAAGGCCTACATTGCGGCGGGCCACGACCTGCCCGATCGCGGCACCGTGTTCCTCAGCGTCCGCAACAAGGACAAGCGCGACATCATCTTCCTCGCCAGCAAGCTCGTGGAGATGGGCTTCCACATTGTCGCCACCGCCGGCACGGCCCACGTCCTGCGCCGGGCGGAAGTGGACGCCGAGGTCATCTCGCGCATCGCCGACACCGCGCGTGGCGCAGACATCACGCGTGGCGCCGACACCGCGCGTGGCGCGGGCGTCTCGCCCGCGAACGGTGGCGGCAGAAACGCCATCGACCTCATCCGCGACGGGCGCATCCAGCTCATCATCAACACCCCCACGCCCGGGCAGTCCCAGCGCGAGGACCAGATCGCCATCCGCCGCGAGGCTGTATTATATGGCATTCCGTGCATCACGACGATTTCCGGCGCGATGGTTGCGATCATGGGCCTGGAGGCGCTTCACAAGGGCCAGGTGGACCTCAAGAGCCTGCAGGAGTATCACGCGGCTATTCGGCACTGATCGTACCCGGCGAAGGACGCGCCGTTCGCGGTTGCCATTCTCCCCTCTCCGCTTGCGGCTATGCTTTGCCCACATTTCCGCGCGTGGGACGCAATGATCTGGTTTATGCCGTTGCCGGCAGACCCCGGAGGGGTCGTCGGAATTTAGCCGGGGGCGTAAGCCCCCGGATTCCCGGCCCCCAATAGCTCATCAGCCCAGAAGGGGCGGTACAAGATAGGCCCCGCGTCACTTGTGTCGCCCCCTATCGGGGGCTTACTGACCGTGTGGATGCTCGGTACCGTGGGCTTGCGCCCACGGCTAACCTCCGACGCCCCCTTCGGGGGCTTAACGGCTCCAACGACTTGCTCACAAGTGGTGAGTAATGAATAGCCGGGGGTGAGGTTGCCGTACGCGGCCCCTCCTCAACAGCAACGCCAGCCCGTCGGAGGTGCTCGGAATGAGGCTTTTCGCTTGCATCGCGCTTTGCGTTCTGGCGGCGGCGACGGCTCTCGCGGCTGCGCAGAACCTCGTGGCGAACGGCTCCTTCGAGCAGGCCACCAAAGACCCCAAGATCGCCGACAACTGGGACGCCCCCACCGGAGCCGGCGGCGACAAAGCCCCCCAAATCGAGACGTTCCGTGATGCGGGCAAGGCGGGCGGGTTCTCGCAGGCGATCCGCTGCACGCGCTTCGGCGGCGATGGGCACGCGATGCTCGCGCAGGTCGGGCAGGTTGCTGTCGAGACCGACAAGACCTACGAACTGAGCTTCTGGGCGAAGACCGACGGCATTGCGCACGTCTCCGTGTCGATCCGCGACACCACGGTCTGGGAAGCCGCCGGAATCACCCGCGATTTCAGCGCCCAGGGCAAGTGGCGCTTCTTCCGCTACAAATTCACCGCCACTCGCACCATCCGCGAGACCTCCCGCCTGCAGTTTTGGTACACCAGCACCGGCACGCTGTGGCTGGATGACGTGTCGCTGGTCGAGGTTGCGCCGCAGGCCGGATCGAGCGCGTTCGTCGCGACTTGGCCGAAAGGCCGGAAGAACTGCCTGCTCAACTCCGGCTTCGAGCTTGGCGACGCGTACTGGTTCACTGAAGGGTACTACAAGCTCGTCGGCCCCGTCGTGACGGATACGCCCGCAGATGGGAAGCATTGCCTGCGCATCGACGTGGACCCGAAACAGGCGCCGGTCGAAAGCTTCGATTACTACGACCCCTCCCGCACGCCGCTCGCCGGCCTGCAGGTCGCGCCGACGTACTGGGTATCGGTCGAGCCGGGCGCGGACTACGTCTTCTCGGCCTGGGTGCGCGCCTCGCGGCCCATCGACGGCCACATCGGTGTCCGCTTCACGAGGGGTGACGCCGGGCACGAGGTCCGGCTCGGCGAGGGCGACGGCTGGCAGCGCATTGTGCTTCCGTTCAAAGCGAACGGGAAGCTGTGCTATCCCGTTATCGGACCCTCGGTTTCCGACAAAACGCAGCCCTGCACGGTCTGGATCGACTCCCTGCAGCTTGAGAAGGGCACTGTCGCCACCGCATACGAGCCGCGCAGTGTGGTCGAAGTCGCCGCCTATACCGATACGTGGCGAAGCGTAGGGGCCGACGGAGTTCCGGGACCGGTGCCGCTGCGGCTGACGGCGTATAATGCGGACCCGACAGTTGCTGCGGAGGCTCGTGTGAACTGGTCTGTTGAGGCCGCGCCCGGCACGCCCGCCGTCGGGAGCCGCTCGCTTCGCATCCCGCCACAAGGCTTCGCGACCGCGACGGTCAATGACGCTACGGGGAACGGAGCGAGGCTGGGGTTCGCGCGTGTCCTCCTGACCACTGATGGCGAAGCGCTGCCCCCGCTACGGTCAGCGGCGATACCGGCGACTGCCGCCACCGGCGACACCGCCTTCGGTATCAACCACGCCTACGGCTGGGACGACTGGCTGCTTCTCGCGCGCCGGCTGGGCATCAACTGGGTACGCGACTGGACGCTGAAGTGGCAGACTGTCGAGCCCAAACGCGACCAATTCGAACTGCAAAAGGCCGACTACTTCATCGACCGCCCGCTGAAGCTGGGGATGAAAGAGTTGTGCATGTTCCCCTTCCCCTCCTCGATTTGGGACGCCGAAACCCCGCCGAAACAGCCGCCGTCAAGCTTCGAGCGCTATTACCAGCAGGAATGCGCCTTCCGCCCAAAGGACACCGACCTCTTCGCGCGCTATGTCGCCCGGTGCGTGGACCGCTACAAGGACCGCATCGACCATTGGGAGGTCTTCAACGAGAGCATCTTCACCAGCTACTCGCTCCCGCGCGCCTTCGGCTATGAGGCCGAGGACTACGTGCCCCTGCTCGCCGCGGCATCGAAGGCTGTCAAGGCCGCCGACCCGAAGGCCACCGTGATCGGCGGGTACAGCATGCCGCCCGATGGCGGGCACGAGTTGTACCGGCGCTTCATTGCGAAGGGCGGGCTGGGCCTTTGCGACGCCCTGTCGGTGCACGAGTATCCCGGCGGGCCGCCGGAGGGCAGCGATGCGCCGGCGGGCGCGCTGGAGGCCGACATGGCCGCCGCAAAGGCCCCCCGGCCGATGTGGATGACGGAGTTTGCGTACTACGCCGATGACGACCCGGACCCCGGCCGCGAGGCCTTCGACGTGCAGCCCGTCGATGACGAGCAGACCCAGGCGGCCTGGACCGTGCGGTACTGCGCCATGATGTTCTCGCGCAATGTCACGCATATCTTCTTCCACATCTGGACGTCGTCCGCCAACCGCGACAATGGGGCGGCGCTATTCTGGAAGGCGAACGGGGAGCCGCACAAGGTCGCCCCAGCCATCGCGACGATGTCGCGGCTACTCGGGCCACAACCTCGGTTCGTGCAGCGTGTGCAACTGCCCGATGACGGCCCATACTGCCTCATCTTCAGTGGCCGCGACCGTGACAACAGTAGCCGCGACCGCAATAACAGTGGCCGCGACAATCCTGTCGCGGGCGGGCCGAGGAAGACCGTCGCCATCCTATGGGACGCGTGGGATCAGACGAACTGCGCAGGGAAGGCTCCCTCCGGCCGTTGGACTGACCTCATCGGCGGGCCAATGAAGTCCGCGCCGAAGGCACTGACCACCTCGCCGGTGTACCTGGAAACGGATGCCCCGGCAGCGGAGGTGGCGAAGCAGGTTGAGGGGTGGGTGAGGTGATCGTGACACTCGAGCCAGGTGACAAGGGCGGCTTTCACGCCTGGGTGCTGGAGCTGCCAGACTGCCATTCGCGGGGCGAGACCGAAGTTGAGGCCCTCCGCAACATCGCGGAGGCCATCGAATCGTACAAGGCGGCAAGACCAGGGGCTGACGGCGACCAGCCGGAACCGGAAGTGGATGAGTGGTTGGCGGCCGAGAGCGACAAGGCGTTACACGACCGTCGGCGAAGCAATGAAGAGGCGAAGGCGGCGCTCGGGTTATGAGCCACAACGGTGGTGACAGATGGCGATTTCGGACAAGACACGCAAACGCCTATGGGCCAAATCCGGGAACCGCTGCGCCATCAGTAAGGTCGAGCTTGTGGTCAGCGTGGGCAGTGACGGCGGGCACTCGGTGGTCGGTGAGGAGTGTCACATCTGTGCGCGCGAACCTGGCGAGGCGAGGTACGATCCCTCCCTGTCGGCAGAGGAGCGCGACGCATACGACAATCTCATCCTCCTCTCGCGGGATCAGCACAAGGTCGTGGACGATAACCCCGCCGAGTATACATCCGAGCGCCTCCGCAAGATCAAGGCCGACCACGAGGAATGGGTCCGCCTACGGCTGGCACTACCCAGCGGGGGGGACGCCACACGCACTGGCGGCGGGGCGCCCTTGCTCCTGAAGCGCATTGGAACCGGCACCGAGCTTCTTGGTGCCTGTGGGGGAAGCCATCTTTACGACATCGGCAGTGACGAGTTGGAGGATGAATGGGAGGTCGCGCTGGTAGCTGGCTTCCTGCAGGACGCAAACGACTGGGTGGAATTATGGGACGGGCTGGAGATCGGAGAGAGAACCCGAGCTGGATACGCATTGACCGAGACGATGCGCAAGCTGGAGGAGAATGGGTTCTGGGTGTTTGCGGACGTCTCCATAGGCACGTACCGTGCTGGCGAGATAGCGATTTCGAACTGCCGCAGAATGGTACTGAGGGTTGTGCGGATGGACAGCCCGGCTATCATATCACTGACTCATTTTCCGCACATTGACAGTTGATGTTTCGTTTGAGTTGGTCCCGTCGGGTCACGTTACGTAGCGCATAGGATCAGCGAAGTGCAGTCGTCTGAGAATGTGGCGTTGTTCTTCGGT
>Ga0181520_10008979_pt1 | contig 13982 bp, 10 predicted proteins | sample PEATcosm2014_Bin_29_FD_132451 | JGI IMG/M metagenome (GOLD analysis project Ga0181520, IMG submission 132451) | Peatland microbial communities from MTU Mesocosm Facility, Houghton, MI, USA - PEATcosm2014_Bin02_30_metaG | ecosystem: Environmental > Terrestrial > Soil > Wetlands > Peat | place... | reverse complement strand
CATCTCTGGCAGCAGAGCTTGCGGCGATCACGGGCCAGCCGGTGCTTCGTCTGCACTCCGCGGCCAAAGATCGCGCAACCTATCTGCAACGTCCTGATCTGGGCCGGCGGCTCGACGAAGCCACCCGCGCCAGCGTGGTTCGGGGCCAGTGGGATCTGTCGCTAATCGTTGCCGACGGCCTTTCGGCTATTGCTGTCGAACGGCATGTTTGTCCGCTCCTTCAGCAACTGCTTCCGCGGTTGGCGGACTGGCGGCTGGCGCCTCTGGCCTTGGTAGAGCAGGGCCGTGTAGCCATCGGGGACGAGATAGGCTCGGCGCTTGGCGCGCAACTCGCGGTCGTGCTCATCGGCGAGCGCCCCGGACTCAGCTCACCCGATTCGCTGGGCGCCTATATTACTTGGAATCCCGCACCCGGCCGAACCGACGCCGAGCGTAATTGCATCTCCAACATCCGCGCCGGAGGCTTGAGTTATATCGATGCCGCCGCGCAGTTGAGTTACTATCTGACCGAAGCGCTCCGCCGCCAGCTTACGGGCGTCGCATTGAAGGAAGGCTCGCATTTGCTAAATGAAGGCTAGCACCTTGGGAGCGAGTTCTCTGCAATAGAGGCGATGTCAGAACTTGGCGAAATTGACCATGACTTCTGTGCGTGCGGCAATAGTTTGACCTTTCTTTGTGGCGGGAAAGAACCTGTATTTCCAGACGGCAGCTTCGGCCTTTTTGTCTAAACCAAAGCCGAGGCCGCGCCGAATATGCACGTCGATAGGCAGGCCGTCTTCTCCCACCATCACCGAAACGATGGCCACCTGTACCCAGGGATGCAATACAAATGGATCAGCAAAATCCGCGTCGACCGTGTGAATCGGATAGGGCGGTGTGTACGACAAAGGGTTGTGGTGTTTGTCTTCGAATTGCGATTGATCCGGCAAGGGCAGGTCTCTCTCGGTGATTAGAATTTCAGGAATGGTCCGGCTGCGGTTGGCGCGAAAGACGGTGCGCACATCGATCCATACTGGTACAGGATGATCTCCCAACTTACCCGGTTCGAACTTAGATTTTTTTACCGCAGCTATGGCGGCCTGGTCGAAGGCTTCGCCGTGGGTGTGCAGAACCTGAATGTGTGCCGGGATACCGTTGGCGTCAATCACCATGGCCAACACGGTCATGCCATGAATCGATTTCGACGGTGCTTCAGAAGGGTACGGAACATCCGCGGTGTTTAACAATCGGGGTGCTGTGACCTCGGGGCCTACATAATACACTCCATCCTTACCAGGAGTCTGATGGAGCGGGAGTGGGGCAGACTGGGCTTGGATAGCGATAGCCGCTAGCGCCAGTAGAACTCGTGCATATTTAGTTTTACACATTCAATTCTCCGATCTGTCTGCGTTGATCTCCAGGATCGTTGGACTAGCTTTGTGGTTGATTGGTGAATGTTGTCTTGTGTCTTGCCAAGTCAGGTTTCCTGCTTGGGCCGATATGGAAAAGGCATCGTCTTGCTCTCATGTTATGAAAAGAAAAATAAAGATAAGATAAAGACCATGCTTCGCTCAGCATCTTTGTGGTGCGGTATTTTTGTAGGAAATAATCTGAAAACAACCACCATTAATTACCTGAAATAAATGATCTTCATGACTTCATTATGTAAGCTTCACGTGATACTTATAACTTTCTTAAAAATACACACGAACTCTTTATAGAGAAACCTTTAATGTCTCTCTTAGCCACTCCTGCTTGAGGATGGAGCGGTGCAAGTGTTTTCAGAAAAATGTTTGTGATAAGACGCCAAGATAACTGACATTTTCAAAAACACTGCAAATTTCTTGCGACTCCTTTATGTCGCTTTGCATAACAATTGGGATGAGGTAGGCGGAATCGACAGACTAGCCATACTTCAGCAAGAGCTAACGCATTTCAGCCCAGCGACGCGGGACGTCGAGGAGGTCAGATACCCATGACGAATAACTTCAAATCCGCCATAACATTGACAGCCGTAATCTGTAGTCTTGTTGTGCAGGTTGCGTGTCACGCCCAAAGCGTAAATTCAACCGCTGACAATGCCACGACAACGCCGAGCGCAAACGCGACGCCATCCAACAACGATGCGGTTATCAAAGAATTGACAGAGATGAAGGCGCGGATTGCGCAACTTGAGGCAGAACTGAAGAAAAGCGGTGCTTCCAGCAGCTCCGCGACACCGGTTGCGCCGGCCGCAGCAGTTACACCCTCCGTAGCGGCTCCAGCGCCTCCAGAAATCAGTGCGGAGAGAACCACCAAGGAAGCGCCATTTCCCGGCGATTGGACTTGGCTGAACAGCGGCGGCCATAATGTGGACAGCCCGATGGCAACCAAGTATTTTACGCCGGAGTTCCGCGCCGACGCCAACTATATTCTCGACTACAATCACCCTGAAGACGATACGATGGGCGGCGCGACGGAGAGTTTCCGTTCGGACGAGTGGCAGTTGGAACAACTTAGCTTTGGAGGCGATATTCGCATCGACAATGTACGCGGACGCTTCCTCACAATGAATGGCTTGTTCGCCACCACGACCCCGCGCAATGACGCCAGCCCGAACCGCGGCCAATGGGATTTGGCAGGCGCCTACAAGTACATCTCCGAGGGATGGGGCGGGTATCACTGGGATGTTGCCCATGGCTTGAACGTGGATGCGGGAATTTTTGTCTCCTACATTGGCCTGTTCAGTTACTACAATTTTGATAACTGGACCTATCAACCTTCGTTCGTTTCGTCGAATACTCCGTGGTTTTTTAACGGCCTGCGCATCCAGTATTTTCCCACGTCCAAGCTGAAGATAGAGCCGTGGATCATCAACGGCTGGCAGTCCTATGCGCGTTACAACGGCAAGCCAGGATTGGGCGGACAGATATTGTGGCGGCCCAAGCCTTACCTGGATCTGGTGTTCAATAACTATGGTCTTGGCGAAGACGACGCCGGTTTCCCTGGACGCTCGCGCATTCACACTGACGACAGCATACAGGTCAAGTATTATGACAAGCCCAAGGCGTTTTTTGATAAGGCGGCATTCACCTTCACGGGCGACCTTGGTTGCGAAACCGGCGGCGGCGGACCGTCATTCAGCACTCAAGATGGTGCTTTGAATCCACAAGGCAACTCTCCGGAGACGGGCACAACGGACACTTACAATGGCGGTGTCAACTGCCATAACTCCAAAGGCGGCAGGCCCAAGCAGGCCTTCATGGGCTGGATGGCTTACGACCGTATGTGGTTTAAGAAGGATCTTTACGCGATCACTATCGGCGGCGGATTCATGAACAATCCTGGCCGCTACCTCACTCTGCTTCCGCCCATCAATGGCGCATCGGCTATCAGCGGCACTCCGTATTTTACCGAAAACGCGGGGGATCGCTCCCATATGCACGATGGAACCATCACCTTTGACTATATGCCGAGCCAGTTCATCACCTTTACTTTGGAGGAAGGTTATCGCCACGCTGATGTGCCTTATTGGACGGGCCGCGGCGGTATTACGCCTCCCGGCGGCAACAACGGCGCACCATCGCAGTATGCCTGCGCCAGCGGCGCTCCCTCAGGCTTCGGCTACGGAACAGCGGGATTGGCTTCCGCCGAATCCGCCTGCTTCCTTGCAGGAAATGGAACGGGGAAGACACCGGACGCCACAACCATTTGGTGGCCTGACCTGCGCGTTAGTCAAGTGAATACGACGCTTGCAATCAAGGTCAGATTCTAGCTTGATTGCCGGACGAGCCACAAACTGTGTTTGTGACATGACGAGCTGACTAAGTGAGCAGTACCGGGGCTTGATAACTCGGTGCTGCTCAAAGCAATGAATTTATTTCGAGCGCCCCGACCACTTCTAAAGCATTACAGCAACGAAGGACAGCCGCGCGCCGAAAAGACCGAGAAAAACAAAGGTCACAGGGGATCGTATGAAATACAAAGCTTTGGGATCAGGCCTTTTGTTGATGGGAATGGCAGCAACTCTGGCCATGAGTGGCTGCAAAAGCGACAAAGTGGATGCAGCCGCCGAGGCTCCGCCGCCTGCAAAGGTGATTTCTGGAGTGGATGTCACCTTTTTCGCGGTCGATCACCCGGAATTGTATCCGATCGTAACATCGATCGAATACCAGGCCCCGTCACAATTGTTCGTGACCGGCACGGTGTTCCCTGACATCGCTCGCACCGTTCCAGTGATTTCGCTTGCCTCAGGCCGCGTAGTGGACATCCGCGCCCGCCTGGGTGATGCAGTCAAGAAGGGACAGCTCTTGTTACGCGTGCGCAGCGACGATATTTCTGGAGGCTTCGACGCCTACCGCAAGGCCATCTCCGATGAGCTATTGGCGCGCAAACAATTGGATCGTGCCAAGGTGTTGTACGAGCACGGGGCCATTGCGCTGGGAGACCTGGAGGTGGCGCAAGACACCGAGGCCGACGCCAAGACCACTCTCGATACCGCCACGGAGCATCTTCACCTGCTGGGCAGCGATCCTGAGAACCCCAAAGGAATAGTCGATATCTTCGCCCCGGTTTCCGGCGTGATCACCGATCAGGAAGTAACGAACGGTGCGGCGGTTCAGGCTTACTCTACGCCCAATCCATTCACCATTTCAGATCTGACCACAGTGTGGATTGTCTGCGACGTTTACGAAAGCGACATGGCCAATGTGCGCGTTGGCGAACCAACCGAGATCAAGCTGAATGCCTATCCGGACAAAGTTCTCAAAGGCACGATCAGTAACATCGGCTCCATTCTCGATCCGAATATCCGCACCGCGAAGGTGCGTATTGAAGTGTCCAATCCAGGCGAGATGATGCGGCCGGGAATGTTCGCTACGGCCACGCTGTTTGGCAAGGAGAAGCGGACTTACACGGCAGTCCCGGCATCGGCGATTGTGCACTTACATGATCGCGATTGGGTCTTCGTTCCTGTGCAAGGAAAGTTCAAGCGGATTCAGGTCATCAGTAGCGAACAGTTGCCGAACAATATGCAGGAGATTACATCCGGGTTGCAGCCTGGCCAGCAGGTGGTGACCAACGCGATCAATCTCCAAAATGCAATCGACAATGAATGATGTTCAACTCCTGGACTTGAGGAAGAAGCCATGATTCGCAAACTTGTAGATTTTTCTCTCAATAATCGTTGGTTGGTGCTGGCAATAGGTTTGCTATTGCTTCTTTGGGGTGCGGTATCGTTTCACAGTATGCCTGTCGAAGTCTATCCGGATATCGCCGACAACTATGTGACCATCATCAGCCAGTGGGCCGGGCGTTCCGCCGAAGAGATGGAACAGCAAGTATCGATTCCCGTCGAAATTCAAATGTTTGGGATTCCGCATCTCACGACGGTGCGTTCTGAATCCATTTTTGGGCTTTCCCTGGTTACTCTGATCTTCGACGACCAGTCGGTGAACGAATGGAACCGTCAGAAGGTGCTTGAAAGGCTCACGCAGGTCAATGTGCCAGCGGGCGTGGTACCTCAAATTGGTACTGATTGGAGCATGACGGGCCAGATTTATTGGTACACGATTCGGAGTTCAAACCCGGCTTATGACCTGATGAATTTGAGGAGCATTGAAGATTGGACCCTCTACAAGGAATTCAGGAAAGTTCCGAATGTGGTGGACGTGAGCGACTTCGGCGGCACTGCGCGCGAATATCAGGTGCGCATCGATCCGAATAAACTCATCTCCTACAGCTTGAGCATTAGCCAGGTGGAGAGCCAGTTGGCTGCCAATAACATCAACGCCGGCGGCAGCTTCGTCGAGGAGGGCTTGCAGCAACTCAACGTCCGCGCGCTGGGACTTTTTCGCAGCGTGCAGGATATAGAGAACACCGTGTTGACGACATCGAATGGCGCTCCGGTTCGCGTCAAGGATATCGCGACTGTCGAATGGGGCCCCAGAATTCGGCTGGGCCATATGGCTAGAGCCGATCATCGTCCAGACGGCGTCATCGTGGACGAGGCCGACGTTATCCAGGGCGGCGTGCTGATGCGCAAAGGCGCGGAAGAAGGCCCCACACTTGACGGGATTCACAAGAAGGTGGAGGAACTCAACAACCACATCTTGCCGGAGGGCGTGAAGGTTGTTCCCATGCTCGACCGCAGCGATTTGCTTCATTACACGCTGCATACGGTACTGCACAACCTGGGCGAGGGCATGATCCTGGTGACGATCATACTCTTTTTGTTTCTCGGGAATGTTCGCGGGGCCATCATTGTTGCTCTCACCATTCCGTTTGCCTTGCTTTTCGCCTCCATCTTTCTCAACTTGAGCCATATCCCCGCCAACCTGATTTCACTGGGCGCGCTCGACTTCGGAATGGTTGTGGATGGCGCGGTAGTGATGGTCGAGAACATCATGCGGCACTTGAGTCATGCCCGCAAGAACGGTTCACCTGAAGCTGGCCGCATCACGATGAGTATGAAGACTCCGTTGGAAATGATCCGTGATGCAGCCCACGAGGTCCAGCGGCCGGTTTTCTATGCCATCGGCATCATCATTACGGCTTATATGCCGATCTTCACGCTGCAACGCGTCGAAGGCCGATTGTTCCGGCCCATGGCCTGGACCGTTGCCTTCGCGCTGCTAGGCGCAATAGTATTTTCCATTTTCATTGTCCCTGTGCTGGCTGCCTTCTTATTCCCGCATGGCGTCAAGGAATGGCGCAATCCGGTGATGGAGTTCTTGAAGGAGCGTTACCGGAACGGAGTCAAGTGGGCTATCGAAAATCGATGGATCACGATTGGCGTGGGGCTGGCTTCGATGGCCGGCGCTCTATTCCTGACCTTCAGTGGAATCATTGGGTCTGAGTTTCTGCCCCATCTAGACGAAGGCGCCATCTGGGCGCGTGGCGCAATGGCGAATAGCGTAGGCGAAACAGAAGGCACGCGCTTTGCCGAGCAAAACCGTTACATTTTCGCTTCCTTCCCCGAGGTCACCAAGGTTGTTTCACAAGCCGGTGCGCCTGACGATGGAACCGACACGGGAGGATTCGGAAATACGGAGTACTTCATCGACTTGAAACCCAAAGACCAATGGCGGCCCATCTTTCATCAGAACAAAGAAGAGTTGATCGCCGCGATGGATCGTGAAGTGGAGAAACATCCCGGGGCTTTCTGGAATTTTTCTCAGCCCATCGAGGACAACGTGGATGAAACAATGACCGGTACAAAAGGCGGCCTGTGCGCCAAGTTATATGGGCCGGAGTTGGACGTGCTTGAAGAAAAGGGCGAACAGATCAAAGAAGTCATGGCCAAAATCGATGGAATCAAGGATCTGGGAATCCAGCGCGACACGGGCCAGCCGAATATCGATCTAACTGTTGATCGATTGGCGGCGGCGCGCTTCGGCATCAATGTTGCCGACATTCAAGACGCCATTCAAACCGCTGTCGGCGGTAATCCTGTCAGCCAGGTGCTGCAGGGAGAGGCGGTCTATAACGTAGTTGTACGCTATCAGAAACCATATCGCGATACCAAGGAGGCCATCCAGAATATTCGCTTGCTCTCTCCCTCGGGAGAGCGCGTCTCGCTTGCTCAATTAACCAAAGTCCAGGTTCGTGATGACGCCTACGACATTTACCGGGAAGACGGCTCCCGCTATGTGGCGATCCGCTTTGAGGTTCGCGAGCGCGACTTGGGCACTACGGTCAAGGAAGCCATCGATAAGATCGCCAAGAATGTGCAACTGCCGCGCGGCTACCACCTCGAATGGTCGGGAGAATACGATAGCGAAACACGCGCTGAAAAAAGGCTTCTCATGATCGTGCCCCTGACGATCTTTTTGATCTTCATCATTCTCTACACCATGTTTCGTTCCTTCAAATGGGCGCTGCTGATTCTCCTTAACGTGGCCATGGCTCGCGTTGGAGGCTTGCTCGCATTGCTTATAACTGGCACTTACTTCAGCGTATCTTCCGGTGTTGGCTTCCTGGCGCTCTTCGGTGTTTCGGTCCAGACCGGAGTTATCATGCTTGAATACATCAACCAATTGCGGGCGCGAGGCTATACCCCCGCGGGCGCGGCAATCGAAGGCGCTGTTCTGCGGCTTCGTCCCATCATGATGACAATGCTGGTGGCGACTCTGGGACTGCTTCCCGCCGCCATGTCACATGCCATTGGCTCCGACTCGCAACGCCCCTTTGCCATCGTCATTGTGGGAGGATTGATCTCCGATCTTCTACTGAGTATCTTCCTTTTGCCCACGCTGTATGTCTGGATTGCACGTGAAGGGGACACGCTCCCGAAACCGGAGGGATCAAATGACGCAGTTTAAGTTAGTACCTGCTTTCATGCAGATCATCGGCTGCCTTGCGATTGGAGTAGCTTTACTCACCGGTTCCGCGAACGCGCAGCAGGCGCTCACTTGGGATCAGGTTAAGGCGAAGTTCGAGATGGTTAGTCCAGTGTTGAAGGCGGATGCGGCCAATGTGGACGAGATGAAGGCCGAAGAGATTACAGCCTTTCTCCGCCCGAATCCGCAGTTCACATTATCGGTGGATGGCACGCAGATTGCGCCCAAGAATGGCGTCTGGACCCCCTTCAAGGGAACAACCGAACAGCCCAACTTCAGTTACCTGCACGAGCGTGAGCGCAAGCGTGAGTTACGCCTGCAAAGCGCCAAGGAAAGCACGGAGATCACTCAATCCCAGCACATCGACTTGGAGCGTAATCTGATCTTCGGCTTGCGTTCGGCCTTTGTGCAGGCCCTTCAGGCCAAGGCTGTGCTGGCGATAGCCAAAGCCGACCTGGAGTACTACGACAAGATCATCGAGATCAGCCGCGCCCGCTTCAACGCCGGCGATCTGGCCAAGATCGACCTTGCGCGGATTGAGTTGCAGCGCGTGCAATACGAATCGGAAATCGAGACAGCGATCGTCAATCTGCGCCAGCAGAAGATTCAATTACTAATGCTGCTGGACGATCGCACGCCGGTTGATCAATTTGATGTGACCGGAAATTTCGAGTTAGGCCCGGAACTTCAGCCGCTCACTGATTATCACCAGGTTGCGCTGGATAACAGGCCGGACCTGCGGGCCGCTATCCAGACCATTGAGCAATCGCAAACAAATCACAAACTTGCCGTCTCCAATGGCTCGGCCGATCCAACCTTCGGTGCGTGGTACACAAATAACGCCTCGACCAATAACCCGAATGGTAGCCAGACTGCCGGTTTCAGCGTGAGTATTCCGCTGAGGATCTTCGATAAGAATCAGGGCGAGAAAAAGCGTACGCTGATTGACATCGACAGAAGCCAGCAAGCCGCCGAGGCGGCCAAGGCTCAGGTCTTCAGCGACGTGGACAATGCCTATGAGTTAGTACGAAGCAATATCGCGCTGATTAAGCCGTACAAGTTGCAGTATCTCGAACAATCAGTTTATGTGCGCGACACTGTTACCTTCTCTTATGAGCACGGAGGGGCTTCGCTGATGGATTTTCTCAATGCGCAAAGCGACTACCGGGTGGTTCAACTCGCCTATCTACAATTGATAGGCGCGTACATGACAGCCGCCGGACAAATGAATCTTGCCGTGGGTCATGAAGTTATCCAATAACGGGTCCGGCTCTTGTGAATCGGAGTATCTTTCTGGCGAATTCAAATAAGGAGATAGAGAGGTCGAATCTATGAAAAGACATGAAGTTCGAGCTCGCATCGAGGAGGCTGGCATACTGCCTTCCGTACGCGTGAATTCGCGGGAACTGGCGCGATTTGCAGCGGAGACCGTTTATTCGGCAGGGATTTCCGTTGTCGAGATCACCATGACCACTCCCGGTGCGCTAGATGTAATCGACTACCTTGCAAAACGATATCCGGATATGGCCGTGGGTGCTGGAACTGTGCTTGAAGAGGAAGCTGCGCAGGCGTGCGTCGAAGCCGGTGCAAGATTTTTGACCAGTCCGGGATTTGTTCCTGAAGTGACTGCTTATGCCAACACTGTAAATGTTGTGGTGCTTCCGGGAGCCTTGACTCCTACGGAAATCATAGCTGCCTGGAAGGCGGGCGCGGACCTTGTCAAGATATTCCCGACAGGTCATATTGGCGGCATCCAATACGTGCGCGCCCTCAAAGTACCGCTTCCACAAATCCCATTGATTGCTACAGGCGGAGTGAATCAGTTGACAGCCTTCGACTTTATTCAGGCTGGGGCTACAGCTATTGGCCTAGGGGGAGAATTGTTTCCCAAGGAGGCTCTGCACTTCCGCCAGACAGATCGCATACATGAACTGGCAAAGAGGTTCCTTGGCTTGGTGAAAGACGCGCGCGCGTTGCGGGAGACTTACTATTGATCTATAAAAACCACTTTGACTTGCGACGAGAAAAATTTCGAAAAATAATTTGATTCCTACCATTCTCTTCATGCGCCCCTCATTTATTCTGCCTACTATCAAAGCATTGGAGGTATCAATCACATGAATCGCAACTTATTCGCCACATGCATCCTGGCTCTCGCATTCGCGGGCGCCGCTAGCGCACAGAGCGCAGCCTCTTCCGCACAGGCTGGAGTCCAGTACACCAAGGCCCAGGTGAAGGAGTTGGCGTTGAATGCGCATGCGCCAGAGCAATACACGGTTCTCGCCAGTTACTACGGCGCGCAGAAGGCTGACTATCTTCAGCAGGCTACGGCGGAGAAAAAAGAGTGGGAGCGGAGGAGCCAGAACATTACCGGTGTTCTGGCCAAGTATCCAAGGCCTGTAGACTCGGCACGGAATCTTTACGAGTACTATTTGGCCAAGGCTTCCGAGGCGGGAACGCTTGAAGCAAAATATCATCAGATGGCGGCGCCGAATGCACCAGTGAATGCTGAGTAACACTTTGCGCATCTGTTTTTGGCCAGAGGAGCAGCCAGGTTTACGATCGTCGGCAGGGAGTGGGGTTGGTTTACTCGCTCCCTGCTTTTTATATATGCCGCACTCATAAAATCCTTATAGTATCTTCACGACAATCCAGTTAAGCTATAGCTTGCCTGGAAATCCAGTTCAGCAAGGTGAAAATCAGATGGAAAATTCAGTTTTACTGGAACCGGTGCAACGGCAGCGCAGAATTCAGACTCTGGCACAATGTTTGACGGTCGCTACAGCCCTCGCATTGTTAACCTATGGCGGGTTTGTACTTCAGATAAACCTGTTAACCATCAGTTTCCTCTATTTGTTGGTTGTCGTGGTCGTGTCGTCCCGCTTTGGATTTTGGCCGGCGTCTTTTACTTCGATTTTGGCTGTACTCTTGCTCGACTATTTTTTTGAGCCTCCTCTTTTTAGCTTTGAAGTTGCCAACTCCGGAATATTTGTTGCCCTCGTGACCTTCGAGGTAACAGCGCTCACGATCAGCAGATTTCACGGACGAGGAATACGAGAGGCTAAAGAGGCAGCTATCAATCGCGCGCAGATGGAAAAATTGTATGAGCTGAGTCGCAGTTCGCTTTTGCTGGATCTGCGCCAGCCACAGGGAGCGCAACTTGCTGTCTTGATTCATCGGATATTCAACGCAAAAGCAGTGGCCTTATTCGACGTGAACCTGAGTCGCCAGGACAGGATGGGCGATTGGGAGGCGGGCGAAGAGGATCTGGCTAGGGAATGCTACTTGCGTGATACTTCACAGGATGACACAAGCACACAGACTTGGCAGCGCATCCTGCGATCCGGGCCTGGGTCTGTTGGCGCACTGGTGGTGCGGGGGAAGCTGAGCCCTCTGGTGGTCGACGCACTGGCATCCCTTGCCGCGATTGCGATTGACAGACACCAGTGGTTCGAAAAGGAAGAAAGAGCTGAGACGTCGAAAAAGGGTGAGCAATTGCGCGCGACGGTGATGGATGCGCTGGCTCATGAGTTCAAAACACCTTTGACAGCCGTTCAGACTGCCAGTTCCGGCTTGCTGGAACTTGGGGGATTGACTGAGTCTCAGGACAATTTGATTAGGCTGATCGATGGGGAAGCGGTGCGACTGAACAAGTTATGTACACAGCTTCTGAAAGCGGCCAAGTTGGAAGCCAAGCAGACAGGTCTTCAAACGGCCGACGTAAAAGTGGTTGATTTGGTGCATGACGTATTGGCAGCCCATGAGGCTGATGTGGGAAGAAACAGCATTCGAGTCGTGGTGGAGGATTCTTCTTTGACTGTGCGGGCGGATCGAGAACTGCTTGCAATGATTCTGACTCAGTACATCGATAATGCGCGGAAGTATTCGACGGTAGGGACGCCAATTGAGATTGACGCAAGAGCAGGCCATAACGAGGTTCTGTTTTCCGTTCGTAATTTCGGATCGGTGATTCGAATTGAAGACAGGGAAAGAATCTTTGAGCGCTTTTACCGGTCATCTGAATTCAAAGATGCCGTCGCAGGTACGGGCATAGGACTCTCGGTAGTGAAAAAAGCAGCTGAGGCTCATCATGGGCATGTGTGGGTTATCAGCGATAATCAGGAAGGAACGACATTCTATTTTTCCCTTCCCACGGACGTAAGGAGGACGCATTGAACACGGAGCAGCCGAATGCTGGGCAGGGTATCATCCTTGTGGTGGACGACGACAGTTCCACGCGGCGGGCATTGCGTGTGACATTGACTGGTATGGGTTTCACTGTTGTAGAAGCGGCTCGCGGCGAGGAAGCGCTATCGCTGGCTCGCGTGACTTGGTTCGACGCTGTGTTGTTGGACGTGGATATGCCGGGCATGGGCGGAGTTGAAGCCTGCCGCCTGATTCGGCGGGCAGTGGCGCGCTTGCCGATCCTGATGTTAACGGTAATGGATAGCGAGGACGACAAGGTGCTGGCGCTTGATGCCGGAGCCGATGACTACATCACGAAGCCGTTTCAGGTGCGGGAGCTTACGGCAAGATTGCGTTCCGCTGTCCGCAGAAGAAATGCTCAAGACAATAATCGTGACTCTCCGATTCGCCATGGCCAGCTTGAGTTGGATCCGGTGAAATACCGGGTGCTGAAGAGCGGGCACTCGATTCATCTGACGCCAAAGGAATTCGAGGTTCTGCATTACTTGATGATGCACGCAGGTGAGCCGATTCCACACGCCCGCTTGCTCAAATCCGTGTGGGGACCGGAGTACGGAAATGAACTAGAGTACCTCCGCACATTTATTCGCCAACTTCGCAAGAAGATCGAAGACGATCCAAAGAACCCGCAGTATTTGTTGACAGATGCATACGTTGGTTATCGATTTAATGAACTGCCCCAAGCGTCTTGAGCTGTGATTTACAGGTTCTTGCTCTGAGCATTTTATTGAATAGGGGTACATCAGGATTGATTGGACAAAATAGTGAAAGGACTCTTGGCGCCTCAGGACGAACGGTCACGGATTAAAGAGGGCTTGAAAATTCAGATCATCCACTTTGGAGCAGCCTTTGGGAACTGCGTTCGTACATAATAGATTGAACTCTGAGGAGATTTTACCGCGATAGATATGAAAATTGCGTCGTTTCTTGTAGATGAAATACTTTGTAAACTATTGATAAAAGAGAAAATGGAGATGAGGTTTGGACCGGCAGACCCTAGACGCACTGGAGCGGCCAGATGAAAGATGGCGTCTACGATTGCCCGCGCCCGAACGGAATGCTCACAAGCGAGCAAATTGAGTTTCCCGCCCCTCATCTGACGTACGAAGAACTGCTTTCCTGTCCCCGTCGGCTTGTCCGCGTGAGATGATACTCCGCTTTCTTTGCCGGAATTCCATTTGATCGCACAGCATAGGCGCGGGCTGGGGTCTATGGAAGTTGTTGAGGTATGAGGAACTTGGAGGCAATCACTGCTACAAATTTGACTACAGTGGATTTCTCTGAAGACGCCAAAATGGCTGTAAACTGTAGAAAACATTGGTCGGCGCTGGAGGACGATTTTAGAACTCTATTGGCGCAAAGTCTGGATTTCATCTCGTAGGCGAGGTGTCTTTGCATCCGTCACAAGTTCTGGTTACTCCCCTTCTCGCCCCGCGCGTCTGGGGACCCGCCGGAGAAAACCGCCCCAAGCGGTTTCTG
>Ga0181520_10008978_pt1 | contig 13985 bp, 13 predicted proteins | sample PEATcosm2014_Bin_29_FD_132451 | JGI IMG/M metagenome (GOLD analysis project Ga0181520, IMG submission 132451) | Peatland microbial communities from MTU Mesocosm Facility, Houghton, MI, USA - PEATcosm2014_Bin02_30_metaG | ecosystem: Environmental > Terrestrial > Soil > Wetlands > Peat | place... | reverse complement strand
GGCGGGCACTTGTTCCGACAAATGCAACAAATTTGCCGCGTAAGCGCCGGAAGCCTGAACGCGCGTTCCATCACGACCGGCCAACGCTTCGGCAATTGATTCCACCGGGGGCGACAACAAGCCAAGCACGGGATGGGTCTTGGGACAATCGTAAAGCCCTCGCGCTAACCGCCGGATGCTGTCATTCCGCACCAGCCGCAATAATGTCATGCCCACGGCGTGCGGTGTGCCGAGATCAAGAAAATCTTTGGGCGTGAACACCCACGGCTGCCCGTGTTGCCGGATGCGTCTGGTTATGGCTTGTGTCAGATTCACGGCTCAAATGTGCGCCAAACGTGTTAAAAAAACAACCCTGTTTTTTTAACAGTCTAAACGGCATAAAAGCGGGTTTTTCGGTGTCAGTCATTCACGGCAAAAGTTCTTCAACCAGACATGCAGACTCCGAGCGTGATTTCTAAGAAACAGTTTGCGCCGGCAATGTCTTTATTCCGCGTTCAATAATCTAAAGAGTTCCGTGCGCGAGATGAGAAACTTCCCGCGCAACGCCCGGCACGCCTTCAATTTTCCCCGTTGGACGAGCCGATAGACGCTGAAATAATCCACGCCTAGCATTTCGGCGACCTCCGGGATTGAATAAGCGATCCGTTCGTTTTGAGGCTGTTCGTTTGTGTTTGGTTCACTGGCATTCATATTGTTTGCCTGTGTTTTACCATTTTGCGTGAGAACGGTTGTTATGATTTCATAACAACTTTTCATTTTTCAAAACCAACGAAAAAATCGGACATTTTCACTTCCAATGCGCGGGCGAGATGGAAAATGTGTTTGTCCCTGATGCAGTGAAGTTGACATTCCATTTGGGCAAGCACTTCCCGGCTCACGTCAAGGCCATTTAGTTGAAGCTGAACGGCCAGTCTGGCCTGTGACCAGCTGCGGGCACACCTCAATTTCCGAATCTGCGGCCCCAGCATATTTTTGGTGCGGTCGGACGGATGTTTTGTTGGCGTCGTGGACATTGTGAATTGGTCAGGCAATTTCTCCTTACCGATCAGCACGACTGGAGATTCAAGCCTTTGCAACGTTGTGCAGTCCTGTCAGAATGAGTTCATATGAAAGTGACGCAAGTTGCGATTTGCCCCAGCGCCGCATCAAAGATGGCAGGGCGACCCGCACTCACGCCGGAACTGCTAGCCGCCAGCGGGGCACGTTATTCGAGAAACAATGAGGGGCTTGATTCAATTCTTTCCAAAATTGACCAAAATAATCTCGAAAAGTCCGTGGACTCCATTTTTCGGATGGTGGACTACGGCCACCAGTCAATCGCGGACATGGTGCCGGTGGCCATGTTCATTGATGAAGTTTCCATGTGGCTCGCATATTATATTTGGACACTTTGCCCCACAGCGGGAGGGCAGGAATCTTCCACTCGATACATAAAAATCTCCGTTGATGGTCTCATTGCGCCAGAAAGTCTCGGGATAAAATCTGAAGATGCAGCCGAATGGCGTGATTTGATGGGTGAATGCTTCAAAGCATATCAGGCTACGGTGAAAATTTGGGAAGATCTGGCGGCGGAAAATCCTACTTTGATGGGAATTCCCCGGTCACTCTTGGAGGATATATCAGATTCTACCCAAAAAAAAGTGGCGCGCATGACTCGAAATTACGCGTTCGACAGATCACGATATTTCCTTCCCGTCGCTGCGGCCACCAATGTCATGCTGATAATGTCCGCACGAGGATGGGTGAACCTATGCCAACACCTGCTGTCGCATCGACTGCCAGAATGCCGCCGCTTGGGCGAGATGATTCGCCGTGAATTAGAAATTTCCGCTCCACGCATGGTTAAACACGCCAGAGCCACGGAATCCCATAAAGCAGCGCTCGATTCAGAATTCCAGAAACTTGTTCAGACGGCCCAAAACAAGCCTGTTACTTTGACAGAGTCCTCACAATCAGACGTAGCAGCAATCGCCCATTTGTCTGTCGCACTCCCCGATGGCGTTAAAGATGAAGATCTGGCCAACGACCTGAAGTATCATTCCAGCCGCTATGCCCCGGTAGGCAGCAGTTTGCAGCGAACTGGTGTCCGGTTTGGCTGGTCACGTATAGCATTTGCAGAGATCAGGGATTTGAACAGACACCGAACGGGCACAAAGTTTTGCCCGCAAATTCCTTCGGGTTTTTATTTTGCCGACGACCAACTTCCATTTGGATCAGATAAGATAAGGACCTTGTTAGAAAAACAGGCCATTGTGGGTAGAAAAGCCTCAGCAAAAGCTCGCACCGTATTGGGGAATGGAGATACTACATATCCGTATTGGATTGTTCTAGGCACGGAATTTCCATTTGAGCATACGACAACAGCGGACAAATTTATCTATGAAGCTGAATTACGCACAGGCGTCGGTGCACACTACCGATATGCAAAGCATCTTCGGGATGTGCTTTCATTATGGTATAAGCGTTTTCCATCCACGAAAGATTTTGTGTTAGAAGGAAGTGCGGAACCAGAGTAAAAAACTTGAATGCTAATCCTGAGGCAAGTTGAAGAAAGACACTTCGTGCATCCCAGTTGAATAGTCGTCTATATTGTAATCCCTTGGCACGCTACATGTGACTTGTATTCGATTTAGTTTTATCGCTGTTAAGAACATGGCCACAAGCGTCGGTTTTGTAGAAAGTGAAGTCATGTATATGTTATGGGTGTCATAGAATACTGTGGCGACGTCCAAAATAGCTTGTGAGGTTGTCTCGATCGATTTACAACTAAAATCAAATTCGCGCACAGGCTGTCGACTCTTGAAAAGTCTTACCATTTGCGTTTTCGCATCAAGACTACGCTCATAAAACTCATCTCGCGTGGCATCCGTAGGCCTCCCAAGCATAACTTGGACTGGCTCAATTGCATTTACGATTGTTAAAGCGCGTTCAATTTCATATCCTGGCAACAGGATTAAAAGTGCGGGCAGATTTTGTCGCTGGAGTCCAGGGAAACCTATTGCATTCCTTATACATCTGAATCCACGAGATAGCCACAAGTGCCTTTGCATTTCAGAAGCACTTAAGTGTTGGTCCAAGTCGTTAGCTTTGTCCCGCGTTTTTGAGCTTTCAAGTTCTAGCTTCCTAATCATTGCCTTCCCCGCCGGATTATACTCTTTCGGTGAGATATAAGCTAAACGCACCGTCCCTTTAGGATAAGCCCAGCGTAATAAGGCTAAACATGATATGAGTGATTCGCGGGTAAATGTTGTTATATCCACAGTAACACGAGTAGTCCCACTACAAACATTGTTTGGCGCTACAAGTTTTCGCAAAACTTGAAATTGCTCTACAGCATTCCCCCAACTCCCTAGTCGTAGCCCCAAGTAATTGTCGCTTACTTTCTGCAACTTTGATTCTATGATGTTTATATTGTCTTGTGTTGATTTGAGGTTTCGAAATTCGGAATTAACATATATCGCACTCTGTTTTACACGATAGTTACCAGTCATACAATCTGCCAAGCCGGTGCTTCGTTGTTCAAAACTGGCACAGGTAATAAATAAGTCGTCTTTGTCTGATTTATCGATGGGCAATAACCCTCCATTGACCATAAAATTCTCAACTGATCCACAAATATTCATGACAATGCCTCCAGTGAAAACAGATCGGGTTGATCGTCTTCTCCACTTTTTAAGCGAAGAGTGACGAATTTATTTGTATCTCGCATTGCCAAATCAAGATGTGAACTTTGAATTGATAATCGCCCCCCAAACCCCGTTGGATCCAACTTATAAACCGGGCATAAACGTCGGTTCAAGACATACCAAAGTTCACGACCTCCGCCCTCTTTAGAGCTGTAAGTCCTTAATTGAAAATATCTATAGCGTTTTGCCAAGTCCAACACATCGCGTGCTTCTTGCGAAAGTTCACCACGCACTGTAAAAGAAAAGAGCCTTGCATCTCTTGATTCTGGGTTTGTTAAGTTCTCATAAAAAAGTCGACCTAGCGAGTTGAGCAAGACGCTTAGACGATCTAGTGTGTCGAACGTATCTGGAGTTAGGTCCTTACGAATCTTTTCTAAATCCAAAACAAAGTCTTCTGAATATTTATAGAGAACGTCTCGTTGCACTGCGGGCGAAATACCTGTTGTCAGTTCATCTCTCCGCTGTTGCTGTAATAATTCTTCAAACATTAGATAGCACGGCTCTAAAAAATACCTAGCCACTCCGGATGAAAGATGAACTATATTTTCAAAACCTGCATAATTCCTTCTCTGTTTAGTTCTCTTTAGCTCTTGGAATAAACGCGGCACGGCGTATCTATGGACGAAGTCATTTTGCTTCCCAGGCTTTCCGACTTTTTCCCATTCGGCGGCAGTTACCTCTTTCATTTTTTTCAATAGGCGCTCTTGTTCTGGGTCCGGCTGCAAGAACTCCTCTGGAGTTCGATCGATTCCGGCAAAATGTAGGCGCTTGGTTACGATGGCTCTAATCTTTTCGGTGTATGAGTCATTAGTTGATGAATATAACGCCTCGATCGAAAACTCCGTATAATCATGCGGATTCTCAAGCAGTGAACCATCACGTGTCATCATTGTGCGATATTCATGAAACTGCGCTGCTGTCTTTATGCAAATCATATTTAAGTCGCGATTTGCCATCCAACTGTTTACAAGCTGCTGCTGATAAATCTTAAGGCGATCAGCATCGTCAATAAAAAAATACAATGGGACGCGCTTTCCTGGAAAGAGTTCTTGCACAATGCGAGCAAAAGGTAATAGGAAATCATGGTATCCGCTTGTGGCACCTTGATAACGAACTTTTCCTTCCGGAAGAGCTTGCTGTCGTAAATACTCTTGCAAATTGCGCAGCTCCGCATCGAACAATCTCCATGTCCATTTGAAAGGATCAGTCTCAATTTTGAAGTCGGTTGACGCTTCATTTAGTGAACCACCAATAGAAGCACTATTAAAAAGTCGAGAAACCTTACGAGCAAGTATGACTTTTGATTCAGTTGTGAAAAAATCAACTGGAAACTGACTGTCAAGAACGTTCAATGTAGCAGACGCAAGGGACAAATTCATCATATGTTCGCTCAGAATTTGAGCCGATGATTTGTCCATCATCTCTAACTCAGTCTTATTAAAATACCCCTCCTTACAGGCGATCCTGATACCGAGGAATGGGTTTGCACCTTCTACGAAACGACGCAGTCCCTTTTCCCATGTCTCACCCTGTTCTGTAAAACGAATTGCTTGACATTTTGGTTCAAGATAGCGAAGCAGCATACTTTTGCCAGAGCCTCGCGGTCCCCAAATAAATGCGTGTTTCCTTTGTTGAACGACTTCGACGCCGGAATTTTCTCTGACAAATAGGTCATATACCTCTTCAACATCCAGCTTTTCAGGGCTTTCAACGACGAAGGGGTTTTCTGAATAGCGCTTTGTTTCTGGCATTTTAGCCTCCTTGGATTAAGCTGCGAATTTGACCTGCCTGCCACTTTGGATGATCGCGGAAAAATTCCTCCGAGACACGGAAGGATTCGGGGTATTGATCTGTTACTGGAGCGTATCTAAGGTTCTCGCAATAACCATTTATTTGCTGCGTTCCATCTACTAGGCTTAAGGTGATCTCTACCCATTGGATCGAAGCATATCGCACGAAATGAGGCGCACAATAAGCGCATTCGGATACAATCTTATCGAATCTAGATAGCATATATTCAATGAGGGTTATTTTGCCACCCGATTCATCTGTAGCTGGAAATTCCATGATCGCCTCCTTACAATTTAGCTTTGCTTCAATTACTAAACGCTCACGAGAAGGTTGTGGGTGGCTTGCTTTTATTGATTTTGCGTAATACCAGTAAATTTGGTGATCGTATGGCACGTGTCCTTGTTCTAAAAGTGCAACAGATATTCGTGATGAATCCTCGGACATCTCATCTGCAAGACGAAGCACTGCAGCTAACGCTCGCGGATAAACCTGATAGTGAGAATACAAGATTTGTGGATTCATACGGAGAAATCCACCAGTGCCTGTATGTGCCGCGATGATCTGTTCGACCATTCGTTTTTCTTCGATGTCTTGGAAAGCCAAAGCTGAGACCTGCTCTAAAAGTTGTTGAACATGTAATTCGTGACCTTTGCGTTTTGCGACCATGCCCGCATCGTGCCAGATAATCGCAGTTAGCAATAGATACAGATCAAGGTCAGAAAGAATGTTTTTTTGTTTCGTATTTTTTCCAAGTAGTTGGCTCGCTGCCCATATAACGCCGCTGATATGGCGTTCTCCATGATCGGTAAAATAAGGACAATTGGCTTGGATATATTCATAATAGTTTTTTGATAAATAATCCTTCATCGCTTCAAAGCGGTGGTAATATGCTTTAGCGTTATTGCTCTTTTTCGCGCGTTTTGCCAACTCCTTCACCAAATCATATTCTTCGTTCGGGTGGGTCATAGTCTCCTTCTCAATTGGTCTGCATGAATTTTTACCAACTGAAGAACCGCACCAGCTAGGAGCGGTGGAACAGCATTTCCAACTTGTTGCTGCTGAAATCCTATGGTGCCGCAAAATTTGTAATCATCTGGAAAAGATTGTATTCTCGCAGCTTCGCGAACTGAAAGTCCCCGGTGTTGAAAAGGGTGAATCAGCATGTTCTTTCTGTAGTTGCCTATGACTGACGAAGGTTTATCGGGATCAAGCCGATGATAAATCCTAGTATGACATTCGTAGTTTTTTCTATAATTACGCATGAGAGAGGTCGGTATATCTTCCCAATTCCCCCCTTGTGGCACGTGCTTATAACGGTTAAGCACGAATTTAGCGTTTCGAGTTACTAAATTACCGGAAACCATAGTCTCTCCGTTTCGGAGTTGCCGAACATAAGCTGATCTGCTAATACTGTTATATGGGAGCACATCAATCGCCGCCCCGTTTTCCAAAGCTGGAAGGTCGCTCAACGCCACCTTTACCGGAATCTGCTTCATTACTCGAGCCGTCGGCAAAGGTAACCCAATTCCGTGACGGGAACCAATCACAAACAAACGTTCACGATGCTGGGGCACTCCAAAATGCGCAGCATCTAGCTTTCCAGCCGTAACCGTGTAGCCCAATTTCTTGAAGTCATCTAAGATCATCGCCAAGAAGGCCCCATGTTCTGTTTCAACGATGCCTTTTACATTCTCGAAGACGATCCAATCGGGCTGCCATGATCTGGCGAGGCGAACGAATTCCTGAAACATCCAATTGCCTTTGTTGGCGCGACTGCGAGTGCGTTGGTTGGATGTGGAGAATCCCTGGCAGGGAGGACCGCCGAACAAAACTGTTTGCACATTGTCGGCACAGACAGGAATCTTTCTCAGTTTCCGAATATCATTTCGGAAAAGGTTCACCTTTGGATGGTTGGCAGCGTATGTCGCGGCGGCATGAGGATTGGATTCGACAGCATACACAACATCTATGCCGGCGAGTTTTGCTCCCAAAGTCATGCCACCAGCACCGCAAAATAAGTCAACGCCAATCATTTGTCGGTCTTTTAAAAAACAATCTTCCAATACTGCGAATCCGAAATTTGAATAAAAATCAACAAAATCCTTCGCAAAATCACACTGCAAAACTGATTTTTCATTTTCTCAAAAAAACTAATTGGCGGCAAGGATTTTGGCGAGCCTGTCACCGATGCCGGTTATCTGGACGCGGAGAGGGATGATTTCGTCGCGGCCTGAATCCTCCGAACGCACGCCCCACCCTGCTTGGCGAGATCGTGTTCCCAAATCCGCAACACGCGCCAGCCATTTTTTCTCAGAACACGGTTCACGCGGCGATCACGGGCCTTGTTCGCGGCGAATTTCCTATTCCAGAACGCGCGATTACCAGCAGGAATTTTGCAATGCTTTAGACAGCCGTGCCAGAAACAGCCGTCCACGAAGATTGCTAGTCGGTTCCGCCTAAAAAGAAAATCCGGTTTGCCGAAAACTTTTTGATTCCTGCACCAGCCGGTTATGCGGTGCTGGCGGAATAATTTTATCAGGGCCAGTTCGGTATCTTTATTGCCGCGTCCGCGAATTCGAGACATGACGGCGGAGCGTTTTGCCTTGGTAAAGACGTCAGGCATGGGCGCATTCCAACGAAAGTCCCGCCAGTTTTCGCCGCCGGTGGCTTTCGTCGGGCGTTGGATTTTTTATCTGGTCGCAGATGCCGGACCATTGGGCGTCGGACGTATAAAGTTCCGCATCATCGAGTTCGCCAGCTTGAGCACGCCGCCAAGCTTCGGCGGCAAAGCGGCGCAGGACGCGCGGCCAGCCGCTGTCGGCATCTTCAAAACCGTCGGGATGCAGGCCGGGGAACAGATAGGCGACGGATGACCAAGCGCGGACGAAGTCCGCCTTTGATAAATTTTCCAAGGGCTGTGCAAGGGCAAAGCGCAAATGGGTGGCGGCGGTTCTGGCCGAGTCCGGAATGAAGTAAAATGTTTTCATTTGTTCCAGGCTACCAGGTTGCGCGCGGCACGCCAGGATAAAATCAGACCTCCACAACTTTCACCGTTTCGTAAAGCGCTTTGATGTTACGGGACGCGACGCGGAATTGACTGCGGTTTTTCTTTTTCGGTTTGGTTGAGGCGTTTTCCAGCTTGATGCCCGGATCATAATACACTTCGCCGCAAGCGAAAGCGGCGAGCAACTTTAAGGAATCCGTTTTCTCGGCGAGGCGCACCTTGTGCCCGTAGGCATACTGGCGTTGCGGTTCTGTCCGGCACTGCGAGGGCACATAAACCGCTTTGGTGTGCTTGTGTGACCAATGTTCAAGGATTTTTCCGAATGTCCACGCCGCCGCAATTTCTCCGGAGTCGCTAACGAGCGCGATTTCACCATTGGCGTCGGTGATCTTGCCGGATGCTTTGTCATATCCTGTCAGGCGCATGGTGAGGCCGGTCGGGGGACAACGCTGACCGACAAAGTGTCTGCCGCCGAAATTGAGGCGGTCTGCCCGGCCTTTCTTGTCCGCATACCCAAATTTTCGGATGAACGCCTCGGTGCTTTCATTTTTGTAGAAACCGCCATTCGGCTCCGGGGTCATCAGCGTGATTGGTTTGGATGATTCAATGCGGTCAAAATCCCCGACGGCATACTGCTTCACCTCCCAGCCGAGAAAATCAGGTTCGGTGGCGCTGTTCTTCGGAATCCCCAGCTCGGCTTCCAGCGTGAATCCGCCGCACTGCGACGCGTTGCAAGGTTTCAAAACGCCACTGGAATCAAGTTGCTTGGAATCAATCCAGCCTTTTTGATTTATCCGATGCAACTCACCCAACAATCTATCGCGCGAATCCGCGCCGCTCGGGATGTTTGGCAATGCCAGTTCGGTGAAAACCCCGTCCGTTGCTTCAAGGTTCACGGCGCGAAATTCACCGGCAATTTCGGATTTGGCCCCCACGACGTATCCGACGACGCCACGGGCAGATGTCACACCGAGAAATAAAATGCGGCCGGCCATGCGCCCGGCCATCAAATCGGAAGGGGCGGCCACGCAACCCTTCAGGAAGCCAGAAAAACGCACCTCTGGATATTGGGGATAAAGAATCAGTTGCGCATTCGGCGCTTCTGTCAGCTGACCGTTGGGCAGCATCCAACCGAACTGTAGCCGGGCCTTGAAGATCGGATTTTTCGGGCTGCTGTCAGCGAAGATGCCGGTATTGGGGAAAAGATTCAACGCGTTGAATCCGGGGCCGAAATAGACCTGGTTCTTGGAATTGTCATTCGCAGCCAAGGGTTTTGCAAAAAGTTTTATGCAACCTGCTGCGACAAACATTCCCTTGAGCTGCGTGAGGTTCATGCGTGGGCCTTTGGCTTTCTACGGGGTTTCAGGTAGCTGACCGGTTTTGCAATGCGCTTCAATGCCTTTGCATTTGCCTTGTCGTTTGCCGTAAGGATGAGTTCTGGCCGGTAATCGACTGGACGCCGTAATGTGGTCACGACAGCTTTTGCAATTCGTTCGACAACCGGAACCACGACCGAATTTCCGAACTGCTTATAGGCCTGCGTATCGGAGACAGGAATCTTGAAATCCGCCGGGTAACCCATGAGCAGGGCACATTCGCGTGGAGTGAGGCGGCGCGGGTTTTTGCCCGTGCCCTGTGAAATCAGAATTTCCGAGCCATCCTTGTAATATCGTGCGCTTAGTGTCCGGGCGATCCGGGTTCCGTCCACCAAGCCGAAGCCAAATCCATTGCCAGCTGCACGGTGTTTCGCGGCGTAGTCTTGGAGGTATTGCCAAAGGTGGCTCGTCAGCGTGTATTTATTCGGCACGTTTTTCTCCAGAATGGTATTGAGTTTTGGGCCTTCCTTCGGAAATTGTGGAAACTCAAATGTTCGCGGCTCACGGAAGCCGACAAGGAAGATACGCTCACGGTGTTGCGGAACGAGGCCTTGTGCATCGATTATTTGGGTATAAACATGGTATTTCAGGTGTTCGGTCAGCGTTTCCCAAATGATGCGGAACGTGTTTCCTTTGTCGTGGCCTTTTAGGTTTTTGACGTTCTCCAGCACGAAGGCGTCTGGCCGGTGGTGGTCTATCAGTTCCGCCAACTTGAAAAAGAGATTGCCCTGTTCCTTGTCTTCAAAGCCGTGTTTCTTGCCGAGGCTGAGCTTCTTGGAGACGCCGGCAATGCTGAACGGCTGACATGGAAAGCCTGCGCAGAGAATGTTATGCGGCGGGATGGCGTTGTCCGGCACAGAATAAATGTCGCCGTGCGGTCGCTCGCCGAAGTTGGCCAGGTAGGTTTCCTGCGCTTTCTCATTCCAGTCCGAGGAAAAAATACACTCACCACCCGCCCGCTCGAAGGCGAGGCGGAAACCGCCGATACCGCAGAACAAATCTATAAACTTCAGTTTGCCATGAGAACCGTTGCCATTCGTGTAATACGGCGGTGCGTCTTCGCGCAACGCATCCACCGCAGGCGTTTTTTTTGCCGATAATCGTTTCTGTTGTTTCGCCATCTGGCAGGAGCATACAGCGAAGATTGTGGATTGCGGAAGCTCAAAGGACGGTTCCAGATGAGTCTGGCCGTTCTTGTCGCAAGCAATTCTCCACGCGCGAAATCCTAAACGCAAAAGTCCCGGAGCCGGGCGGCGCGTCAAGGTGGAAGCCGAGGGCATACCGAGGAACGACCTTGACGCGACGACCGGCGACATACCATGAAATCTGGATTCGCGCGCACATGATGGATTCTCTGCATTCAATGCCACATTTCAGTGATGCCAAACATAGTGGCCGATAAGGAGGGTGACGACACAGGCTGCCAACGTGCCAATAATATACCAGTGAACGCCGCGAAGATTGACGGCCTCGTCCAATTTTCGGCAGACTTTTTCAAATCGCTGTCGTTCCCGTTCCAAAGCGTCTTTGGATTGATTCCATTCGGCAGCGGCGGCTTGCAGGTTTTTCTGAATGCTTTTGGAAACGTCATTCGCATCAACCAGCCGGTTGCTGACGAACAACGCATCGCGTTTCACGGTTTCCGCGTGTTTGAGAACGATGTCCTTTAATTCGCCGTGCTTGATGTCCACCATGCCCGCGAAATCATCGGTGAGCGCGGCGGTTTGCCGCCGGTATTCAGCCAGATGCAGTTCCAGCCATTTCCGGCTCTCGGCAATGGCGCGCGGGATACTGGCTGCCGCCCGCAATTGTGCGCGGGTCAATAATACGAATTGAACGGGAAAACTGTCTTCCGGCCCGATGCTCCATTCATGTATCAATCGGTGAACCCGATCCACTTCCGCTTTCGTCAGGTCGCGGCAAAGTATCGCCAAATCATCTTTGTCCAAATCCATAACGTCATTCGCCCAAATTGAGCATCGGCTGTTTGGAGCGAGCTGGTTTCGCCGCCGGTTCCGGTTGTGGTTCGACCTCCGGCACCTGTTCCGATGGCACCAACAAATCGGCAATGGCGTCGTATTGCCGAAACATCTGTTGCATCGCCCATTGTATTTCACCGGCCAGCATCAATTCCAAATGCGCTGATCCGGGCGTCGCCACTTCGGCAAAACTCAACTTGCGGCCCGCCTTGGCCTCGGCGCGCTTGATGGCCAGCAACGTGATGGAAGTTATCACCGGCAAGGTCAGTTCCTTCGCCCCGAACTTTTTCAACTCGGCTTCGATGTTGGATTTTCGGAACAGATTGGTTCTGACCTTGGCCGGATTGTGGACCACGACGTAGTCCACGCGGTCGCCCGCGAAGAAAAACAGATTGAGCAAATTGTTCATGCTCTCAGTGTCCTCGCTTGGAAACAGAAAAAATGTGAATCGGATGCCCTGCGTGGCGAGCGATTCGAGCAACTGCAACGAGTCCAGCGCCTGCACGATGAGGCCGTCGGCCTGCGCCCGGCAATCAATGACGTGAACCGGCGCGTCACTGCGCGGCACGTTGCGGAACAAACCGAGCAAAGTGGATTTGCTGTCGTCATCGTTGCCGAGCGTGTGTGACTGCACTTGGTCTGGATGGCGGTCGGCAAATGAATGGTGCCGGTCATCGAGATCGGAACCGTTCCACTGGATGCCGTGATAATCGAGCCAGGCGGTTCTAAATTCAGCCTCGAAACTTTTGCCAAGGCTACCTTTGGATTGGGGATTGATGTGGATAAGTTTGGTGATGTTGGTGTTCATGTGAATTGTTCAGTGTCTTTGGTTGAGAGGTTTGGTTGTTTGAAAACGGGTTTCGGTGGCAACGGCGATGGGCGTGATTGTGGCCGGCTGACCGCTACGTTGGGGTGGGCAGGTTGAAAATCAGTGGATGGATTTTCCCAATTCGGTTTCGCCGCGCGTTTCAATTTACGCCGATAAAAAAGATACGGCGCATAGAACGTGACGCGGATACCTTTTTCGGTGAGCAACAATTCAGTAATTTGCCGCCACGTCTTGCGCCGTTGGCGCAGCTCGCGGATGAATTCAAAGTGAGGTTCCAGGATGCTACGGAAGGGTTTGCCGCCGCCTTTTCGTTGTGCCGTTTCGGTCATCACTGGACAGGATAGCCCGGTGGCGAAAAACCGTGGTAAGGAGCAGGTGAAAGTTAAAGTGAGATGAAATTATGCTGCATAAGCGACAATTTCGAGCGACAAAAGGCGACACTTTTTGACGAGCGAAAGCGACAACTAGCGGCAAGTTCGTTGTCGCTTTTTGTCACTTCGCTTCGCACCACTTTTTTCCCTAACGATTTCGTTAGGAGATGGTGTCTCGAAAAAATCAAGGCTTTCAAGTTTCAGAAAGCCGTTACAAATCACGTTCGACTGAACGTATCAAATTGGGTGGTGATGGGCGCAGTGAACGTCCGTTTCTGAAATCGGAGCAGACGCAACGGCTGTGGAGTAGCGGAGATTTTGGAAACGGATGCTGACTGCGCTGCCGTATAGGTTCAACTGAGAGGCGATTTGTCTGGCCGGTTTCCGTCGCGCCAGCCGGAAAGCCGGACAGTCAAAGCGCCGACCTTAATGGCGTCTCATTTTCCTGATGGTTGTTGCCGGGTATTTTGAACCTGCCAATTTCTTCAGTCTGGCCGAAATAGGGATAATAATCCGGGAACTTGGCCAGCAACACAGCCTCCGCCTTGGCATATTTTCTGAACTGTCTTACGAACCTGGCGGCATTCGTGACCAACCCGCCATGCTCGTATTGGTAATCATGCTTTACCACCATTGAACGCCGGTGAATCGTCCTGAATCCCTGTTGCATAAAACGAAAACAAAAATCAATATCCTCGCAGGCAGCATCAGGAAATGACTCATCGAATCTGAAATCTTCGGCCACACGTCGGCTGATGGCAAAATTGCAAGTCGGTCCATACAACAAAATGTTGGTGCGCTTGAAACATCTGCCGTTTAGGGTTCCATTGATTTCGTGATATTTGTCAAACCAAGTGGAGTTTGATGAATCGGTTCTGCCAGAAAGACAGTGAACGTATGGGTTCTCGACGAATCCGCTGACTGCCTCGGAAACCCAATTTGATTCAGG
>Ga0181520_10008976_pt1 | contig 13988 bp, 8 predicted proteins | sample PEATcosm2014_Bin_29_FD_132451 | JGI IMG/M metagenome (GOLD analysis project Ga0181520, IMG submission 132451) | Peatland microbial communities from MTU Mesocosm Facility, Houghton, MI, USA - PEATcosm2014_Bin02_30_metaG | ecosystem: Environmental > Terrestrial > Soil > Wetlands > Peat | place... | reverse complement strand
TAAAAGGCGCTCACGGCGACGCCGATCTGCGCGTTAGCGGCCGCGGTCGACCGTTCTGCGGCTGCAATATCAGGCCGCCGTTCCAGCAGTTGCGAAGGCACGCCCGTAGGCACCTTCGGCAGCGTCAGATCGAGTGGCGAGGGCGGAATCTTGAAATCCGGCAGACTGTAGTTGGCGATCGTTCCAATCGCGTGCTCGTATTGTGCGCGCGCTACGCCCACGTCGACCAGTTGCGCGCGGACAGTTTCAAGCTGCGTTTGCGCCTGCGCCACATCCACTTGGGTCGCCACGCCGCCTGAAAAACGCCGCTGCGTCAGGTCAAGCTGGTGCTCCAGGTCGGTCACCGTCGCCGTTAGCAGTTTGCTTTCGGAATCCAACCCCCGCAGCGCAAAGTAATCGCTCGCCATCTCAGCGTGCAGCGTAAGCCCGACATTCGCTGCCACGGCCGCATCGGCCTGCGCATTCTCCCGCGCTGCTTCCACTGTGCGTCGAACTCGGCCCCAGAAGTCGGGTTCCCAGCTTGCCTGGCCCGCGATTACAAAGTCGGCATAATCGGTCGCGCCGCCTGGCGAGGCCAACGGCCGGTTGGACGAAACCTTATCGCGGCTGATCGAGGGGCCTGCAGACAACGTCGGATAAAGATTGGCCCGCGCAACTCTCACTTGGTCACGCGCAGCCAGATAGGTCTCAAGCGCCTGCCTCAGCTGCACGTTGTTGGCGTCAAGACGCTCTTCCAGTTGGTTGAGCTGCGGATCCTGGTAAATCTCCCACCACTTGCCGCGCAACATTCCGTCTGAAGGATTGGCAGGCTGCCAGGTACCTCCTTGCGGATTCGGCGGTGGAACGACGGTCGATGCGCCCGTCTCTTTGTATGCCAGAGGAGCACTGTATCCGGGGCGGCTGTAGTCGGGGCCAACGGGCTTGCAACCCGCAAGCAAAGCAAGTGCAGCCAGCCCGCAAACTGAGATCGCCCAGCTCGTCAAGAGTTGCCTCGCCTGCCTCGTCTTTGCCGAGGTTCGAGTCTCCTCCCCGTGCGCGTCCGGCGCTTTTCGTTGGCCCTGCATCGTTACAAGCCTCCCGCTGGCGAGGGGCTGCTGCCGGGCTTCTCGACAGTTACCTTTTCACCATCGATCAGCGAGTCAGGCGGGTCCTGGATAACCTGATCGTTCGGTCCCAGGCCACTCACGATCTGTACGTTGGCCCCGTCGTCTACGCCGATTACAACCGGAACCAGATGGGCAACCGCACCCTTATCGCTGTTAACCACCGTACTCACTTGCATTCCCGCCCTGCGGAAGATCAACGCGGCCGCCGGCACAATAAACGTGGCACCGGTGGCAACCGCCTTTAAGTGGACCTGCGCCAGCGCGCCCGGCAGCAACTCGCCGCCTCGGTTGTCAACATCGATTTCCGTCAGCAGCGTGCGGCTGGTGGGATCGATTGCGTCGGCGGTCCGCACGAGAGTGCCCTCATAGGTCTTACCGGGATGTTCGGGGAACGTGAGGTCGATCTTCATTCCACGCTTCAGGCTTTGCGAATAGAACTGCGGCACGTTGGTGTAAACGCGAAGCGTCGTAATCGCCTGCATATGAAAGAGTTCCGAACTCGCGCCTTGGCTGATCAACTGGCCCGTATCAACCGTGCGCGCGGTTACCACGCCGTCAAAGGGCGCGTAGATTTTTTCAAACGATTGCAGCTCGATGAGCCTCTGCACGTTTGCCTGGGCCGACTTCACTGCCGATGCCGAGGCCGCGGCCTGTGTTGTGAATGTGTCAGTGTCCTGCTGTGAGACGGCGTCCGATTTCACCAGTCCCGCGTACCGGTCCGCTTGCACCTTTGCGTTGCCCGCATTGGTCTCGGCGGTGGCGAGTTCGGCCTGGGCTTGCGCTACCTGCTTGTCCAATTCGGGAGTATCGATTACGGCCAGAAGGTCGCCCTTCTTCACCTTGGCTCCGATGTCGAAGTACCAGTGGAGCAGGTAGCCGTCGGTCCGCGCGTAGATGGGCGAGTCGGTAAACGCGGTTAGGTTGCCTGGAAGCACAAGATTGTCCACAGGCGCACCTGCTTTTGCAGGCGCTACGGTCACGGTCGGTGCGGCCAGTTCATCGGTTCGCTGGGCGAGCGTCGCCTCCGCATGGATGCGACGAAGGATTCCTGCAACGGCGAAGACGGCGAAAATAAGCAGGACCACGATCGCGGCCACGGCGGCTTTCCGCGTCGAGATGGGTTCCTGATCCGGCGCGCTCTCGTGGCTCTTCGCCGATTGAAGATTCGAATTGGATTCTTCGCTCATAAGAAACTACTCCGGTCTCTTGTCAAATTCGTCAAAGCTCGCGGTCAGCGCGGAATGGTCATCTCGCCTGCGGCGCCGTTCCAGCCTGCCATGGATAAATGAGAAGAATGAAGGCACAAAGAACAGTGTGCCGAAAGTGGCCAGCAGGAGCCCTCCGATGACCGCTCGTCCTAATGGCGCATTCTGCTCGCCGCCGTCGCCAAGGCCCAGGGCCATGGGCACCATGCCGATAATCATGGCCAGCGCTGTCATCAGCACGGGGCGCAGGCGGACAAAGCCGGCATTCAACGCCGCTCGCCGCGCATCGCCCACCAAAACCTCCAACTGTTCGCGCGCGAAACTCACCACCAGGATGGAGTTCGCCGTTGCCACGCCCATGCACATGATCGCGCCGGTCAAAGCCGGTACACTCAGTCGCGTTCCTGTCAGGAACAGGAACCAGACAATTCCCGCCAGCGCCGCAGGTAGTGCTGAAATGATCAGGAACGGATCGAGCCACGACTGGAAATTGACCACGATCAACAGGTACACCAACAGGATGGAAACAGCCAACCCGCTCAACAGCCCGATGTACGACCTGTTCATGGTCTCGCTTTGCCCGCGAAGGGTGAAGTGCGAACCGCGCGGAAGCTCCTTTTCATGGGCGGCGACGATTCTCTCGATGGCGCGCGTTACGCTACCTAGGTCGGTCCCTTCAACGTTCGTAAAGATGTCGATCACAGGCTGAACGTCGTAGTGGCTGATGGTGCCCTGCTCTGTTCCCGGAACAATGTCGGCAAGATTGGCCAGTACCTGTTCCGCCCTCGGAGCTCCGGGGGCAGCGGTCGACGCTGTCGGAGTGACCGATGGCCCTATGCTGCCTGAGGGCGAAGCGCCGGGAGCGGCCGTAGAAGCGGTGCCCGAGGGTGCAGTCATCGCCGCCGTCTCCGCCGGATTGGTGACAGGCAAACTTTCAAGTTCGGCAAGATTGTCCATGCGATACTGCGGTGCCTGAATCGCGATGTTGTAGGTCACGCCGTTGCGAGGATCGAGATAGAAGTTGGGAGTCGTCTGAAAGCTACCGCTCAGCGCCACAAGCAGGTTTTGCGTCACATTCTGCTCGGTCAGGCCCATGTTTGCGGCGCGTGTGCGATCCACGTTCACTGTAAGGTTCGGATCGTTGAACGGCTGCTGGATGCGCGCGTCCGCGGCGCCTCGAACATATCGGACCTCGTTCAGCATGCGCTCGGCCAACGCACGGTTTCCATAAAGGTCGGGGCCAACAATCTGAATATCGATCGGCGCCGCAAGGCCGAAATTCAGAATCTGTGTCACGATATCGACCGGAACAACATAGAACGTCACCCCTGGGTACTCGCGCGCCAGAACGGCTCGCAGCTCCTCGATGTATGCCTCTGTCGGATGATGATCGTGGCTCAGCTGCACCTGGATGTCCGCATCGGAAGCGCCCACAGGAGCCGAAGAAGAGTAAGAGAGGTTGAGCGACGAATATGGCAATCCAATGTTATCGAGGATCGCGGTTACCTCTTTGGCCGGAATCTGCCGGCGAATGGTCGCGTCAACATGATCGCAAAGCGCGGCAGTCTCCTCGATGCGCGTTCCGGTGTGCGCGCGCACGTGAATCATGAACTGGCCAGAGTCAACAGAGGGAAAGAAGTCCTGCCCAAGGAATGGCGTCAAGCCCAAAGAGATCAGAGAAAACGCCAGGAAGATGATCAGGAATACGCCGGAGTGATCGACGCACAGCGTGAGCAGGCGGAGGTAGCCATGGCGAAACTTCTCGAATGTCCGCTCAAAATAAACGTTAAACCGCGCAAAAGGATTGCGGCTCGCCTGCTTCCGCGCCGTCTCGGCATCGTCATGCTCTTTTAGCATGTACTTCGCCATCGTCGGCACCAGCGTGCGCGAGAGAAAGAAACTGGCCAGCATGGCAAACACCACTGCCTCCGCCATGGGCACAAACAGGTACCGCGCAACCCCGTTCAAAAGGAACATCGGCACAAAGACGATGCAGATTGCCAGCGTGGATACGAGGGCGGGGGTTGCGATCTGTGCTGACCCATCGAGAATCGATTGTTCGAGTTCTCTGCCGGTCTCGAGGAATCGATTGATGTTCTCAATCGCGACTGTAGCGTCGTCGACGAGAATCCCCACCGCCAGGGCCATACCTCCCAACGTCATGATGTTGATGGTCTCGTGCAGCGCGTAGAGCAGGATCAGCGAGCAAAGAATCGAAAGCGGAATCGAGACGGCGATAATAATCGTCGAGCGCCAGCTCCCCAGAAACACCAGGATCATCGTTGCCGTCAAGCAGGCGGCAATAATGGCCTCGCGAACGACGCCGTTCACCGCGCTGCGCACGAAAATCGACTGATCGGCCAGGGCGGCGATCTTCAGCGTTGGAGGCAGTTGCCCCTGGAAACTTTTGTTCGAAAGAATATCGTTCACGCCTTTGATAATGTCGAGCGTAGAGGCCGAGCCCGTCTTGAGGATGTTCATCATAATGGCGCGGCGTCCATCCACCCGGACAATATTCGTTTGCGGTGGATTGCCATCGCGTACGTGGGCCACATCGTGGATGTAAACAACGGCGCCATTCACCGCCCTGACGGGCATGTTATTCAGTGTTTCCAGCACTGTTGGCGCGGAGTTGGTCTCCACCTGGTATTCAAAACGGTCCAGCTTGATCGTCCCGGAGGGTGCAATGACGTTTTGCGCGCTGATTGCATTCACCACGTCGGCTGGTGAAAGCCCCCTGGCCTGCAGTGCGTTCAGGTCCAGGTCCACTTCGATTGCCCGCGACTTGCCGCCAAATGGAAACGGCGTCTGCGCGCCTTCGATCGTAGCCAGCTGCGTGCGGATCGTGGTCGTTGCCACATCGTTCAGTTGTTGCTCGTTGATGCCTTGGCCAGAAAGGCCCAACTGCAGAATGGGAACACTGGAAGCGTTGTATTGGATGACGAATGGAGGATTCGTCCCGGGCGGAAGCATGCGCAGCTGAACCTGGCCGATCGCCGTCACCTGGCCCACTGCCTGGCCAATGTTTACATTAGGGTGAAAGAAGACCTTGATGATCCCCACTCCCACCAGCGTCTGGGATTCGATGTGGTCAATGTCATTGACCGCGGTGGTTAGGCCCCGTTCGGAGGGTGTCACAATGCGGTTGGCCATCTGATCGGCAGAGAGGCCCTGGTACTGCCACACCACCACAACAATGGGAATATTGATGTTCGGAAAAATGTCCGTCGGCATCGATTCGATGCTGAATACGCCAAGGATCAAAATCAAAAGCGCAAAGACGACGAAGGTATAAGGCCGCCGCAGCGCAAGCCGGACAATCCACATCATAAAGTTGGTATTCGCTCCTCGGTCGGCGTCTTCATGATGCCGTGGCCAGCCACAGGTCTACGCGCCGGGCCGCCATCGACACCGCCGCAAACAGAAACTAGTCCCCGATTTTCCGTTTGGCGCCGGGTCCTCGGTTCCCGGAACCGATTGCGCGCAGGCGCAGATCGATCCGAGATTCCGTTGAAAATACTATGGTAGCCGAATCGCAAACCTCGCGAAACGTGCCGCAAATTGAAGTCTGCCTATGCAACAGTGAGATGCTCTGAAGGCCCTTGGTTCTGCCTGGGTCAGAACTCTCCGAAATCTATAAATGGCCTGTCTTAAGGATAGTCGCTCAACCCCACTCCGTTCGATGGCCGATCCGTATTTTCAGTCGCGGAATTCTGTCTGCTTGAGGCGGTGCCCTGCGACGCGGTAGTGCGTCTAAAGGGCATGCCCGCAGCCACGGTGGACTCGAGAGGCCTTCGGGCCACCTCGTTCCGGTAGACTGTAAATGGATTCCAAAAAGGGGATTCGACCTTGTCTCCGGCGCCTGGCGCAGAAGGGGAGTTGTGGGAAGGACACGGTTCGGGTGCCCATTGTCATTCCAGCTGTTTGGGTGGGGTGGCTGCGGTCCCATATAATCAATCTTTCCTTAGTGGAAGCGCAGATTTTAAGCAACGAGGGTGTGCAAATTCTACCTGTGATGCTGAATTATGGAACGACAGAGTCTTTTTGCTCGCCGCAGGGCTCAAGCCCGGTGAAGACCAAGCACACCTCCATCGCCCGGGTCGCCTATGCAATCAAGTCGTTGGCGCGTCTCGCGCTGTTTCTTGTCCTTGCTTCGAGCGCCGTTGCCGCCCTTGCTCAAACGTCTGAGACCATAGCCCAGGTTCGTGTTATCGGAAACCGGCGTATTCCGAAGGAAACCATCCTCGCCCGCATGTTCACGCACGAGGGTGACACCTTCGATCCCATCTCCATCGAGCGCGATTTCAACTCGCTCTGGAACACCGGCTACTTCGAAGACCTCAGGATCGAGCGCGAGGACTCAGAAAAAGGCGTCATTTTGAACGTGTTCGTTCGCGAAAAACCGAACATCCGCGAGATCAACTACAAGGGCTTGAACAGCGTTACCGTCTCCGACGTGCTCGACCGCTTCAAGAAGGAGAAAGTCGGCCTTTCGGTTGAGAGCCAGTACGACCCCGCCAAGATCAAGCAGGCCGAAACGGTTATCAAGCAGCTCTTGGCCGAGCATGGGCACCAGTTCGCCACCATCAAGGACGACATTAAGACCATTCCACCGGCGTCTGTGCAGGTCAACTTCAATATCAAAGAAGGCCCGGTCGTTAAAGTGGGTCGCATCTCCTTCGTTGGTAACCAGCATCTCAGCGGGCTTTTGCTACGCCGCGCCATGAAGAACCTGAAGCCCATTGGCATTCCTTACTCCATCATCTTCGAGGACCTTTTCCCGCAAACCTACGACTCTTCCAAGCTGGAGGAGGACACGGAGCGGGTGCGCCAAGCCTACCGCGATAAGGGGTACGCCAATGCGGCTGTCGAGCAGCCCAAGACTCAGATTCGCGACGAGGGCGGCCTCAACTGGTTCACCTTCCGGCCGAATAAAGGCAAGCGCATCGACATCCAGATGACCATCGAAGAAGGTGGCCGCTATCGCCTCGGTTCCATCACGTTTTCCGGCAACAAGCAGATCACAAATCTGAAAGCTCTCCGCGCTACTTTCCCCATCAAGGATGGCGACTGGTTCAGCGCAACCGAGATTCAAAAAGGCCTCGAAGCCCTGAAAAAGGCTTACGGGAGCTTGGGCTACATCAACTTCGGCGCCATTCCCAAGATCGTCCCTGACGATCAGAAGAAAACCGTCTCGATGAACATCGACATCGACGAGGGCAAGCAGTTCTTTGTCTCGCGCATCGAGTTCCAGGGCAACACCATCACCCGCGACAAGGTCATCCGCCGCGAGTTGATGCTCGACGAGGGGTCAATCTACAACTCCCAGCTATGGGAGTACAGCCTGCTTCGCCTCAACCAGTTGGAGTACTTTGATCCTCTCAAGGTCGACCAGGACTCCGAGGCCCATCAGGACCCCGATGCGGGCACCGTCGAACTGCTCCTCAAGGTGAAGGAAAAGGGCAAGAACTCCATCGGCATGAATGGCGGCGTAAGCGGCTATTCAGGCGCATTCCTTGGCGTGAACTATCAAACCAACAACTTCCTCGGTTTGGGCGAAACCCTCAGCGTACAGGCCAACCTGGGCAGCATCAGCCGCACGTTTCTCTTCGGCTTCACTCAGCCGTATATCAGGAACCGCCCCATCAACGTCGGTTTCCAGATCTTCAACAACAAGCAGGACTACAACGCGCAAAAGAACTACCAGGCCACTACCGGCGCCTCGCTTAATCTGTCGAATGCTGAAAAATCGCTCACGCAGAACTACAACGTCGGTTCCGATGGCGTGAACTTCTCCGTCAGTTATCCGCTGAAGCGGCATGCATTTCAGCGCGTGGGCCTCACCTATTCGCTCACCAAGTCAAACATTACGGCCTTCAGCACGGCCTCTCAGACCTTTTTCCAGACCATCGCGTTTCGCTCAGGCGTGCAGGGGTCGAACCCCCTGTCTGGCATCGTCAACAGCTCCATCGGCCTCAGCTACGCCTACGACACGGTCAGTAATCCGCTGCGTCCCCGTGAGGGCAAGTCTTACACTGCATATCTCCAGGCAGCCGGAATCTGGGGCAGCGTGCGCTATATCAATCCTGTGGTTTCCTACAAGCGCTTCATGCCCATGCATTACCTCATCCCGTCCAGAGACGGTCGTAATGTGCTCGGTGTGCGAGTGCAACTGGGCTACATCCAGGGGCTTAGCGGCGACGTCGCTCCGCCCAACAATCGCTTCTATTCGGGCGGCGAACAGGAGTTGCGCGGATTCGACGTGCGCGGCGCCACGCCCTACGGCTATGTGCCCACTCGGGTCAACTTCCAGTTGACAAACCCCGATGGCAGTTGCGTTCCGCGTGACCCCACTAACCCGCAGGACAATCAGTGCATTCAGGTCCCGCTCCCCATCTACGGCATCGCCTCCATCGGCGGCGACACCAACCTGACCACCAACCTCGAGTATCGTATTCCCGTCGTCGGGCCCTTCGACTTCAAGCTGTTCGACGACTTCGGCATTGACGCGGCGGTCAATCACGGGCAGTTGATCCAGAGCCCCGAGGGATTTGCTTCTCTCACCGCTCCCCTCTATGGCTGCCCCGTTTACAACAACGGCTCCTGCCAGGGCGGCATTTCGGGTTCTCAGGTCGGCTTCCGCAAGGATATTCGCCCAGTGTCCGGGACCAACCTCGTTCCCCGCATGTCCACTGGCGCTGAGATCTCGGTGTTCATGCCGATCATCAATGCGCCTTTCCGCCTCTACTACGCTTACAACCCTCTCCGTCTCTATGAGCGGCCTTACTGCAACGATGTCATCCTCGGCCAAAAGCAATTCAGCTGCTCGGCCGAGTTGATCACCCGCGCCATGTTCCCGCCGGGCGGCGCGGGCGACTACACCTACCAGGAAGCGATTCAATCCTATGGATCGCAGTATGTCTTCCGCGAACCGCGTAAGACCTTCCGTCTCACCGTCTCTACTACCTTCTAAGAAGTTCCAGAATAATGGGAATGCAAGCCGCAGCGCCACCGTGGGTGCGGCTTGTTTTATCTGATCCCTCATCACTGTTCGCTGCCTCTTGTTCCCTGTATAATCCCTCTAGTTCCCGGCGATGCCTCCGAGCGCCTTCTTCTGTGCAGGATCACGCCGGACGGAGCTCTTTTGAGGGCCCGATTCGCCTAGCGGCAGGAACCGATTCGTTGACGGGACCGGCGCGCGGGAACTTCAAAGGAGCTGTTTACTCGTATGAAGCGCTTGCCCTCTTTCGCCCTTTTACTGGCCTTGGCGTCTGCCGTAGCGGCTGTTGGCCAGGCACCCGCTGCACCGGCCGCGCAAAAGCCTGCCACCGCAGCCCCTTCCGGTCCTTCCAAGGTCGCAGTCATCGCTTTCCAGGCCGCAGTAAGCCAGACCAACGAATTCCAGCGCGACTTCGCCGACCTCCAGAAGAAATACGATCCCCGGCGCGTCGAACTCAAGACTCTCAGCGACCAGGTTGATGCGCTCACCAAACAGTTGCAGACGCAGGACGCGCAGATGAGCGATGCCGAGCGAGTTAGCAAAGCCCGTGATCTCGACGAGAAGAAAAAGAAGTTGGATCGCGATTCGCAGGATGCCCAGAGCGACTTCCAAACTGACTTGCAGCAGATCCTCAACGGAGTTGCCGGCAAAGTCGGCGCGGTCTTGACCGACTATGCAGAGAAGCACGGCTTCACGCTTGTGCTCGATGCCGGCGACCAGCAGAGTGCAATTGTGCTCTACGCAATTGATTCGACCAATATCACCAAGGCAATAATCGACGCCTACAATACCAAGTCCGGCATTCCTGCCCCGCCTCCGCAAGCGGCGGAAGGACAACCCGCCCAACCTGCCGTTGATGCGCCCCAGCCGGCGCCCGCACACTGATAACCGGTACTTGCCTTCTGATTTTTTGCGAACTGATTTTTCGATCGACCGGTGGCGGCTCAACACCTCGAGCCGCCCATCGTTCCCGCCCGTTAACCCTGTCCGTTAGCTTTGGCCCCTGATCTCTTCCCTGATCCTTCTCGTTCTCGGTCCCCTGTTCACTGCCCACGTCACCCTGTATAATCCATCTAGTTCCTGCTGACGTCTCCGTTTGCGTCCTTTTCAGCTTCCGCGCCGTCCGGTGCGGACTTCCCGCAAAAAAGCCGGGGTGGAAACGAGCCGTGAGGATTCTTGAGGACGCAGTGCTTCGTTTCACGTCTAAGTCAAGAGCCGCTCAGGAATTTTGAAGGAGTTTTCGACTCAAATGAAGCGTTCGCTTGCACTCTTTGTCTTGCTGGCCTCAGGCGTGGTCCTGAGCGCTGCCGCTCAATCGTTGCCCGCGCCGGGCACGACACCCGCCCCTGCACCCGCCGCTGGTCCAGCCAAAATTGCCGTCATCGCTTTTCAGTTGGCCGTGGCCCAAACCAACGAAGGCCAACGCGACTTTGCCGACTTGCAAAGGAAGTACGCTCCCAAGGAAGCATCCCTCAAGTCCCTCAGCGATGAAATCGACGGCCTGACAAAGCAGTTGCAGACCCAGGGCGCAACCCTTCCTGAAGCCGAGCGCGCTTCCAAGGCCAAGACAATTGACGACAAGAAGAAGCAATTGGATCGCGAAACCACTGATCTGCGCGATAGCGGCCAGCAGGACATGCAGGACATCTTCAATACCCTGGCTTCCAAAGTGAATGATGTGATGGAGGCCTACGCTGAGGAACACGGGCTTACGTTGGTTCTCGACATCTCGCAACAGCAATCGCCCGTCCTCTATGCCAGCGATGGCACCAACATCACCAAACAGGTCATTGACGCGTACAACCTAAAGTCGGGCATACCGGCGCCGCCGGCTCAGCCTGCCGCCTCCGCTCCGGCGTCAAGGCCTTCAGCGCCTGCCTCTCATCCCGCAACTTCCACTCCAAAGCCCACTTCACACTGAGTTCCAGTGGCGATGCACTCACCCGAGGCCTCGCATTCGCGAGGCCTTGGCGTTGGTCGAATTGCCCCGATTCCGGCCAATTGGAGACCAACAGGAAGAAATCCTCCCAATTGTGTCCATTTCTGTGGAAAATTTTGTGGAATTCTTTCGGAAAGCCTTCAGAAAAAAACTGTTTTGCCCTCTTGTCAGATTCCATTCTTTTCTGATAGAAGGTGTAACTTCTTATTTATCAATTGGAATTTGCTGCTATGACATGAGGCGTAACGCCGGCCATCCTTATTCCCCCGAAGCCACCAACCCTGCCCGCTTTCCACAATCCGTCATGAATTTCCCTTAACACTTGCACTCCCAGACACTTCCAAGGGGAACGCTTTATTTCTCCGCGGTGCACGATTGTATTGTATTGATAAATATACTGCTTAAGCTCTGCCTTAGGCCAAACCTCTCAACTTGGCGCCGCAACCAACGGCGTCCCGCGCTTCGAGCCGCTAACTGCTCGCGACTCCCACCAAGACCTTCGGCCCGGTGGGTTGAGGTCGACCGCCCGCCGGCTCCATCGTCACCGCAAATGCCTTGGCCACAAGGCCCGGTGTCAGATGGACCACGACAGCCCCATTCTCCTGATTCGGTTCCACCAGGCCGGCATCAACGGGCGCGCCAGACGATGGCACGAGCCACAACTGATAGCTCTTGTCTGCCGGCGCAGGAACGATCTGTCCTGAGTACACAGCCAATCCCATCCGTGCGTTGTACACCACGTGCGCCTGCCCCGGAGGACCACCCGCCTGCTGCAAAAGCGTAATCATCGTCGAGTCCGGAGCAGCCGTCACCGAGGCCATTGCCTCCATTGCTTGGGCATCCAGCTTCGCTTTTGCCTGCGCCACGTTGAGCTGGGCCTGCAGTTCCTTGATCTGCTTTCCGCGCTCCCAATCGATCTTCACCAATTCGAATGTGGCGAATGCCAGCACCGCTGTGGCGATCGCAAAGCCAAATGAGAAGCGCAATCCCCACCGTTTCTTTGGCGGCTTCATCTCGAAAACCCGCGCTCCCGTCGCAGCGCGCTTTGCCTTCACTTTCTCCATCAGCGCTAATTTCACCTGCGGCCGCGGAGCCATCGCGGGCGCAGCCAATCCCAGCCGCAGCACACGCTGCTTCGCTCGGGCAAGCTCCTTCTGGCAGGCCGGGCACACGAGTAAATGCGCCTCGAGGACCTGCTTCTCTTGGCCATCCAGCGCGCCTAGCGCATAGAGGTCAAAGTCTTCCGCGTTAGCGTGCGAGTCCTGCATCCAATATCTGCCTCAACGACTGCATCGCGGTCCGCACCCGGGTCTTCACTGTGCCCAGTGGGCACCCGGTCTTGGCTGCGATTTCACTCTGTGTCATTCCTTCAAAATAAGCAAGCTCCAGCGCGCTCCGCTGCTCGGCCGGCAATGTTGCCAGTGCAGCCGTAACATTTTTCGCCAACTCCGAGCGCGCTGCTTCGTCCTCAATGTTCTGGTCCGAGGCGAAGGTGCTCGCATAGTCGCCTTCATTCTCTTCCAGCACCTCGCGGAAACGCCCGCCGCGCAACCGCGAGATCGCCCGGTTTCTGCCGATCACCATCAGCCAGGCTGGCAGTGAACCGCGGCTCGCATCGAATTGCCCCGCGTTGTGCCAAAGCTGCATGAAGAGATCTTGCAGCACTTCTTCGGCGGCCTGCCGATCCTGAAGAATACGGCTCAGCATGCCGAACAGCATGCCCGAGTATCGATCGTAAATTGCCGCAAGCGCCTGCTCGTCACCCGCCATCATTTTCTCGATGAGCGAAGAGTCCGGCGGTTGCTGCATCGGCGCAGTCAATTGGCCAAACTCCCTCTATCAAGTTGATACGCGGTGAACAGACTCATTGGATTGTACCTGGGGAGAGGATTCGGGCCCGGAGCCGCACTCCTCATGCACTTATATCATTCTGCAACCCCGGTTGGTCGACTTGTCCATCGCTCTTTTGATGTGCCTTCCATCCACCCTCAAAATTTTTCACGTCACCCCACCAATCCGAATTGGCTCCGCCCGTCGTACATGCAGCAGGAGGGATTCCCCAGCCGGTCGAGCTAAGGCAGAGCCGGATCGCCTCCGATCATCGACTCCACTCAAAACCATTCCCGAAAGGAAAAGCATTTCCATGAAAAAGTTTGTCAGTATGTTTTTCTCGGCGGCGCTGCTTTGCGCAGCTTCCGCAATCTATGCCCAGCAGGATCCAATGGTAGGCGGCGCAGCGATGTTTCCGTCGAAGAACATCGTTGAGAACGCGCTGAATTCCAACGACCACACCACTCTGGTCGCCGCAGTCAAGGCCGCCGGCCTCGTTGACACTCTAGAAGGTGCAGGGCCATTCACGGTCTTCGCCCCAACAAACGAAGCCTTCGACAAGCTGCCTGCGGGTACCGTCGACACTCTGCTCAAGCCTGAAAACCTCGATACGCTCAAGAAAGTTCTCACTTATCACGTTGTGGCAGGCCACATCACCACGCACGACCTGAAGAAGATGATTCAGGATGGCGGCGGCAAGGCCGCGCTCACAACCGTCGAAGGTGGAACACTTACAGCGTGGATGAAGGATGGCAAGTACATGATCACGGATGACAAAGGCGGCATGGCCGCCATCACCATTCCTAACGTGTATCAATCGAACGGCGTCATTCAGGTCGTCGACACCGTTCTCATGCCGTAACCAGCTCTCCCCCTGGACTGCCGAAAACGCCAAAGGCTCGGGCAAT
>Ga0181520_10008974_pt1 | contig 13991 bp, 16 predicted proteins | sample PEATcosm2014_Bin_29_FD_132451 | JGI IMG/M metagenome (GOLD analysis project Ga0181520, IMG submission 132451) | Peatland microbial communities from MTU Mesocosm Facility, Houghton, MI, USA - PEATcosm2014_Bin02_30_metaG | ecosystem: Environmental > Terrestrial > Soil > Wetlands > Peat | place... | reverse complement strand
GTCGTGGCCTACCCGACGGCCATCGTCGGGCCCTACGACTTCAGACTCTCCCCCATGGGCCGCCTTGTCCGCGACTTCGCCCGCCGCGCCCTCCCGGCATACGTGGATGGCGGCTTCGACTTCGTCGACGTGCGCGATGTCGCGGCCGGCCTCCTTCTGGTCGCCCGGAGAGGGAAGCGAGGCGAGGGCTACTTACTCTCGGGCCACTACGTCGAGATCGCCGACCTCATGGAGCTCCTCGAGGGGATCACCGGCGTCCGGAAGCCGCGGCTCGACATCCCGGCGGGGATGCTTCGGCCCTTCGTGCCCCTCGTCGAGTTCTACTACGGCGCCACGGGGAGGCCCCCGCGCTTCACGCGTTCATCCCTCGATATCCTCTCCCGCCGCACCCACGTGGACTCGGGCAAGGCCCGGCGCGAGCTCGGCTACGAGTCGAGGCCGCTCGAGGAGAGCTTCCGGGACGCGGTGGCTTGGTTCAAGGAGCACGGCCTACTGTCTTGATCCTACGCTAAAAATCTACACTTTGGCTTCGACTTTTGACCCGCATTTCGGGATTGGCTTAAGGTCAACAATGAAAGTGGAAAGATTTTTGGCATCGAAAGAGTCGGGGACGAACTTGTTGCCGGAAGCGATGAACTCGCAGAGTGGGCATCGCGGCGAGGGCGCAGTTTCTTTCTTGCTCCGGACCCGTCGATGATTCCAGCAGCGCATCATGACCGGTAACGGGAAATGGTGAAGCCCATCCGGTCTTTCAAGGATGACGCGTCTACTCGCCTTACGAGTACCCTACCACTTCGTAATGAAGGACTGTAGGCTCGAACTCAATGAGGAAGTCTTTGTCTTCGGGATAGTATTTTGCGGTTTCGATGATCTCTCCCGCAAAAGCGCGAATGCTTTCTATGCTCTCCCAGAAAGTCAGGGTCGAGAAGTGCGTGATTTCGCCATCTTTTCGTTCGAGGATGTGGACACTTATGTTTCCCGCATTAGAGCGATAGTCCCGGATTGCGCGCGTATTTAGAAATTCCCGATAACGTAGAGCTTTGGTACTCGGTACCTGTCCATGCCAGATGCGAACGATCATTATTATCTCCTCCTCTAATGAAAAACCCGCTCGATCCGAGCGGGTTTTCTTCTCTGGAGAATGGGGGATTCGAACCCCCGACCTATAGATTGCGAAGGGATTCCGCTTAGTCTCAACGCGTCCTAAGCGCGTTTAATATCATAGTATCGAAAGGAATTATGCTGTCAAGCGGTATCAGCCGAACCCGTCGAGATTCAGGAAAACGTCTCACAAATGTCTTACACAGATGAAATCGCCTAACGTGTATAGATCGAGGATTCGCTCACTTAATGGGCAGAAAGCTAAGTCTCCCGCCGGCGCCTTCCAACTCCGCTAGTAGGGGCCTCAAGTCGGGCGAGGCGATCCTTCTTCATTCTGCGTAGAAGCAAATAGATATTTATTTTGCTTGAAAAAAACTTAGGACTTGCAGCATGGGCAGTTATGATACAGTGCTTGAATAAATACCGAGAATGTAAAGAAATATTCAAAACGGATGGATCACCCAAGATCACCCATGATCAAAGTAATTACTTCCAGTAATAGAAAATAGCTCTTGACAATAGCCGGGACTCCTCAGTAGCATCTCGGTATGATTGATTCGCCGCGAGACCTTAGACACCCGGCCTCGAAACTTTATGGCCAAGGCGGGACTCTTGAGGCCCATCCTCGCCAAGTTTTTGAGGCGCTTCTTGCCCAGCGTGGGCTATCTCTTGACGCCGCGGGGGAGCTCCTCCATTGGGGTAACCTCAAGCTCAAGACGATTCGCAGTCAATCAAAGGACTTTCCTGTAACGCTATCTCGAAATGAGTGGCGGGTCCTCGGTCTTTGATAGGCATATTGGAAAGTCGATTGCAGTCTGTATAACCCTATTTTGCTATAGGAGTAGAATACGATTGCAACCGAAGACGAGGCGACATTACAGTGCGTATTGCGGGGCTAGAGTGAATTCGCAAGAAGGAGACTCTAGGGATACGGATTGTATTGAAGCTAGACCTTTTAGGATAACTCGTCGCGCGTCCTGGCTAATGACCCTACGCGTCCTCTAATTTCACTTATTCCTGAATAAGGAAAAGTGTTTTTGGAGGCGTGTCATGAACACGACCGTACTTCTCACAATCACTGAAGTTTCTAAAATCCTCCATCGCTCGCGAAGTAGCCTATTTCGCGATGTAAACAGTGGTGTTCTGCCGGTTGTCCGGCTCGGAACATCGCTTCGTTTCAACGCGGAAGTCATCCAAGGAATCGCGCAACACGGTTACGCGGCCGATTCGTCTCAAGAGTGGCGCTAATCATGGCCACCGCGAACAACACCCGCGCGGCCGAGCTCTTCGAAACCGCAAAGCCTTACTTACTCGAGCTCCTCGAAAATGCGCCTCAGTTCGGGACAGCAGGACTCAATCTTATTTTTCACGAAGGATCCATCACCCGCGTAGACTTTAGCGCAAGCGTGCAGCGCAAGGCGCCAAAGACTGGGGGCCGATGATGAGCGCCACCCCGTCTCGAGACAATTTCCGGGGCTCGCTGTATTCAACCATTGGCATGCTCTGCCTTGAAGCCGAAGACGCAATGAAAACCCTTGAGCCGCTTCTCTTGGGCGAGGAGCACGTTGAAGAAGCCGCCAAGCCCCGATTACGCGAGGCCTACACCGCGGCGGCCCGTGTCGCAGCGAAGCACCTCTCAGGCAGGGACCTTGCCGAGCTATACAAAACCGACCAGGCCACGAACGCCGAGCTGGTGAAGGCGGGCCTCGAGCGCCGATCACTAGACCTCGCCCACCTTGTAAACTTATGGAGGATGCTCGGTGAGACCCTCGAAAAAGACGCCCTCCCCCAGCCCTCGGAGAAGGACGAGTACGACGAGGCCGTAGAGCTCCTCTTCGCTGAGGAGAACCGACGCGCTCGGTTAACTGCCCTGCCTCGTGGCATGACATGCGGCGAGCTCCTCGCTACTGACTTCCCGCCTCCTCAATGGATCGTTCCTGAGCTCCTCGTCTCAGGCCTAACGATTCTTGCCGGCGCGCCAAAGCTTGGTAAAAGCTGGCTCGCTCTAGCCCTCGGTTCTGCCGTTGGCTCGGGAGGGGCCGTCCTGGGCCGTTATCGCGTCGAGAGGCGCCGCGCCCTCTACCTTGCTCTCGAGGACACGCAGCGGCGACTGAAGAACCGCCTAGAGAAGATCGGGGCTTCCTCTGATTCTTGGCTTGACCTCTTCACGCAATGGCGAAGCGGGACAGAAGGAATCGCAGACCTAGACGCATACCTTGAAGAGCATTTCGAAATAAAGTTAGTCCTCATCGATACCCTGGCCCGCTTCCGGAGCGCTCCTTCGGGCGATGATCGCTACGCCGCTGATTATGCGGCGGCCTCGTCTATCAAGACCGTAGCCGACCGGCACGATTGCGCGATCGTCGTAATACACCATGTTCGGAAGATGGCCTCCGAAGACATCATGGACACCGTATCCGGCACGAATGGCTTGAACGGCGCCGCGGATAGTACTTGGGTCCTAACGCGTATCCGAGGAGAGGCCGACGCGTCCCTCTTCATAACGGGCCGCGACGTGGAAGAGCAAACCCTCGCCCTCCGCTTCGATAGCGATTGCGGGTCCTGGGCGGTTCTGGGCGACGCGGCCGAGTACGCGCAGAGCCGAGAGCGGCGCGAAGCCCTCGACGCCGTGCCCCTCGAGCCCGCCTCGCGGAAAACAAGGGATATCGTCGCCCGCCTCGGAAAAAAGCCAGCGGCTGTCTCCAGGCTCCTCGAGAAGCTCGAGGCCGAGGGGCTTGTCTTCTCTCTGACCTACGGCGAGTGGAGCCGAAAAGGCGGTAAAAGTGGTAAATCGGTAAATCTTCAAGAGGCGGAAAAAGAACCCGAGCAAGGTACTTTTACTCTTTTACCAGATTTACCGGCAGAGACACCTTCCCTCGAGAGTAAAGCGGGTCTCTTCGTCGAGACTCCTGCTACCGCGGCCGGGCCTGTGACAAGTGTAATTCTAGGCGAGCCCGCCCCGGATGGGACCTTCCCGAAAACGGGAAGGCGGAAGAAAGGCGGGGTGGCTGTCGGCGTGGAATGGGAAGACCTGGGCGCCGAACCGGCCGGAGGCAATGAATGAGCGAGCGAATAATCCGAAGAGGCGGCGGCGGCTTGCTCCTGTTGGTGGGGCTGAGCCTCGAGCTCTACTTCAACGCCTCCCGCTTCTCGGCCGAGGGCGCGCCCTTGCTCATTGCATGTGCCTCGGCCTTGGTTGTGGTTGGCCTCCTGAATGTCGCCTTTCTCGAGCGACGACGCGGGGCAGGGTTCCTTATCCTGGCGGTAGGTGTGGGCCTATTCTCCGTGGTCTCAACGAGCGCTTCGCAGTCATGGGCCTATTCCGCGGTCAAGGCCAAGGGAACGGCCGCATCCGTGAGGCTTGAGGGGGCCCGGCTCGATATCGAGGCGATCAAGTCCGACCTCTACCGACTCGATACGGAATCCGGGGCGCTCACTAAGCAATGCGGGGCCGTGGGGGACGTATCTGAGGCTGCGAAATGGCGTAGCACGCTCGCGGGGATCGATACCCGTGCGGATGAAATCGCAAAACGCAGGGAGGACGACCTCGAACGCCTCAAGGCCGCGACGGCTACCCTTGCGGATTCCTCCCAAACAAGCAAGGAGACCATCTACAGCTATTATCACGGACTATTTGGGATAAACGCCGACGGTCTTCAAGTCGCCCTTCATACGCTGTTATCTCTCCTCCTGACGCTCTCGGCTCCGATGGGGATCCTCGCGCTCTCTTTCGGGGAGCCTCAAGAAGCCAAGACCGAGGAGGCCAAGCCCCGGCACAGCGCGAAGAGCCTCGCCCTCAGCCCCGAGCGCCGCGCAATCCTCGTCATTCTGCGAGATGCCCCGGAGCCGATGAGAACGGGGGCTATTGCTGCCGCAATCGGTAAGAGCCTTTCCACGGCCTCGGAGCACCTGGGCAACCTCGAGCGCACCGGCCTTGTTGCGTCGCCGCGGTTCGGCTATTGGGAGGCCTCCGAAAGTTCCCAAAGCGGCAACACACGGCCTCAGCCTTCGGAAGTTGCGGGCGGCGAGGATTAGAGAAATGGATAGAAAAGAAGCGGCGAGAACCTTCGATTCGGCCTATGTCGCCAGGATCATTGCAGGCGTGCGGGAGGACCCGGAAGGAATCTGGGCCCGTGTTATTGACTCCACATGGCCCCGCTATCACGATCAGTGGTGTGAACAGCTAAGGGGGGAAGGCTCTTGTACCTGTAATCGTCGCCGCGTCCAGGCAAGAATGGCGATCATGAAGAGCTTCTACAATCTGGCCGCGGAAGAAGAGAATCCCTTCCCCTCTTGCGGTCCTTCACCCTTTAGGCGGGTATTGCGGCATCCAGGCGGCCGGCCCACCAAGTACAGCACTGCGCTCGCGCTCCGGATCGGCCTACTGGTTGTCCAGGGTGAACAGACTATTAAGTCAGCCTTGAAGATATGCGGGGTATGTCGGGCGTCAAAAAAGAATTGGAGAAAGGAACATAGGTTCTTCGATGCCATGTTGCGAGCCCTTGATGAAAGCCGAGCAGGGTTCCCGCGGAAATACAGCACAATAGTATTTAGCCCCAAAATGCAACGAACGGCGCGCGCGAGGAGGAAGCGATATGTCCGAGAAAAAACTGGTCAATTACAAGCCTGAGTATTGTGTTCTCGTGAAACCTTCCGTCAAAGAGACAGCCAAGGCGATAGGGGTCTCAGGTGCCACAATCAGACAATGGGCGAAGGACAATTGGAGGTTTAGGGGATGCTTATTGCTCGCGGCAGAACGGGAAAAACTGCGAGTGGATGAGATTAACGTACGAGAACTATTAAACAAACCGAGGATGATGAAGGAATATAAGCGTTGGGACGTTGTTCGCGATCCCAATAGCGGAAAGCTTGGGATCAAGCCATATATTCCGAAGAAGCGCACTTCTAAAAGGCCGGGCGAAGGGTCTCCCTCATGAAGTACGATTACCGGGCAGTAGGCGCTTCCTGTGGGCTGAACGATGCAGGAGCTGTTACCCGGAAGGGAACTCAGCCGCAAAGGACATTCGACCGATTTATCTGTAAAGAGAAATCTTCCAAAGAGTCGATCCAGGCGGTGTATTGGCCGCAACAAATTCAATCAAGATTATCTCGTCATGATCTCCTCGAGCTGCGAGCTTGTTCGCGTACCATATTCCTATCTGGTCGGCAGTCTGTACTGCGGGGAAACTGGCGGTCCTGGCATTGACGAGGGTTCCTCGCGCCATTTCGCTAGCCGTGACATATGTAACGTGGTTCGCTTGGGCTTTCCCGGACAGGCTCATGCAACCGCCAAGTAGTAAGACCACTGCAAAAACTGCGATAATACGCTTCATAAATTCCTCCGTTTCAATAAATGATTCTATGCTAACCCAAGTTGACCCCCGGTGCAACGAAGCTTTCCCATGTCATGCTTGACTTATGTTTGATAACCTTATATTATCAAACATATGAAACCGAAGGGGGAAACCGACATGGAAGCCCTGCTCGAGAAGGTCGCCGCCGCCGGCGCGCTCGCCGTGGACGACCTCGCCCGGCGGATCGCCCATGAGGCGCCGAACCTCGCTGAGCTCTCGCCTGAGGCCCTCGAGAAGCTCGCCCGCGTGGTCCTCGGCCAGCGCCTGGCCCGCGATCTCGACCGGAGGGTCGACCTGGCTGGCATCGACTACCAGGCTGAGCGAGAGACCTTTCTCGAGACTGCCGGAAGGACGAAGAGCACGCAAACGCGCCGCGCCTATGCTTCGGCTCTCGAACGCCTCGAGGGCTTCGCCGAGCGCTCGGGTTTCGCCGTGCTCGCCATGAAGCCCCGAGAGGCCGACGACTACGCTTATTCGCTCATTCACGAGGGGAGGGCCTCCGCTTCCGTCCGCCGGGACCTGGCCGCGGCCTCGAGCTTCTTTACGTTCCTCGAGCGCCGTTCCGAGAATCGCATCAACAACCCATTCCGGGGCACCAAGGCCCGGCCGGAAAAGAAAGCAAAAAAAGAGGCCGAGTACCCGAGCGAAACCGAAGCGGCCGCGATTCTCGAGGCCCTCGAGCCCGCAACCCGCGCTGCCGCGGCCGTCATGCTTTATCGGGGCCTCCGCGTAGGGGCTCTACCCTCCCTGGCGATCCGCGCTGGACGTTTCACCGGCCGTAGCAAAGGCAAGGATATAACCGGGGAGCTTCCGGCCAATGCCCTCGAAGCGATCCGCGGCGCCGGCCTCGATGCCCGGAAGCCCTTCGCTTCCCTCGCTGCGCCCGTCCTCACAACTCGGATGATTAGGGCGACGACGAAGCTCGCCGAGGCTGGAACGATAGCAGCCGCCTACAGTGCCCACGACTTCCGGCATTTGTACGCGGTGTCAGAGTACCGTAAGGACCGGGACATATACCGAGTTTCGAAGCTTCTCGGACATGCGTCCATCCAGATTACGGAGCTTTACCTTCGCGGCCTTGGTGAAGTCGATTGACACTTAACAGGCCAGAGCACAAAATAAATGATAGACGGGAGAAAAAATGAGTGAAAAAGATTCACCACTAAACATTGTAGGTAACCTTGGCGAACCAATACCTATAAATCCGGAAAAACTCCTTACGCAGGGGGCAAAGGATCCATTTGAAGAGTTTTTTTTAGCTCTTGCATTGATCTACAATGATTTGAAAACAGCTCTTATGTTAGGTGTTACAATTGATAAGGCAGCCGAAGGCAAAGAGATTAGCGCTCGCGAGGGGCAGCGATCCGGCACGGTAATTTATTTGCTTCGAATGATGATTGGGATATTGCATGAACTTCTCAAATTAATCAGCGAGAACGAAAGTATAATAAAAGGTGCTCTCTTTATAAAAATATTAGATCATATCCCGCCAAAACACAAAATCATGTGGGAAAGGCTCGTCACTCATGCAACGGATGGAAGCAAGACTTCAAAGCTCCTTAAAATGATAAGGAATACGACTGCCTTTCATTACTACCAGCCACGGATGCTCGCAAATGGCTATTCCGAGTTTTTCTTCAAGGATGCTAAGAAGCCCAACAATAAAAATGCATTTGTCTCACTTGGAAAGACCATGGACGCAATGCGCTTCTATTATGCAGATGCTGCCGCCGAACGAAGCATTGAACTATTAGGTTCTCGAAACGAGATAGCAGATATTCCAAATGAAGTGGACAAACTTATTGACGATACCAATTTTTCGATTGCTTCACTCTTACGTGCTTATATTTTTTCGCGCGATCCTGATTCAAAGGTTACGCCTATGCCAGGTTCACTGCTCTAGAAAGAATGAACCAATATGACGATTTCATTGATTCATCAAAAAATAGCTAGGAGGTGATTATGGATATCCCAAAACTACTTGAAAGCGTAAAAATGCCCCTTAAATACAAATTATTAATTGCATTGAGCACAGCAGTTGTAATACTTCTTCCGCCGGCGCTCATCATGCATTTTTTAGGATTTTCTTTAGATGGGGTAGCTCGCACAATAATAGGAATTATTTTTTTATTCTCAGCTATTTTATCATTGCTAGAAATTCTAGCGAGACTAGGCCGAATTTTCGGGAATCCTCTTGCAGTAACAATAAAAAAAAGAGCGTATAGTAAAGGGATCATTAAAAATCTTTATGCCTTGACTCCAAAAGAAAGGATGTATTTGGTTCCGTTTATCAATGAAAACTCAATTTCGATGAATATGCCAATTTATGATGGAATAGTAAAATCTCTCGAGTCGCTAGGAATAATTCAGCGTGTGTCCTCGGTATCTACCCCTGGAGCGTTTATGGGTTTTGACTACCTTCTTAATCGCCTTGTTTGGGATGAGCTGCATCGAAACCCTATGCTTATCGGAATGGAGCAGAAACAGGCAAAAAAGGATGCAAAAAAAAGGCAGATGATATGATGTTGTTTTAGGATGCGGCCTGGACTGAAGGAGACGAGAAGGCGGCGAAAGTTATTGAATCACTGGCTAATATCCGGAAGCATCAAAGAAGGGGAGTATCTTCGCTTCCTGCGCCTGGGCGAGCTCGGCGAGGTCCGCCTCCGTCGCGTGGTCGTACCGATTCGTCATTGCCTCCGTTGAATGGCCTGTCAGCAGGTGGAGTTTAGCGTCAGAGACGGAGCCGCGGAGCATAGCGTTACTCCAATGCCTGAGCGAGTGGAACGAGAGCGCTCGGGCCTTCCGCTTCTCCTCGTTAATGCCGACCTTCTCAAGAGCCTTATAAAAGCCTCGCTCTATCGCCCTCACGTCGAGCGGCGCATCCTGCTTCAAGCCATACAAGAGGAAACCGTCGGAGCCATAGGGATTCGCGGCCGTGAGCTCGAGAAGGGCGGATCGTACAAGAGGAGGGAGGGGGACGACGCGGACGCGGCCCGTCTTCGTGTCTTTGAGGCCGTCCACCTTGCCCCAAGAGTTGGAGACAGAGAGACTCGCCGCGCCGACATTCTCGCGCCTCAATGCCTGAATTTCGCCGATACGGAGAGCGCACGCGGCCCCGAGTAGGATAGCGCTTCGGATGCGAGGGTCGATCTCTCGGAGGCAGAGAAGGGCGCGGACTTCTTCATCTGTCGGGATTCCCTTCTCGTGGGTATCGTTCCCGAGCTTTCGAAGGCTCGCGGCAGGATCCAAAGCGATGAGGCCGAGGCGCGCCGCCTCATGGAGGGGGACAACGGCGGCCGCAAGTATCCCGTTGATAGAGTGATTCCCAAGGCCTGAATCCTTCTTCAGGTTCATCATGAAGTCCTCGAGCATGAAGGGGCGAACGGCCGCCAGGCGGAGAGCGGGGAAGGCGGGGCGGACGTAATTCTTGACGTAGGCCGCGCAGTGGGAGACGTGTTCCCGGCCGATGCGCTGCCCGCGAGCCTTCTTGCCCTGGATATACGGTGAAGATTCCCAGTCCCAAAACTGAGCGCAATAATCGGCGAACAGTAGGGAAGTCTTCCGGCCCTGAGCGCTTCCTCTCCGGCGGAGCTCCTCTCCGATGAGGAGGGCGCCGGTCCTGGAAGAAGGCGGGAATGCCTTTACATCAAGTTCGAGCTCGAGGACAAGTGAGGCGGCCGAGCGCGCGGAGCTGTAGCCTCTCGTGGCTTCGTCCCATATCTGGATGTAATAGCGAAACTGCCCCGACTTGGACATAGGGCGTTTAAAAACAGAAACCGGCTTCCGAGCCATGTTCCCCAACCTTGGAAACGTCTTACAAACGTCTCACAAAAGCGGAATAGCTTCGGAATCCGGTTTTCCGGTCTTCCTCTAATTCACTTCGCAGTAACCACTAACTTGTGGAGAATGGGGGATTCGAACCCCCGACCTATAGATTGCGAACCTATAGGCTCAGGCATCCGACTATTCACCATCTTTAGCCGTTTTTTGCTTCCGTTAGCTAATTCTATACTCGATAAAGGATATTGTCAAAGGACAGATTGGTAGCCCGTTATCAAACCTAGCCGTTTTTAGTCATTTCTCAATCTCAGAGTCAATCTCAGAGTAGGATTCAGGACAAGAATCTCAGAGATAATCTCAGACCAAAATATGCATGAATTTGTTATTACGAATTGATATGCTAACCTAGCAATCATGAGTGAAAGGGGCTTTTCGTGGGTAGCATCACAGTCGCGGCATCAAGGCAAGGCAATAGATTCAGATTGTGCGTCTGGTTGGCCATCTCATTGGCAAGCTTGATTTTGCTTATTGGTTCTCTTGCGAAATGGATACCCTTTGGTCTCGTCGAAGTCTTTGGCTTCATCTCTGGCGCAGTATGCGTGATGCTAACTGTCGAAGAGAATATATGGAACTGGCCAATAGGACTCATTAATAACGTCTTCTTTGTGATTCTCTTTGTCGGCCAAAGGCTCTACGCCGACATGGGCCTGCAAATCGTTTATATCGTACTCGGCGTCATCGGCTGGTATCAATGGCTTCATGGCGGTGAGAATCATGGAAAGCTAAAAGTCAGGACCAGCGGTTTCCTTGAACTTGCCATAGTTGGCTTTATCGGTTGTGTCTCGACTGTTGGAATGACTCTTTTCCTTCGCAGTGTGAATGACTCAGCGCCGTTCCTGGATGCATTGACTACCGTGCTCAGTCTCATGGCTCAGTACTTGTTAACCCGAAAGGCCATTGAGAACTGGTACCTATGGATGACAGCTGACATTATTTACGTCGGTTTATATATCTACAAAGGTCTGACGCTTACGGCCGTTTTGTATGCCCTCTTTTTCGCGATGTGCATCGGTGGATTTATGGCTTGGAGGAAGAGCAAGGCTAACGGTCAGGATGTGGTGGCCATATCTGGCGCGACTTCACCAGAAAAATCTGTCCGGATCCAGGGTTCGTGAACGTGAAGCGTTTTCATCGTAGCCTCGTGATTGGCAAGTTCTATCCTCCTCATCGTGGACACCACTTGCTGATCAATTCCGCAATTGAAGACTCGGATGAAGTGTATGTCATGCTATGCCATAAGCCGGAGCAGAGTATCCCAGGAAATCTGCGTGCTGCATGGCTCCGTGAGGTCCACCCCGAAGCATACGTGCTTGAGGTTGACGATACACTCGGTGATGACGATACCGCTGCCTGGGCGGAGTTTACTCCACGTTTCCTCGGGTTTATCCCAGATGCCGTCTTCAGCTCCGAAGATTACGGCCCGAGATATGCTGCGGCGATGGGATGCACACATGTATCGGTGGATCGCAACCGGGAAAAGGTTCCCTGCTCCGGTACCATGATTCGCAAGAATCCCTTGAAGTACATCGATTTTCTCGAGCCATGCGTACACGCCTATTTCATCAAACGCGTGTGCCTTGTAGGCGCCGAGTCGACTGGGAAAACGACTCTTGCACAAGCCCTGGCGGAGCACTACGGTGAACCGTGGATGCCCGAGTACGGTCGAGAATATTGCGAGCGGAAGTACGGTCCGTCGCCTTTTGCGGACGAGAAAGAGACTTTGGCTCTAGATGATTGGAAGTCCGAGGAATTTCTGGAGATAGCCACCGAGCATGCTCGACGCGAGGATGCCCTCGCTCGCGAAGCGCGAAGGGTGTTGATAGTTGATACTGATTCGTTCGCGACGAGCATTTGGCACGAGCGCTATTTGGGCACTCAATCACCTCAGCTTGAGATCATAGCAGCCGAACGAAAGTCTCGATATTCCCTATATATCCTCTGCGATATCGACATTCCCTGGGTCCAGGATGGGACTCGTGACGGACATAATATTCGAATGGGGATGCACAAGCGCTTCATCGAGAAACTTTCGCAGACCAATCGCACCTGGATCACCGTATCGGGTCGTGTCGAGAATAGGATCGATGCCTCAGTCGCGGCTATCGATTTGCTTCTCGGGCAAACCCAAGCTTGAGCACAAGCGCGACGATCTGCTGCTGCTCTGCTTCCCCGTGCATGAACTTGCATAGCTGAGGTGTTGGGGGCTCGCCTTTTTTGAGGAGTATCAAAAGTAGGCCGTTTCGCATTGCGGCGTGCTGAGCCAAGATTACCTCGGTCTCCTCGAATAGCTCCCCTATAGCATTCGATTGCCAACTTGACGTGTATAGGAATGTGACATAATGTATGCATGTCGAGTTCTCGTGCATAGCATATGGCCGGTTCCTATACAGATAGGAGGAGTACATGGCCGAAGATTTGCCCCTGCTTCCTCCGTCAGTTTCGCTGGAGACGCCAGCTGTACTCAAGAAGGCGGCTCGCGCACATCGCTTCCTGGCGGAGCTCAAGGGGCGATGCCGGGCGATTCCGAACCAGGGCATCCTGATCTCCACCCTCGCGCTCCAGGAGGCCAAAGACAGCTCCGAGATCGAGAACATCGTCACGACCCAGGATGAGCTCTTTCGCGAGGATCTCGAGGCCTCTCCCGCCACCGGCCTGGCGGCCAAGGAGGTCAGGAACTACGCCCAGGCCCTCCGTACCGGCTTCGAGTTGGTCCGCGATCGTGGCATCCTCACCGCGAATGACCTGGTAAGCGTCCAGGAAGAGCTTGAGCATAACCGGGCAGGCTTCCGTCGGCTCCCTGGCACCAATCTCGTCAACGACCGCACGGGGGAGGTGGTCTACACCCCGCCGCAGGACTACGACACCATCGTCGCGCTCATGGCCAACCTCGAGCGCTTCATCAATGACGACTCCCTCCTCGACGCGGATCCCCTCGTGAAGATGGCGGTTATCCACTATCAGTTCGAGAGCATCCATCCCTTCTACGACGGCAACGGCCGGACGGGCCGCATCCTCAATGTCCTGTATCTCGTGCTGAAGGGGCTCCTCGATATTCCGGTACTATACCTGAGCCGCCACTTCATCCGGAGCAAGGAGCAGTATTACCTGGGCCTGCGCGCGATCCGGGACGAGGGGGCCTGGGAGTCCTGGTTACTTTACGTCCTCGACGCGGTCGAGACGACCTCGCGCGGCACCTTGACATTGGTTGATACCATTTCCACCGCCATCGAGGATTACCGCCTTCGCATCAAGGAAGGCCATCGCTTTTACAGCCAGCAGCTGGTCGACAACCTGTTCTTCCACCCATATACCAAGATCGAGTTCGTGGAACGGGATCTCGGCGTCTCCCGCCTAACCGCCACCAAGTATCTTGATGCCCTCGCCGACTCAGGTCTAGTGCGGAAGGAGAAGGCGGGTCGGTTCAATTATTATATCAACACCCGCCTCGTGGAGATCCTCACGGAGCCTCGCGCGGAGTAAGCCCGAAGTCCCTAACCACCGCGCAAGTTCGTGGATGGGGGAGGGTGTTTCTGCTCTCGTTCAAGGTAGAAAGCCGTTGTCCCGGTACCAGGTGTACTTCTGCACGTAGCTGTTGAGGTAGGCAGGATCACGGAGGCATCGGTCCAGGAAGCTTTTCTCCTCTTCGCGCACTATGGGGAATATCGCCACTTCGTCACCGGCAAGCGGTGGTTTTTT
>Ga0181520_10008973_pt1 | contig 13991 bp, 12 predicted proteins | sample PEATcosm2014_Bin_29_FD_132451 | JGI IMG/M metagenome (GOLD analysis project Ga0181520, IMG submission 132451) | Peatland microbial communities from MTU Mesocosm Facility, Houghton, MI, USA - PEATcosm2014_Bin02_30_metaG | ecosystem: Environmental > Terrestrial > Soil > Wetlands > Peat | place... | reverse complement strand
TCCGCACATCCCGCGCGTCGCCGAGCAGCGGGCCCTGATCGAGGATCCGACGGTGCGGCTCATCCTCACCGCCGCGATTCCCGCCGACCGCGCCGCCATCGCCATCGCGGCGATGCGGGCCGGCAAGGACGTCGGCACCGACAAGCCGGGCTGCACCACCCCCGAACAGCTCGTCGCCTTGCGCCAGACGGTCGCCGAGACCGGGCGGATCTGGTCGGTGAACTATTCCGAGCGCTTCGAATCGACGGCGGCGACGCGCGCGCTCGAGCTGGTGCGTGCCGGCGCGATCGGGCGCGTGGTGCAGACCGTCGTGCTGGCGCCGCACCGGCTGAACCGGCAGCTGCGGCCCGGGTGGTTCTTCGAGCACGACAGGTTCGGCGGCATCCTGTGCGACATCGGCTGCCATCAGATCGAGTCCTTCCTCACCTTCACCGGCTCGACGGACGCCGACATCGTTCACGCCGCGGTCGGCAACTTCGCCAATCCCGGCGATCCGGACTTCGCCGATTTCGGCGAGATGCTGCTCAGCGGCACGCAGGGCCGCGGCTACGTGCGGGTGGACTGGTACACGCCGGACGGACTGTCGACCTGGGGCGACGGGCGGCTGACCATCCTCGGCACCGAGGGCTATATGGAGCTGCGCCAGAACGTCGACATCGCCGGCCGCGATGGCACCGGCCATCTGTTCCTGGTCGATAACAAGTCCACCCGCTACATCAACTGCTCCGATGCCGGGCTGCCCTACTATCCCAATCTGGTGTCCGACGTGCTCGACCGCACGGAAACCGCGATGACGCAGGGCCATTGCTTCAAGGTGATGGAGCTGGCGATGCGGGCCGAGGCGATGGCCACAAGGCTCGGTACCCTCGCGCGGCCGGAGGCGGCGCGATGAGCCGGCAGTTCCGCGTCGCGGTGATCGGCGCCGGCATCGGGGCGGCGCATGTGCAGGGCCTTCTCGCCAATCGGCAGGGCTATCAGATCGCGGTGATCTGCGATCTCGATGCCGCCCGCGCGGCGGCCCTGGCGGCCGAGGCGCCCGGCGCCGCCGTGGAAACCTCGTATGATGCGGTGCTGGCCCGCTCCGACATCGACGTGGTGGACATCTGCCTGCCGCCCTGGCTGCACCTCGAGACCATCGAGGCGGCGCTGGCTGCCGGCAAGCACGTGCTGTGCGAAAAGCCGCTGGTCGGCTCGCTGGCCCATGTCGAGCGCCTGATGAACGCGAGCGCGCAGGCCAACCGCACGGTGGTGCCGGTGTATCAGTATCGTTACGGAAACGGCCTGGCCGGGCTGCGGCGGCTGATCGAGGTCGGTCTCGCCGGCCGCTCGCTGGTGGCCAGCATCGAGACCCACTGGAACCGCCCGCCCGAGTACTACGACGTGCGCTGGCGCGGCCGCAAGGCGACCGAACTGGGCGGCGCCATCCTCGGCCACGCGATCCACCAGCACGACCTGCTGACCTTCACGATGGGGCCGGTGCGCCGGGTGTCCGCCAAGGTCGCCACCCGGGTCAACGCGATCGAAACCGAGGACTGTGCCGCGATCTGCCTGGAAATGGCGTCCGGCGCGCTGGTGACGTCCTCGGTCACCCTCGGCGCCGCGGAGGAACTGACAAAGCTGCGGTTCTGCTTCACCGAGTTGACCGCCGAGAACCCCGGCGTGCCGCCCTACCGCCCGGCGGAGGGTGCCTGGCACTTCGCCGCCCGCGGCGCGCGCCGGCAGGAGGAGATCGATGCGGTGCTGGCCGGCGTCGTGCCGTGCCAGGAAAGCTTCGCGGGACTGTTCGAGGCGCTCCATCCGGCGCTGGCCGGCACGGCGCCGTGGCCGCTGAGCCTGCAGGACGCTTACCGCTCGCTGGAGCTGGTATCCGCCATCTACTACGCCTCGGCCACCAACACCGTGGTCGAGCTGCCGCTGGCGCCGGACCATCCGGTGCGCGCGGGCTGGGGACCGTTCCTGCCCTGAGACGGTTCTGCCGTATAACTGTTTTCAGCCAGCGACGTCGAACTTGATCCCCTGGGCCAGCGGCAACGCCGGCGAATAGTTCACCGTGTTGGTGGCACGCCGCATGTAGGCGCGCCAGGCGTCGGAGCCGGACTCGCGGCCGCCGCCGGTTTCCTTCTCGCCGCCGAAAGCGCCGCCGATTTCCGCCCCGCTGGGGCCGATGTTGACGTTGGCGATGCCGCAGTCGCTGCCCGCCGCGGAGAGGAAAAACTCGGCCTCGCGCAGGTCGTTGGTGAAGATGGACGAGGACAAACCCTGCGCCACCGCGTTGTGCCAGGACAGGGCCTGCCCAGTATTGTCATGGCGCATAACGAACAGGATGGGGGCGAACGTTTCCCGGGCGACAATTTCGGTCTGCGCCGGCATCTCGACGATGGCGGGGCGGACGTAGAAGGCATTGGGAAAGGCCTCGGCCAGCAGGCGTTCGCCGCCGTGCACCACGCCGCCCTGGGCGCGGGCGTCAACCAGCGCCGCCTGCATGGCCTCATAGGCAGCGCCGTCGATCAGCGGGCCGACCAGCGTGGCGGCATCGCGCGGATCGCCGACGGTCACGGACGCATAGGCGCGCACCAGGCGGGGGACCAGCCCATCGTAGATGTCCGAATGAACGAACAGCCGGCGCAGGCTGGTGCAGCGCTGGCCGGCGGTGCCGACGGCGGCGAACACGATGGCGCGCAACGCCAGATCGAGATCGGCCGAGGGGCAGACGATCATGCCGTTGTTGCCGCCCAGTTCCAGCAACGCGCGGGCGAAGCGCGCGGCCAGCCGGGGGGCGACGGCGCGGCCCATGCGGGTCGAGCCGGTCGCGGAAATCAGCGGCAAGCGGGGGTCGTCCACCAGCGCCGCGCCGGCCTCGGCGCCGCCGATCACCACTTCCACCAGCCCCTCCGGCACACCCCCGAAACGGGCGGCGGCACGGCGGAACAGGGCCTGCACGGCGAGCGCGGTGAGCGGGGTTTTTTCCGACGGTTTCCACACCACCGGATCGCCGCACACCAGCGCCAGCGCCGCGTTCCACGACCACACGGCGACCGGGAAATTGAACGCGGTGATGACGCCGATCGGGCCGAGCGGGTGCCAGGTTTCGCGCATCGCGTGGCCGGGCCGCTCGGTAGCCATGGTGAGGCCGTGCAACTGGCGGGAAAGACCGACCGCGAAATCGCAGATGTCGATCATCTCCTGCACTTCGCCCAGCCCTTCCTGCAGGATCTTGCCGGCCTCCAGGGTGACCAGGCGACCCAGCGCGGTCTTGGCGGCGCGCAGTTCCTCGCCGAGCAGGCGGATCAGCTCGCCACGGCGCGGCGCGGGGGTGTCGCGCCAGACCGGGAAAGCCGCCGCGGCGCGGGCGACGGTGGCGCGCACCTCGGCGGCGCCGACCATCGCCAGCCGCGCTGTCACCGCGCCGTCGATGGGCGAGCGGGCAAGCAACGGGCCGCCCGACACTATCGCGCGGTCGATGCCGAAATCGGCGAGCAGAGCGGCGGTTTCCGTCATTGCGTTACACTCCTCCGTGGCATCAAGTTTTGCCCCCAAGGAGGACCATAGTCATGAGCCTTTCGCAAACACTCCAGGTCTTCGAGGCTTTCGACAGTGGTCACGCGTCGGGCCGCACCGTCATCGACATGTTCGCCCGCTACCCCGCGACCGCCGTCACCGTCACCCGGATCGACGGCCCCAAGGGCTCGACCGACTTCGTCAAGATCGTTGTGCCGGGCAGCCAAGGGCGGCTCGCCGAGGGCAGCGCGCCGACGCTCGGCGTGGTCGGGCGGCTGGGCGGCATCGGCGCCCGGCCAACCCGGATCGGCTTGGTGTCCGACGGCGACGGCGCCATCGCGGCGGTCGCCGCGGCGCTGAAGCTGGCCCACATGCAGACCCAGGGCGACGTGCTCCCGGGCGACGTGATCCTGTGCACCCACGTCTGCCCCGACGCGCCGACACGCCCGCACGAGCCGGTCGACTTCATGGACTCGCCGGTCGAGACCGAGGAGATGAATGCCCACGAAGTGGTGCCGGAGATGAACGCGGTGCTGTCGATCGACACCACCAAGGGCAACCGCATCCTCAACCACAAGGGCTTCGCGATCTCGCCGACGGTCAAGCAGGGCTACATCCTGAAGGTCTCCGACGACCTGGTCCGGATCATGGAAATGACCAGCGGACGGCTGGCCGTCACCTTCCCGATCACCACCCAGGACATCACCCCCTACGGCAACGGCGTCTACCACCTCAACAGCATCCTGCAGCCCTCGATCGCGACGGCGGCGCCGGTCGTCGGGGTGGCGCTGTGCACCGAAAGCGTGGTGCCGGGCTGCGGCACCGGCGCCAGCCATGAGACCGACATCGCACTCGCCGTGAAGTTCGCCGTCGAGGTCGCCAAGGAATTCACCCGCGGCACCTGCAGCTTCTATGACGCGGTGGAATTCGACCGGCTCATCCGGCTCTACGGGTCGCTGGCGCATTTGCAGCGCCGGGCGGCGGCGGGGGCATAACGATGCGGTCGCGCAAGCTGGGCACCATCACCATCGGCCAGGCGCCGAGGCCCGACATCACGCCGATTCTCGATGCGGCCATCGGCGCCGAGGTGCCGCGCCTGCACGTGGGCCTGCTCGATGGCCTGGCGCGGGAGGAAATCGCGGCGCGCTTTGCCCCGGTTGCCGGCCAGCCGGAGCTGATCACCCGGCTGCTGGACGGCTCCGTCGTCACCATCGACCGGCAAGCGGCGCAGGAAGCGGCCAGGGCCAAACTCGGCGACCTGGAGGAGGCGGGCTGCACGACGATCCTGCTGTTGTGCACTGGCCAGTTCGCGTCCCTGACCTGCCGGACGGCCTGGCTGGTCGAACCGGACCGCATCGTGCCGCCGGCGGTGGCGGCCCTGGCGGGGGATCGCCAGGTCGGCATCGTGGTGCCGCTGGCCTCGCAGATCGCCAGCGAGGGGGGCAAGTGGGCCGGCCTGGCGCACCCGCCCGTCTACGCCGTCGCCTCGCCCTATGCCGGCGATGACGCGGCGCTCGTGGCGGCGGCGCGCAGCCTGCGCGACCAGTGGGCCGACATCCTGGTGATGGATTGCATGGGCTTCGTCGAACACCACCGCCGCGCGGCGGCCGACGGTGCCGGTTGCCCGGTGATCCTCTCGAACGCCCTGATCGCCAAACTGACCGCCGAGGTGCTGTGATGGACCTGCTGCTGCTCAGCAACTCGCGCACGCCCGAGGGCGGCTATCTGTCGCACGCCGTCGGCGCCATCGGGACGATCGCCGGCGGACGAAAGCGGGCGCTGTTCATCCCTTTCGCCAGCGTCACCGTGGAGTGGGACGCCTTCACCGCCAAGGTTCAGACCGCGCTGGCCGACACCTCGATCGTCCTCGATCCCATCCACGCCGTGGCCGACCCGCCTGCCGCCGTCGCGGCGGCGGAGATGATTTTCGTCGGCGGCGGCAACACCTTCAACCTGCTCGCCGAGTGCCGGCGGCGCGGACTGCTCGCGCCGATCGCCGCGCGCATTCGCGCCGGCGTGCCGTATGTCGGCTGGAGCGCCGGGTCCAACCTGGCCTGCCCAACCATCGGCACCAGCAACGACATGCCGATCGTCGATCCGCACGGGTTCGCGGCCCTCGGGCTGGTCGGCTTCCAGATCAACCCGCATTTCACCGACGCCATGCCGCCCGGCCATCAGGGCGAGACGCGCCGCCAGCGGCTGGCCGAGTATCTGCTGGCCAACCCGGCGGACACGGTGATCGGCCTGCCCGAAGGGGATTGGCTCCGGGTGTCGAACGGCGAGACCCGGCTGGAGGGGCCGCATCCGGCGTTCCTCTTCCGGGCCGGACAGGAACCCGCCGAGATCCTGCCCGGGTCCTTCCTTCAGGCCGTCTGAGCCGCCGCGACGGCGGGACCCGTCCGACCCCGCAACAGCAGCAGCGACAAGGTCGCGAGGATGCAGAACACGCCGGCGGTGAAGAACGCCGGCAGATAGGTGTCGAGCACATCGCGCGACACGCCGGCGGCCAGGGCCATGGCCCCCGCGCCAAGCTGATGGGCGAAGAAAATCCAGCCGAACACGATGGGCGCCTGCTCCCGCCCGAAGGCGCGCACGGAGAGCCGCACCGTGGGCGGCACCGTGGCGATGAAATCCAGGCCGTAGAACACCGCGAAGCCGGACAGTCCGATGATCGAGAACCCGCTGTAGGGCAGCCACATCAGCGACAGCCCGCGAAACCCGTAATAGAATGCCAGCAGCCAGCGGCTGTCGTAGCGGTCGGACAGCCAGCCCGAGCCGATCGTGCCGATCAGGTCGCACACCCCGATCAAGGCGAGCAGGCTCGTGGACGCCACCGGCCTGATGCCGAAATCACCGCACAGCGTCACGAAGTGCGGCACCAGCCCGAAGCTCGACACGCCGCAGACGAAGAAGGTGAAGGCCAGCACCCAGAACATCAGGCTACCCGACGCATCGCGCACGGCGGCGATGCTCATGGCGAAGGCGTTGTCGGAGGACGGCGGGGTCGGCGGCAACACCGCCTCCTCGCCATAGGGCGGCAGGCCGAGATCCGAGGGGCGGTCGCGCGAGAACAGCACGAAGGCGACGGCGAGCAGGCCGATCATGAAGATCGACGGCAGCAGCGCCCAACGCCAGCCCAGATGCTCCGCGAGCCAGGCAGCCGGAGGGAGGAAGATCAACTGACCCGTGGCGGTCCCCGCGCTGAGGATGCCCATCACCAGGCCGCGGTGCCTGGTGAACCAGCGCGACGCGATGGTCGCCGCCAGCACCAGCGCGGTCATCCCGGGCGCGATGCCGAGAACGACGCCGAGGCTCGCCCAGAGCTGCCATTTCGCCGTCATGGTCACGGCCCCCAGCAGCCCGACGATCAGCAGCGCCGCCGCGCCGGAGAGCACCGCGCGCGGCCCGTAGCGCAGGATCAGCGCGCCGGCGAACGGGGCGACCAGGCCGAACAGCGCCATGCGCAGCCCAAGCGGGCCCGACAAGTCGCCGATCGACCAGCCGAACTCGCGCGAGATCGGCACCAGCAGCACCCCGGGGATGCTCGAGATCGCCGACGAACACACGAGGTAGCCAAAGGTCAGGGCCAGCATGACCCAGCCGTAGTGGATGCCGCGCGCCGCGAGCGCCCGTGCGATGGGGGTGGCGAGCATGGTTGCCTCCAGGGCACGCCGTTGCGCAAATCCTCGGGCCGGGCCGCGATCCCGCCCGGGCAAGTTTTATCCGCGGCGCCGTTCGGTCAGGCGGCGGCGGTCCGCCGATGGGTTTGGTAAGGGATCAGCCACGGCGCGATGATGCCGACGCCGATGCCCCAGAAACCGTTGATGGCGATCGAACGCGCCATGTTGGCCGCCACCCAGCCGCCGGCGATCGGCAGGCCCTTGATCGGCGCCACCACGAACCAGCCGACGGAGGCCGCCAGCAGGCCGAGGCAAAGGCCGAGCAACCAACCGGGCCAGCGCGGCAGCGACGGCAGGGCGATACCGTAAACGATGCCATACAGCCCGCCCCAGAAGCACATATCGACGATCAATGGCACCCGCAGCGGGCCAACGGGCGCCAGGCTGTAGGGTGTGCCCGGCAACATTCCGCCGAGATGCAGCAGCCCGATCATGCCCTGGTGGAACACCAGCACGGACACGACCGCGGCGACAAAGCCGAGAGAGGCACGCACCAGTATCGGCATCGGTCATCCCCCCGTTTCATTTTCCGGCCGCCGATGGCTGCCGGTGGGCGGTACATGGCCCGCCGGCAGCCGCGCGCAAGGGGGGCGGGCCGCGCCGGGCTAGCCGAGTTCCTGGCGCACGACGCTCAGCCAGTACGCCGCGCCGAGCGGGATGATGTCGTCGTTGAAGTTGTATTGCGGCGTGTGCAGCGCCCCGCCATTCAGGCCGTTGCCGATGAACATGAAGGCGCCGGGACGGACGCGCAGCATGAAAGAAAAGTCCTCGCCGCCGGTCACCAGCGGGGCGTCGGCGTCCACTTGCGCGCCGGGCAGTGCCGCCGCCGCGGCGGCCGCCACCTCGGTCTGCTCGTCGTGGTTGATCGTCGCCAGCGTATTCCAGTGTGGATCGAAGGTGGCGGTGGCGCCGTGCAGCGCGGCCAGTCCGTGCGCCAGTTCCTCCATGCGGCGGCTGAGCAGGTCGCGCATGGCGTCGTTGAAGCAGCGCGCGGTGCCGGAGACGGTGAGCTGGGACGGCATCACGTTGGGGCTGTTGGCGTCGCCGCCGGCAATGTAGCCGACGCTGATCACCGCGGTTTCCTGCGGCGGCACGTTGCGCCCGACGATGGTCTGCAAGCCGAGGATGAAATGCGCCGCCACCACCGACAGGTCGGCCGCCAGGTGCGGCGCCGCGCCGCCATGCCCGCCGGGGCCGTTGAAGCGCGCCTCCCAGAAACTGACGGCGGCCATGAAGCCGCCCTTGCGGGTGGCGAAGGCGCCCACCGGCATGCCGGGCTGGTTGTGCAGCCCGTAGATCGCATCGCAGGGGAAACGATCGAACAGCCCGTCGGCGATCATGGCTTCCGAGCCGCCGCGGCCTTCCTCGGCGGGCTGGAAGATCAGGTGCACCGTGCCGGCGAAATCCGGCTCTTCGGCGAGCGCCCGCGCGGCGGCGAGCAGCATGGTGGTGTGCCCGTCATGGCCGCAGGCGTGCATGGTGCCGGGCGTCGTCGAGGCATAGGGCAGGCCGGTGGCCTCCGAGATGGCCAGCGCGTCCATGTCGGCGCGCAGCCCGATGGCGCGCTGGCCCCCGGTCGGAGAGGACCGGTGGCCCTCGATGGTGCCGACCACGCCGGTGCGCCCGATCCCCTCGGTGACGGGAATGCCCCACTCCCGCAGCTTCGCCGCCACCAGGGCGGCGGTGCGAACCTCCTCCAGGCCCATTTCGGGATGGGCGTGGATGTCGCGGCGGATGGCGGCCATTTCGGGCTGCCAGGCCAGGAAGCGGGTGGTCGGATCGTTGAACATGGTTTTCTCCGTGGTCTGCCGCCAACGCTAATCGCCCGGCACGGCCAGGGAAAGCGTGCGCGCTGGACAAGCCGGCGCGGCATGCCAATCTCGCAGGCAGCAGCGGGGGAGCAGGACCATGGCGGAACAGGTCGCGACACTGGGGGGCGGATGCTTCTGGTGCCTGGAGGCGGTCTATCTGGGGCTGCGCGGGGTCGGGCGCGTGGTGTCGGGCTATGCCGGCGGACAGCTGGCGAACCCCAGCTACGAGCAGGTCTGCGGCAAGCGGACCGGGCACGCCGAGGTGGTGCAGATCACCTTCGATTCGGCCGAGATCAGCTACCAGGACCTGCTCAGGGTGTTCTTCACCATCCACGACCCGACCACCAAGGACCGCCAGGGCCACGACGTCGGGCCGCAATACCGCTCCATCATCCTGACCCACGACGACGACCAGCGGGTGGCGGCCGCGGCGGTGATCGCCGAAATCGCGGCGGCGGGCATCTGGCCGGGGCCGATTGTCACCGAGGTCAAGCCGCTGGAGGTGTTCTGGCCAGCCGAGGCGTATCATCAGAACTACTTCGCCCGGAATCCGTTCCAGGGCTATTGCCAGGCGGTCGTGGCGCCGAAGGTGGCGAAATTCCGCAAGAGCTTTGCGGATCGGCTCAAGGCGGCGTAGGCGAGGACGCGCGATCGCGCCATCGATCCGGCAAGGAGTATAGTTATGCGTTATAACCAGTTCGGCCGCACCGGCCTGTTCGTGTCCGAAATCTGCCTGGGCACCATGACCTTCGGCGGCAACGGCGGCGAGTTTTGGAGCAAGATCGGCACGCTGCAACAGGACGCGGTGGACGCCATCGTCCGCGCGGCGCTGGACGGCGGGGTGAACTTCATCGACACCGCCGACGTCTACAGCCTCGGCCAATCCGAGCAGTTGCTGGGCCAGGCGCTGCGCAATCTCGGCATCCGCCGCAGCAGCGTGGTCATCGCCACCAAGGTGTTCGGCCAGATGGGCAGCGGCCCGAACGACCGCCGTGCCTCGCGCGCCCACATCATGGACAGCGTGCACGAGAGCCTGGCGCGGCTGCAAACCGACCACATCGACCTCTATCAGATCCACGGCACCGACACGATCACCCCGATCGAGGAGACGTTGCGCGCGCTCGACGACCTGGTGCGCCAGGGGTTGGTCCGCTACGTCGGCGTGTCCAACTGGCAGGCCTGGCGGATCATGAAGGCGCTCGGCATCTCCGAGCGCGCGGGGCTGGCCCGCTTCGACAGCCTGCAGGCCTACTACACCATCGCCAACCGCGACCTGGAGCGCGAGATCGTGCCGCTGCTGAACGAGGAGCGGCTGGCCCTGATGGTGTGGAGCCCGCTGGCCGGCGGGTTGCTGTCGGGCAAGTTCGGCCCCGGCGCGAAGGGGCCGGAGGGCGCGCGGCGGGCCAGTTTCGACTTCCCGTTCGTGGACGCCGACCGGGGCTGGGCCTGCGTGGCCGCGATGCGCGAGGTCGCCGCGCGACACGGCGTTTCGGTGGCGCGGGTGGCGCTGGCCTGGCTGCTCGCCAAGGCGCACGTGACCAGCGTGATCATCGGCGCCAAGACGCGCGAGCAACTGGCCGACAACATCGCCGCGACAACGCTCACGCTCACCGCCGAGGAGATCGCCGGGCTCGACGCGGTGAGCGCGCTGCCGGTCGAATACCCGGCGTGGATGGTGGAGCGGCAGGGCGGCAGCCGTCCGCCCTCGCCATTCGTGCCCGCGGCCTGACCGCCCGATTGTTTCTTGGCCGAGGGGTGGGAGAGCGGAGAAGAACTTCGCTCTCCCATTACTTGTGTCGGTGCTGGACGGCGCTCTCGTTGACAAGCAGGCCCCGGGCGCATAGCACCCTGGACCTCGAGCTAGACTGCCGTCCCCTGGAGGAGCCCACAAATGGAATACCGGAAACTTGGAAAATCCGACCTGCATGTCAGTGTTCTTGGCGTCGGAACCTGGCCGTTCGGCGGCGGCGATTACTGGGGCGCGCAAAGTCAGGATGACGTCGATCAGGTCGTTCACAAGGCTCTCGATCTCGGCATCAATTTTTTCGACACGGCCGAGATGTACAACAACGGCGCCAGCGAAACGTCACTCGGGATCGCGTTGAAGGGCAAACGCGACCGGGCGATCATCGGCTCGAAGGTGACCCCGGCGAACGCGGCGCCGGCCACCATGCGGAAAAGCTGCGAGCAGAGCCTGCAACGGCTCGGCACCGATTACATCGACGTCTACATGCTGCATTGGCCGATCAGCTCGCATTCGCTCGAACACTTCACCAGCGACCAGGCGGCGATCGCCCGCCCTCCTTCGGTTCAGGAGGCTTTCGCGACGATGAAAGCCCTGAAGCAAGAGGGAAAAATCCGCGCGATCGGCATGAGCAACCACGGCGTCAAGCAGATGGACGCCGTTCTGGCCAACATGGATGACGTCGTCACCAACGAAATGCCCTACAGCCTGTTGTCCAGGGCAATCGAGGACTCGATCATCCCGTATTGCGCGAAGCACGATATCGGCATCATTGCGTATATGCCGTTGCAGCAGGGTCTGCTGACCGGACTGTATAATCGCGCCGAGGAAATCGGCCCGATGCAGGCCCGGTCCCGGCATTTCCACCACAGCCACGGCAAGGGAACCCGGCATGGCGAGGAAGGCGCGGAAGCCGAGGTGTTCGCGGCCATCGCCAGGATCAAGGAAGTCGCAGCGGCGCAGAAGGTGAGTATCGCGGAGCTTTCGCTCGCGTGGGTCATGGCGAACAAGTACATGACGACGACCATCGCCGGCTCCCGCACGCTTGCCGAGCTGTCCCTGAATGTCGGGGCCGTGGACTATAAGATCAGCCCGGAAGTGATCGAGCAGCTCAAGGTCATCACGGCGCCGGTCCTGGCGAAGCTTGGCAATAACCCGGACTATTACGAGAACCGGCTGAACAGCCGCATCGAGTGATGCGTCATCGTTCACGGCGGACGGGGGCCAGGGGTAGCCCTGGCCCCCACTTCCGTTGACCGCGATTCCGGGGGCCGTTAGCGTCGCCCCGCAACTTGGCGCGCCTCAGGAAGGGTCGCTGAGCATGAATCTCCTCCCCGATGGCGCCGCCGGGCTGACGCTGGCGCTCACCCGTCGCGCGCTGGCCATGCGCTTCGCCGATCTGCCCGACGAAATTCGCGCGATCGCCCGGCAATGCGTGCTGGACACGCTGGCCGCCGCCATCGCCGGCGCAAACGACCCGCTGGTGCGCATGCTGGAGGCCGAGTTGGTGGACCAGGGCGGCACCGGTACCGCCGGGGTGATCGGCCGCGACCTGACGCTGCCGGCGCTGTCGGCCGCGCTGCTGAACGGCACCGCCAGCCACGCGCTCGACTACGACGACGTCAACATGGCGGTGCCGGCGCATATTTCGGCCGCCGTGCTGCCGGCGGTACTGGCGCTGGCCGAGGAACGCGGTGCCTCCGGAGCCGAACTGATCGCCGCCTTCGTGGCCGGCTACGAGACGGCCTGCCGCGTCGGCGCGCTGGTGGCCCCCGGGCACTACGACGGGCTCGGCTTTCACGCCACCGGCACGATCGGCACCTTCGGCGCCGCCATGGGATGCGCCCACTTGCTGGGGCTCGACGCGCAATGCACCGCGCATGCGCTCGGCATCGCCGCGACCCAGGCGGCTGGGCTGAAAGCGATGTTCGGCACCATGTGCAAGCCGCTGCACGCGGGCCGGGCCGCCTATAACGGACTGCTGGCGGCGCGGCTGGCGGCGCGCGGCTTCACCTCCCGCCCCGACGCGCTGGAGTGCGCGCAGGGATTTGCCCGCACGCACAGCCCCGATTTCAACCCCGAAGCGGCGCTGGCCGAGCCGGCGGGCGGCTGGCACCTGCGCAGCAATCTCTTCAAGTTCCACGCCGCCTGTTACTTCACCCACGCCCCCATCGAGGCGGCGCACCGGCTGCGCCTCGAGCACGCGCTGACCGCCGACCGGATCGCCGCCATCACCGTGCGGGTGGCGGAAGGCTGCGACCGCGTCTGCAACATCGCCAACCCAAGGACGGCGCTGGAGGCCAAATTCAGCCTGCGCCTGACCGTCGCCATGGCGCTCGCCGGGCTCGATACCGGGCGGCTCGACACCTTTTCCGACGCGGCCTGCGACGAGCCCATCCTGCTGCGCCTGCGCGATCGCGTCGGCATCGAATTCCAGCCGGACTGGCCGGCGACCCGGGCGGAAGTCACGCTGTGCCTGTCCGACGGGACCGGGTTCTCCGCCGCCCATGACTCCGGGGTTCCCGCCGCCGACGTGGCCGAACAAGGCCGCCGCCTGGAGCTGAAGTTCGCCGGGCTGGTCAAGCCCGTGCTGGGCCGGCGCAAGACGACCGCGCTCAGCCAGGCCGTGGCGGAACTGGACACGCTGCGCTCGCTGGCGCCGATCGCCGAAGCCTGGGCCTGAGCCTCACGCCGCGGCGCGCAGGGCCGCCGTGGCCTGGTCGAGCGCGAAGCCGAGCCGGTTGCGCGCCCGCGTTGCCGCCACCGTCAGGAACTTCGCCGCATCGCTGCCCGGCGCCGCCTCGGCCAGCGCGCGCAGCTTGTCCAGCACCGGCCAGGGCGCCTGGGCGAGCGCCGGGTCGTGGGAGAACCGGTCGCCGGTGGTGTAGTCGAGCGGCACCAGGGCACGCCCGGCCGCCATCAGCGCCGCGTTGACCCGCGCCGGATCGCCGCCGAGGTGGCCGGCCGCCTCCGCCAGAGCGGCCACCCGGGCCAGCAGCGGCGAGAGGTCGAAACGTCCGCCCAGCTTGCCCGCCAACGCCTGCAACTCGGCGCCGAGATCGGCGGCGGTTTCGCGATAGTCGAGCGGCAGCGCGTCATCGGTCAGCAGCCGCCACAGCGTGTGCACATAGACGCGGGTGTCGCGCACCAGGTTGTCCGGGTCGATCTTGTCCAGCGTGTCGTGCGGGGTGTGCCACCACCAGCCCAGGCCGGCGCTCTTCTTGCTGGCGTTGCCGATCACGCCGGCCATGGCGCTGA
>Ga0181520_10008972_pt1 | contig 13993 bp, 11 predicted proteins | sample PEATcosm2014_Bin_29_FD_132451 | JGI IMG/M metagenome (GOLD analysis project Ga0181520, IMG submission 132451) | Peatland microbial communities from MTU Mesocosm Facility, Houghton, MI, USA - PEATcosm2014_Bin02_30_metaG | ecosystem: Environmental > Terrestrial > Soil > Wetlands > Peat | place... | reverse complement strand
GGCTAGAGCTGAAGGGTACGGGCTTTAGGTGAAGGGTACGGGCTTTAGCTGAAGGGTACGGGCTTTAGCTGAAGGGTACGGGCTTTAGCTGAAGGGTACGGGCTTTAGCCCGTACATCCAGCCAAGCTGAAAGCTCCGGCTTTAGCCACCGAGGGAATCAGGATTCGAAGCTCCAATTTTCCTCGGGGGCTAAAGACCACTATTCTTGCTGGTTTCATGTACGGGCTGAAGCCCGTACCCTTCACGCTAAGCCTGTACCCCTCTTTTCATGGCTGCATTTATTTCGACAATCCGCAAACTCTCACCACCATGCGCCCCGCGCCCCGCGCATTCATGGGAGAATGAAAGCAGACCTGTTATGACTACTGAAAACAACGAAGTGACCCTGCCCACTCCCGAAGAGACGCCCGCAACCGCAGCTGAGTTGAAGCCCGCCGCCGCGCCCGTCGAAGAATCCGTGCCCGAGCCAGCCGTTGAGCCTGTCGCCGAAAGTGCTCTGGAACCCGCTGCGGAAGCCGCAGAAACTATCGTCGCTCCAGCGCCTATCGCCGAGCCATCTCTCGCTCCTGCGCCTATCGCCGAGCCAGCCCCCGTGCACGCCGCAGGCGAGCTGGCCCCACCGCAGGTGGAGGAAGAGCCGCAGGAGTCCTTCGCCGATCTGCTCAAAGACTTCGAGCGCAGCCACTCCCATCGCGGCTCGCCCGGTGAGCGCCAGCTCAAAGGCGTCGTCGTCTCCCTCACCGCCGAGCAGGTCTTCCTGGACATCGGCTACAAAACCGAAGGCGTGCTGCCCCGCTCGGCCTTTCCGAACAACGCCGACGCCGTCAAAATCGGCGACAGCTTCCCCGTCTCGGTCACCGGTCGCAACGAGGAGCATTACTACGAGCTCTCGCTCTTCAAAGTCCGACAGGTGCGCGACTGGTCGGCTCTGGAGGCCGCCTTCGCTGAGAAGACCGCCGTCGTTGGCACAGTCACTGAAGTGATCAAAGGCGGCCTCTCGGTTGACATCGGCGTCCGCGCCTTCATGCCCGGCTCGCGCAGCGGCGCCAAAGACGCAGCCGAGATGGAAAAGCTCGTCGGCACGGAGATCAACTGCCGCATTACGAAGCTCGACGTGACCGACGAAAACGTAGTCGTAGATCGCCGCATCGTCCTCGAAGAGCAGGCCCGCGGCGTCACCGCTGCCCGCCGCGAAGCGCTCAAAGAGGGCGACACCGTCACCGGCACGGTCCGCACCCTCATGCCCTACGGCGCATTCATCGATCTCGGCGGCATCGACGGCCTGCTGCACGTCAGCGACATCAGCCACACCCGTGTCACCAAGCCGGAAGACGTACTCACCATCGGCCAGGAGCTCGAACTCCGCATCCTCAAAATCGATCCTGAAACCAAAAAGCTCTCCCTCGGTCTCAAGCAGCTTCAACCGGAGCCCTGGCAGACCGCGCCCGACCGCATTAAAGTCGGCGAGCGCATCACCGGCACAGTCACCCGCATCGCCGACTTCGGCGCGTTCATCGAGATCGAGCCCGGCGTCGAAGGCCTGCTTCACATCTCCGAAATGTCCTACGGCCGCAAGCTCCGCCACCCCAGCGACCTCGTCCGCCAGGGCGACCGTGTCGAGACCGTTATCCTCGCCGTCGAACCCGAGAAGCGCCGCATCTCGCTCGGCCTCAAGCAAACCCTCGCCGACCCCTGGTCCGAGGTCCAGCGCAACTTCCCCGTCGGTTCGCAAATCGAAGGCCCCGTCACCAAGCTGATGAACTTCGGCGCCTTTGTGCAACTGGCCGACGGCATCGAGGGCCTGGTCCACGTCAGCGAAATCAGCGCCGAAAAGCGCATCAACCACCCCCAGGACGTGCTCCGCGCCGGCCAGATCGTCAAGGCGCAGGTGCTGGCCATCGACACGGAAAAGCGCCAGATCAAGCTCAGCATGAAGCAGCTCATCCCCACCGAGATCGACGAGTACATCGCCGAGCACAAGGTGGGCGACATGGTCAGCGGCCGAGTCATCGAGCAGTCGCCCTCGCTGATCCACGTCGAGCTAGGCGACGGCATCCGCGGTACTTGCCGTACGGGCGGAGCGCCTTCGGCAAAGGCGGAGGCGCCTGCCTCAGTCGCGCCTGGAGCCAAACTTGACCTCTCTTCGCTCTCTTCGCAACTCAAGAGCCGCTGGAAGGGCAACACCCCCGCCGTCCATGTCAAGCACGAGCGCCTAAGCGAAGGCCAGATCAGAAGCTTCAAAATCACCAAGCTCAATGCGGACGCCAAGCAGATCGAAGTAGAGCTGGCGTAGCAATTTTTAGTAGTCTTCCTGATTCAAACGGGGTGCCCCAGGTCCCGATTTTGGGACCTGGGATCCATTTGAACTCGTAATTCAGTTGGTCTCGCCGCTGGCGCCCCACCCCTTCGCCCGCTCCACGGCCCGCTGCCACAGCCCGCGCCGTTCGGCTCGCTCGCTGGCGCTCATCCGCGCTTCAAAGCGCATGTCGCCGCCGCGCTTCGAGCGCAGCGCATCCGGATTCGACCAGAAGCCCACGGCCAGCCCAGCCAGATAAGCCGCGCCCAGCGCCGTCGTCTCCGTCACTTGCGGACGCACCACCGGCACGCCCAGCACATCCGCCTGGAACTGCATCAGCAGATTATTCACCGCCGCGCCGCCATCCACGCGCAAGGCCGCCAGCGGCGTCGTCTCACTCTGGACCGCCTCCAGCACATCGGCCACCTGAAAGGCGATGCTCTCAAGAGCCGCCCGCGCAATCTGACCCGGCGAGGTGTCGCGCCGGAGGCCGATCAACATTCCGCTGGCGTGCGGGTCCCAGTGCGGCGCGCCCAGCCCCACAAAGGCCGGCACAAAGACCACCCCGCCCGCATCCGGCACGCTCTCCGCCAGCGCCTCCACTTCGGACGACGCGCCAATCAGCCGCAGATTATCGCGCAGCCATTGCACCACCGCGCCGCCGATAAAGATGCTCCCCTCCAGCGCATACTCCAGCCTGTGCTCGGCGCTGGCGGCAAGCGTGGTAATCAGCCGGTGCCTGGAGCGGATAAATCCCGTGCCGTTGCCGCCGGCGCCCGTCCCGATATTTTGCAGCAGGAAGCAGCCGGTACCGTAAGTGTTCTTGGCCTCGCCCGCCCGCCAGCACAACTGCCCAAAAAGCGCCGCCTGCTGATCCCCGGCGATGCCCGCAATCTCCACGCCGCCCAGGCCCAGCGTTGTCGTCACCTGGCCCACGCGCTGGCTTGACCACACCACCTCCGGCAGCAGGCTCGCCGGAATCTTGAACAACCGCAGCAGCTCCTCGTCCCACGCGCCGGTCACAATATTGAAGAGTAGCGTCCGCGAGGCATTGGTCACATCCGTCACGTGCCGCGCGCCGCTGGTCAAGTGCCAGATCAGCCAACTATCCACCGTGCCAAAGGCCAGCTCGCCCCGCTCGGCCCGCGTCCGCGCACCAGGAACATTGTCCAGAATCCAGGCCACCTTGGTCGCCGAAAAGTACGGGTCCAGCACCAGCCCGGTCTTGGCAGCAACCTCTTCCTCCGCCCCACTCTCAACCAAAACTCCACACAGCGAAGCCGTCCGCCGGTCCTGCCAAACAATCGCCGGATAGATCGCCTTGCCGGTCTTCCGATCCCAAACAATCACCGTCTCGCGCTGATTGGTGATACCAATGGCTGCAATGTCTTTGGGTAGCGCCCCGGCCCGTCCCAGAGCCTCCACCGCGCAAGCAAGCTGGCTGGTCAGGATCTCCGTCGGGTCATGCTCCACCCACCCCGCCTGCGGATAGAACTGCGCAAACTCATGCTGCGCCACGGCGGCAATCCCGCCCGCCTCATCAAAGAGAATCGCGCGCGAGCTGGTCGTCCCCTGATCCAGTGCAAGAATGTAGGCCATCGGTGTCGTCTCCGTCTCAGGAAACCAGTCAATCACGCCGGGGCGGGTAACGGCAAGACAACCCACTGTGGGTGCCCCCGATCTCTCGCTTGTTCGGGACCGGGGAGGAGGAACTGAAATCCCCGGACTCAATATCGGGATCGGAGCTAGCCGTTCAACCAACCCGATGATTCTAAAGGAATCCAAGACCTCTGATAATGGCCGGAACGATTATATTTTCAATGGGTTGTAAGATGAACATATCAACCAGGAAAAACAAGGGCATTAGCAGTAAATATATTCCAGCTATCCGCTTGGCAGGCACTTTGTGTATATAGGACAACCAACGCAGCAAATAATACGATGTCATGACTGCGAACAGGAAACCAACCACAAGACCCGCTATGATTTCTGTCTTTAGGATATTCGAATATGCGTCGAAGTTAAATTGATCATCATTTTTCAGCCAGTTAGGACCGACGATAAATTGCACCGGCATCAAGCATATTACGCCTATCGGTATTACTATTCCTCCCATGTATAAAATACTTGCAAAAGTCTGCCTGAATGTTCCTTTCCCTTTAGAAGCCTTACAGCACAGATGCGTATAAACTCCGTTTTTACTATTACCGACCAGAAAGATCAACAAGAATTGCCATTTGGTTATGACAACATGAGTAACCATCATTTCCGGAATGGTAAGCAAAAATGAAATAGAAATACTATAAATGAAGAACAGAAAAGCGTCGTTCAACATGATCTTCGGATCAACTGGACGCTCCTGAATAAATTTTCTTGGCCCGCGAAAAAAGATAAGTATCATCCTATTGAAGACTGGAAAACTATGAACGATGGAACGGAGAGTAATTCCTCCAGCCAACGAGCCGCTGAGTGATTCTTCCCGTTGAACGATGTTATCCAATTGTTTCCTCAATCAAGACAATTGTAGAATTATAACACGGGTGCTCCGCAATTCCGCAGTTTCATTGCGGATGGGTGGTTTCCATAAATCCCGCACCGTATCCACCGGCGCCATCCGCCTATCTGCTTTCGAGCTTCGGAGGAACTGCGCCACGAATCAGTAGCCACAGCATGAAGACCATCTCTACCAGTTGTACAGGATTCATCCATCGGGCGACAACATCTGCGAGAGTCGGCACGACGAGGGAAGCAAAGCTGTTTGCCAGGTAGGCAAAACAGCCGGCTATCAACAGAATTCCCAGCAGCTTCGGAATGAAGCCAGATCGGTACACCAGCAAGCCAAGCGGAAAGAGCCACAACCCCCAGAAAATCCCTGCGAGATCGTATCCGGCGCCGCGGAGGTCTAAGAAGAAGCGCATCCAAGCGATGCGCTGTGACTCGTCCACGACGGAAAGAAGATTCGAACCGCGCGCCAGAAGCAACGCTGCGAACGAGTTTAACTCGTTGACGAACGCAATCGGGACCGGAACCGTAATCAGGATCACCATGGATGCGGCATACCGCCTGTCCACGCCCTTGAGAAGTTGGTACAGGGCAAGCGCCACGATAATAAAGCTGGCCTGGCCAATGAGACTTGCGAAGATACCCCCGCGAAATAGAAGTTCATGCGCCGCTATGTTGTGTGCCGTCGCGACGGGATTGCCACGAACAAAAAGTTTGCTTGGTACATAGAGCAGGGCGAAAAAGCCGGGGATCGATCCCATTAGATAAAGAAGACCGGCAGTCCGCCCAGGATTTCGTGTGAATATCATTTCTGCTCCTCGTCTGCTTGACCATGATACGACGCACGGCGGTATGCGGTTCCAGGTGGCGGGTGGCCCCGGTCTCTAACCATTCTGAGGGTGCCCCCGGTCCCTCGCAGTTGGGGACCGGGGAGGTAAGCAGAAACGGGAATTTTCAGCCCAATGCACACCCATCGAAGAGATGAACCGGCGACTAGAGGTTTAAGATAGACCCATCATGCTCGACGCAGCAAGCCAATCCGAAGCTGTTCAATTACGCGGGTCGGTGCTGGTGCTGCTGCAGTTTGATGTCTGCGAGGCCATTCGGCTCGATCAACTGCAAGAGCTGGTCAGCGCCCGCAAAATCGCCAAGCCCAGCCTGAAGCATCCCGCGCCGGGCTACGTGCGCTACCAAAGGCCGCCTGTGGTGGTGCCCGCCGAGCCGCTGGTGCTGGAGAGCGGCGAGAGCCTGCAGAGCGAGATCAAGTACTACGACTACGGCGTGCTCAGCGTGGTCTTCGAGCTTCCTTTTGCCGGCGACTGGGAGAGGCTGGCCGGCCTGGCCAGCCGCTGGGTGTGGGACGTAGACTTTGCCGCCAAGGCCGCGGCCATCGTCCGCGCCAGCCTCAAGCGCGCCGCCCCGGCGCTCATCAAGCCATACGACGAGTGGCTCAGCGAAGACTACTTTATCTTTCATGTACGCGAGATTGCCGGCTCGCCGACGGTGACCGAGCTGATTCAAAAACATGGCGCGCGCATCGCCCAGGTGGTGCGCGGAGATACCGGCCAACTGGCCGAGAGCGAGTGCAACGAAGTGTTGCAATCGCGCATATCCTATTACGCCAACGATCTCGCGGTGATCGGCTGGAACGCGGCCTTCCTCTATGACAGCACCGCGGGCGCGGAGATGGCCGTGGAGTTACTGGAGTACGCTAACTCGCAGTTGCTGGAATTCCGTTACTACGACGATCTGCTGACCGAAGAACTGGAGCGCGTTTACCTGCTGTTGGATAAAGGCACGGGCATGCTGGCGCGGTGGCGTCTGGCTAACTCAGCCACGCAGTTGCATACTGTGCTGCTGGATGTGGCGGAGCTGACCGAGCACGCCGACAACGCCATCAAATTCCTGAGCGATATGTTCGCCGCGCGCCTCTACAAGCTCGCCGCACTGAAGGTCGGCGTGCCCGACTACAAAGATCTCGTCACGCGCAAGGTTCGCACCGCCGAAGAACTTTATCGCTTCATGGTGGATCAGTTCAATCAGAGCCGCGCATTTTTTATGGAGCTGACGGTCGTCATTATCCTGGTGATCGAGATCATTTATATGTTTTATGGCAAGATGTTTTAGCGGCTTGCAGTCGGCGAAACACCGCGCGCAATTGAGCACCTTGCGCATCGCATGCAACGCCGGCGGAATCTCATCCCCGCGCGAGACAGGCCCATGGCCGCCGACAATAAATGCAGGCTTGAGCGCCTCTATCCGCTCCAGCGAATCAAGCCATTGCCTCCAATCGTCCACACCTCCCGCGTCCAGATTCGGAAGATACTCGCGCACCACGCAATCACCGGTGTAAACGACTCCATCGCGCGGAATCCATACAGATAGATTGGTCCGTGTGTGTCCGGGCGTGAAAAGAATTTCCGCCTTCAATCCACCCAGATCAAAGGTCGTCTCGTTATGAACCCCGCAATTTGGATTGGTCAGATTCGTTTGATAGAAAAACGCATTCGCCTCATGCCGCGCACGGCGCGCAGTTGATGGAATCGCATCATTGAACTCGGCAATCTCTGCTTGAAATTCTTCCGTCGTGCGCATACATGCCGCATGGCCCCACACATCAATCCCTTGCGCGCGCAGGTATCCATTGCCGCCGATATGATCAAAGTGCTTCTCGGTGTTGATTGCTCGCAGCGAGTTTCCCGGACGCGCCGCGCTTGCGTAACCATGAACGGTCTGCGCGGCCAGTGTGTTACCGCCCGTGTCCACGATCAAGGTCATCGCATCGCCGATAATAAATCCCGCATTCACGCACCAGGGAGATGAATACCCCAGGCCGGTAACTGCATAGCAATGATCTGTTAGCCGCATATCGATAGATTATCGCGTTTCTCAAGAATGCGCGTCGAAAAAAATCACATCATCATGTTGCAGCAGCATGAATATCGACGCGCGTATTCACTGAATGGATGCGTGCGTCGCGCCGAAGGGTAGCAATGAATGCAAATTCCCTGTATCATAATAATGATGCCCCGCGGAAATGGCGGCGAATCCAACGAAACCCCCAACGAAGGAGACTGAAATGGCAGATACAACCAAGAAAACCAAGGCCCCCGCAAAGCCGCGCAAAACAGCGGCAAAGAAAGAGAAGGTTGCTCAGCCTGTTCGCGTGGCCCTTCCATCACGCGCTGAGATTGAGCAACTGGCACGTCAATACTGGGCGCAGCGAGGCTACACCGATGGATATGCCGAGCAAGACTGGCTGCGCGCTGAGCAGGAACTGCTGCAAATGGCCTCCTGATATCAGAGCATTATTTTTGAGTTATTACTAACTCGCCATGCCGAAAGCGCGGGATAAGTATGTAACTCGGAATAGGGCAGAGCTCGCATTCATGCGGGATGTGAGTTCTGCCGCTCAAAATCAAAATGAACGCTGAACCAAACTGCCGCCCGCGGCTTCCATCAAGATGCAGAATGCCTGTGCCTCAGTGGAAGGACCGGGTCGGTCAAAGTTGGGCGCGCCGCAAGCGCCCTGCACATAGCCGTCAACATCCATCTTGGCGCGTGCCGCCGCGCGCATACTGTCAGCGCGCGCCCGATAACTCGCGGGCAGCCACTGGCTTGAGATGCCTTCGTAGATCGCGAAGGCCAGCATCTGCGCCAGATTCGTTTCCACAAAGCTTTCCGGCTGATCCACTACATTATGAAAGAGTCCGTCCGCGCGCTGATAAGTCATACATCCATCAATGATCTCGCGCGCAAAGGATGCAATATGCGCCCGATCTTTGGCGCGTTCGCTCGGCAGGCTGCGCCAGACGCGTGCCAAACCCGCCGCTGCCCAGCCGTTGCCACCACCCCAGAAGTTACCGTCTGATACTGACCGCTTGCCGTCATCCCAAATATGCGCCAGCAGTTTCTTCTTCGGATTCCACAGCCTCTCGCGGTAGCCCTCAATCTGTTGAAGCGCTTCGTCGTAATAGCCCATCGCCGCCAGAAACGGCGGAGCGCAGTTCAAGCCGTCAGACCACATCTCCGGCGCATGGAATGTGTGATACAAAATGCCAACCGCATTGCGCGGCGCGCCTTTCAAAATCCAGTTGAGCAGCCCGTCCACTGCCTCGCGAATCCGCGCATCATTGCTCCACTCGGCAGCCTTCGCGTAAGCCACGCCGCCCATCGCGGGATCAGTCGGGCTGCCGGAGATCACCACGCCCAGCCGACCGTCCGGCGCGCGCTGCACCATGGCAGCCTTGGTCAGCAGAATCACGCTTTGCCGGTCGCCGATCTCCAGCATCGCCTGTGCCAGAATGCCCTGCTCCCAATCGCGCCGCTGCATGGCCATCGCCGCCGCTTTGGCCTTTTCAATGCGTTGCGCGCTCTCGGAGTTAGGCGTGTTTACCGGCCCTCTGACCGCCTGCCCCATCGCTCCGGGAAGCACAGCGAGCGGCGCACTGATCGCAGCAGCGGATTGCAAAAATGATCGGCGATTCATAACTACCCTCGAAGATATTTCAGTTTCATGTTATTGCATCGCAGCAGTGACGGATTCTTGGCCTTCAATAAATGATTAGAGGTCGCGCCCCCATGCTTCCACTTCAATCAAACTGCACCATTTTGTGGAGTCCGCAGGAACTAGCTTCGCAATGCGAAACCATGTAACTCTTCGCTGTGGAAATTTGAACTCCTGCAAACTGGCCGAATCAGTTATCTGAATCGAAAGCCGGCTTCCATCGGAAAACTCAATCTCCGCGCTCTTCCAATAACTGTCATGAGGGAAATCGGCGCGGTTCATCAGGCCAATCTTGTCCAGCTCAACGGGGCGGCCAAACTCCAGCTTCCACCATACGTCGAGCCGCTGCTCAGGCCCCCACGATTGATAAGGCCAAACGCCGTGATGACCGTTCTGCTTTGCGCCGTCGATTGCATTGCGCGCGGCAAAGTCAAAGAGGTTCCGCGCATAACTATTAGTGCTGCTATGTGGAAATGCCCGCGCGGGCATCTCTTCCGGCAGCCAAGCATCGCATGGATTCAAAGCCAGATTCCGGTAGCTGTTCCGCTCGCGATGGGTGAAGGCGCGCGCCTCGATGCGATGTGTCCTTCCGGCAAAGCTCTCCGGCGGATAAGCGCTCCCCGTCTGCTGTTCCGCGCGGCCATAGGGAACCATAAAATCAAACTGACCATGCGAGAAATCCGGAAGATACAGCAGGCACTCGGAAAAATTCTGATCCAGCCGCACAGCGATGCGCCGCGAACCACGCAGCACAATATGATCGCCCGGCTGATATTCATGATCGAAGTCAAGTGTGATGGAGGATGAATCACCCGCACCGCTATTGGCGATTGTAACTCCATTCTTGTCCAGAACAGAAATCTGAAATGCCATTTTCCCCGTTGCATGCATCTGTCCTGCTGTCAATGGAGACAAGCTGATGGATACAAGAGCACTAACTAATGCTCTTAAGAGCAGATCCTTTCTAGTAACCATCAGTCCTCCGTGATGCCAAATTTAACTAATCGCTTGGTGCCCCAGGTCCGGATTTTCGGACCTTGGATGCTATGAATCTTATGCGAGCGATTAGCGAGCGTCTGCCCCACCGCAGGTGGCCGGGTGCCCCAGGTCTCGACTTTGAGACCTGGGAAACTCATGAACTAACTGTGAGCGACCAGCGAGCGTCTGCCCCATCATAGATGGCGCTGGTGGTTAGTTGTTCGCCTTCTGCGCCACCAGCATCGACTCCAGAATCTGATCCGACACATCCTTGACCGCGGCCGGCGAGTGCGCCAGAAAGAGCGTGTTCGTCTTGTCGCTTTCGCCAATCGACTTCAGCGTGTCAAAGTACTGCGTCACCAGCACCAATTGCATCACCTCGCGCGACGACGCGCCTTCGACGGCCTTCTGGAATTGCTCGACGGAATTCTGCAAGCCTTCGATGATTGCCTTGCGCTGATTGGCGATGCCCTGCCCTTGTAGCGCCTTGCTCTCGGCCTCTGCCTCGGCCTTCTTGACCACCAGAATCTTCTCCGCCTCGCCGCGCGCATTGGCGGCCACCTGCTCGCGCTGCGCGGCGTTGATGTCGTTCATCGCCGATTTCACCTTCTGGTCGGGCACAATGTCGGTCACCAGCACATTCACAATCTCAAAGCCGAAGGTGGCCATGTCCGCGTCCAGCTCCTGCTTGACCGCCGCGGCAATCGACGACTGCGAGGCGAAGACCTCATCCAGCGTCATGCCCGGAACATGGCCCAGAATCACCTGTTCCACATAACTCTTGATCTGCGCCGTAGGATCGGAGAGTTTATAGAACGCGTCGTAAACCTTCTCCGGGCGCACGCGATTCTGCACCGAGATAGGGATGGTGACAAATACGTTGTCCTTGGTTTTGGTCTCCATGGTGAGCGAGATCTGACTGACGCGCAGGCTGACCACGCCGGCCACGCTGTCAAAGAACGGCAACTTCCAGTTCAAGCCGGGAGTGGCAACCCGCTTGAACTCGCCGAAGTGTGTGATGACGGCCACTTCCGCCGTGTTGACGGTGAAGAAACTGCTCAAGAAAACAATCAGGACAATGAGAGTCAAAACTCCCACGGGAATCAGAACGAGCGGGTCCATGCAAAGCCTCCGTTGTCTTTTTTAGAACAACGGAGGAATTATACAGGAGCGGGATGAAGGCTCGATTAGTGGGAGAATCTGTGATTGGGTTCTGAATAGACGGGATAAGTTACCGTCCCAGATAGGCACGGTACTGCGTTTCAATAACTCCGGCGGCGCGGGCCAGCGCCAGCTTGGCCAGGTTGTATTGATAGAGGCTCTCCACCAGATTGCTCTCAGCCGAGGCCAGCGCGGCTTGTGCGGTGACCAGCGGCAGGTTGTCGTCCACGCCGGCGCTGACGCGGTCGCTCTCGTCGGAGAGTGCGCGCGCGGCCAAATCAACACTGGAGCGCGCAACCTGAACCAGCTTGTTGGCCGCCGTCACATCCAGCAGCGCCGAGCGCACCTGAAAGTCAATCTTGCCGTGCAGATCGTCCAACTGGGCGCGAACCGCCTCCATTTGCGCCTGAGCGGCCTCCGCATCGCCGCGCAGTTTGGCCTCGTGGAAGACCGGCAAAGTGAGCGTACCGACGGCGGCAAAGTTGCCGTGCGAGCCCACGCCGCTGACCTGGCTGACGCCGTAATAGCCGCCAAAACTCAGGCTGGGCAGCCGCTGGCTGCGATAAGCCGCATGAATAGCCTTCATCTCAACGGCCTGATTCTGCAGCGTCTGGTAATCCTGGCGGCTGCGATAAGCCAGCGCGCGCAGCTCATCCAGCGTTTGCGCGGCCAAGTCGCTATAGGGTGCCTGATCGCTGAGAGCCACGCGCTGGCCGGGGTCAATGCCGATCTCGCGCTTGAGCAGGATCAGATCCTTCTCGTACGCGTTCTGCGCAGCCAACCGCGCCTGTTGCTGCGCCTGCAGCTGCACCCGCGCCCGCAGCTCATCCAGTTTGGCGGCAACACCGGCCAGATGCGCTTCGTGCGCATCGTGCAAGAGCTTCTCATCCGCCGCTTCCTGGGCCTTGGCGTTGTCCACTTCGCTCATCGCGGCAATGGCGTGCAGATAAGCAGTAGCCACCTGCTGAACCACCTCGCCGCGCGCCGACATCTTTTGAAAGTGAGCCACGCGCTCAGCCGCGCCAGCCGCCTTCCAGCCGGCGATCACCGGACCGGAAAAGAGCATCTGACCGTAGCGAATCTGCCCGTCGGCCACATCGTCGCGCGTGATGGCGGAAAAACTTGTTGGGAATTTGATCAGCTTTGAGAACTCCGCAAGAGCGTCCGGCCCAAAGCCCATGGCTACCAGATTCTGCTGATGCACGCCCAGATCGCCCTGCAAGGTGATGGTCGGCAAAAAGTTCTGCAGCGCCTCGTTCTTCTGCCCCTGGAGCGCCTTTTCGCCGTTCTCGGCCTCCTTCAGGCCCAGGTTGTTCTTGAGGCCCAGGGCGATGGCATCGTCCAGCGATAGCCGCATAAGCTCATCCGAGGCCGGTTGCGCGGTCACGCTGCCAAAGAACGGGTTGGCGGCGGAGGTGGGGTTGGGCGCTTGCGCCGGGCACACGGCGCACAGAAGCGGCAGAGCACTGGCCAGCGCCAGAGCCGCGAGAGATCCCGGCGCGGCAGACCGCCGGATTGAATGTTGCGCTCGTTCCACTCCTCTTATTCTCTCAGATGAACAAGGCTCAGGAAAGATTTCCTCCGCGAATGGGAAGATGGACTTGATTTTTGAGGAATGAAACGGAAAGATCTTCCCGGTTGACTTCCAGAATCGGGCGCAAAAAGGCTTACAATTCCGGATTCGCTTCGCGCGCGCGGCGCACAAACTCGCGCACCTTGGCGGCATCCTTGCGCCCCGGCGCAGCCTCCACGCCAGAGACGGCGTCCACGCCCCAAGGGCGCAGCGCCCGAATCGCCTCGGCCACATTGGCCGGGTTCAGCCCGCCCGCCGCGATGATACGCATCGGCCTCCGGTCGTTTGGGTCGAGCGCGCGGCGGGCTTCATCCCAACCAAAGGCCACGCCCGTACCGCCAATGGCCTTGGTAGTGCGCGAGTCCATCAGCACGGCATGCACGTGCGGATTCCCGGCGTGCGCGGCGATCTCGGCTGCGTCCTCCGTGGCGCGAGCCGCGCTGAAGTGAACCACGCGCACAATGCGCGCCTCAGGTAGCCGTTCGCGCAACCGCTCGGGCAAATCCTGCGGCGCATTCCAGTGCAGTTGCACGCCGGTCAGGCCGCCGCGTTGAACCGTGGAGACAATCTCCTCCACCTCCGCCTGAACAAAGACACCGATCTTTTCGATTCCGCCGGGCAGATGCGCCGTAATGGCGGCCACCTGCTCCACCGTCACGCGCCGCGGACTGGGCGCAAAGACAAAGCCCAGCGCATCGGCCCCGGCCTCCGCCGCCACAAGCGCGTCCTCCAGCGAAGTGTTTCCACAGATTTTGATCCAAAGGCTCATGCAGCGGCCCCGGACAGAAGTGCCTTGAGCGCCACGCCTGGATCGTTCTGGCGCATCAGGCTTTCACCAATCAGAAAGGCGTCGAAGCCGACTGTACGCAGGCGAACCAGGTCCGCCCGCGTGGCAATGCCGCTCTCGGTAACGCTGACCACTCCAGCCGGAATCCGCTCGGCCAACTCCAGCGAGGTTTCCAGGTGAACCTCGAAG
>Ga0181520_10008971_pt1 | contig 13996 bp, 15 predicted proteins | sample PEATcosm2014_Bin_29_FD_132451 | JGI IMG/M metagenome (GOLD analysis project Ga0181520, IMG submission 132451) | Peatland microbial communities from MTU Mesocosm Facility, Houghton, MI, USA - PEATcosm2014_Bin02_30_metaG | ecosystem: Environmental > Terrestrial > Soil > Wetlands > Peat | place... | reverse complement strand
GGAGATTGTGCCGAAGCGGCACATCGCTACGCGCGTGCTGAAGGCGGCGATGATCGGCGAGTCTGCGGCCGACGCCAGGATCGCGCCGATTTACACGCTCTATAAGGATGTGGAGACGACGATCCTCGCGCACATGGGCGACATCGAGCTGCGGCTCTCGTGCGTGAAGGGGATTCCAGACCTGGCGCAGGCGCGCGTGGATGAGCTGGCGGGCAAGATCGAAGACGAACTCGAGGAGCTGGTCTACTCGTCGCAGGGGGAGACGCTGGAGCAGATTGTTCTGTACCACCTCGAGATGCGCGGCGCGACTCTGGCGGTCGCGGAAAGCTGCACGGGCGGCATGGTGGCCGAACGGCTGACCAGCGTGAGTGGAAGCTCGCGGTCGTTTGTGGGCGGCGCGGTGGTCTACAGCAATCGGCTGAAGACGGATCTTGCCGGGGTCGATTCGCAGTTGATCGCGAAGCAGGGTGCGGTGAGCGAGGAGGTCGCGATGGCGCTGGCGGAGGGGATTCGGGAACGATGCGGATCGACGCTGGGGCTGGGGATCACGGGGATTGCGGGTCCTGGCGGGGGCACGGAAGAGAAACCCGTGGGGCTTGTGTTTTGCGCGGTGAGCGATGCGGATGGAACGGAGTGCGTGGAGAAGCGCTTTCCAGGGGACCGGGCGGGCGTGCGCTTTAATGCGAGCCAGCAGGGGCTGGATTTGGTGCGGCGGCGATTGATGTAGCCCTCGGAACCACGGCAGTCCAAAACTCGTAAAAATATTTTGCTAACCCTCTTGCGTGGTGCCCGGTCTTATGTGTTACAGTGGGTAACACTATGACGAGTAACACTCCATCCGGGCACGATCCAGCCGAACTGGGAGAGCTGGAGCGCGGCATTTTGGGCATTGTGTGGCGGCTGGGCAACGTCACCGCCGAGCAGGTTCGCGAAGAACTGGACCGGCCGCTGAAGGACTCCACGATTCGCACCGTCCTGCGGCGGCTGGAAGAGAAGGGGTACCTGGCGCATGTGGTCGACAACCGCACCTTCATCTACCGGCCTGCCGAATCGCAACAGAAAGTCGCGGCGCGCGCGGTGCAGCGCATCGTGGACTGGTTCTGCGAAGGCTCGGTGGAAGAGCTGCTGGTGGGTCTGCTGGATTCGAAAGTGGTGAGCCGCGCGGAGCTGGAACGGCTGACGAAGCGCGTGGCTGCGGCGAAAAAGCAGGAGGGAGGCAAAGCATGACGGTCCTCATGATCGAAGCGGCGGTGAGGGCGATGGTGTTTGCGATCGCGGTGGGCGCGGGGTTGCGTCTTCTGCGGGTGAGCAACGTGCCGGTGCGGAAGGCGGCCTGGAGCCTGGTGCTGGTGGCTTCGCTGGCGATGCCGTTCCTGATGCGCTGGCCCGCGATGGCGGCCTGGACAGGGCGGGTGGGGTGGGCGGTGCCGATCCGGATGAACCGCGATGCAGCGCCGCAGGCACAGATGCCGGCATCGGTGGCGGCACCGGTGATTCTGGCGACAGTCGATGAGGGGAAGGATTCAACGCCTGCCGATACCGCGGTTGCGCCGGGCCCTTTGCTGATCTCTGCCGCCCAGGATGCACGCACGGTGACGATTGCGCCGACGGGCGGCATTCCGAGCCAGCCTAAATTTCATTGGCCTGCTACGGATCGACTGATCGCGTTGGTTTATCTGACGGTCGCGGGCGCTCTGTTGATGCGGCTTTTGTGGGGGCTGGCCGTTGCGCTGCGCCTCTGGATGACAGCGGATCTGGTTTCGCCGCTGGTTGCGCCAGAGCCGAATGTGCGGTCGAGCAGCAGGGTACCTTCACCCGTGACGATCGGGTCGGGAATCGTGCTGCCGGCGAATTACACCGAGTGGGACATGAAGAAGCTGCGCATGGTGCTGGCGCATGAGCGTTCCCACGTGCGGCAGATGGATTTCTATCTGCAGTTGCTCGCCGGGCTCTACACGGCGCTGTTCTGGTTCAGTCCTCTGGGATGGTGGCTGCGCCGCACGCTGGCTTCCCTGGGAGAAGCGATTGGCGACCGGGCCGGAATCGATGTCGCGGCGAGCCGATCGCGCTATGCCGAGGTGCTGCTTGAATTCGCGGCCATGCCGCGCCAAACCTTGCCAGGAGTTGCCATGGCTCGCCCAGGAAATCTCACGCACCGGATCGAACGGCTATTGAACGAGCATCTTTTCCGCAGTGCGTTTGCTGAGGGGCGGCGGCGCGCGGTGGTCTCGCTGTTGCTGATCCCCGCGGCGTTGTTTGCCGCGACCGCTTTGATTCGCGTGCAGAGTGCGGTCGCGCAGACGGCCCCGGCTCCGGCGACGGCACCCACTCCCTCGGTGGCTCCGGCGCCCTCGGCCCCAACGGTACCGTCCGCTGCTCCGACTCCGGCGGCCGCGCCGGACGGTCAGGCACCGCCTGATGCAACGCCCGAACAGGTACAGGACCAGAGTGCGCCCCCAGCTCCCGGGGCACCGACACCACCTCCGCCAATGACCGCTGCTCCTCCAGCACCCGGTGAAGTGAGCGGGATGCTCTCCGATGGAAATTCGGTCACCGTGCGTGGACCGGGCGCGAACATCGTTGTGGATGGGGACGACATCAGAGGCTATGCCTATCACTTCTCTGAGAACGGTGACTCGTACGCGATCATTGACGGCTCCGATGACAACATCACGTTTTCAGGGGAATGGAGCGGCGACCGGAAAGCCGAGCTCGAAGCGGCGCGCAAAGTGGCGAAGGGACCTTTTCTCTGGTTTACGCATGCCGGAAAGTCGTACGTGGTCACCGATCCGGCGATCATCGCGAAGATTCGCGCGATGTACAAGCCGATGGAGGCTCTGGGACAGCAACAGGAAGCGTTGGGTAAGCAACAGGAAGCTCTGGGCAAGCAGCAGGAGGAGCTGGGGCGTGAGCAGGAAGCCGCGGGCGCGGTAAGAATGCCGGATCTGTCCAAAGAGATGGCGGAGCTGAATGCGGCGGTGGCCAAAGCAAAAGAGGCGCAGGACAAGTGGGACACGAAACAGCTGGCCGAAGCCGAAGCCAATCTGAAGGCCGCGCAGAATCAGATGCTGACGCCGGAGAAAGTCGCCGAGCTGCAGGAGAAGCTGGCGGCGGCTCAGGACGCGTTCAGTTCCGAAAGAATGGCGGAGATGCAGGAGCGGCTGGGAGAACTGCAGGCGAGGCTGGGCGAGCTGGAGGGCAAGGCCGGAGAGCGTCAGGGCGAGTTCGGCGAGAAGATGGGCGAGCTGGGTGCGCGGGAGGGCAAGCTGGGCGACGAGCAGGGCCGCCTGGGTGAGGAGCAGGGCAGGCTCGCCAGGCAAGCCGATCAGCAGGTGCGGAGCATCATCGATCAGACTCTTCACAACGGCAAAGCGACGCAGGTGCCAGCCGTAGAACCGTAACCAGGGACTCATCGGTGAGTTCGGGGCCGCGAGAGGGAAACTCGCGGCCTTAACTCTGTTTGGACATCGCTCGATCGGACTCATTCGCTCTGATTCCAACTGGTAGACTCGTAAACGCAATGCCCCTGATCTTCTATGCGGGCGCCGCGCTGGCGGCGTATCTTCTCGGGTCTATTCCCTTCGGATATCTGCTGGTTCGAATCTTCCGCAAGGAAGATATTCGGCAAAAGGGCAGCGGCAACATCGGCGCAACGAACGTGATGCGCTCGGGGTCAAAGGGCCTGGGCGCGGTGACGTTTGTTCTGGATGTGCTGAAGGGGTATGGCGCCGTGTGGCTGTGCGGCGTCTATTCGGCATATGCAGGACTGACGCCGGATGCGCGCTCGAACGCCATCGCGATTGCCGCGTTGTTGGTTGTGCTGGGGCACATCTACCCTGTCTGGCTCGGGTTCAAAGGGGGCAAGGGCGTCGCAACGGCCTTCGGTGTTTTTCTGGCGTTGGCGCTGTGGCCGGCTCTGGTGGGTGTGGGAATTTTTGCCCTGATCTTCGCGGTGTCGCGCTACGTTTCGCTGGGGTCGATTCTGTCGGCTGTGGCATTTCCATTCCTGGCACTGTTCCTGCCACATGCTCCGCGCACGCCTTTGGAAACCGCAGCGATGTTTATCATTCCGCTCCTCGTGATCCTGAAGCATCACCAAAACATTGGGCGACTGATGAGCGGGACTGAGTATCGTTTCGGCAAAGCGAAAACGCCGCATGCAGGAACGACAGCTGTATGAGCCGCATCGCCATCATGGGCAGTGGCGCCTGGGGGACGGCGCTCGCCATCAGCCTCGCGCGCCGCGGCGGTCATCGCATCACGCTGTGGTCGTTCGCGAAGGACGTTGCCGCGACCATGCGCGAACAGCGGGAGAACGTCGCGTTTCTGCCCGGATTCAAGATTCCCGAGTCAGTTGGCGTCTTTGAGGAGGCCGCCGACGCGCTGGGGGGTGCGGAGATCGTCGTCAGTGTGACGCCATCGCAGTTTGTGCGGTCGTCGTACGAGGGATTCGCTGGCCATCTGCACAAGGGACAGCTGCTGGTGAGCGCGACCAAGGGCATTGAAGACGAGACGTATCTGCGCATGACCGAGGTGATTGACGAAGTGCTGGCGAAGCGTGGCCTGGCGCTGCCCTGCGGGGTGCTGAGCGGGCCTTCCTTCGCGCAGGAAGTGGCGGCCGGTGCTCCCACGGCCATCACTATGGCTTCGACCGATGCGCACCTGGCGGCGCGGGTCCAGCGGGAATTCTCCAGCGGCTCTCTGCGGCTCTACACGAATGACGATGTGGTCGGCGTGGAGCTGGGAGGATCGCTGAAAAACGTGATTGCGATTGCCGCCGGCATCGTGGCGGGCCTCGATCTGGGATTCAACAGCAACGCTGCGCTCATCACGCGCGGCATGGCGGAGATCACGCGGCTGGCTGTGGCTTGTGGCGGGCGGCGTGAGACGCTGGCCGGCCTTTCCGGCATCGGCGATCTGGTGCTGACCTGTACCGGGTCGCTGTCACGCAATCGATCCGTCGGCATGGGCCTTGGGCAGGGACGCAAGATTGACGACATACTCGCCGGGCTCGAGGGCAGAGTGGCGGAAGGCGTGCGCACGACGTCCGCCGCGCTGGGTCTTGCGCGCAAGCACGGCGTGGAGATGCCAATTGCGGAGCAGATGGCGGCGATCCTGATGCATGGCAAGGCGCCGGAACGCGCGATTGAAGAGCTGATGCTGCGTCCGGGTAGGGACGAATAACCTGGCAGTCATCCTTCCTGTTACTTAGGTCCCATTCGAATCAACCATTACGGTGGTAAGGTCGTGTTGACCCGCTCAGAGGGCGCTTTTACCACCTTCGGGTGAAGCAGGAAAAGCCCTTATCTTCGTAGACTGTCGGAGAAGGGTTCAGCATGCAAAGTGTTCCTGCTCGCGCGGACCGGCTTTCCTCGTTGCCCGGGACGCGAATTCGCTGGCGTGTGTTCGCGCGCTTCCTTGCGATCTTCGCGGGAGCGTCGACGGTCATCGTCCTCGCCATGCTGGTGGCGCAGCGCACGCTGCACCCGGTACCCGCCGGATGGGCCATTGTGTTCATCGAGTTGAGCGGAAGCGCCGGAGCCGCGTTTCTGTTGACGGCGTGGCTGGAGGGCCGGATCGGCCGGCTGGTCGAGGCGCTGGAGTCCGGGATCGCGGGAAATTTCCAGGAGCTTCCGCCCGAGGCTGCCGACGACTTGTTCGCGGATGTGATTCCGACCTGGCAGCTGGCGCTGAAGGCGCTGCGGGATCGCAGCCAGGAAAAGAACGAAGAAGCGCGCGCGCATTACGACACGCTGAAAGATCTGATGCGCATGGTGGCGAAGGCCGTTGACGAGCGCACCGCGTATCTGCGCGGGCACTCGGAGCGGGTTGCGGCGTACGCGGCGGCGATTGCCTGGAAGCTGGGACTGAACGAAGAGGAAGTGGAGCGTGTCCGGCTCGCGGCGCTGCTGCACGACATCGGATGCCTCGGGGTCGAGGATTACCTGGTGATGAAGACCACTCCGCTGTCGCCGGAGGAATTTGAGATTGTCAAGGCGCACACGGTGAAAGGCGCGGCCATTCTGCGGCCCATCACTATGCTGCAGGATTTGGTGCCGGGCGTGGAACTGCACCATGAATCGCTGGACGGCATGGGCTATCCGTATGGGCTCAGGGGGGAGCAGATTCCGCTGATGGCAAGAATTGTTTCGGTCGCGGATTCGTTCGATGCTATGACCACACCGCGGCCGTATCAGGCCGCCATGAATGCCGATTACGTACTCGACATACTCTCTCGGCTGTCGGGCACGCGCTATGACTCGAACGTGGTGATTGCGCTGACGGAGCTGGTGAGTACCGGAGCACTGGAAATCAGGAACGTGCGGACTCCGGTTTCGTTCCGCATGAGAAAACCGGTGCCTGAGCTCGTCTGATCTGGCCTGATCTCTGGAGCCCGGACCCACAACATGGAGGCAGCAGGTTCGCTACACTCGAAGAAGTGTAGTGAGGGCGCAGTACTCATGATTCAGACGTTGTTCGGCAGCCTCAATCAGGATCAGGAACCAGAAAAGAAGAGCATCTTCGAACGCATGCGGCAGGCGGTCACGCGGACGCGCGACAGCCTGGGCGAGCGGATCGACGGCGTTCTGGCGATGACCCGGACCGTGGATGAGGCGGCGCTGGAAGAGCTGGAAATGAGCCTGATCGCCTCGGACATTGGCGTGACTACCTCAGCGGAGATCGCGGGCAATCTGCGTGAGCGGGCGAAGCGGCAGCAGATTCGCGATGGAGAAGAGCTGAAGGATCTGCTTCGGGAGCAGATCAGGGCGATCCTCGATGAAAATGCGCGCCCGGCCACTCAAGTGGCAACGGCTCCGGAAGTGATTATGATGGTCGGCGTCAACGGCACAGGAAAAACAACAACGAGCGGCAAACTGGCTGCGATGTATCGCTCGCATGGGAAGACGGCGCTGCTGTGCGCTGCCGATACCTTCCGCGCGGCGGCGATTGAACAGCTCGAAATCTGGAGCGAGCGCAGCGGCGTGGAGATGGTGAAGACGAAGCAGGGCGGGGATCCGTCGGCGGTTTTGTATGACGCGTTGCAGGCCGCTAAAACGCGGCATCTCGACGTCGTCATCGTGGACACCGCGGGGCGTTTGCATACCAAGACCGGATTGATGGCGGAGCTGGACAAGATGCGGCGCACCGCGCAGCGCATCATTCCCGATGCTCCGCATGAAGTGCTGCTGGTGCTGGATGCAACGACGGGGCAGAATGGCCTTCAGCAGGCGCGGCTGTTTATGGAGTCCGCAGGCGTGACGGGCATCGTGTTGACCAAGCTGGATGGAACGGCCAAGGGCGGAATCGCTGTGGCGATTGCGCGCGAGATGAAACTGCCGGTCCGATTTGTGGGAGTGGGCGAGACGCTCGAAGATCTGCTGCCGTTTGACAGCGGAGCCTTCGTGGACTCGTTGCTGGAGAACTAAGCGAAGCTCGTCTTCGCGGATTGAAAGGGAGTCGTGACGCAGGAAATCGATCGTCTGCCCGCGGACGAAGGCTGGATGAAGCGAGCGCTGGAGCTGGCACAGCATTCCATTGGCCTGGCTTCTCCCAATCCCGCGGTCGGATGCATCCTGGTGAAGGACGGTATTGTCGTCGGCATTGGCCGCCACGAATACGACAGGAAGGATCACGCAGAAATCATTGCGCTGAAGAACGCGGGCGAAGCGGCGCGGGGCGCGACGGCGTATGTCACACTCGAGCCGTGCTGTCATATCGGTCGCACTGGCCCTTGCACGCAGGCGCTCATGGAGGCAGGTGTCGTGCGGATTGTCGTTGCCACGACTGATCCGAATCCCGCGGTGAGCGGCAAGGGAATCGAGCAGTTGCGCGCGGCGGGGATCGAGGTCACGGGCGGCGTGCTGGAATGCCAGGCGCGCAAGCTCAACGAGGGATTTGCGAAGCACATCCGGACTGGGTTACCGTTCGTCACGCTGAAAGCGGGACTGTCGCTGGACGGACGCATCGCGCCCGCGCCAGGAAGTGCGCCACGCGGCGCTCCGGTTTTTCTGACCGGCGAAAAAGCGCGGGCGGAGGTGCAGGAGATGCGCCATGCGGCGGATGCCGTGATCACGGGCGTGAACACGGTGCTGCAGGACGATCCTCACCTCACGGACCGTTCCGGATTGCCACGGCGGCGTCCCTTGTTGCGCGTGGTTCTCGACTCAGGGCTGCGCACGCCGCTGGATTCGAAGCTGGTGCGCACCGCGCAGGACGATCTGCTGATCTTCTGCACCGTAGCGCCCACGCAGCGGCAGCGAACCCTGGAGGCGCTGGGGGTTCGTGTGGAGCGCGTTGCTGCCTGCGAAGCGGCGACGGACCATTTTGCTACAGAAGCCGCCACGCATGGACGCGCTCCTCGGCGCAGCGGCGTCTCGCTGAAAGCAGTGATGAAGCGCCTGGGGGAAATGGAGATCGTTTCGGCGGTCCTCGAGGCGGGCGGGCAATTGAATGCGTCGGCAATGAGCGGCGGGCACGTGGACAAGATCACCTTATTCTTTGCGCCGATCTTTCTCGGCCCGGACGCTGTGCCGCTTCTTCAGGAGCCGATTGCGAAATCGCTGCTCCCGATCCCGCCGACGATAGAAAGCATCGGAAACGATGTGCGGGTCGATGCCTATCTGCGCAATCCCTGGGGAGAAAGCTGAACGGGGAGCGAAGGGCGAGCAAAAGGCGAGCTAGAAACGAGGGAGAAGCGAGTAGACGGCGAGCCAGGCGGCGAGCGGAACAGAGAGCTGAGGGAGAAAGCGGGACGATGTTTACTGGGATTATTGAGGCGACGGGTACGATTGCGACGCTCGAACGCCGGCAGGGGACTACGCGTATTGCTGTGTCGGCGCCGGAGTTCGCGGGACGCCTGCGCAAGGGCGACAGCATCGCGGTGAGCGGGACCTGCCTGACAGCACTCGCAATGGAGCCGCCGATCTTTTACGCCGATCTGGCGGCGGAGACATTGGCGCGCACTTCACTGGGCTCGCTGAAGCCCGGATCCTTGGTGAATCTGGAGCTGCCGACTGCGGCCGGTGCGCCGCTCGGCGGGCATATCGTGCAGGGCCACGTTGACGGCCGCGGCGAGCTGGTTTCGTTCAACCCTGTCGACGCCACAGCGGATCCGGAGTTGGCCGACTGGTGGCTGCGCGTACGCGTTCCGGAGAGCACACGGCCGTACATGGTCCAGAAGGGTTCAATCGCGGTAGAAGGCATCAGCCTGACCATCGCGACCTGGGATGGCGACATCGTTGGGATTGCGATTCTGCCGCACACGCGCAACGTGACGAACCTGCGCGTGCTCCAGGCGGGCGACCCTCTGAATGTCGAGGCAGACGTGATGATCAAGCTGGTGGTGGATCAGAAGAACCCCGGCTCGACATTTGAAGTGACACTTGAATATTTGCTGGCCAATGGATATTGAATATTTAGCTTAGCTACTGCCTCAGGGTGAGACTTGGCTGCGAACCCGCCGCAGGTAATCCGCCAGCGTTTGCCCTGCCTTTGGCGTGAATTTCTCCTCCAGACTAGCGACGTGCTGGACGCGGTCGACGCGAAAGCTGCGGAAGTCGATGCGCAACTCGCACCAGGCGGCGAGCGTCCACGTCCCTCCCCAAAAATAGAGCGCCAAGGGATGCACACGCCGCACACTCGGCTGACCATCCTCGCGCGAATAGGCCAGCAGCACGATGCGGCGCTCCTGCGCGGCGGTGTGGAGCGCGTCCAACTTACGGCGAAGCTCGGGCGGCGCCTTGAATCCCGGCGCATACAGCAATACGTCATCGATCTTTTCGCGCAGGGTCGCAGGCAGAACGGCTTCGATCTTGCGCAGCGCGCGGTTGGCGGCTTCGGTGAGCTCGATGCCGCCCCACGCCTCCACCATGCGTGCACCCAGCACCAGAGCGGCGATTTCTTCGCGGTCGAACATGAGCGGCGGAATATCGAGGTCGCGGCGCAGCGTATAGCCAACGCCGGCTTCGCCCGTGATGGGCATGCCGGAGAGCTGCAGGTCCTGCACATCGCGGTAGATGGTGCGATGCGAGACCTGCAGCTTTTCGGCGAGACTGCGCGCGGTTTGCAGGCGGCCGCCACGCAGCAGTTGCACAATGCGAAAGAGACGGTCGGCGCGGCGCATACCGGCATTGTAGTGTCGAGGCCGCGCCAGGCGGCTCAGTCAGCAGCGTGCAGACCGACGCGATTGCCTTCCGAGTCGCGAATCTGCGCGACCCAGCCGACGTTGGGGATGTGGTTCTTCGGCTCGACGATGCTGCCGCCGGCCTTCTCCACGCGGTTGAGCACCTGATCGATGCGGCCATCGCAGTTGAGGTAGACGACGACGCCGTCCGCGGAAGGCCGGCGCCCTTCGCCGTGCACGATGCACCCAGAGATGCCAGGGCGCTCGTAAGGGAAGATGGCCATGCCCGGGAAAGCGGCGACGTGAAGCAGGGGCGTGGCGAAGATGGTTTCGTAGAAGCGGATGGCGCGGGCAAAGTCGGATGCGGGAATTTCGAACCAGGTGATGGTTGAGGTGACGGTCTGTTCAGCGGTGGCCATGGGAGTGTCCTCTCGGTTTGGGAATCGACTACGAGAGGAGTATGGGGAAGGGCTGCTGACAGCGTGGTGTCAGCAGAGAACCAGGGTTTAGGGATTAGGGTTTAGGGTGTAGGTTCAGGACGTCTCGATTTGGAGATCCGTTGACGGAACCGGCGTATCGCCGTCGTCCTCGGGCAGATCAACGTTCCGTCCGAAGTCTGGTTCGCGCGGAATATCGAAATCGTCAACCTTGGGACCGTGGATTAGATAATTCCCGAATTTGGCTCTCATAAACAGCATTGCCCCTACCACCCCTACCAGTATGGGTCGCTACTGCGGCGTGATGATCCGCCGACCGGTGTCCGCTGCGGGTACTTTTTCGCGCCGGGACGGGTCAGGTGCATGGCCTCGGCAATCGCGCCGGTGTACTTGAGGCCGGAGCCGGTGTTGAAGAGGACCACACGGTCCTCGCGCTTGAGGAAGCCGGTTGCGAGCAGGTGGTCGTAGGCTGCGGGGGCGGGTGTTAGGGCTTCGGGCCAGCCCCCAGCGTCAACCGCACACCGTCACCCCGTGCTACTCTGACCCCAGCAGGAGCCCCGCGTATGGCTACAAAAACGCTACTGACCATCGCCGATTACGCGGCCCTGGAAGAACCCGAGGGCGTGCGCTACGAACTCAGCAAGGGAGAGTTGATCGTGACACCGTCCTCCAGTCCCCGCCACAACATCATTCGGGACCGCCTGGCGCGAGCCCTGCATTTTCCGGGGATCGAGCATCTGGGGACGGTCTTTACCGAAACGGATGTGGAGCTCGGCAACAGTACGGTCCGCCGGCCCGATGTAGCCTTCATTCGCGCGAAGCGGATCGCCGGCATCGATCTCGAGCAGATTCCCCTGCCTGCTCCCGACCTGGCCATCGAAATCGTCTCCAAAAACGATCGCGCGGATGACCTGATGGACAAGGTGTTCCAGTACCTCGAAGCTGGCGCCACGGCCGTGTGGCTGATGTACCCACGCAGAGGCGTCGCCCATCGCTACACTCCCGGCAGAGTGGATCCGGAAGTACGCACCACTGCGGCAGGGGATGTGTTCGAGGAACCGTCCTTAATGCCTGGCTTCTCTTTGCCGATTCGCGAAATACTCGCCTGAGTGCGCGCATTTTGCCGCAGTCCCCACCCAGCCGGAGGTGGGGGCAAGGGCAACATGACAACTACTGCGGCGTGATGATGCCGCCTACTGGCGTGCGCTGGGGATATTTCTTCGCACCTGGCTTTGGGTGGGGGCGAGCGAGATGCATGGCCTCGGCGATGGCGTCGGTGTATTTGAGGCCCGAGCCGGTATTGAAGAGGACCACGCGGTCTTCGGGCTTGAGGAAGCCAGCCGCGATGAGGTGATCGTAGGCGGCGGTGGTGCAGGCGCCTTCGGGGCAGAGGAGGAGGCCTTCGTTGCGCGCCCAGTCGAGCAGCGAGGTGAGGATCTGCTCGTCGGGCAGATCGATGACCGTGCCACCGGATTCGCGCACAATTTCGAGGATCAGAGAATCGCCGTAAGGCTTCGGCACGCGCAAACCGGCTGCGAAGGTCGTGGCGTTCTCGAACATCGTCGAGGCCGACGCGCCCTCTTTCCAGGCGCGTGCCACCGGCGCGCACCCTGAGGCCTGAACGGCGATCATCCTGGGACGCTTTTGGGGGCGCTTGCCGGAGACCCAGCCGAGCTGTTCCATCTCCTCAAAAGCCTTCCACATTCCGATCAGTCCCACGCCGCCGCCGGTGGGATAGAAAACGGCGTCAGGATATTCCCAGCCAAGCTGCTCGACCAGCTCGTAGCCCATGGTCTTTTTGCCTTCGACGCGGAAGGGCTCTTTCAGCGTTGAAACATCGAACCAGCCTTCGCGCTTTGCGCCTTCAGCAACCATGCGTCCGCAGTCGGAGATGAGCCCGTCGACCAGCGTGACGTTCGCGCCGTAGGCTACGCCTTCGAGGTAGTTGGCCATGGGCACGTCGCGCGGCATAAAGATGTGGGCCTCGATCCCGGCAGCAGCGGCATAGGCGGCGAGCGCGCTGGCCGCGTTGCCGGCCGAGGGCGCGGCGAGCTTCTTCAGTCCATAATGGCGCGCCATGGTGACGGCCATCGACATGCCGCGCGCCTTGAAGCTGCCGGTGGGGTTGTCAGCCTCTTCCTTAATCAACAATCCCGGATAGCGGCGGCTGGGCAGCATCGGCGTCCAGCCTTCGCCGAGGGTGACGGGTTCAGCGTCCGGGAGAACATTCGCGTAGCGCCACATGGACGCTGTCCCGCCGCAGCCGGGCCGCGTCGCGGAGTGCTGCAGCGACTCGAGATCATAGCGGACGTAGAGAGATCCGGCACAAGCGGGGCAGACAGTCTGCGGGACATCGGCAGAAACTTGCTGATGGCAGCGGGAGCATTCCAGGAACAAGATGGGAGCCACGCAATCAGAATACTAGCGGCCTTCAACTCGCAGCGGCGGCTCCGGCGGTGCGGCTTGACGGTTTGGCTCCGCGCCGGTCGTGCCGATACTTCCAGATTCCGGAGGCGATCGCCGCAACAAGCAGGCCAAGGAAGGTGTAGAGAATCACCGACGACCAACCGGCAAGGTAATGATTGAACCAGCGCAAAATGTGCCGGCCATAGATCAGGGCCACGGCGGCTTCGCCTCCGTAGCGCAGCATGCGCGCGATGCCGAGCGCGATGAAGAGCTGTCTGCGCGTGACGCCCATGGCACCGGCAGCCAGCAGGAACGGCAGCAGCGGGATGGGCGGCGGCAGCAGCGCGGCCACACAGACGCTCAGCGCGCCATGATTTTGGGTCCAGCGCTCGATGCGCGAGCGGAAGCGCCTGGGCACATAGCGCTCGATCATGGGCTCGCCGCCTTTTTTGCCAGCGCTCCACGTGAACCACGCGCCGAGCAGGCTGCCGGCGATCGCGACGGGCGCGAGAAGCCACGGGCTCTCCCCGTGCGCGCCGAGGATGAGAATCAGAATGTCGGTGCTGCCGGGAACCGGCAACGGAATGGGCGCGGCGTCGAGGAAGGCCACTGCGAAGACGCCGGCGAGCCCGAACTGCAGAATCCAGGCGGGCATGAGATGGCGATGCACCTGCTTTGCTGCTGCTTTGGCCGCGATATACACGACTGATAGGACGCGGCTGAGGCGGTTCGAGTCACGCCACGAACGTGGATTTCTTCAGAGAAAGTGCAGATTCGGCACAAACGGTAACGCGCCGCACTCGACGCCATAACGGTAAAAGAGCTCGAGGCCCGCGAGGCAGCTCTCATCGAGGAAATACCAGATGTTGTCCGAAAAATAGGTTCGGATGGTTGCGCGCGGGATCGGGATGCGCGTGGACCACTCGTCCGCCAGGGCATCGATGTGGGCGAGTCCGGCATCGCGAGAGCGCTGGAAGTCTTCGACGATCTGGGCGGGTGCGATCTGCGATGCGGCGAGGGCTTCGGGCCG
>Ga0181520_10008968_pt1 | contig 14000 bp, 10 predicted proteins | sample PEATcosm2014_Bin_29_FD_132451 | JGI IMG/M metagenome (GOLD analysis project Ga0181520, IMG submission 132451) | Peatland microbial communities from MTU Mesocosm Facility, Houghton, MI, USA - PEATcosm2014_Bin02_30_metaG | ecosystem: Environmental > Terrestrial > Soil > Wetlands > Peat | place... | reverse complement strand
GCCAACGACGTCGCGCAGCACGGCATCGGCTTCGACACCGTGGAAAACGAGGTGGTCGTGCTCTTCGCCGACGGCCGCGTCGCGCCGCTGCCGCGCATGGACAAGGCGCAGCTCGCGTTCGCGATACTGGAGACGCTGTTCCGCGGTTGAGTGTTTTTTGACAGGATCAACAGGCTATTCGTCAAACGACGACGCGGGCGGGCTCAAAGCTCACGCGCAGCCAGTACTCGACGCCAAGGCGCAGGGCCGCTTCGTCCACGTCGAAGGTCGGGCTGTGCAGGCCCGCGGCGCGGCGGGGATCGGCGCCGCCGACGCCGAGGAAGACGAACGCGCCGGGCGCGGCTTGCAAGTAATGGCTGAAGTCCTCGGCCGCCATCACCGGCGGCGGTTCGAGCACGTGCTCGGCGCCAAAGGCCTCGACGGCGAGCGGCCGCAGCGCGGCGACGGTCGCCGCGTCGTTGATCACCGGCGGGTTGCTGTGCTCGAAATATTTCACCGCGACCGCGGCGCCGAGACTTTCGGCGATGCCCGTGGCGGCGCGAGAAATGCTGGCCAGCAATGCGTCGCGTTTTGCCGGGTCGGTGAAACGCAAGGTGCCGAGCAAGCGCGCGGACGGCGCCACGGACGTGCGCGACTCGCCGGCGATGACCTGCCCGATGTGCAGGACAAGCGGTTCGCCGGGATCGGCGTCGGCGACGACCGCCGCGCGCAGACCGACGACGAGATGCGCGGCCGCCAGCGCCGCGTCGATCGTGCCCGCGGCCATCCCCGCGTGACCGCCGCGACCGCGCACGTCGATGTCGAACGACTGCGACGCCGCCATGATCGGCCCGGCGCGCAAACCGAGCGCGCCCGTCGGCAGATGCGCCATGACGTGCAGGCCGAACACGGCTTGCACGTCGCGCATCGCGCCGTCGCGGATCATCGCCTCGGCGCCGGTGTCGGCCAAGGCCGGCGCGCCCGGCGGCGGCGACTCCTCCGCGGGTTGCCAGATCAGCCGCACGGCGCCGGCGATTTGCTCGCGATGCCGCGCGAGAATCGCCGCCGCGGCGAGCAGCATCGCCATGTGCGCGTCGTGGCCGCAGGCGTGCATCGCGCCGGGCCGCTCGGACGCGAACGGCAAGCCCGTTTTTTCTGCGACGGCCAGCGCATCCATGTCGGCGCGCAAGGCGATGCGCGGCCCCGGCGCCCCGCCCTCGATGTCGACCAGCAAGCCGTGGCCCGCCGCCGGCCGCGGCTCGAGGCCCGCCTCGCGCAGCCGCGCCGCCAGCCAGGCGCTGGTCTCGCGCTCGCTCCACGATGTTTCGGGATGACGGTGCAGATGACGACGCCAGGCGACGGTTTGGGGGAAGATTTCCTGCGCGAGTTTCTTGAAATCCATACCCTTCACCCCAACCTCTTTCGCATTTCAGGGCGACGGGCCGGACCCCACCCCCGCCACGCACGCGCGGCGCGCCCCTCCCCGACGCGGAGAGGGGCAACGATGGGCGGCGTGGCCGCCCGATAAGCCTCCCCCTGTGTCGGGGGGAGGTTGGAGGGGGGTCCGCGTTAGAGCAACTCGTCGACGTTGTCCTGGACCTTCCTGATCGCCGCGATGATGTCGTCGATGTCGGCCCGGGAGCCCATCAGGAACGGATAGTGCACCCAGACGCCTTCGTCCCAGGCCGCCTTGTTGGTGACCGGCAGGTCGGCCGCGTGCGCGTCGGTGATGGCGTCGCCGTAACGCTCGCGGATCGCCGGGTATTGGTCGGCGCGCACGGGGAAGATGTCGCGGCCGGGAATCGGCGGGTAGAACGGGCCGTCGAAATCGAAGCCCTCGGCGAACATCGCCTGCAGGAACAGTTCGCGATGCAGGCCTTTGAAGCCGGCCTTGTTGTACTTGAAGATGAATTGGTAGTGATGCTGCTCGACCAGCCGCGGATGACGTTCGAGCAGCGACAGGCCGTCGATCTTCGTCAATTGCGCGGACAGATAGTCGGCGTTTTCCTCGCGCAGTTTCGTCCGGGCGGCGAGTTGTTCGAGTTGGGCGATCAGCACCGCCGCCGACCATTCGGAGATGCGGTAGTTCCAACCGAGCAGATTGCCCTCGTAGGCCGAGTAGCCGGGCTCTTTGCGCCCGCAATTGACGAGGCTGTGCAGCTTCTGCATGTACGTGTCGTCGCCGGTCAGCACCGCGCCGCCCTCGCCCGCCGTCATCAGCTTGCTCGACTGAAACGAGAACGAGCCGAAATCGCCCACGGCGCCGAGGCCTTTGCCGCCCCACTTGCCGCCGTGCGCGTGCGCGCAGTCCTCAATGAGCACGAGCTGGTGCTTCTTGGCCAGCGCGACGAAGCGATCCATGTCCGCGGCGGAACTGCCGAGGTGCACGACGATGATCGCGCGCGTCTTCGGCGTGATCTTCGCCGCCACAGCGTCCGGGTCGAGCGTGTAGTCGCTCGCCTTGACGTCGGCGAAGACGGGCACGCCATTGGTCGTGACCACCGCCGCGGCGGTGGCGACCCACGTCAACGCCGGGACGATGACTTCGTCGCCGTAATTCAGGCCGGCGGCGCGCAGGCACATTTCGAGCGACACGGTGCCGTTCGCGCAGCAAACGCAATGCTTCGCGCCGTTGTAGGCGGCGAATTTCTCACCGAATTCCTTGGCTTTCGTGTTCGGCGACGGGTAGCCGCCCCAGTTGCGGCTTTCCAGCACCTGCAACAACTCCTCGCGTTCGCGGGCGCCGAACGGCGGGCATTTCGGCCAGAGTTTCGTGCGCACCGGGGTTCCGCCGCTGATTGCCAGCTTGCCCATTTGGATAGCTCCTTTTGCGAGGCGATTTCCGCAACGCCTCTCTTTGTGCACGGGCGTAAGTTCCAGCAAAATCTATGTGAGTTTGCCCCGACGGTCAAGCAAGCCGAAATCGGCCCTCTGGCGATTTGACGCGATGCGCCGTTTTTTTGATATAATCGCAAACCTCACGAACGCAGGATGACAACATGCGCGTGCGAATCGGCGGCGGGGCCGGCGTCCCGAAGTTGGCCTGGGCGTTAATGCTCGTACTGGCGTTGGCCTGCGGGCACGCGAAGAACACAACCGGCGCGTCGCCGCACAACGCAGCCGATGACGATGCGTCGCCGGCGAGCTTGGCGAAGGCGTTGATCGTCGTGCCGAACGACGCCGAGCCGTCGGTGCGCCTGGCCGCCGACGACGCGCTGAATTTGCTGAAGCAGATTCCGGGCTTCGACGCCGCGACCGCGAGCGCCGTCCGCGACGACGGCGCGACGTTTAACATTGCGATCGTCGGCCCCGGCATCGAAGAGAACGTCTTCACGGCCGGCGAAATTGCGGCGATGACGCCGGAGTCGTTCCGCCTGCGCAACGTCGGCCGCGGGGTCGTGGCGATCGCCGGCGCCGATGCGCGCGGCGCGCAATACGGCGTTTACGACGTCCTCGAACGGCTGGGCTTCCGGTTCTTCCATCCCGAGCAGACGTATGTTCCGCCCGCGGAGACGATCGTCTGGCCCGACGGGCTCGATGTCTTCGAAGCGCCGGACTGGGGCCGTCGCGGCTTTCACGTGCACACGATGCACCCGATCGAGGCGTCGGAGTTCCTGCTCGTGCCGAACGACCAGCACAAGGTCTGGGCGCAGCACCTGATCGATTGGCTGGCGCGCAACAAGCAGAATTATTGGCAATTCGAGCTGCTGCGCACCGTGGATTACGAAACGGCCGCGCCGTATTTCGCGAGCCTGGTCGAATATTCGCACTCGCGCGGGGTCGACGCCGGCGTGGTCGTCACGTGGGTTTTTCAGCAGCAGAAGGCCTGGAAATTGATGTCCGAGTCCACGTCGGAAGACAAGGACGCGCTGGAGGCGAGCCTCGCGCGGATCATGACCGTGCCGTGGGACCACGTGAATCTGGAGATGGGCACCACCGAGTTCACGCCGCTCAACGACAAGCTGCAAGTCGCGTGGATGAACGACACCGCCGCGTGGATGGCGGCCAACCACCCGCAGACCGGCGTGTCGGTGAAGGCGCATTGCTCCAGCGGCCAGCCGGCGCCGGACTACGACAACATCAATTTCAACTTTCTCGCCCAGTACGCCGACGAGCGCATGGGCGTCTATCCGCACACGGCGATGTACTATTCGCTGACCGATCCGGCGCCGGTCTACGGCCTGCAAAGTTTCTCGGCCATGTATCAATGGATGCTCTCGATGGTCGACGGCAGGCGCAAGGTTTACTACTATCCGGAAACGGCGTACTGGGTGACGTTCGACATCGACGTGCCGGTCTTCCTGCCGCTCTACATTCTCAGCCGCGCGAACGACATGGCCATGCTGGCCGACCAAAAACTGGACGGCCAGGTCACGTTTACGTCGGGCCACGAATGGGGTTATTGGCTCAACGACTGGTGCGTCGCGCGGTTGACGTGGCATTCGCACCGGGCGTGGACGAACGTGCTCGACGATTTTGCGAAGATCTTCGGCGAGGCCGGCCCGGAGGTTTCCGCGGTCGTCGGCGATCTGGCGCAGGCGCAAAAACATTGGCTGATCGAGCGCACGCTCGCCGGCTATCTGGCCGGCGAAGACACGTGGAACGAGCTCGGCTACCTCCTGGGCACGACGACGCAGCCGCGGCCGCTGATGTTCTCCGAGCTGTACCAGATGGACGCCGACCAGGTGCAGGCGCTGCAAAGCGGGGTGATCGCCGATTTGGGAGGCGCCGCCGCCGATTACTTGACGCTGGTGCAGCAGGCGGAGGCGTTGCTGGCGCGCGCGCCGGCGGCGTCGGCGGAGTGGTTGGCGGAATTGATCGACGGTTTCCGCGTCGATCAATTGAACGCGGCGCACGCGCACTTGTTGTGGGCCGGCGCGGCGGCGCGGCGGCTGAACCAGCTCGGCGTCGACCCGAACGGCGAGGCGACGGCGCAGACGTTGTTCGGGCAAGCGCAAGCGCTCACGCCGCAGTACGTCGACGTGGTGCAAAGCCGCGAAACGCACTACCGCTATCCGCTGTTCTACTCGACCGGCCATCAACGGAGCGTCACCGCGTACGATTACCGGTATCTGTATCAGGCGTCGAACGGGTACTTCTTGCAACGTTACGAAAAACAGGCGATCGACATGAACTTCAATCCATTCTTGATGAATCTGATCGATCCCATTTGGTTTTTCTTTTAGCGTCGCGCCGGACGATTCTTTCCGACACGACTTTTTCGGCTTGCGGCCGGAATCGGGCGACACACTGCTTCCGCCGGCGAACTATCTTGTTTCCATATCTTGACTCGCCGCCCGGCGTCACTATTTGTTAATTTGAGGAATTGGCCGCCGTATATAAGAAAAGGACTGTCTTCCATGTTCAAGCGAAAGCACCTCGTCGCTGTGGTGGTGGTGTTTCTCTTTCTGGCGTTGGCAAGTTGGCCCGGTTTCTCGGCGGACAACGCGCCCGCCGGCGGGGCGGAACTCTTCGCCAAGTATTGCGCCGCGTGCCATGGAACGGACGGCAAAGGCCACGGCCCGGCGGCGGCGCGGCTTCCGACTCCGCCACAGGACATGACGACCGCCAAATTTTGGCAGCGGGCGGACGTTGAAAAAAAGATCGCCGAGGCGATCGCGAGCGGCTCCAATTCGATGCCGCCGTTGCGGCAAGTGGACGAGGCAGCCGCGCAGAAAATTGTCGAATACATGACCGATAGTTTCCGGCCGCAAGGAAAATAGTCCGGCGCGCGACGCGGCGACGGCGGAATTCCGGAAACCGTTCGACGGTGAAGAAGATCGCCGACGGGACGCCGAAAATCGTCACGTGCATAGCGAAAAAAATGCCCGGCACGAAGAAAAATTAATCGGCCGATCCATGGGAGTCCAACCAATGAAAAGATGCCGGGCGGCGCGGGTGCTTTCGGTCTTCGGCGTTGTCGCCGTTCTCGCGATCCTTTCGGCAAGCCGCGCCGCGGCCGTGCCCAGTTTCGCGCGGCAGACCGGCCAGCCATGTTCCGCCTGCCACACCTCTTTTCCGGAACTGACGCCGTACGGCCGCTCGTTCAAGGCCACGGCGTATGCAACGGTCAATGCGCTGGAGCCCCCGACCTTCCCGCCGTTTGCGGGCATGGTGCAAGGTTCCTATACGTACGTGCGCGGGTTGCTGCACACCGGCGTGTCGCCGTTCGACGAGCCCAATGACGCCGCGAAAGGGGAGCAGATCGGCCTGCCGCAACAGGCGAGCGTGTTTTACGGCGGGCAGATTGTCGAAAATTTGGGCGCGCTCATTCAAGTCACTTACAACGGCGCGACCAATTCCATCGGGGCGGACACCTCCGACATCCGTTACGCGCACACTTTCAAGATCGGCGAGACGCCGCTGATCCTGGGCGCGGCCATCGACAACGCGCCCACCGCGGGGGACTTGTGGAACACCACGCCGATGTGGCGTTTTCCGTACGCGTCGTCGGGCGTGGCGCCGACCCCGACCGCAGCCGCGTTGATCGACGGAGCGCTGCACGCGCAGGTCGCGGGTCTGGGCGCGTACATCCTTTGGAACCAATGGATTTATCTGTCCGGTTCCGCCTACCGGACGACGTTCAATTCGATCACGAAGCCCTTCGGCGCGGGCGCGCCGGTGACGAACGTTGTTTCCGGCGCGTTGCCGTATTGGCGCGGCGTCGTGCAACATCAATTCGGCCCGCACTCGTTCGCGGTCGGCACGTACGGACTGTACGCCGAGATATTCCCGGGCGGCGCAGCAACGGGGGCGAAGGATCGGTTCCTGGACCTGGCCGCCGACGCGCAATATCAATATATCAGCAAGAAGAACCAGGCGACGTTCGAGGCGTCCTGGACCCGCGAGCGCCAGCGGTGGACGGCCAGCAATCCGGCGGGGGCGACCTCCTCGCCGCGCGATCTGCTGCAAAGCGTGAAGGGCAACGTCAATTACTACAATCAAAACGTCATCGGCCAGATCGGCGGCACGCTGGCCTATTTCAACACCTTCGGCGATCGCGACGCCGCGCTCTACGGGGCCGGGAAGCTCAGCGGTTACAAGAACGGCAGCCCGAACAGCAACGGCGCGATCGCCGAACTCGACTACCTGCCCTGGGAGCGAGTGAAATTTTCTTTCCAATACATCGCGTATCTGCAATACAACGGCGGCGGCGTCAATTACGACGGCGCGGGCCGCAACGCGAAGGACAACAACACTTTTTACTTCGTCATCTGGCTCGCGATTTAAGGAATAACCCGATGAAAGCTGCGCTGGACCTGTTCTACGATTTGCTGGCCCGCCTGGGATACAGCCATCCGCTTCACGCCGCGGTCAGCCACATGCCGATCGCCTTGCCGTTGACCGCGTTTTTCATGCTTCTCGTGGCCATCGTCTGGCGGCGCTCCACCGTGGCGCTTTCGGCGCATCACGCCTTTGTCGCGGCGCTGCTCTTCTATTTTCCCACCGTGCTTTTCGGCATCACCGATTGGCAGCGTTTCTACGGCGGCGCGTGGCTCCCGCAAATCAAGATCAAGATCGCGTTGGCCGCGGCGCTGCTGCCGGTGCTTGTGATTGGCGTGCTGCTTGGCCGAAAAAGCGAGGGCAAACGCGGCGCCCTGGCCCTCGTTTACACGTGCGCCGTTCTGGGAGTCGGCGCCCTGGGCTATTACGGCGGCGACATCGTTTTCGGCGCCAAGCCGGCCGTCGCGGCCGATCTGCAGGCCGGCGAAAAACTCTTTACGAAGAATTGCGCCGCCTGCCACCTCCAGGGCGGCAACATCATTACGGTGGAACAACCGTTGCTAGGTTCCAAGTACTTGCAGAATCTTGCCGGTTTTACCGCCTATTTGCGTCATCCGACCATGACCGACGGTTCGACGGGCGCCATGCCGCCGTATCCGCCGGACGCGTTGACCGACCCGCAGGTCAAAGACCTCCACGACTATGTCAAGCGAACTTTCAGCCCGCCGAACTGAGCCGCCGGCCCGCAGCTTGTTCTCACGCGGAGCCGATTTGGCCGAGGCTGCCTCGGCCGGCGCCGCGGAGTCGCGGCGATCCGCCCCTTTGCGCGCCTTTTTTCCTTTTCCTTTTTTTCTTCCTTCCGCCGTAGCCTCCCCCGCGTCCGCTGTGTTATCCTTTGGCTTCTCCGTGTTGGAAATCACATTCACTCATGGGGCGAACCGATGACCGAAAAAGAATTGTCGGCGCGACAACCGGACCCGGACGAATACCGGCCGGGCCTCGAAGGCGTGGTGGCGTCGCGGTCGAGCATTTCGTATGTCGACGGCCTGCGCGGCGTGCTCGAGTATCGCGGGATCAACATCCGCGATCTGGTCGAGCACAGCAGCTTCGAGGAGACGGTCTACCTGCTGCTGTACAACCACCTGCCGTCGCAGCGCGAATTGGCGCAGTTTACGACGCTGATGGCCAAGCAGCGCGAGCTGCCGTACGCCGTGCGCGAGGCGATCCACAACTTCCCGGTGACGATGCACCCGATGATCGCGTTGCAGGCCGGCATTACGATGATGGCCGCGGACGACTACGCGTTCGACGACGTGGCGAACCAGATTCACAATATCCGGCGCGCGGTGTCGTTGATCGCCAAAGCGCCGTCGATCCTGGCCGCCTTCGAACGGCGCCGCCACGGCGAAGAGCCGCTGCCGGCGATGTCGAAATTCAACCACGCGGAAAATTTCCTCTTCATGATGAACGGCGAGCGGCCGCACCCGGAAGAGGCGCGCCTTCTCGACAAGATGCTGATCATGCACGCGGACCATTCGACGAACGCGTCGACGTTTACGTGCCGCGTCATCGGTTCGACGCTCGGCAATTTGTATTCGTCCGTATCGGGCGCGGTGGGGGCGCTGTCGGGGCCGTTGCACGGCGGCGCGAACGAACGCGTCCTGCGGATGCTGTTCTCGATCGGTTCGCCGGAGAACGTCGAGGCCTTCGTCGACGAAATGATCGCGACGGGCAACAAGATCATGGGCATCGGCCATCGCGTCTACAAAGTCAAAGACCCGCGCGCCGATTTGTTGCAGGCGCTGATCCCGCGCTTGCTGGAGGTGAAGGGCGGCGTGGAAATCAAGAACCTCTTTGACACCGCCGTTCGTCTGGAGGAAGCGGCCAAGGTCAAGCTGGCCTATAAGAATCTCTACGCCAATGTCGATTTCTATTCCGGCATCGCGCTGGAGATGATGAAGGTTCCGATGGACCTCTTCACGCCCGTGTTCGCCGTGTCGCGCATCGCCGGCTGGTGCGCGCACTGGGTCGAGCAGGTCAGCGCGAACCGGTTGTTCCGGCCGAAGCAGGAATACATCGGCGACCACAACCGGCCGTACGTGCCGATCGAGCAGAGGTGACGATGCCGCCGCGCTTCGACAAAGTGACGCCGCCGGACGGCGAAATCATCGCGTACGGTCCCGACGGCCTGCACACGCCCGCTCGCCCGATCATCCCGTTCCTTCGCGGCGACGGCATCGGCCCCGAAATCTGGAACGCGACCAGCCGGGTCGTCGACGCCGCGGTCGTGCGCGCGTACGGCGGCCGGCGCCGCATCGCCTGGTTCGAGATCTTCGCCGGCCTTTCCGCCGCGGCGCTGTACGGTCCCGACGACGTGATGCCGAACGACGCGTACGAAGCGATCCGTTGGTGCAAGGTCGCGATCAAGGGTCCGTTGGCGACGCCGGTCAGCGGCGGCATCCGCTCGTGCAACGTGGCGTTTCGCCAGACGCTCGATCTGTACGCCAACGTGCGGCCGGTGCGCTATCTGCCGGGCCTGCCGTCGCCGCTCAAGCAGCCGGAGAAGGTCGATCTGGTCATCTTCCGCGAGAACACCGAGGACGTGTACGCCGGCGTCGAGTGGGCCGCGAATTCGCCCGAGGCGCAGGAGTTGATCGCGCTGATCAACCGCAAATGGCGCGCCAACGCGCCGCTGGCCGCCGATTGCGCGATCGGCGTCAAGCCGATGACCCGGCGCGCGTGCCAACGGCTCGTGCGGCGCGCGATCGCCTTTGCGCTGCATCAACGTCGCCCGTCGGTGACGCTGGTGCACAAGGGCAACATCATGAAGTTCACCGAGGGCGGCTTCGTGAAGTGGGGCTACGAGCTGGCGCGCGAGGAGTTCGCTGACGCGGTGATGACGAAGAAGGAAGTCGACGAAAAGTATTTCGGCAAAACGCCGCCGGGCCGCGTGGTGATCAAGGACCGCATCGCCGACGCGATGTTCCAGGATTTGATCCTGCACCCCGACGAACACAGCGTGATCGCGGCGACGAACCTCAACGGCGATTACCTTTCCGACGCCGCCGCCGCGCTGGTCGGCGGGCTCGGTTTCGCCGCGGGCGCGAATCTCGGCGACGGCCTGGCGCTGTTCGAAGCCGTGCACGGCGCGGCCCCCGACATTGCCTGTCAAAACGTCGCAAACCCGAGTTCGCTGATGCTCACGGCGATCGAGATGCTGCGGCATATCGGCTGGTCGGAGGCCGCCGACTTGATTTTCAATGCGCTCAAAACGGTCGTCGGCCGAAATTGGGTCACCGCCGACGTCGCCTGCTTCTTGCCTAACACGGTGCCGTTGTCGTGCACCGAATTCACCGCCGCCGTGAACGAGGAAATCGACAAAGAACTCTAAACACAGAGAGCACAGCGAGAAGACACGGAGACCACAGAGGAAACCGATTTGGGCCGGAAACGCCTCACACGTTCAGCGTGAAACGTTTCCGGCACAACCCCTGTGCCCTCTGTGTCCTATGTGTTTAGAGTTGTCCGGGTCTACCCCGTGGTGCGCAGGCCGCTGGCGACGGCGTTGACGGAGAGCAGGACGCGGGCGAGCGCGGCGGCAACTCGGTTTGCGTCGTTGTTGCGGAGGGCGTCGCGCCATTCGGCGAGCGCGGCGATTTGCATGCGGTGCAAGAGGCGCAGCGCGGGGGCGCGGCGCACGAGCGTGTCCCACAGGCGCGGCCGGCGCGCTTCGAAGCCGCCGCCGAGCAGGCGCGCCAGCGTGTCGCGCGTGCGGCGATATTCGGCGGCGATGTCGTCGAGGAAGCGGCGGCGGATGGCGGGATCGGTCACCAGCGCCGCGTACTGCGCCATGATCTCGGGATCGACCGACGCCAGACTCGTCTCGATATTCATCAATAAATAGCGCCACACGGGCCACGTCGCCGCGCGGGCGCCAAGCGCCGCGAACGTCGCCGGGTCGTTCGCCGCGAGTTCTTCGAGCGCCGCGCCGACGCCGTACCACCCGGGCAGATAAAACCGCGCCTGGTTCCAGCTGAAGACCCACGGGATCGCGCGCAGATCGTCCAGCGTCCGCCGCCCGGTGCGCCGCGAGGGCCGCGAGCCGATGCGCGCCTCTTCGATGGCGTCGATCGGCGTGGCCTGCCCGAAAAACGCGAGAAAGCCCGGCGCGGCCAGCAGCGCTTCGTAGGCCGCCTGGCTGCGCGCCGCGAGGGCGTCGAGGACGGGCGTCAGGCCGCCGTCGGTCTGCAACGGTCGCGTGTGTATCAGCTTCGTCGCCGCGACGCCGGCGGTCAGCAGTTCGAGATGAAAGGTGGCGGTGTTGAGGTTGGCGTATTTCTGGCTGATCGTTTCGCCCTGCTCGGTGGTGCGGAACGCGCCGCAGAGCGAGCCGTGCGGCAACGCTTCGAGAAAGCGATGCGTCGGCCCGGCGCCGCGGCTGATCGTGCCGCCGCGCCCGTGAAAGAATCGCAGGCCGACGCCGGCCTCGCGCGCGACCTCGTGCAACGCCTGCTGCGCGCGGTGCAGGGCCCATTGCCCCGACACCAGGCCGGCGGCCTTCGCGCTGTCGCTGTAGCCAAGCATGACTTGCTGCAACGGCCGCCCGCCGAACGAAATGTGATTCGCGCGCGTGAACGGCTCGCGCAGAAACTCGCGCAGGATCGCCGGCGCCGCGGCCAAATCTTCGACCGTTTCGAACAGCGGCGTCACCGGCAACCGGCAGGTCGGGCCCGCGGGCGACGGCCGCAGCAGGCCCGCTTCCCGCGCAAACAGAAACACGACCAGCAAATCGGCCGCCGAGCGCGTCATGCTGACGATCAGCGAGCCGAGGCCGTCGTAGCCGTATTCCTCGCCGTGGCTGGCGAGCAGGCGGTAGCATTCCAGCGTTTCCCGGGCCGCCGCGCCGAGTTCGACCCCGCCGCGCGTCAGCGGCTGCGGCGATTGCAGTTCGCGGCGCAAGAATTCGAGGCGCTTCGCCGGCGGCCACGTAGGATACTCCGCCGCGTCGACGCCCGCGGCCGTGAGCAGTTGCGCGGCCGCGAGATCGTGGCGCGCGCTGTTCTGCCGAATGTCGAGCGCCGCGAGGTGAAAGCCGAACACCTCGGCCGCGCGGATCGCCGGCAACGCCTCCTGCTCCGCGAGCCGCGGGGCCCCGATGGCCAGCAGCGAGTCGTACAGCAACTGGAGATCGCGCCGAAACTCGGCCGGCCGGCGGTATTGATACGGCGCCAGACCGACCGTGCAATTCTCGGGCTGCGGCAATTTCGCGCGGACCAAATTGAGATACTGCCGCCAGGGCTGATCGGGGTTGCGCTCGAGCGCGCGGCGGCCGGTTTCGCCGAGACGCGCGGCGTCGTCGCGGATCGCGCGCGCCAACGCGGGCGGCGGCGGCTGGCGCATCGCGGTCATGCTCAACCGCTGGGCCAGCGCGAGCAGATTTCGATCGTGCACTTCCAGCGCAGCCTGCCGCAGCGCCAGCAGCGTTTCTTCCGTCGTTTTCGCGGTGACGTTCGGATTGCCGTCGCGGTCGCCGCCGACCCAGACGCCGAAGGTGAGGCGCGGCAACTTGCCGACGCCGCGCAGCAACTCGGGCGGCAAGCCGCTCTCGCGCCACGATTCCACGAGCCGGAAGTCGAGCCGGGGGAGCACTTCGGGGAACACTTCGCGCAGAAAATAGAGCACGCCGCGCCGCTCCGCCGCGACGTCGGGCTTCTGCGGCAGAATCTCGCCGGTGCGCCAGATGCGTTCGAGCGCGGCCTTGATCTGCGCGCGAATTTGGTCCTGCTCGGCCGGCGTCCAGATCGAGTTCTCGCGCTTGAACAACAGCAAGTACAGTTGCCGGTGCTGTTCGAGCATCGACGAGCGCTTCGCCTCGGTCGGATGCGCGGTGAGCACCGGTTCGACCCACACCTCGGGCAACGCCGCGGCGATCTCCTCGGCGCCGAAGCCTTGCGCCCGCAATTCGGCAAGGCGCTGGCCCCACAGGCCCGGTTCGGTCGCCTGCCGCCCCAGATGCTCGACCTGCCGCCGCGTTTGCGCGCTGGTGTTTTCCTCGACCATGTTCAGCAACTGAAAGGCCAACGACAGCGCTTGCAAGCCGTCTTCGGCGCCCAACGCCTCCGCCGCGGCCGCGGTTTCGTCGCCGACCCACGGCAGCGCGCGCGCCAGCGCGTCCTGCCCCAACTCGACGAGCACTTCTTGAAAGCACTGCATCAGATATCGCAGGTCGCGATCGAGCTTTTCGAACGTAAATTGCAAGGTCAGGTCTTGGCTCATTCCGCGCTCCCGCCGGCGTTCGCGAACCTGTCGAATAAAATAACCAGATTCACGGACAACGTAAGACGCGGCGCGGGGCGGTCAAGATAAATGGACAGGATGGACAGGATGGACAGGATCGGCAGGACGGGCAGAATCATGCGCCGCGACTCCCGTGCGGGTCAAAGAGCACGTTGTCGCGGCGCACGATTCTGCTGCCCCGATCTCCCCTTCGCGTTCTTTGCGTCCTTTGCGGCGCGAATTCCTTTACGGCAGCAACGACAGAATGTCGTAGTTCGTCCAGAAATTCACGGCCGCGAGGTTGTAGCCCAGGATGCCCACCGGGTTGTACGCGTTGATGTCGACGCCGCTGGGCAACGAGAAGCCGAACAACAACACGATGTCGCCGGCCGACGGCGTGATGTTCATCGCTTCGGTCGGAACCTGGTAACTGGTGTGCGTGCCGGGAACCTGCGCGAAGATCACCTTGCAGCCGGTGCAGGCCGGAATGTACGCGATCATGTACAGGTCGGGCGCGAGCG
>Ga0181520_10008966_pt1 | contig 14000 bp, 13 predicted proteins | sample PEATcosm2014_Bin_29_FD_132451 | JGI IMG/M metagenome (GOLD analysis project Ga0181520, IMG submission 132451) | Peatland microbial communities from MTU Mesocosm Facility, Houghton, MI, USA - PEATcosm2014_Bin02_30_metaG | ecosystem: Environmental > Terrestrial > Soil > Wetlands > Peat | place... | reverse complement strand
CTGAAAATCAGACTGTATATCCATTTCTTGCACCTTCCTGGAGCGGACAAGTTGCTTATGTCTAACAACTTAGATGCTCCAGGAGGGGCAAGAATTCCCTAAATTCTTGAATAATCCGGGCTAGTCCTGCCACCCAGGGTCGAGGCCCCACGCCCGCCGCCATCGCTCCGCATCGGCCGCCGTGTTCGCGGCTGTTGGCATTGAGGCCGTGGGTTGGTGAAAAGCTACTAAGACTGGCACCGAGGCCCGCGTTGGGGCCAACGCCGCGGTATTGGGGCAAAGACCATTATCCGAGAGGGTGCCGCGGCTCTCGGTGGGCGCATCCGTTGCAGTAGTTCTGCTTGAACGCTGTGATTACGGTCTCGTAATCCGGGTGAGCGATGTTGGAGTGATGACCGAGTCTCGTACATACACAGATCCGCTCCGGGTCAGCCTGGTACGCGGTTTCCGGATGCTGTGTATGCGACAGTTCTTGGTGGAGTTGGAGATGGCGGCACCAGTCTCGCCGTTCTTGAGCCATTACCCGGCCCGCGAAGCAGTCTTTTTCGATGAGCGGTAAGCGATCGTCCGAAATCCCCAGGGACTTCAGCGTCATTCTCGCCATCGCACGGATCTCGTCATCGGTCTGAGACAAGGCGATCTCATCATCGGTCGGTTGGTGCTGGATCTGTGCAATGAACTGGTGCAGCACGGTCTGGCCGTCCAAGTGCTCTGCCGCCTGCGACGCAAGTCGTTCGTAGTTCATAGCCCGTGCAACCGGCAGAATGGAGGTGGCTAAAGCCCTCGCCGCCTCCTCGTCCTCGCAGACGCCGTGGAGATCCGCCAGCAGCATTTTAACTTGGAACTCGCCGGAAAGACTGCCGGCAAGTCGGTACACCTCAATGGCTTGGGTGGCATCTTCGGTGAGTTCGTCGACGATTGTCCGCGGGGGCTTCTCGTCCGTCCCCTGCGTCAGCGCGTTCATCCGACGCCGAAGCAGGAAACTCATGTAGAGTCTCAGACGCGCGGCTATGGTGTCCGCGATCAGCAGCGGATGGCCGAGTTCTATTGCTTGGTCACGGAGCGCTGACGCATGCTTCTCCCATTCTGCCCAGCGTTCGGCTGCCTTTGTTGCAGCATCCGTGGCCATCGTCGCTGCCGAGAACCCCATGTTCTCCCGCATGGCGATACGGGCGCGGTCTTCGAGAAACTGCGTGTTCAAGTCGTCGCCTTCCGCGCCCAGCACGACCAGTCGGGCCTGAATCTTCTGGGCGGGGTGGGCATCCGGTGCGGATTCGATTTCGGCCGCCAACGTTTGCATCTCGTCCAGCAACTGAACTCGGCGCTCAGTCTTTCTCTCCGCGAGGCGTTGGTGGCGCAACACTTCCAAGCGGTGTTCGGCGGCCCGGATGCCGGTGAGGCGGCCGGCCCAGTCTGCTTCCATTCGGAGGTACGCAGCCAGGTCAATGCGGCCGGTGTGGTAGTCGCATGCGCCGCTCAGGTACTCTAGGAACTGGCGGTCGTCATCAGAGAGTTTGTCCTTCTCCAAGATGGCGGCGGCGAAGAAGCCTTTCGCCTCGTGGTACTTTCCGATGCTCGATGCCGCGAACGCTGCCACCAGCTTCAGACGGGGTTCCTTCGCCCGATCCGAATTGAGGAGGGCGTACCATTCCAGGACCTGCTTCCCATAGCCGGAGGAGACGATGGTCATGCCGCTCTTCGACAGGCGCTCGTACAACTCGTTCGGGTCGGTACTGGCCAGGGTCTTCGCATTGATGCTCACCACCACATCTTCCGCCGGCGCTGACCGTGCCACCGATTCGTGGATCCGCCGGTGTAGTTGCGCCTCGTCGAGAACGCGATCGCGGATGGCCGGGAATTCGGCCGCCGTCAGTACCTTGGAGAATCGAATGGTGAACGTCCCCTGCTTCTTCCAATCCGGGTTACTGGCGTCCAGCCTCCGCCATTCGTCGTGTGCCCACGCAAAGCGGAGTTCGTTCAGCTTCGACAGCCAAATCACGTAGAGAGGACTCGGACCGTTGAGTAGGTAGTTGAGGTTTGCCGTGTCGATGGGCTGAGAGTAGGACCCGTCCTTGTTGAAGTCGCCCTTGTTCGCGGGGTCCGCATCCGTGCTCTTGAGCTGGACCTGCGCCCGGCAGTTCGTGAAAGAGCCATCAACCTTCACTTCCAGCGCCCCATCGACGCCCTTGTCGTCTACGCGTTCGTCGCGAAACAGAAACTGATCCTCCGGGAGCAGGTTCCCGAATGCCTTGATGCTCAATTGTTGCAGGGTGTCTTGCCGGTCACCCTTCGGAAGTGGACCAAGATCGTGGGACATGGAAAGGGTCCTCGAAAAAGAGATGCACTGTTCGCCCTTGCGGGCGCGTCCAGCGTCGGCCCGCAAGCCGGCGATTGCCCTTGGCGCACGGGCACGGAAACTTGATCTGAAACCGATAGACCGATAGGAAATTTAATTTCCCGCTCATTCCACCGATTATACCTGATCAAGCGTGTGAATCTAAGGGGGCTGGCAGGGCAGCCCCTGCCACCACCGGCCCGGCAGCCCCACGTTGGCCGCCGTGTTCGCGGCTGTGGGGCTTTCGGCCCACTGCTTGTAGCTTTCGCCAACCGGCTACCACCGGCCCCGGTTTGGCCCAAGGCCCGGCCTGGCCGCCGTTGGGGCTACCGTCGCGGTCGTGGGCCAAGGCCGTCGGGCCACATCGTCCCGGCTATTCCACCTCATTTTCCTAGCCGGATTGCGCCGAGCAGCTTCCGTTTCCAAGAATGGCTTGGTAAAATGACGGGACCATTCTCGATGAAAACAAGCGACCCGTCCATGACGACCATAGGCTGCGCGCTTATCAGAGTGGTGGTCTTGTTGCCTGGAGGATGGTGTCTTATGTTCCACACTACTTTCCTCAAGTGGTTCTACAATGAGGATCGGTTAAAACGCAGGGCCGAGAAGAAGTTCATATCTTCCCCCGGTAACGAGCAGCTCTTCCACGTAGATCAGCTAATCAAAGCGTTGGGGCGTCGGTCACTGCCGACGCTTGCTGAGTTTCTTCGCCACGGCTCAACTCAAGATGTGCATCACGGACTTATCGAAAGGATTGCGTCGTTGGGCGGAGAGGAGGCTGGCACGGTACTCGTTGCGTATTTGCACAGAAGCCTTAATCCCAGTTACTTTGCGGCGCATCAGTTGTGCGAAATGCAGGATCCACGTGCCTTTGAATCACTTATCTGGCTACTAAATAATTTAGCAGGTCACCACGAAACGACTCGTCGCTGTGTTGTTGAGAAACTCGGTGAATTAGGGGATTCACGCGCAGTAACGCATTTGATTGATCGATTGGGAGGTCCATTCGCAGACGAGGTTCTCACAGCTTTGGAAACAATTGTCGAACAGAACCCACATTCCGTCACGGAGAAAGACCTTATCGCCATTACGAATGTTGAGAAGGTTTATAAAAGTGACACTCACCGTGCCTACTTTGGGACGGAAGACTTTCAAACCGACTACTACGAACTCGATTTAACAAAGCTCAAGAGACTCGCCTCACAGGAACTGGCTCGACGTCGGAAAAAGTGATTGCGGGGCAGAAACGGTAATATGGCTGCGAGTCATTGCCGTCCACGGCCACTTCATTATAACCGGCATGTTTGGCATCGTCGCGCCCATTTCGCACACCGCCATCATACCGTCGTGCCTGATTGTGTGCCAGTACCGACACTGCCCGCCACCGCAGCCCTGCGTTTGCCGCTGTTGGCGTTGGGGCCGAGGGTTGGGTAAAAGCCCAAGGCCCGCCCCTGGCCCGAATCGCCGCGAACCCCTCGCCCTCCCGTGCCCATTGAATCAGTTTCAGACCTGGAACTGGGGCAGCCGGTTGTGTATGGGGTGGCGGCTTCCTTTTTTCAAATCCTTATCCGCCGCAACCCCCCGTCCACCTGGGATGAGTCAATGCCACCCCCGGCCCAAGGCTTAGCCGACGATCAACTCTGATCAGCTTCCGGTGGCCGGTCTTCCGGATCGTAGACATGCCCGCAGGTCTGACAGTGTAGCTGTTCGTCCTCGTCCCAGACCAGAAAGTCGTGCCGCCGCTCGCCGCACTTGGGGCAGCCGTAAGCCGCTGGCCACAAGTCGGCCTTGGCCTCTTCGGATTCCGAATCGCCGTGGCCCACCTTCCGCCCTTCGGCTTCGAGATGCTCGAAGTTGGGATACTCCGTGATCGGGGCAGCGACGATCTGGCCGGGGAACTTGTCCTTGATCAGTCCGGTCAGCCCGGCGAGCCCCGTGTTCCAGTGCCCCACGGTCTCCACGAGGGCCTTCACGTCGCGATTCTCCCAGAAGTGCCCCTCGTCCTTGACCTCCTCAAGAATGCCGATGGCCTTGGCCGCGTCGAGGAGCCGAATGACGGCAAGGTGGCAGCGGACGAAGTTTTCGATGCCACCCACGGTCGGGTTACTGGCAAACTGCGTTTTGCAGAACGAATGCCACATCCAGCCGTGCAGGCCCGTGGTCAACTCGCCATCTTTGGTCACGATGGTTTCGGAGTAGGTCGCCAGACCGAAATTGGCCACCTCGCACTCCTCGCCAGGCCAAGCCGAGAAGGCGATGATGTGCTTCGGCGTGGCGAAGTAGTAGCCCTCGCCGATCTGGATCAGGCGGCGGGCCTGTATCAGCAGCCAGCGTTTCCCTTCGTCGTCCTTATTGCCGATTTCTGGGTCGCACTCGGCCCCGGTAAGCTCGATGACCTCGCCGACCTCGGCCAGCGGTAGGTCTAGTGCCGCCTGCCGCAGTTTCTCGGCCTGCTGACGGGCCGCTGCCGGACTGTCGGCGTCGGATTTCAAGCTGTAGTGGATGCTCAATCCCATCGTGATTCTTCCTTTGTTGCGCCGATCATCGTGGTGATCGTCACTGTCTGCCGTCCCCACACACTAGCCTGCTGCGGAGATTCAATCCAGTCGGGGCCGAGAAAATCGCCCAGGAGGGCGGCAGGTTCCCTAAACTCATACTCTACCGAGGGGAATTCGGCCTCCGCCGGCACATCGGCCAAGTTTGTAAAGGCCCACTGTGACCTGGTGTGGCTGCGCTTGTGGCCAGTGTTGGGCGGATCTTGGCGGATCCTGGCCGGATCCGTCCCGGCCTGGCACCCGCCTGGGTGCCTCGTGAGCCTGTCTGTCGGCCCGCGGCCCGCGGAGCGGCGGCGGTGGCGGCCTGATCGGGGGCCGGGGCCGGCGGCCTGGGGCCACCGCCGCCCGTCGTTCCGCCACACGCGCAAACACGGCGGCGACAGCGGGCGAGTAGCGGCTCCTGGGGCCTGTGACCCGACCTGGGGCGTGCTCGCGGCACGGCGCAAACGTGGTGGCCACGGCGGGCAACACGGGCCAGGCGGACGACACCGGGCAAACGTGGCGGACAGAATGGGCAGGGACACACGGCAGAGGCGGTCAGATATAGCAGCAGCCAACGTACCAATGCAGGACGGCGTATCCGGCCACCGCCCCTTCCATCCCGGCTGCGGCGAGCAGCGACCACCTCGATACCCGGTTGGACGCGATGACCCCGGCGAGCGCGAAGGCGGCAGCCAGGGGAGGCGCAAACAACATCCGCAGCATCGACAGGGCAGCGCAGATTGCCCCGAGAGGCAAAGACGTTCGGCCTCTACCGAGAACGCCAGGCAATCGAGACTTGGTTGGAAAGCGGACTGCCATTTCATACGCTCCGCGATCATCCTGGCCACAAGCGCCCGGTAATACTTGGCGGGTTTGATGGCCATCGTGCGGCAGTCCAGGACATGGCCGGACACATCGAGGCCTGGCGGGCAAACCACGGTGGCGAGTATGGCTCGGACGAGTCCCTGATCGCCGAGCGTCTCTGGCCGACCATCCGCGACAAGACCCTGATCCATACCGAGTTTGGCGATCGCTACGGCCACGGCGGGATCATCCAACCGTTCCCTACGCGGCGCGCCGAGGGAATGCGATTCATCGGCGAGCGGATTTATGAGGATAATCAACCTAACGGTGACGACCGGGATTGCTATGTGGCAGCTCGGATGGCGGGTACAAAATAGACGAAAACCTGGATTTCGACAACTGTCCCTGCGGGTACACCCTACCTACTCACTGCACAGCGATTCCGCTGAACGAGCATCGGAGAAAGAAACAACATGGAAGCCGCGCTCCCGGCATTCAGCGGTGTTCAAATCGCCCCACGCGTCAAAATCCAGGAAGATCGAAGCGAACGGGTGCGTAGTCACGTACCCAGCGGGGTTCTGAGGAGACGGCGGCGTCAAAAGCATTTCCTTGACGGCAGCGCACTTACTCGCACCATGCGCGGAGAGAATCAGTTTTCCGGCGGAGAGGATTGAACGGATTCCCTGGCTGATTGCGAATCGAGAACTGGCAATCTTGATTTCGTTGTCGTCTCCGTCCCGCAGGTTGAAGTCAGAATCGTTATCTCGGCAGGTTGTATCGGCGAGTCGGACGAGCATTGTGTCCCCATCAGACCGTGCTGTGCCGGCCTCGACGAAGGCTAGATGGCCTTGCCGGCCAATGCCCAGAAGTTGGAGCCGTTCCTTGCCGATAGTTTGAAGCTTCTCGTCGTAGCGGAGATTGCATTGACGAATAGCCCGAAGAACAGGATGGGTCGCGTGTGGATGAATGAAAATCTCTGCCCCATCATCGCCGGACTCTGACATGGCTTCCCATTCGCCGGTCGACTCATTGAGAATCTCGGAAAGGCGGTCGCTGCTGACGGGCCGATCGTTCTCGAAGAAGCAGCCGCGAGGTACATAGACATTCTCTTCTCGAAAGCCCTCCGGTTTACCAGCCCGAAGGTGCTGCATTGCGTAAAGACGGTAGGTCGCGTATCCGCCGTTGACATATTCGTCCAAAAACAACGCGGAGGCGTTCCGAAAGCTGATCTCCCTCTCGTGTGCCATTGAGAACAGGCACTCATAGATGCCGCGCTGGGTCCTCCCTGTCGCGCCGCCAATGATTAACGGGTTGCCATCAAACAAGTGGTCAATGATGAACCGTGCAGCTCTCGCTTGCGATTGTCTCACATTTCGATCGAGAAAAACAGTTGTCATCTCTTAGGTCCTCTTTGTAAACGGGTTTAGCTATACGTCTTCTCGGTGTTTCATCTCCTCACCGCCAGAAGCGGCAGCCACCGCCTTGCTGGTGATCCTGGAGATTCTGGCCGTTCGGCTATTGACGCGGGTGTAGCACCGCAACGCTGCCGGTGCCGGTGAATCACCGGCACCGGCAGCAACGGCCTGGAGTTTGTCACGTTGAACATGAATGGGCCTAGTGGTCCAGATCGTGCGAATCGTATTTCCCATCCAGGAGCACCTTCTGCAAGGGATCGGCCCACTCGCCGTCGGCCTGCGCCGGGTCGGGAGTCTCGCGGCGAAACAGTTCGGCTCCGACGAATCCGTCGTGCAATTCGGACGACACCGAATGGTGGCCAGCGACGAGTTCGGGCAGCCGCAATGCAGCAAGGTGGTCTTTGACCTCGGCCAACTCGGCGATGTTTGTCGGGACGAGTTGGGTCTGGAATGCCAGATTCGCGGACTTCTTCACGGTCGCCAACGTCGAACCGTAACGAAACGCCAAATTCGGTGAGTATGCGCCGCCCAGTCCGCCCCACGCGCCGTCAAAGCTCAGGATTTCGACTCGGCCGAGCCCCGCGTATTGCAGCGCCCGGGCGAGAATTGCTCGTGCAGCCTGGTGCGCACCGTGCGGGTCGTGGCGCGGCGGCACGAAGACGACGGAAGGCCTCAGACGACGAAGGACGGCTGCCAGCCGTCGGATTTCCCCTTGGTCGGGTTGGTAATGTTTGCGGCCATAGGCAGCATTCAAACCAAGGTAGTGCAGTTCAGCGCCCGTGATCACGCACGCGCGTTCGTTCTCTTGCACCCGCAGCGCGACGATCTCCTCTGGCTGCAGGTTCTGAAACGACGGAGTGGAACTGCGGAAGCCGGGAAAGACCAAAATCTCCACGACGCGGATGGCACGGCTGGTCGCCCATGCGATTAGGGCAGCACAAGCGATTTCGGCGTCGTCCGCATGAGGGCTGATGATGACCATCACGGGGGTCAGCAAGACGCGGAGCAACCACTGTTCGATCCAGGCAATCGTCGGGGCCGGCCAGATGACGCCATCCCACGGTTCCAAGATATGCGACGCCGTCGCCTTGGGAGTGGATGAAGGTAAACTGATCATTTGCACAATTCCTTTCGGATTTGCCGCCGATGGCCTTACGGCCGCGACGGGCTGGTGTTGTTCGGAGCGGTAAGGATACAGGCCGAGTGATAGGCGAGGGGCCGGAACATCGGCGTGACGATTGATCGCAAGGCCCGCGATTTAGAACCGTGGGCATTTGCTTTTGCCGGGCCGGAGAGTAAGCTGAAGAATAGCGGGGCCTTCAGCAGGCTCCCCAACAGCACAGGGCGGGGCGCGCCAACGTCTCGCCCTGTCGTTTTCTGGCGGACCGCGGGGCAGGGTGTAGGCAATGCGATGATGAATCATTACTTCTCCTCAGAACAGCGGAAACCGAACACTCGCGTCATTCGCTAATTGATTGATAGCCGAAATCGAAATAAGCTGCAACTCCTTATCCGATAAGGAGTTAGAATAGTAACCCATGCGAACGTCGCATGCGATTCGCGGTTGTCGCAGACCCCTCAGAGCCGGCTTCGTGAAGGGCTGGCGCCAATGACAGCTCCGAATCTTGGCTGTCGTTTTCACGCGCGAAAACTTGCTCTAGCAACGCGAGGTGATGTTCTGCCGCTGATTCTGGCGATGGTAGAATGGCAGTCGGCCAATTTCCGAGGAATCTCAATGAAGGAGATATGCGCGTGCAGCCCGAACAGCGCCCCGACCCCGCGTCGGAGGAGACTTTCAGAGCCAATTCAAAACTAGCTACGCTGGCTCTAATCCCGTCAGCCGTGGCGTTTAATGTCGCGGTGGGCCTGACGGTGCATGTTGTAAAAGCCCCCGTCTACTTGGATTGCATCGGGGTAATTGCCACGGTTCTCATGGCCGGCTGGCGCGCTGGGCTCCTGGTGGGCGTCTTGTCGTTTGCAATCTCCGCCGCTATTGGGAATCCGCAAGTGATCTTCTTCACAGGGACTCCGATCGCCATCACCTTCTACACGTACCTCCTCGGAAAGAGGGGGGCATTCCGCACGATGCCGCGAACCATCGTAACCGGGATCGGCATGGGGCTTCTCGCTGGCGTCATCTCTGCCCCGGTCGCTGCCAAGCTTTTTGGCGGTGTGACTTCGGCAGGTTCGTCGATCGTTACCAGTTTCTTCTTGGCTACTGGCAAGTCTCTGTTGCAGTCCGTCGCATTGTCGGGCACGGTTTGTGAGCCAATCGACAAGGTAGCCCAGTGTTTGATCGCGGTATGGCTCGTGCGGAGCGTTCCGCCGGACCTGCTGGCCCGCTTTCGAGGTGGAGTGCTACAGCAAAACCTTCCAGGCCTCGATCGCGATGAGAATAGTCCCGCCTAAGCAACGACTTTTCGCTTCCGCCATCGGCGTTCTAGCCGCATTCATTCTTGAGAATTGGGTTGCGCTGGCGATGGCCTGGGGTGCAGTCCTCTTGCTTCTCTGCATCGCAGGATTGTTGGGTCGATACCTGCGATTTGCAGTTGCTGTTCTTGTACCGTTGGCTGTGATGCTGGCATTGACGTGGGGACTTGTGACGCAGGCCCCTCCGGGGGCTCCGCTCGGAAGCGATCGTGAGGGTGGCATAGTGTTTGCCGCGGTCGTCGTGTTGCGAGTTGCCGTAGCGGCCGGTATTCTTCAGCTCTGCCTGCTGTCGCTGCCTTCGCGTTTGCTGCCAGGTATGTTGCGTGGGTGGGGATTGCGCGGCGAGTACTTTGTTGCTGCCCTGGGTGCATACGCCGTTGTGCCGGAAATCGCTCTTCGCATGGACCAAGTCGTAACAGCATATCGCGCTCGGGGATTGCTCCCGAGCGGACGTTGGGCTGCGATATGCCGTTTGCCTCGCTTGCTACGCCCGTTGTTCGTCTGGTCGATCCGGGCCGCAGTACAAAGAGCCGATCTATGGCAACAGCGAGCGTTGCTGCTACGCGCTGAGCGGCTCGCAGCAGGAACCAGCGAATGGTCGACGGCGAGGGGCATTCTTGCTATCTCGGCTGCTCTGCTGTTTTTGGTCTCGGCTATTGCTGTTCGTTGCAAAGTGTTTACTTGGTGATGGGATCATGCCGTTGGATACTTCAGCACCCGATCCCAGCGCTATTCTTCGGGAGGGCCATCCTCTTGTTGCGGTAGACGGCCCAAATTTCTCGGGTCGGACGGAGTTTCTGAAGACCTTCTGTGCCCGCCTTAGAGAGGGTCACATTTATGTTGGCCCAGAAGTCTACAACGCGCTTTCCGGACTGACATCGACCGTCCGTCAAGAAATCGAACTGCATTACGGCGACCCATTACTGCCGCTCCACATATCCGGTGCTGTGAGAGAGTTGGGGCTCGATTCCCTGCTTGACCAACACCCCGGCACGATTTCTGGCGGCGAGCAGGCGTGTCTTTCGGTGCTGTGTGGCTTGGCATTATTACCCAAGGGCATTGCAATCGATTGTGGACTCGAACAACTCGACCAAGTAAGACTTTCGCAAATGCTCGATCTGCTTGGGCGGAATGGGCCTCCGGACGGTGCCCTGGTCGTGGACAATCGCCTCCACGAGTGGCCCATTCCTGTGCCAGCGGTCCCGATCTCTGCGCTGCGTCGCGGGCCGTTGCCGCGCCCGCCTGCTAAGCCGATTGAACTCGGTTCTCTGGGGAGTATAATGGGCTGCATGGCCCCTTCCATCCGTATTGACAATCTGTGCGCTGGCTATCGCCGAAGGCCGAACATTCTTCGCCAATTGAGCCTGAGTCTCAAACCTGGCATCTACTCATTGTCGGGCCCAAACGGGGCAGGAAAATCAACGCTGGCCAAAGTGCTGAGCGGCGTGCTCCGGCCGACCGCCGGCGCGGCATCAATCAACGGCAAAGTTGCTAAATTATGGCGCGAACCTGGGCGATTAGTCGTCTTTGGACTCCAAAATCCCGACGTGAGCCTCTTTGAGATTACGGTTCTCGACGAACTGCGAGCTGGGGCTGGCACGGGGCCAGCAGCCGAGCGGCGCGTTGCGGGTCTAGCGCGAGCTTTTGGACTTACGGAGATTCTGACCGCCAACCCCTTGTCACTCCCCTTCCCCATTCGCAAACGGGTGAGTTTGGCGGCAACGTTAGCATGCCCGGCTCCCTGGTATTTCCTCGATGAACCTGCCCTCGGCGCCGACAGGGAGACCACCGCTACGTTGGCCGAGCTTATCAAGGAAGTCGCTGCCGCCGGCCACGGTGTCATCGCCGTCTCCCACTCGCACTTCTTTCATGCATCGCTTGCTGGTATCCCATTGCGCATGCACGAAGGACGCATTCAGGAGGAGCTAGGATGTCGGCAATAACTTCCAAGAAACTCCGTGGAGTCGAAGTGCAGCGTATTCTGAATACGTTGAATGTTCCAACGGCGCAAACCCTGGCTTCGCTCCTTACCAGTCACCCGAAAGCTCACGGATGCAAGTGCATCGATGGTTGCTATTCCGTCACGTACCCGTTCGGTCACGACATTGTCCGTCGAAGTACTGTGAATCGGGAAGGGTTAACAGGCATTTCCTCTCCTCCTCCCTTTGAAACGTCGCGCCACTGGCTCGGGATTGTGGTAAGAGGAAATGTTGTGATTTCGACGATGCCTGGGTTATCGAGCAAAGACTCGTTCGAGAGCGTCTCAAGTGCAATCGCCGAGACGGACAAGACGGGCAGGAATCTAGAGGCTATGTTGACTCCGAGCCAGTGCTTAGAATACCGCACAACCATCGAGCGTGTGTTCGGGGCAGGTGACATTTTCTTCGTGTGGGAACTCGTCAGCGCGCTGGCCGACAAGTACTTCGACGCCAAGCCATTACCCGAGCCCTATGTTTACGATATTTCATCAGGGAACGGCTACCCTCTTCTGGTTTGGCCGCTTGGTAGTCTTCGGCGATCGGGGGAAAAGGGTTTCAAGTCCCAAAGGCAATACCAGCTATTGCGGTACAGTTGTACGTTGATTAAGCGACTCGCTCCTAATGTGAAGGATTGGGAGGCATTGGATTCCGAGGTTCTGTGGCTTCCATGCCCATGCCTAGTAGAAGATTCCCAATTCCGCGAGTTCATGTATGCTTTGGGATGGCACCAATCCACTGCAAAGCGTCAGCAAGTCGCGAGATATGAGCGCGTTCAGAAGAGTATTCGGTCGGGATTCCGTGGTGATCCTTATCTTAATCCCGACCAATATGGGCCCTGCGTAGCTGCCACGCTGTGCTATCTGGACGACGCACTTAGAAGGTTCGTGCCGCTATATCGCTTTATTGATCATGAGGATTCCCAAGATCCTTTCTGCGCGATCGCGACGACCGTGAAAGCCTCCTTGACGTCAAGAGATGGAGATGCCGATCGCTTTCTTTTGGCGCCACATTTAGACGGCCAGGGAGGTCTACTGTCACTCAGCATGCCAATCGCGTCAGGTCCAGTTCCTTCCCTGCCTGCGAATTGGGATCTCTGGAAGCAAGGGTTTGAACGGATCTGGAGCCACTGGCCGCGAAAACTCGACGGCGATCTTGGAAAGCTGACTGAATGGAAGAACAACAACGGTGTTCTCGTGGCGGGCACAATGGGCAAACGGGGTGAAGGCGACGGTCTCGCGAGCCGCAACTGTCCCTTTCTCCGTGGATGGGTCGAACTGCGAAGAGGTGCTGGGGATGTGGTTAAATGAAGATTTGTCGAACGCTTGAATGGTGAACCCATGACTAAATGCGTGCTTTTCATCAACGGGGCGTCGCAGGATCCTCGGCATGCATACTTCGGCTGGCCGACCTCCTTGCTGTACGCGATCGGGCCCAGCGTAGAGGCGATGCGCACGGGGCAACTGGATATGCTGTGTGAGCCCGAGCTGTTTGACACGGGAAAGTGGATCAGCCCAATTGATGACGTCGCCATATTCGCAGCGTTCGACGAACGACTTGCCAACGTTGACATCCTCTGCGCAAGCGCGACCTACGATTCGTTGTGGCCCGTTTTGCGTCTTTTTCAGCGCGCCAAGAATCGTAAGCCTGAGGTCGTCACGCTCCTCGGGGGGCCACATGTGGACGAGATTCACGAACTCGGGCGGTTCAATGACGCGGACATTCACCACGACATAGTCGACTACGCGATCGCGGGCGATGCGGAGCTGGCCTTGCTGGCGCTACTTAGGGGACTCGCTACCGGAAAAGACGGTCCGGTCAGGTATCCATCAAAGATGCCTGAAGGAGTTTTCAGTACCTACCACCATGGGCAACGTATCGACGGTGGGGGGCGGCCTCTTGAGCTCGATGCTTTGTCGCCCATTCAGATCGAATTAGCAGACACTGCAAGTCGCCGGAGCAACCTTGCACGCCTTCTTTGCCGCCCAGATTTGTCCCCGGTCGTCGAGACGATCGCTCAGCGAGGCTGCGTATATGCATGTGAGTGCTGTTCCGAACGCCGCATTCCGCTGAATCACCGCTCGATCGACTCGATCGTCGCCGAGGTGGACTTGAGAAAGCAGCAGGGGTTTCAGGTTGTTTTCTTCAGCGATAGCACTTTTGGCAAGTACCGCCCGCTTCCTGATTTGTTGCGTGAATTGCGACGAACCGGGATGAAGTTCGGTTGCCTGAATCGCTTCGATCTCCTTGCCAATCCGACTCTCTTGAATGCTTACAAGGAAGCCGGCTTTGCCTACTTCTACTGTGCCATTGAACAGTACGACGACTCGGTACTACGAGGCATAACGAAGGCGGAGAACACAGCCCAGATTAAAGCCTCGATGCCTCTCCTCCACGATTTAGGGTTCATGCTAGGAGTATCGCTTCTGTACGGCCTGCCAGGCGAGTCGCGAGGGTCGATCGAGCGTACTCTTGACTTTGTGGGAGAATGGGTCGACCGGGG
>Ga0181520_10008965_pt1 | contig 14001 bp, 14 predicted proteins | sample PEATcosm2014_Bin_29_FD_132451 | JGI IMG/M metagenome (GOLD analysis project Ga0181520, IMG submission 132451) | Peatland microbial communities from MTU Mesocosm Facility, Houghton, MI, USA - PEATcosm2014_Bin02_30_metaG | ecosystem: Environmental > Terrestrial > Soil > Wetlands > Peat | place... | reverse complement strand
GATCGCCTCCGCCGCCCGCCGACACGTCTAGGCCCAGCCCGGAGGACTACCCGAAGATGGCCTGGACCGCCGCGGCCGCCTGGGCCTCCATCCCGCGGGTGACATGGGCGTAGACGGAGAGGGTGATCGCCTCCGAGGCGTGGCCGAGTATGCGGCTCACCACGTGGGCGGGGACCCCGCCCTGGAGCATCAGGGTGGCCGCGGTGTCCCGCAGCGCGTGGAAGGTCATCGGCGGCAGCCCGGCGCGTTCCAGGTGGGCGTGGAAGGCCCGGCCGAGGGTCTGGGAGTGCATGAGCGCCCCGTCCCGCCCCGGGAAGACCAGCTCCCCTGCCGGCGCTGACCGCGCCCGGTGGGCCGCCAGGGTCTGGACCGTAACCTCCGGGAGCGGGATGTCGCGGAGGCTCCGGGTCGTCTTGGGGGTGTCGATGGTCCGGCCTCCGCCGATCCGGGTGGTGACCGTTCCGCGGACCAGGACCCGGCCGCCCTCGAGGTCGACGTCGCGCCAGCGCAGGGCCCGGATCTCCCCTGACCGCATCCCGGTGGTGAGGGCCAGGGTGTAAAGGGCCTCGAACGCCTCTCCCCTCGCCGCCTCGACGAGCCGCCGGGCCTCCTCGGCGTCGAGGATGACCTTCTCCCGGCTGCGGACGATCCGGGGCAGCTTGACGTGCCGGGAGGGGTTGCGCTGGATCATCGAGCGCCGCTCGGCATCGCTGAGCATCGCCTTGAGCACCACCGCAGCGAAGTTGCAGGAGGTCCCTCCCAGCCCCTGAGCGGCCAGCTTGGCGTAGAGGTCTCCGAGATGACGCTCGGTGACCGCGGCGACGGGGACGTCGCCCAGCACGGGCAGGACGTGGAGCCGGAGGGCCCGCTCATATGCGGCCCAGCCCTGCGGCTTCATGGACGCCCGGCGCTCGGTCAGCCACTCCTGCGCGAAGGCGGCAACCGAAGCCTCTGCCGCCGGCCGCCACTCCCCCTTCTTGGCCTCCGCCTTGCGCTTGGCCTCGGCCAGCGTCTTGCCGTAGCAGTGGACCCGTTTCCCGTCCGCCGCCTGGACGCGGACCACCCAGAGCCCGTCAGGGCGGCGGTAGCCGTCCCCCTTTCGCCGGCGTCGGTCGGTGGTCGCCACGGCTCCCGGAGCCTAGCAGAACTGAGCCTATCAGTGAGCCTATCCGTGGCACGGACTGGCACAGAGTGGCACAATCTGCCTGCTATTTAAGGGGAATCCCGAGTTCAGCTACGCGCCGTGGCAGAACTTGTACTTCTTCCCGCTGCCGCACCAGCAGCGCTCGTTGCGCCCCATCTTGCGGGGCGATCCGGCGCCGTTGGCGCCGCCCGACGCTACTCCCGGCGCGTCGGTGCGCCGGGTGCCCTCGGATGAGGTCTCCACCACGTTTGTCACCCGGGTGCGGGGCAGCATGCCGGCAACGCCGGGGATGGCGAGTGGGGCACGGACCGGGGCGCCCGCCCGAGCCGGACCGCTTCCCACCGGCTGGGGGGCGGCGAGCGGATCGCGCGCTGGAACCGGGACGGGCACACGGGCCGGGACGGGCGCAGGCCCACCACCCTTGACCGTGGCCCGGGCGAGGGACCCGCTGGCGGCGGCAGCGGCCGGTCGGGCGGGCGGTGCCGCAGGCCCGGCATCCCCGGGTGCTCCCGAGCCGGCGCCGTCGGCGTCGGCCGTGAGCGGTGCCTCGCCCTGCCGGCCGGCGCCGGGCTGGTCGGCACGCGGGGAGGCGGGGGCGGTCTCCTCCGCCGCGGCCTCGGAGGGCGGCGGTGCCTGGGGCGGCTGCAGGGCCTCGAACTTGATCGTGAAGAGGAAGCGGACGATGTCCCGCTGGATCTCCGCCATCAGATCCTGGAAGGAGTGGTACGCCTCCTGCTTGTATTCGACCAGGGGGTCCATCTGGCCGTAGCCGTGGAAGCCGATCTGGTCCCGGAGGTGCTCCATCTGGGTCAGGTAGGCGCGCCACTTCTCGTCGATGACGGTCAGCATCACCAGCTGCTCGGCACGCCGCATCAGCTCCTCGCCGTGCTTGGCCTCCAGCTCCTCATAGAGCGAGGTCAGCTCGCCGACCAGGGTCTCGATCACCTCGGGCACGCTCTCCCCAAGGGAGGCGAGGTCGACGTCGGCGACCGCGGGCAGCAGCGGGCCGGCGAACTGCCGCATCCGCTCCCAGAGCTGCTCCAGCTCCCAGGTGTCGCGATGCCGTCCCTCGCAGAAGGTCGGCGTCTCCTCGGCGACGACGTGCTCCATCATGCGCAGGAAGTTGGCCCGGGTGTCGATCCCCTCCAGGATCTTGCGACGCTCGCCGTAGATGATCTCGCGCTGCTTGTTCATGACGTCGTCGTATTCGACGACGTGGCGGCGGGTGTCGAAGTGGTAACCCTCGACCCGGGCCTGCGAGCTCTCGATCTGCTTGCTGAACGTCTTCGACTCGAGTGCGACATCCTCGTCGACATGCAGCCGGTTGAGCAGCCCCTGGACACGCTCGCCGCCGAAGACCCGCATCACATCGTCCTCGAAGGAGAGGAAGAATCGGGTCTCGCCGGGGTCTCCCTGGCGGCCGGCACGGCCGCGCAGCTGGTTGTCGATCCGGCGCGACTCGTGGCGCTCGGTGCCGATGATGTAGAGCCCCCCGAGGTCGGGGACGCCCTCACCGAGGACGATGTCGGTGCCGCGTCCCGCCATGTTGGTGGCGATGGTGACCGCCCCCTTCTGGCCGGCCTCGGTGATGATCACCGCCTCCCGCTCGTGCTGCTTGGCGTTGAGCACGTTGTGGATGACACCCTGCTTCTCGAGCATGCGCGAGAGCCGCTCCGACTTCTCGATGCTGGTCGTGCCCACCAGCACCGGCTGCCCGTCCTTGTGGCGCTCGACGATGTCCTCCACGACCGCCTTGAACTTGGCGGGCTCGGTCATGTAGACGAGGTCGGGCTCATCCTTCCGGATCATGGGCTGGTTGGTGGGGACCGGGACCACCTCGAGCTTGTAGATCTTGTCGAACTCCTCCGCCTCGGTGATCGCCGTGCCGGTCATCCCGGCCAGCTTGTGGTAGAGGCGGAAGAAGTTCTGGAAGGTGATCGTCGCGAGGGTGATGTTCTCCTGCTGGACCTGCACCCCCTCCTTGGCCTCGATGGCCTGGTGGAGCCCGTCGCTCCAGCGCCGCCCCGGCATGGTCCGGCCGGTGAACTCGTCGACGATGATCACCTCGCCGTCGCGGATGATGTACTCCCGATCGAGCTGGTAATGGACCCACGCCCGGAGTGCCTGGTTGACCTGGTGCGCCTCGATAGCATGCTCGATGTCGAAGATGTTGGAGATGCCGGTCCACTTCTCGATCTTGGCGACACCCTCGTCGGTGAGCGTCACCGACTTGGTCTTCTCGTCGCTGGTGTAGTCCTCGTCGGCGACCAGGTTCCTGATCAATCGGGAGTAGGTGTAGTACTTCTCGGTGGGCTCGCTGCCCTGACCGCTGATGATCAGCGGGGTGCGGGCCTCGTCGACGAGGATGGAGTCGACCTCGTCGACGATGGCGTAGTGGAGGCGGCGCTGGACGCACTGCTCCACGGTCATCGCCATGTTGTCGCGGAGGTAGTCGAAGCCCAGCTCGTTGTTGGTCGCGTAGGTGATGTCGCAGGCGTAGGCCTCGCGACGGGTGCAGGGGCGGAGGTGCTGAAGGCGGGAGTCGGGATGGCTCTCGTCGAGGAAATCGGGGTCGTAGATGAAGGAGAGGCTCTGCCCGGCGATGACCCCGATGCTCATGCCCAGGAAGTGGTAGACGGGAGCGTTCCATCCGGCGTCACGGCGGGCCAGGTAGTCGTTGACGGTGACCAGGTGGGCGCCCTTGCCCACCAGCGCGTTGAGGTAGAGGGGGAGGGTTGCGACCAGGGTCTTGCCCTCCCCGGTCTTCATCTCGGCGATCTTGCCGTCGTGGAGCACGATGCCCCCGACCAGCTGGACGTCGAAATGGCGCATACCCAGGACCCGGCGTGAGGCCTCGCGGACCACGGCGAAGGCCTCGGGGAGGATCTCGTCGAGCAGCTCCTTCTGCTCCTCCTCGCGCTCCTTCTTCTCGCGCCGGGCAAACTGCCGGTCGATCTCCGCCTCGCTCTCGGCGCTCACGTCCCCGCTCGCGAACTCGGCCTCCGCCTTGGCGGCGGTCTCCCCGAGCACGTCGAGGTCCTCGGCGTAGGACTGGCCGAAGCTGATGTCGGGGCCCTCGTAGCCGATCCGCTCCCGGAGCTCCTCGGTCCGGTGGCGCAACTCGTCGTCGGAGAGCGCGCGCATCCCCTCCTCGAGGGCGTTGATCTCGCCGACGATCCTCAGGTTGCGGGAGATCTCCCGCTTGTGCGGATCACCGAGCACCTTGCTGAGCAGGGACATGAGACTTCCTAGCGAGGGCCGAGGCTTCTGAGCAGGAACACCGAATGACCATGATGACGCGACCGGGGCGCCCGTCACCGCCGCGAGCGGGCGGAGCGCCTCCGTGCCGAGCAGGATCGTACCAGCCGACCGGCCGGCTCAACCCTACCCGGGCATCGAATTCCGGCGCGGGGAACGGGGACGGGTCGCTCCGGGCCGGGCCGGAACGGGCGCACTGGCGGAGGGTCAGGGCCGCGGTGGCGGAGATCAGGGCCGGGGTGGCTCGGCGTCGGCCCGGATACGGCCCTTGCGGTCGGTCACCCGGTCGTGGTGACGCCGCACCTGTTCGTCCGCCTTGTCGATGACACCGTCGATCGCCTCGCGGACGCTCGCCGCCTCCTGGCGTGCGGACAGCCGGGTGCGATGGACGTGCAGCACGATCTCTGCCGAGGCCTCCGGGAGAAGTGCCGTCTCCCGTTCCACGGTGAGGCTGACCTCGTCGAGGTTGGCGTGGTGCTCCAGGCGGCGCAGCTTCGCCTCGGCGTAGGCGCGGGCATCGGGCGGGACATGGTGGCCGGTGACGATGGAGACGCGCATCTCTGCCTCCTTCAGACGAGCTTGAGAATCGAGCCCCGGTCGATCCCGAGCTTGCGGAGCGTGCCGGCCGGCAGCTCGAGGGCGGCCTTGGACCCGAAGACCACACGCGAGATCCGCCACGGCCGGATGGTGTGGCAGGCGTGGAGTATCCGGCCGTCGCCGTCCACGAAGGCGACATCCAGGGCGAAGCGCATGAAGAACATGTGGATCGACCCGCACTTCTGAATGCAGAGCCCCTCCCCCGCCGGCAGCTCGCGGCGCCCCATCAGACCGCGGAATCGGGCGAGGAAGCTGCTGGCCACCGCGCAGTGCTCGGCGACGACGGTGCCGTCGGCGGTCTCCAGGCGGAGGGTTGCTGGCACCACGAGCGCATGGTAGCCGTGGGGGACCTCCCGTGTATGGTGGGAGGATGACGAACCCCACCGATCTCACCCTTCACATCGACCCCGCCTGCCCCTGGGCATGGTTGACCTCCCGCTGGCTCGTCGAGGTCGAGAAGGTCCGACCCATCCGGGTCACCACCCGGCTCTTCGTCCTCGCCGAGATCAACCGGGACAGCGAGCCGGACGAACGCCATCTCCGCTTCCACCGCGCCAGCGAGACCGCGATGCGGGTGATGGTGGCGGCGCGGCGGGCCGGCGGTGACGCCGCCCTCGCCCGGGTCTACACCGAGCTCGGCGAGGCCCACCACGAGCGCGGCGAGCCCCTGGACGGCGAAGGCGTGCTGCGCGCAGCCCTCGTCAGTGCCGGTCTCGATCCGGCTCTCGTCGACGCCGCGGCCGCCGACCCGAGCACCAGGGAGGAGATGCTGGCCGAGCATCGCGCGGTCGCGGCGCGTGGGGCGTTCGGGGTTCCCACCCTCGTTCTGGGAGATGCCCCGCCCAGCTTCGGCCCGTGCATCGACGCACGGATCACCGGGGAGGCGGCGGGCGAGCTGTGGGACCGGGTCTCCTGGCTGCTCACCGCCGAGCACTTCTACGAGCTGAAGCGGGAGCGCACCCAGCGCCCGGGCATCGGCCGCTTCCAGGTGACGGCGGGCGCCACCGCCTGACGGCGTTGCGACGGCGCCCGGGGCGTCCTGGGTGCCGTCAGGCCGAGGTGTCGAAGACGGCTCTCACCTCGGTGCCCGCGCCGACGGCGCTGCGGATCTCGAAGGAGCCTCTGACATTCTCGACGCGCTCGCGCATGCTGATCAGACCAAGGGAGCGGGTGCGACCCAGCCTCGCCTCGGTCGCGCCGACGTCGAAGCCCTCCCCATGGTCCGCGATGACCACCTGGAGCCGCCGCGAGAGGAAGGCGACGACCACCTCCACCTCCTCGGCCCGGCCGTGCCGGTACGCATTCTCGAGCGCTTCCACGACCACCCGGAAGGCGGCAATGGCGATCGGGGGAGAGAGCGGTCGCTCCTCGCCCACCACCTGGACCCGGACGGTGACGATGCCGAGCAGGTCGGCTCCGACACGGCGCACCGAGGTGACCAGCCCCTCCTCCTCGAGGCCCTGGGGGCTGATCTGGAAGAGCAGGCGGTGCATCCGCGCCATGGCACGGCGGGTGACCTCCTTGCACTGGGTGATCTCGGAGGTGACGGTCAGGGCCGGCGCCCGACCCACCCGGCGGCCGATCAGCTCGACGGCGAGGACGACATCCGCGAGGTCCTCGATGGGCCCCGACATGATCATGTCGCTGATCGCCTCGTGGTCCTGCATCACCAGGCGCTGGAGCTGACGCTCGGCCCGGCGGCAGACCACCTGCGGGTCGTCGGCCGTCACCGCCCGCGCGGTCAGGTCGACCCCCAACTCCTCCGCGAGCGGCCGGATCTGACCCAGCTGATCCCGCTCCGACCGCAGCCCGGCGAGCCGCTCCTCCAGGCCCTCGAGGCGGGAGTCCAGGGAGCGCATCCGCGCGTACAGCTCGCCACTGCGCCGGAGCGCGCCGGCCAGCACCTCGGGGCGCACCAGGCGGCGGTGCTCCATGATCTGCGCCCGCACCTCCTCGGCCTGCGCCAGCGCGAGACGCACCCGATTGCGCTCCGCAGACTGCTGCGTGATCTCCTCATCGACCCCCGCGATGAGCGTCTCCAGCTCCTGTGCCCGCTCCTCCAGGGCATGGGAGAGATCCCGTAGGGGTGACGAGCCGAGCGCCCCCACCCTGATCCCGTCAGACGCCATGACCACAGCAGGCCTAGGCTAGCAGCCTTCCCCGGTGGTCCGCAGGACGGTCAGGTCCCGGGGTCTCAAGTCCTGAGCGGCGCCCACCTCCAGATCGCACCGTTCATTGCAGATGCGCTAATCGCGACGGAAGCGCAACCTGATGAGGTCGATCAGCGTCCCCACCGAGTCGCGGATCGGGCTGACCCGGGAGTTCTCGGCGTGCCGCCACACCACGCCGACCTCGGCAACGGTCCAGCCGAGGCGTCGGGCCCGCAGCAGCACCTCGGCGTCGAAGCCGAATCCCGGTGTCCGGAGCGGGGTGAAGCAGGCGACGGCGGCCTCGGCGGTGAAGAGCTTGAACCCGCACTGGGTGTCATGCAGCCCGGGAAGCACGAGCAGCTGCAGCATCCGGTTGTAGGAGCGGCCCATCAGCTCCCGACCGAAGGGCTGGTGAACCTCGACCTCGGAGTCAGCGAGGGCGCGGGAGCCGATGACGACGGCGGTCGTCCCCTCGATCAGATCGCGCAGCTTGGCGAGCTCGGAGATGGGGGTGCTGAGGTCGGCGTCGGTGAAGAGGCGGAGCTCGCCACGGGAGGCGAGCATCCCGGCACGCACCGCGGCGCCCTTGCCCTGATTCTCAGGGAGCCTGATGACCTGGAGCTGCCGCCATCCGGCGGCGGTACTCTCGACCAGCGCAGCGGTGTCGTCGCGAGACCCGTCGTCGACGACGATGACCTCGTACTCCTCGTACTCCTCCCCGGCGCCGTCCAGGTACACGCGGAGTGCCTGGAGGGTCGAGGGGAGGCGCCGCGCCTCGTTGAAGGCGGGAACGATGACGCTCAGCATTCGCGGGACTCTCGCACGGGTGCGCTCACTCGGGGCGTGCCTGGTCCTGGAGCCGTGCCTCGCGCTGCACGGCCAGGACGAAGCGGGGGATGGCGAGCTGCCGGCCGAGCCGGCGTGGCTCGCGCAGGAGGCGCCAGAACCACTCCAGACCGAGCCGCCGCACCGGCCCGGGGGCCCGGCGGATGCCACCACCCATCTCGCGGAAGTCGAAGCTGCCGCCCTCACCGATGAGGACGCCGTGGCTGAGCTGGGGGGAGAGGCGCGCCATCAGCCGCTCCTGGGCCGGGAACCCCACCCCGACCAGGATCAGGTCGGGCCGGCGGCGCCGCAGCTCGGCGAGCAGCCCGGTGTCAGCGGCGGGATCGACCCGGCCCGGTGCCGTTCCCACGATCCGGAGCCCGGGCAGCACGCCCTCCAGGTACCGGGCGGTGTGGGAGATCGAGTTGTGCTTGGGGGAGCCGATCAGGAACACCCCGAGCCCGCGGTCGCGGCAGGCGCGCAGGAGGGCGAGGGTCAGGGTCGCTCCGGCCACACGCTCCGGAACGACCGTCGTGACCGAACGCGGCCTCAGCACGATGGCGGCGAGGGCCCGGAGCAGGTCGAGGGCCCCGTGACCGGGCCGGCGCTCGTAGGCGGCGGCCCACTGGATGGCGACGCCGTCGGCGAGGCTCAGCCAGGCGCCGTCGAAGATCGCTCGGACCTCCGGGGTGGCACCCGGCCCGAAGAACTCGACGTAGGGCTTGAGCACACAGGCGGGAGGGCTGCTCGGGTCGGCGGCGCGTTCCATGATCCGGTCGACCGCCTCGGCGACGGTCAGCGGGTCGACGGCGACCCCGAGGATGCGGGGCCCCGCCCTCGCCGCCCGACCCGGCGGGCCGGCGCCATCGTCCCGCGTGGCGGCGAGATGCTCGGCGGCGGCGCGTTCGACGAAGTCGCGGACGCTCTCCCGGAAGCGCGACACCGTGAAGCGTCCGGCCGCGGCCACCAGCAGCTCGCGGTCGAGGGGGAGGCCGGCGAGCTGCTCCACCGCCGCGTTGAGCGCGGGCACCGACTGCTCGTCGAAGAAGACCCCCGTGCGACCGGCCTCGACGATCTCGGTGAGCCCGCCGCGGGCGTAGGCGACGACCGGGGTGCCACAGGCGAGGGCCTCCACCGCGGCGATGCCGAAGTCCTCCTCCCCCGGGAAGATCAGCGCGCGAGCGCCGGCCAGGAGCTCGCCCCGAGCAGCATCGTCAAGGTGCCCGGCGAACTGGATCGAGGGGCCGGCGAGACCGGCGAGACGGCCGCGATCCGGACCGTCGCCGATCACGACCAGCGGGCGCCCCGACGCGGTGAACGCCCGGACGGCCAGGTCGATCCTCTTGTACTCGGTGAGGGTGCTGAGGGTCACCCAGTGGTCACCCTTGGGGGTCTCGGCCAGAGCTCGCAGGCCGTCGACGTCGACCGGCGGCGGGATCACCGTGACGTCGCGCACGCGGTAGTAGCGGCGGAGACGCGCGGCGGTCGTCTCCGAGTTGGCCATCCACGCATCGACGCCCGAGACCCCGCCGAGATCCCAGCGGCGGGCGTGCGCCACCATCGCCGTGACCGCCAGCCGGCGCAGCGGTCCCACCTGCATCTCCTCGACGTAGCGGGGCCAGTAGTCCCACGCGAAGCGCATCGGCGAGTGGCAGTAGCAGAGATGCAGGGTCGAGGCCGGGGTGGTCACGTTCTTGACGAAGGCCACCGAGCTGGAGAGGACGATGTCGAACTGCGAGAGGTCCCAGGCCGCGACCGCCGCGGGGATGAGCGGCAGGAGGTGGCGCGGACGGGAGCGCGCCCGCTCCGGCAGCCGCTGAAGCCAGGAGGTCCGGATCCGGGCGGGGTCGAGCTCCCCCGCGTACCACCGCCCGTCGAAGAGCAGGGTGTAGACCGGAGCGTCGGGGTACAGCCGGGCGAACTCCAGCAGCACACGCTCGCCGCCGCCGATCGGCCTGTTGAGCCAATCGTGGACGAGGGCTATGCGTGCCATCAGCGGAGATGATGCGCGATCGAGCCCTCCGCCGCGGCGGATGGATCGAGCCCGGGACCCGCCGTCAGCGCTTGGTGTACTGAGGCGCCTTGCGCGCGCGCTTCAGGCCGGGCTTCTTGCGCTCCTTCTCCCTGGGGTCACGGGAGAGCAGACCGGCCTTCTTGAGCACCGCGCGCAGCTCGGGGTCGGCGACCACCAGGGCGCGGGCGATGCCGTGGCAGACCGCGCCGGCCTGGCCGGCGACGCCGCCGCCCAGGACCTTGACGGTCCCGGCGAATCGATCGACGGTGTCGGTGATCCGGAGCGGCTGGGTGACCACGGTCTCGAGGTCGCGGCGCCCGAAGTACTCGCTCGGGGGGTGCCCGTTGATGAGCATCACGCCGTCGCCGAGGACGAGGCGCACCCGTGCGACCGCGGACTTGCGCCGCCCGGTCGCGTAGTAGTAGTGCTGCTCAGTTGCTGGCAACGATGATCTCCCCGAGTGGGCCGAAGGTGATGCGCGTGGGCTGCTGGGCCTCGTGGCGGTGCTCCGCGCCGGGATAGACGCGGAGCCGGGTGAGCATGTCGGCCCCCAGGCTGTTGTGCTGGAGCATCCCCTTGACCGCGTGGCGGATGGGGAAGGTGGGGTCGCGTTCCAGGGCCACCTCGAACGACCGGGTGCGGCGTCCGCCCGGGTACCCGGAGTAGCGATCGTAGATCTTCTTGCGCGCTTTGCCACCCGTGACCACGATGTCGGCGGCGTTGACGACGACGATGTGATCGCCGGTGTTGAGGTGGGGGGTGTACTGGGGACGGTGCTTGCCCCGCAGCACGCGGGCGATGTTGACCGAGAGGCGCCCCAGGGTCTGACCGCGTGCGTCGACCAGGAACCACCGCGAGGGGACCTCGCCCGCCTTGGCCATGAAGGTCCTCTGGCTGGTCTGGGTCGTCATGACACACCTCCGGCGGCCGGCGCGTAGGCGACCGCCCACTGATGCAATCCTCGAGCCGGGGCCACGGTGACGCGCTCCGGACGGGAGCCTGGATCCGCCAGCGCCGCGGCGACCTGCTCGCGGCCGAGCCGCCCAGTCGCGACCGCGACCAGCGCCCCGGCGATGGCCCGCATCATCCCGTAGAGGAAGGCGTCGGCGGTGACCTCGATGACGACCACGGCGAGCTGCTCGCCGCCGCAGACCGAGGTGGCCCGCCGGACCGAGATCTGGTGAACGGTGCGCACCGTGCCTCCACCGGGTTGCGGCGAGCGGCCAAAGGCGCCGAAGTCATGCCGGCCGTGCAGCACCTCGGCCGCGCCGCGCATCGCATCGAGGTCCACCGCGCCGGAGATCTCCCAGGCGAAGCGCCGCGCCACGGGTGTCCGCCGGGGCACCACCAGGTACCGGTAGGTGCGCGAGACGGCGTGACGGCGGGCGTGGAAGCCGGCGGCGGCGGGCGCCGCGCTGCTCACGGTCACGTCGCGGGGGAGCACGCCGACCAGCGCGCGCCGGAGTGCTTCCGGCTCCCAGTCGCGGCCGGTGCGCAGTCCGACCACCTGGCCGTGCGCATGGGCGCCCGCGTCCGTGCGCCCGGCCGCGGTCAGGTCCACCTCGGGGTCCCCGATCCGGGCGAGAGCGGCGCGCAGCTCGCCCTCGACGGTGCGCATCCCCGGCTGGCGCTGCCAGCCGTGGAAGTCAGTCCCGTCGTATTCGAGGGTGAGGCGGTACGTGGCCACGATTCAGGCCTCTGCCCCCACCATCTCGATGATCGCCATCGGGGAGGCATCCCCGGTGCGCGGAGCGAGCTTGATGACCCGGGTGTAGCCGCCCTGGCGCGGGGTCGGTCCCTCGAAGTAGCGCTCCCGGTAGACGGTGAAGAGCCGGTTGCTGACCTCACGGTCGGTGACCCAGATGGCGATTCTGCGGCGCGCGGTCAGGTCGTTGCCCCGCGAATCGGTCACCACCCGCTCGACCCAGCGACGCAGCTCCTTGGCCTTGGCCTCGGTGGTCGTGATCCGGCCATGGCGGAGCAGCTCGGTGACCTGGTTGCGGGTCATCGCCTGGCGGTGGGCGGCGGAGCGGCCGAACTTGCGGCCGGCTTTGCGGTGACGCATCTCTCAGCTGGCCACGTTCACCGGGCCGACGGCTGGAAGAGTGTCTCCAGCTCCTCGGCGGTGACGAAATTGCGCTCGACCAGCTTCTCCTTGATCTCGTCGAGCGACTTCTGGCCGAAGTTGCGCAGGGTCAGCAGCTCCTCCTGGCGCATCGCCACGAGCTGACCGACTCGGGTCACGTCGTTGGCCTTGAGGCAGTTGAGCGCTCGAACGGAGAGCTCCAGCTCCTCGATGGGCACGTCGGCGAGACGGCTGGGCATGTCGTTGCCGCGCTGCTGGCGGACGGCGGGAGCCGCCAGGTTGTCGCCGAAGCGCACGAAGAGGTCGAGGTGCTGGGTGAAGAGGGCGGCCGCCTGGCTGACCGCCTCGACGGGCTGGATGGTGCCGTCGGTCCAGACCTCGACGAGCAGCTTGTCCCACTCGGTCTCCTGGCCCACGCGGGTCTTCTCGACCGTGAAGTTGGCCTTGCGCACCGGGGTGAAGATGGCGTCCAGCGGGATGACCCCGATGGGCTGCCCCTCCTTCTTGTTGCGCTCGGCGGTGACGTAACCCTTGCCCTGCTCGACCATCAGGTCCATGCGGAGCTGGGCCTTGGGCCCGTCCAGGGTGCAGATGTGGAGATCGGGGTTCTTGACCTCGACGTCACTCGGGCACTCGATGTCGCCGGCGGTCACGGTCCGGGCACCCCTCACGTCCAGGGTGCAGCGAACCGGCGTGGTGCTGTGCGAGACGACGCAGAGCTCCTTGAGGTTGAGGAGGATCTCAGTGACATCCTCCTTGACGTGAGGGATGGCGCTGAACTCGTGGCTGATCCCGTCGATAGCCACCGAGGTGACCGCCGCACCGGGCAGGGACGAGAGCAGGACTCGCCGGAGCGAGTTGCCGAGGGTCGTCCCGAAGCCAGGCTCCAGCGGCTCGACCTCGAACTTGCCGTAGTTGGCATTGCTCTCGAGCTCATGGACAACGGGAACTGCAAGGGTGTCGATCATGGGGTCTCCACGGAAGAGGAGCTGACGCCGAGCTGGCCGGATCTGAGCGTCATCGCGAGTAATACTCGACGATGAGCTGCTCATCGATGACCAGCTCCATCTCCTGGCGGTCGGGCAGGCGCAGCACGGTGCCCCGCAACTGGTCAGCGTCGAGCGTCAGCCATTCGGGCACGCTGCGGTTGGGGAGCAGGGAGAGGGCGTTCTGGATCGGCTCGAGAGTGCGGCTGCGCTCCCGCACCGCCACCACGTCACCGGGCCGGATCTGCGCCGACGGCACGCTGAGCACCCGCCCGTTGACGGTGAAGTGACGGTGATTGACCAGCTGACGCGCCTCCTTGCGAGAGGCCGCCATGCCGAGCCGGTAGACCACATTGTCGAGGCGCCGCTCCAGCTGCTGGAGCAGGACCGTGCCGGTGACGCCGGTCGCGCTCTCGGCCCGCTCGAAGTAGTGGCGGAACTGCGTCTCCAGCACCCCGTACATGCGCCGCGCCCGCTGCTTGGCCCGGAGCTGGATGCCGTAGTCGCTGACCTTGCGCCGGCGCGCCATGCCGTGCTGCCCCGGGAGCAGCGCGTTGCGCTTGTCAAAGGTGCAGTTGGTCACGCACTTGGCGCCCTTGAGGTAGAGCTTGGTGCCCTCGCGGCGGCAGAGGCGGCACACCGGACCTGTGTAGTTGGCCATCTCCTGCCCTCCCTAGACCCGCCGCCGCTTGGGCGGGCGGCAGCCGTTGTGGGGGATCGGGGTGATGTCGGTGATGGCGGTGACCTCCAGACCCGAGGCCTGCAGACTGCGGATAGCGGCCTCGCGACCCGCCCCCGGCCCCTTGACGAAGATCTCGACGGTCTTGAGACCGTGCTCCATGGCGCGCCGGGCGGTGGCCTCGGCGGTCACCTGGGCCGCGTAGGGGGTCGACTTCCGCGATCCCTTGAAGCCCTGGCCGCCCGCGGAACCCCAGGCGATG
>Ga0181520_10008963_pt1 | contig 14002 bp, 9 predicted proteins | sample PEATcosm2014_Bin_29_FD_132451 | JGI IMG/M metagenome (GOLD analysis project Ga0181520, IMG submission 132451) | Peatland microbial communities from MTU Mesocosm Facility, Houghton, MI, USA - PEATcosm2014_Bin02_30_metaG | ecosystem: Environmental > Terrestrial > Soil > Wetlands > Peat | place... | reverse complement strand
TCCTACATAATAGCGCCGATAATGAAATCGGAGTTCATGCAAGGCTTTTTTATACTCGGCAGCATGTCAAAAAAATATTCTTTTAAGAACAGTTACGCCCTGCTGCTGTTATCCGTTGGAGAACAGCTGGCGGAGGCAATTGAGAACATCAAATACCGGCGGGAAGCAAAAGACCGCAGAAGGCTTGAGGAATCTAAAGGACTGCTATGAGCGCTCCCAATTTTTTGAGACTGGGCAGGCAGGCGGCTGGAATAGCTTCAGACAAGAAATGCCTTGATATACTCTTATTGAACATAAAAAATATCTCAAGCATAGCCGACTATTTCCTTATAGCGACCGCTGAATCATTTCCCCAGATGCGGGCGGTTACTGAGACCGTGTTTAAAACGTTCAGAGACGAAGAAGGCTTGATGCCTACCCACTCGGATTGGCGCAGCACCGGATCGTGGGCCGTTATCGACTACGGCGGCATCGTGATACATATAATGCTTCCGAGCGCGCGAGAATTTTACGCTCTTGAAAAGATATGGGTGGACGCAAGAAAGATAAAGGTGGACTGAAATTACTGACAAAGTCGATATTACCATAATCGGCGCTGGAGTAGTAGGACTGGCGATCGCGGCAAGGCTGTCAAGGCACGGCAGGAGTTGTGTAGTAGTTGAAAAGAACTCCGGCTTCGGACAAGAGACCTCCTCCAGGAACAGCGAAGTTATCCACAGCGGCATATATTACCCAGAGAACTCGCTAAAAGCACTCCTGTGTGTAAGAGGTAACCCCCTCCTATATGAATACCTGTCAAAATACGGTATTAAACACCAGAACACATCAAAGATCATAGTAGCAACGAACAATGACGAGATCGAAAGGCTTGAGGCCCTGCTCTCCACCGGCAGGAACAACGGCGTTAAAGGACTCGAGCTGATAACCGGCCGGCGCGTCACCGAGCTCGAACCTGAGGTCAGGGCGGCCGCGGGTATTTACGTACCATCAACCGGGATACTTGACACACACTCCCTGATGAAAAGCCTGAGCAATGAGGCACAGGAAAAAGGAGCGTTGATATCATATAATTCAAAGGTAACAAAAATCGACAGAACGGCTTCCGGGTACCGCTTAAACATCGGAGAAAATGAATATGAGTTCCTTTCGGACGTCGTAATCAACAGCGCAGGCCTCGGGAGCGACGCGATAGCCGCTTTAGCCGGTGTTAACCTTGAGAAAAAAGAGTATAAAATTTATCCCTGCAAAGGTTGTTATTTCCGCTCCAGCCTGAATTTTAACATCAAAAGACTTATTTATCCCGTCCCATCCCACAACGTGCACAACCTCGGCATCCACCTTACCATAGATCTGTCCGGCAGTACCAGATTCGGACCGGACGCAAAGTATGTTGACGATATAGATTATTGTGTGGACGAATCGTCAAAAGAGGGTTTTTACAATGCTATAAAAAAATATCTGCCTTCGGTAACATTAGACTCTCTTTACCCGGACACATCCGGCATACGCCCTAAGACACAGCTACCCGGCGGCCCTTTCAGAGATTTCATCATAAAAGAAGAGTCGGACTGCGGCCTGCCAGGATTTATTAACCTTATCGGAATAGAATCTCCCGGCCTAACCTCCTGCCTCGCAATAGCGGAATTCGTGGAAAACCTTTTATAACTAAATACTTTTCACAACTTTTTTTCAAAAAACCTCTTGTTTTTAAGACTTCTTCACATCTTTCCCATACCTTTTTCCAAACTGTCTTGTATAATGTTCATAGGACAGAAAACAATTTTCTCAAAAACGAGCAAAAAATGAAGACTCAATTAGCCCTAACATTCGTACTCATCTTCGCATTCAATATTTCCGTTCCTGTTATTGTAAGTGGGGATGAGAACTCACTGTCACGGCTTTCACAGGCCCAGCTTAAGACATTTGAAACGCTTATAAGCGTTTCAAGGGTAATAAACCTGCCGGTTCTGCTTTTAAATAACATTATGAAAGACCAGAGCGGGCTTACGAACTTGCCCGCATCGAAGCAACCTCTTAAGAACAAGGGCAACCGGAACAGCGAATTATCAAAATATACCGTGCTCCAGAACACTTTACCCAATATCAGTAAGCTTTGCCTTGCATCGGTTATTCCTGCGAAATCATTTACCCTTGGTATAATTCGCGCGGGCTCAGAGTTAACGACTGGTTTTGCTTCTATTATCAGCAACAATTTGCGTTCTATATGTATTCTAATGGTGTTCCTGTTAATAATGCCTGCAAGAAAACAGTCTCATCCATGCAAACGGCCATTATTTACAATAAAAAACCCATTCCATGTTTGTGCGGAATGGGTTTTTTATTTTATGCCATCGCCTCATTGCAAATACGATAACGAGGAGAAAGCAAAATGAACCTAGACTACAAGTATTTTTCAGGTGTCATCACAAAAAAATACCCGTTAAAAACAGGTATCAGGGTGCTTTCGGATCTTTCTTACAGCGACGTAAAGGAACTCATAAACAACATAGTTGACAGAGAGTTACTGAAAAAACTTCTGGATGAAACCGAAAGCCTCAAGACAGACAAAGATCTGGGCCACATAAAACTACTTCTCGGGAAAAAGATAAACACTCCTGTAAGTTGATTGGGGGCAACTAAATGAATTTTGAACTGATGGCAAAAATCCTTATAGAAAAATACAACTCACGGTTTACGGCAGATCTCATTAAGAATCTTGCCTTTGATGAAGCCGAAAACCTGATAAACAACTTCGACAATACCGCTTTTCTGAGGAAGATAGCGTTTGAACTTGAAAAAGATCTTGAATCAAGAATACCGATCGATACGATCAGGCTAAAATTCAGGGGAGCAAAACCTTTTTCCGGAGAACCGGCAGACAAATCTATCAGCATGGAAGAATACTACTTTAAGAACGAAAATGCGGTCAAGGACATCATAAACAAATTATATTGCAGGATGAAATTTCTTGAGACCAGTTCCGGAGGGATCTTACCACAGACCAAAGGAGGGTATCATGATGAGAGCAAAGATGAATCAAAGCAGGGTTTTTGAGGAAAAAAGGCTTCTTTCGAGAATTGAATATTTAATGATCGATTCCGGCATCTGTTTTGGGATGTTCCTGTTCGTTTTTATACTTTTCAACCTCGTAGTCAGATAATTTATTATTGCACCTGGTTGAGAGCGCTTTTTGGGTACGCAATAAGCTTGCCTAGCTTCTCTGAACATATATAGAACCTGTCTTTTCCCATAGCGATCCCGCTTAAGTTATAGCCTTTCTGGTCATAACCGGCCGCGACATACACCTTCTCCACGGTCAAATTATTGTCCATATTATGACAGTAGATCTTATTCGTTGAGGAATCTAAGCTCCACACGTTTTTGCCGTCATAATATAGCCCTGCGGGACTTAAACCGGGGCTCTTAACTGCCGTCTCAACCGATAGATTCCTGTCCATCCTGTGCCTGTATATCATTCCTTCAGAACTATCGCAAGTATAAAGATATTCGCCGTCATAACATATTCCGCTCGGCGCGGCCCCTGGCGCAGGGAACGTTTCGACTACGGAGAGGTTTTCATTATCCTCGTGCTTATAGATCTTTCTCTCCATAGGATCACACGACCATAAATATCCTCCCGCCCATGTTATCGCGCTGAAATGCCTGCCTGGATAATAATATATCTTTTCAATTTTCATGTTCTCTTTAATATTATGGACGTACACGCTCTGACCAAGCCAGTCACACGCCCATAATTTCCCGTTGCTAATAGCAATGTTAGTCGGCTGGGGGTATGGCAAGGTGTATGGGATCACCGTGTCTGCGCCGCCCTTTTTGTGGCTGACGTAAAACGCCGCGCAAGCCAACATCAAAACTATTCCCAACGATAAAATCAACTTGGTTATCAACTTGCTTTCTGCCCTGATCTCCCGCCAGCCTTCAGGCCAGACCGCGCTGTTTAGAGCACACTGGTTCATACTGGATATGACACTATCCATGATATAAGGTTGTGAAAACCTTGCTATACCCAGGGACTCGGATTTTTTCTGTAATCGTTTTTTAACATCCCCGAATACAACAACCGGGAGAAAAGGCCATTTCTTCTTTACCATAAAAGCGGTTTTGTAATACCTGGCCGAGAACGCAGCAATGTTCGGCTTATTCGATACCAATTCGCTTTGCATGTCCCTGAAATCAACAAACTTAATATTAAAAACATCATTTTCACGCAGCTTATCAAAAAAAACCTTGTCATCGTTTATTGCAGCCGCACAAATCGAATATTTTATTTTTCCGGCAACGGTCAGCTGCGAACTCTTAGCGAATGTCTCTATATCGTTTTCTATATTCTGTAGATATACTCTAACTGGATTCCACGCTTTCGCGGTTACCTTTTTCTCGACTATCATTTTTGTGAGCCCGATCAGAGGTCCGAGCTTTGAATAAACGCTGTCTATCAAATCCCTGACAATCTCGTCATGATGCTGTTTCTGACTGATCATTTCCTCTTCTGACTTTTTTGCAGACAATTCCGAATTTTTCCTGATATTTTCATTTTCCCTTGTCAGCTCTGCTTTTTCGCTCTGCAACTTGGAGGTAATGGCATCCTGGGAAGCTTTGAGCTCGTCATACTGCCTGGAAAGCTTGTCAAACTCTTCGCATTTGAACTTTATACTGTTTTCAAGCTCGTCGGTGCGTTTCTTCAGGACCTCTATCTGGAATGTATACGATGACACCGTTTCGTCATAAGCTTTCTTCTCAACCCCGAACTCAGAATTCAACCGGTCCCTGTCTTTAAGTTGTTCGTCTTTCAGGTCACCTATCTTCTCGTTTAAATCAGACACCTTCTCAATCAGAACATGGTTTTTCGCCTCAGATTCCTTAACCTTCTCTTCCCAGAGAATCCTATTTTTCTCGAATACCAGTTCCGCTTCCTTGGTCTTAAGACGCTCGTCCCACCTGGAAGAATCGGACTCCATCTTCCGCTCCAATTCTTCTATTGCTTTATTGTATTTATCGAGCATAGATTGCTGGCTTGCGATCTGGGACTGCAGCTTGCTCGTTTCATCCTGCTTAGAGGCCATCTTCCTGTCCCACAAGGTCTTTTCTTCTTCAAGCCTTCTCTTCCAATAGTCACCGTTGCTGGGAAAATGGAACTGCCTGGTCCATTGGTCTTCCCCCTTCGAGAGGTCTTCTCTGAGTTTTGCAATTTCTTTGTCCAGGTCGCCGAACTCGTCCATTTTGCCTCCAGCAACTACATCTAAGGAATGATCAACACATCGTCTTTTCTGAGCGATCCCTTTTCTATCTTGTCACTATTCGCATCGTATATTTCTATCCATCTAGACGTGTCACCGTAAAACATCTTGGCAACTGATTTCAGGGTATCTCCCTCTACGACCCTGTAGCTTTTATTCGAAGCTTCTGGCTTGTGCGGTTTTTCATCGTGTTTTTGTGCCACGATGCCGCTGTGAACATTTTTGACCGCGGCCTTTGTTTCTTTAACCTCTTTTACAGTTTCGCTGCTTTGACACACTGTTTCTGTGGCACTAACGGACATCGAGGACGATTCAACCTCGTCCTCTTCCGTAGAGCCCGTAGACGAGCTGATTGCCACATCCTTTGATTTTAATTTACTCATAATAATACTTTCCAACGCGCTCGCGGAAATCACGGCGGATGTCGACATATCAACTTTGGATACCGCTTTAATTTCGCCCGGGTTCTGCTTCTGTCCCGTTGCTACTGATACTTCCTTTAAGTTCACCTTGATCATTTCAGTGCTTATGACATTATCGAAACCTGATTCGTTTATTTTAAGCAGTACTTCCACGTTTATTTTTCTGCCTGACCCCAAAATGCAGCTTGTCGACATAGTAATTTCATATTCCTTATTAAGCGTCAAAACCGCTTTGCCGGTCATCTGCTTATTTCCAGAAGCAGCACACAAAGCAGAGAAACATAGACAAAAACATATCAGGATAAGAAAATCTTTGAGTTTCATATTTTTAAAGTTCTACCACAGAGCTCTTTAACCAACAGAATATAGAATGCGCCCTTACTTTTTTTGCCCCAGCGCGGTTCCGGAGCTTTATCTTTTTTATTTCTTCCACCAGCATATGGTTTAGCTTCTTAACCCCATTAAGGTTCACGTACAGTGCAGAAATACTCTTTTCGTTTTCCAGTATTGTATTTTTATACGATTCTACAAGTATACTTAGCTCACTGTTTGCTTCCTTTATCCTGTCAAGTTCAGCCTTAACGAACATAAACTCATCCGTTGATTCCTGCAGCGGTCGCTGAGCTGGATCTTTTGTGCTTGCTCCCAGCACGATCCCTCCCTCTCTGCCAGATACTGCAGCAAAACAGTTCCTATCGATTTCTGCGAACTGCCTTTCCCACTTTTCACATATCTGACCGCAAAGATCGCCCATGAAAACTATCTCTCCTTCTTTATTTCAATTATCGGCTCGTTCAGGCTCTTCCAAATACCGGACAAAGCCGCGACAAGAAAATTATGCTTCTCTGCTGTTATCACGCGTGCCGGTGAAAGCACCGTGGTTTTATCTGCGGCCGCATTTTCTATTTGCGCCGGAGCGCTTGAGGAGTGCCTGGTTGTAAGTTCATCTACAACTTTTTTAAGCTGGATAACTTCCTGCATCTTTTCGATTAATTTTTTGTCCGTTTCACTCGCCTTTGATTCAAGGTTTAAATATTTCTCTTTAAACGTCTCCTTTTCTTCATTTATCCTATACTCTGTTTCATCGTGAACCCTTGATACCAACTCTCCGCGTTTTGCAACCTCTGAATTAAATTTATTCTCAAGCTCATCGTATAGTTTCTGAAGCCTGTCAGCACGGAACACACTTTCGTCAAGATTCTTTTTCAGCATACTTTTCTCTGCCTCAAGATTTTCAACGCTCTCTGACAAATCTCTTTTCATCGTTTTTCTTAAATTATCAATTTGCTCTGCCGCACCCCTTGCCAGTTCTTCTCTCTCAGATTTTGTCTTCTGGTATTCATCCAACACTTTCCTCAGTTCCGACTCAACTCTCTGCTTGTCAAACTGAATAACGGATATATCCTTTTCCCTGGAGGACAGATTGGACTGAAGCTGTTCATTCTGAGATTTTATTTCAGAGAGCTGCCTACTCTCATTCGCCAACGTTCCTATCCGTGTCTCCAGAGCGCTCTCTTTATCCTTGAGCGAGAAGAGCTCTGTTGAAAGTGTCCTGTTCTCCAGCAGAAGGTCCTGTTCTCTGGTTTTAAGCGCCATGAGGCCCTCTTCCATCTTTTCACGGTACTCTTCTTTCTGCCGTTCGATATTTTTCTTAAGCTCAAACGTTTTTTCCTGCAGGGAACTTATCTCTTTTCTATAGAGCGCTTCTCTTTCCTGGAAATCCCTCACAAGGACCTTTTCTTTGTCCGTTATATCGTTCTTTACCCTGTCTATTTCTTTCTTTCCGAACTCGATCTCCTTCTCGAGCAGCTTGATCTCTGATTCCAGGTCCTTCTTTATCATGCTGGCAACGCGTATTTTATCTTCATTGTCCTGCCTGAGCAGTTTCATTTGCTCATCTTTGGTAGTGAACATCTCATTAACTTCTTTTCTCTGTTTTTCAAGCTGATCGATAAGCTCCTTTTTTTCTTTCTCCGTCTTTTCCACGGCCGCAAAGAGATCTCTCTCTTTCGATTCAAAATCTCTCGCTCTTTGCTCACTCCGCGCAACAACAGCATTCATTTCCTTTTCTTTCTGGGCATATTCGCTGAGCTGCCTGCGAAGATCCGCTTCATTTGCCTTGTTTTCCTGAATGGTTACGATGTGGTCTTCTTTTTCACGCGCAATATTTTGCTCGGCCAGAGCCAGCTTATTTGCGAATTCATGCAGTTTTTCCTGATTTTTTGAAACTTCGATCTGCATGTCACGCTCCTTCTCCTGAAGCGCTTTAATACCTTCTTCTTTCATGCTTAGAGATTCCTGAAGCTTGTCGCACTCTTTTTTAAATTCGTATTCTTTCTGTGAAAGGGTTTGCTGGAACTCACTTTCCCTCTTCACCATGTTATCATGCTCGTGCGATAGCCTCTGCGCCATAAGCCTTGATTTCTCTTCCAGATCCTTTAAATGCTCCTCCTTCTTCGCGATCTCTACGAGACCCTGGTTATATCTCTGCGAAAGTTCCTGCATCTGTGAGTCTTTGGAAGTCACTTTTTCTTCCAGTGAAGATATATCGTTAAGATACTGCTGCTCGTTCTTTGAATACTGTTCTTTGAGTTCATTCTCCCTTTTTGCAGAATCTGTCTTTAAAAGATGGAGTTCATTGCCCAGGGACAGTATTTTTCCCTCGAGCTCCTTCGAATGCTCGTCTTTTGTAGCTATCTCGACAAGAGCCTGATTATATTTCTGCGAGAAATCGCTCAACAACGAGTCTTTAGCGGCCAGCTTTTCCTTAAATGAGGCTATATCGTTAAGGTACTGCTGTTCGTTCTTTGAATACTGCTCCTTCAGCTCATTTTCTCTCTTTGAATAGCTTTCTTTTGCGACCAGCAACTCGCTCCCCATCGATGCTATTTTGCCTTCAAGCTCCTTTGCTGAGTCCTCGCTTTTTGCAAGGCGCACATTCCGATCCTGTAGGTCGGAAATAAGCCTCTGTATCTCCTGATCTTTGAGCTGGTATTTTTCTAGTGCGGACTGTCTTTCCTTCCTTATCTCTTCGTCTTTTTGAGAGAGGGCATACGAGAATTCCGCCTCTTTTTTTGTTACCGCTTCCCTGAAAGCTGCTATTTCCTGGACATGAAATTTAAGTTTTTCACCCAGTTCATTGGCAGTTGCCTCGGATTTCGCAAGAGCCATGTACGTGTCCTTCTCTTTCAGGGCGGCTTCCGAGATCTCTTTATCCTTGGCCCTGACCACTTCAGACCATTTGTCGTTCGCTGCCCTCATCTCTTCGTCTTTCCTCGCGGAAAAACTTACGGCTTCACTGTCCTTTGCCCTTAGCTTCTCCTCATAGAGCTTTACAGCAGATGCGAACTCCGTCTCTTTTTTATCAAAATAGCTCCGAAGTTCCGTTTCACGGTTCTTTATTCTTTCCTCAAATTGTCTTGTTAAAGAAACCATCTCTGTTTCTTTCTTGTCAAGCTCATGCTTTAGCTCCATCTGCCTCTGTTCAGTACTCCGCTTCATCGTGTTAAGCTCTTCTTCCTTAGTCCTGCGGTTTAACTCATATTGCTGACCATCTTTCTGCGCCTGCTCCTTGAACATGACCAGCTCTTTAAGCAGTTTTTCCTCTTCCGACTTTGCCCTCGTCTGATAAAGAGCGAACTGGGTCTTCATCAGGAAATACTCTTTCTCCTTGTTATCCACGTTTTGCGCCAGAGCCGTTTTCTCGGCGCGCGTTCTCTCAAGGAGCTGATTCATCTGATCAAGCCTGTCTTTGCCCTGCCTTATCTGCGTAATGAGCATAGCGTGCTGAGCTTTAATTGAGAGAAACTCTTTCTCTCTGGCATCTATTTTTGAAAGCAGATTGTTTTTTTCATCCAGCCTTACATCATTTACATCCTTTAGTTCTCTTTTCAGCGACTCCCTTTCGTTCTCGAGATAGCTCACTTTCTTTTCGGAATCACCTTTTTCTCTCTCAAGCACCTGTTCGGTCTCACGTTTAAACCTTAAGAGCTCCTCTTCCTTGTTCTTGAGCGCCTGCGCCCAGTTCATTTTTTCTTCGTGCCAGCGTTTTTCGAGCTCTTTCAGCCTGATCTCAAAACTATATTCGATCTCTTTTTCCTGCGACTCTTTCTGTCCCATCTGGTTCTTCAGGGTCTCGACCCATGTCTGTCTTTCAGTTGAGATTCTCTGTTCAAGTTCCTTTATCTGGTTTTCAGACTTTACAAGATTTTCCTGAAGCTCCTGTTCTCTTTTCTCGCGTCTCAGCCTATCCTGAATATCCTTCAGGGACTCTTCGACTTTGGAAGCAAGAGCCTCCTCTTCCTTGGCCCGCACAGTCTGAACAAGCGCCTTCTCTCTTTCCTCTTGCAGTTGTTTCTGAAGCTCCAGCATTTGTTTTTCCAGCTGGCGCCTCACTTCCTCAACTTCTTCGCCGCTGGCCTTTTCTGATGAGGGCGGAGGAACGCTGCCCGCTCTGGTCGGCGGTTTCATCGCAGGCTTAGGGGCGGTTCCGGCGGAGGGCAGCCTCGGTGCGGACGGCATTCCCGCGGGAGCCTGAGGCCTCGCCGGAACTCTGCCGCCCGGCAAAGGCGGCGGCGCTTTAGGTAGGTTGTTTAAATTTTTTTCGTCAGCCATTTTCTCCTCCGATGTATCACATTATTTATTTTTTATATTTCTGCTTTCCTGCGCTGTTTCTATCCAGGATTTCAGCTCTTCGTTTTGCGGTTCATGTTCAAGCGCCCTGTTCGCGTTCTCAAGGGCTTGCTGTTCGTTGCCTAAATTCCATTCGCAAATAGCGAGATATTGGTACCCCGCAGCGAATTCCGGGTAATTTTTAACCAGTTTTCCAAAATGCTCCCTGGCTTTATCAAATTCACCTTTCGCATAACATGCGACGCCTGCATCGAATATCTGCTCTATGTCTTTTGAAGGCTCGGTTTCTTTTTTTGATATTTCCTGCTTCATAAGCTTCTTGAATCCCTGGGCTTTCTGATTCATAACCAACATTATCTGCTGGGTATGTTCACGCTCCGCCTTCAACTCGTCTTCCTTGCCTGTCATCTGTGACATCAGGCTCTGTATCTGTTTTTCCTTCGCGATAAACAACTGCTCCAGCCGTCTGCTTTCATTCCTAATATCTTCTTCAAGGTTCATTATGTCATCGCTCAGTTTGTTATAGGCCTCCTGGGCCTGAACCTTCTGTCCTTCGTGTGTTTCTTTCCACCTTAGTTCCATTTTATTATTTTCTTCCACGATCGCTTCGAGCTCGGACTGGAGTTTCTCATAGATCTCTTTTTTTGATGGAATATTTTCGTTGTACTTCTCCTTTAAACCCTCTGCCTGCTGCTTCAATTCCTCAGTTATTTTTCTAAGTTCTTCTTCTCTCCTGGTTATCTCGCTTTGCCTTCTCTCTTCTCGCATTGCAAGCCTTTTCTGGAGGGTCGAGATCTCTTCTTCCTTCATGTGCAGCTTGTTCGCCCAGGAATCTTTCTCTTCCGAGAGCTTGAAGACAAGGCCAGAGAGTTCATCGCTGAGTTTGCGTTTCATCTTCACCCACTCACGGTCGATCCTCTGCTGCGCCGACTTGACCTCTGTATCCTTGAGGGCCCCCTCAAGCTTCAGTCGCTCTATCTCCCTTTCCAGCTCTTTGTTTCTGGTTCCGGCAGTCTCAGTCTCGTCTTTTATTCTCTTTTCCCACACACTCACATCATTTAAAAGCGTGTCACGTTTTGCCATCAGCTCGCCCTCGAGTGTTTTCCAGCCGTTCGAGTGCTCTTCTTCTTTTATGTTAAAATCAGTCTGTATCTTCAACAGCAATTTTTCTTTATCTTCCATTTTTGACGAATATTCTTTTTGTATTTCGTCCACTTTTTTCTGCTTTTCGCCGATTTCGGTCTCAAGCAGCAATTTTTCCTCTTCCCAGGCATTTATCCTCTTTTCCTCTTCGCTTTTGGCTCTCAGTTCCCAAAACTCAAGGTTTGACTTGAGCACAGCGAGATCCTTCTCTTTTGCGGCTATGGCCTCATTAAAACTGGACGACATCTCGTTAAGATTGGATGTGAGGCCATGCACCTGATACTGCAGTTTCGCATTTGCCTCTTCCATGACAGCTTTTTTGCGGTTTACGTCGTCCTCCATGTTCTTCATTCGCGCTGCATACTGCTGCTGGTATCTTTCTATTTCCGCGGTTTTTTCAGCGACTTTTTTTGCTTCGATCTGCTCTTCCTCGTTCAGCCTTTTGTTGATAAGCTCTACTTCTTCGATAAGCAGAGCCTTTTCATGCTCGAGCTCCTTTTCTTTCTCCTTCCATGATGCTTCCAGCTGCTTTTCTTTTTCCGCAAGCTCATTCTGCAAAGACAACAGCTCCTTCTCTTTTTCCCTGGTCTGCTCCTGCGACACAGACTTCAAGTCTTTAAGCTTCTCCTCCAGATCTTTTTTTTGAATTTCGAGTCTCTGTCTCTGCTCAACATACTTTTTCTCTTCCTCGATGAATTCCTGTCGGCGTGCGTTTTCCTTTGTTTCGAGCTCATATTTCATGGATGAAGATTTTTTGTCCAGAGTTTCCAGTTCAGCCTGGTGACGCTGCTTTACCTGCTCCAGCTGCAAGCGCATAGCCGCAAGCCTTCTTTCGCTTCTTCTTTCGAAATTTTCGAGACTCTTTTCCGCTCTTTCCTGCTCCTGCTGATAGTACAGCGTTCTTTCCTTGATCTGGCTCTGTATAGCATCTATTTCATCCTGCCTGAGCTTCATCTCCTGAGGATACTTTTCGCTAAGCTTGCTTAGATCAGAGTCAAGTTTTTGTATGTCTTCTTTTATAGTCGATATTATTGTGCGTGACTTCTGCTCCTCATTCCTCTTTTGTTCCGTAAATGCGTCTATACGTTCATTTATCTCTTCCTCGATTTTCTTGTATTCCTGATCTTTCGCAGCGAATTGTTTCTCAAAATCATTCTCCGACTGCTCTTTTTCCTTTTCAAGCAATTCCGTCTCATGCCCGAACTCGGTCTTTGCGCCCGTCAACCTGTCGTTCCACATAGACTGAAGAGCCGCGAACTCGGACTCCTTCAGAGACTGAAGCTGTCTTAAAGATTCTATCTTTCTCTGTGCAGAACTGAGTTCATCGTTCGCATTTTTTCGTGCATCTTCATATGTTCTTTCAAGTTCCTCCCTTTTGGCAACAAGGGGTTTCAATTCGCTCTTGTGTCCAAACTCAATTTCTTCCAGCCCGGTCCTAAACTTTAATTCGTCCGCGCGGGCTGTCTCTTTTAATTTCGAGATCTCTTCTTCCTTTACCCGGATACTCTCAGAATGTTCTTTCTTTAACCTTTCTATTTCCTGGGTGAGCCGCTTTACTTCTTCCTGACCGCTTGAAACTAGTCTTTTGTACTCCTCTTCCTTAATTACAACTTCCTGTTTATTCCTCGCATCAAGCTCTCCCAGAGTTTTCTGCTCCGATTCGACTTCATTTTGTTTAAACACAAGCTCGGACCTGAACTTGGCCTCGAGCTCTATCTTGTCTTTCTCTAATATTTTTATGCTCTCTTTCAACTGCGTCATTCTGGCGCCATAATCTTCATTCAGCTTGTTTTTTTCGGACTGAATCCTGCTGCTTATTACACCTATTTCGGCGGCAATGGAAAGTCTTTCTTTCTTTATGTTGTCAAGTATCTGGGCGGAGGTCTCTGATTCAGAACCTATCTGCGACTTAAGGTCCTCAATCTTCCTCTCATACTCGTTCTTTACCTGAGCAAGTTTTTCGTGCCACAGAGTCTTCATTGACTCATACTCTATATTCTTCGAGGTCTGTTTCTGTTTAAGCTCTACCATCTTTTTCGATGAAGACAAAAGCGTTTCCTCGGAGATCTTTTTTGTCTTCTCAATTTCGGACTGTAGATCATTTTTCCGCGCGATGAGCACCTTGAGATCTTCCTCGAGCTTCCCTTTTAACTTGAGGATCTCTTCATTCAACCGGTTCTCGCCGTTCCTTAATGTTTCCTGGAGTTTTAGCACCTCGTCTTCTTTTGCTCTGATATTCTTTGAGGTTTCCAGCTTAATTTTGTCGAGTTCCTGCGTAAGAGCGCCTATCCTGTCTTCGCTCCCGGCCTTTATTATCTTCAGCTCCTGTTCCCTCTTATACAGTTCTTCCGAATATTTTGTTTCTATCTCGACAAGACGCCTGCTTTCTTTTTCCAGCTCTTCATTCCTCTGCAGCAATTCGTTTTTAAACTTATTCTCCACCTCTACTCTTTCGCCTTCGAACTTCTTTATAGTTGAGGCCAGCTCATTTGTTTTGTCCTCGTACTCCTGCTTGACCCTCGTCTTTTCAATGGATATCCTGTCTTC
>Ga0181520_10008962_pt1 | contig 14002 bp, 16 predicted proteins | sample PEATcosm2014_Bin_29_FD_132451 | JGI IMG/M metagenome (GOLD analysis project Ga0181520, IMG submission 132451) | Peatland microbial communities from MTU Mesocosm Facility, Houghton, MI, USA - PEATcosm2014_Bin02_30_metaG | ecosystem: Environmental > Terrestrial > Soil > Wetlands > Peat | place... | reverse complement strand
ACGGCCGCCTGCTGCTCCTCGCCTTGTCCGCCGCACGCAACGCCAGCCCGCGTAAATTGACGGAGCTTGCCGCGTGAAATCTTTGCACCAGAACAAGAAACAAAGGAATAGTAGTACAGAGGAAAAAAAGCAGAGAGCACAGAGCACAGAGGCCGCCGCGCAGCCTTGAACCGCAACCGGGCGAAGGCATCGGGGCTATTCGTTTTCGAGTTCCACGATCGGCGCCGGCAGTTGCCGCTGTCCTTCGAAAACGGTGAGGATTTCGATTGATTCTGCGGCGAGACGATAAACGATTCGGTAATGGCCGACGCTGAGTTCGCGGATGTCGTCGGCTCCCAATTCGGGCACGACGCGGCCGCGGCGGGGCAAGCGGCCGGCCTTGTTGGCGGCGGTTTTGATTTTGCGCACGACGGCGACGGCGGCCGGCGGATTGTCGGCTGCGATAAAGCCGGCGACGTCGGCCAGATCGAGCGCGGCGCGGCGAGTCCAGCGGACCTTCACTTGCCGGCTTTGCGGATCGCGGCGTCGACTGCCGCGTCGAGTTCCTGCTCGGACACGAAACGGCCGGCGTCGGCGTCGTCGAGGCCCGCTTTGACGGCGCCGATGAACCGCGCGTTTTCCTGCGCCTCGTCGAAATCACGGGGATCGAGCAAAACGCCGGCGGGGCGGCCGTTGAGCGTGATGAGCAGCGGCCGCCGGTTTTTCGCGACGTGCCGCAGCCACGAAGAGAGCTTGGCCTTGAATTCCTTGGCTGGGACGACGTCTTCGTTCATTTGCATGCTGCGCATGGAGTCTCCTTTCGGAACCATATCGTGACCATATTATGGGATTCCAAGCGGACCACGTCAAGCGTCTTGCGCACGGCTGAACCAAGACAGAGAGCGCGGTGGGTCGTTTCGTGCGCTCGCGATCGCCTTCGCGCGCGGGCGTCACGAAACGCCCCGGCTTTCTCTGCGCGAACCCTGGACTACCAACGATCGGTTTCTTGTTTCTGCGCCAAGATTTTCGCGGCGCCGTTGTTGCGCTGGGAATCATGGGACTTATGGGACCAATGGGACTTATGGGATTTTCAGCGCCATACCCGTTCGCCAACGGGGCACAATAAAACCACGCAGGCTCTTCGCCGGTTCATTCCGCAATTCGCAATCCGAAATTCGCAATCCGAAATTTAGTTGCGGCCCTGCCGCGCTAAGAACTCTGCGGCTCTGTGGGTCAAATTCAAAAGAATTCTTCGCGCCGCCAGCCGGTCGTCGATGTCGGCCTTGCGGGATCTGCCGGCGTTGGCCATAATTTACTTTGATCGAAGTTGGAGGCGAGCGTGGATATTTTGACCGCCGGTTCCGCCGCCGCAGTCCGCGACTTCTGCCGTCGCTGGAAGATCGTCGAGTTGGCGGTCTTCGGTTCGATGGCCCGCGGCGATTTCAACGACGATAGCGACGTCGATTTGCTCGTCACGTTCGCTTCCGGCCACGGCTGGACCCTTTATGACCTCGTTGACATGAACGACGAACTCACCGCCATTTTCGGTCGCAAGGTCGACTTAGTCGTGAAGAGCGGCCTGCGCAACCCCTTCCGCCGTCGCGCGATCCTGCGCGAAGCCGAAATTATCTATGCGGCCTGAGGAACGCGACCTAGCCTATCTTTGGGATATGCATGACGCGGCGCAAGCGGTTTTGGAATTCACCAACGGCGTCGCTTTCGAGCAATACGTGCGCGAGCCGATGCGCCAACGGGCCGTCGAGCGCTCGATCGAGATCCTCGGCGAAGCCGCGCGCCGTGTCTCGGACGGCTTCAAAATTCGGCACCCGGAAATCCCATGGCGCCAAATCATCCGCCAACGCAATGTTTTGGCGCACGAATACGACGATATTCGACATGAATTTATTTGGGCCGTAGCGCGCGAACGCATTCCGGAATTGATCCCGCAAATCGCGCCGTTCATCTCTCCCGAATAGAGCCGGGAATCTAGCGTCCGTCGGGAATCGGCTGCAGTTCGACAAAGGCCACGGCGTCGCGGTACACGGGAATCTGCAGCGACGCCGGGCCTGTCGCCGGGACGTCGACTTCGTATTCCGCGTCCGGTTGCATCGACCCGGCGTTGTCCCGATAGTTTTGGTAGACATCGGCGTCGTAGCGGCCCGGCTCTCGACTTTCACGTTGCGGGCCATGCAAGGGCGAACCTGGCGTTCGCCCTCGGGGCGATGGCAAGCATCGCCCGTACAGGCCGGAACGGCCGCGGCGCCGAACCTCTATTCCCCGCCCAGAAATTCCGTCGCCAGATCGTCCCGCCCGTACACCTTGCGCAACGCCTCGGCAATCGCATCGACGCTGACCGACACCGAACGGGCCGCCACATCATCGTAAATGAATTCGATCGCCAGCGATTCGATGTTGCCGTCGAAAACCAAGCCGATCAGCCGGCCGTCTTTGTCGATCTCCGGGCTGCCGGAGTTGCCGCCGAATGTTTCCGCCGTGTCGACCATGTCGAACGTCGTCGCCAAGTCGAGTTTGCCCGCGCGCTCCACCCAGCCCGCCGGCAGGCTGAACGGCGAGCGGCCGTCGAAGCTGAAATAACGGTTGAACAGGCCGTAGAACGTCGTGCGGTAGGGCGTCGCGTAGGCGCCCGACTCGTAGCCGGCGGCGTGCCCGTACGAGAGCCGCAGGGTGAACGTCGCGTCGGGGTAGACGCTGTTGCCGCCGGCGGCGAACCGCGCCTGCGCGATCTTCTGCCCAGCGCGCTCCTCGACGATCTTCACCTCGTCCTCATAACGTTTGCGCAGCGCCCGGTAATACGGGTCGAGCGCCGCCGCGACGAGGATCGCCGGGTCGTCGGACGCCGCAACGGCCTTGGCGCCGCCCTCGACCAGTTTCTTCCGGTCGGCCGGGGCGTACAGCTTGCTGCCGGCGACGACTTCGTGCGCCACCTCGGCCGGCGTCCGGCCCCGGAGGACCGCCTTCGTGGCCGGGTCGTCGGCGCCGAACGCGGCGACCATCTCGGCCAGGAAATCGCCGACCAGCACTTCTTCGAGATCGGCGTAGACCGGCTCGTCGGCGTACAACTCGTCATACAAAGTGTCGAGATTGGAATCCTGGTATTCCTCGAACCGCTGGTCGTTGGGTTTGGGCAGTTCCGCGCCGAGGCGCACGATATCCGACGCCACGCTCAGCAGGCGGCTCGGGGTGTAATGCAGCAGCCGGAGGCGCACGGCGAACTGGGCGTAAATTTTCTGCACGCGCGCGATTTGGTCCCAGGCGCCGCCCGCGAGTTGCGCCAGCTTCGGGTCCGCCTCGACCCGGCGGCGGAGCGCATCCTCTTCGGCCCGCTTGGCGGCCAGCAGCTTGGCGTCGTTCAGCCCCGCGAGATTGCCCTTGTACGCCTTGATCGAATTCTGGATATAGAACTGCGTCGACATCGCCCGCCGCGCGTTTTCCGGGCTTTTTTGCGCGTACGCCGTCAGCCGCTGGTCCAGGCGCCGCCAGCGGGCGAGCCGCCACGGGTACGAAACGTCGCGGAAGAATTCGAGTTGCGCCACCGTGTAAAAACGCTGGCTGGACCCGGGGTGGCCGGAGATGAAAATCGGGTCGCCCTCTTTGACGCCGCGCAGTTTGGGCGTCAGAAAATTCGGCGTCCGGGCCGGCTGGCCGTGATCGTCGTACGCGCGCAGGAAGGCGAAATCGAGGCAAAAACGCGGGTAGTTGAAGTTGTCCGGATCGCCGCCGAAAAACGCCAGTTCCATTTCGGGCGCGAAGACCAGCCGGACGTCGCGGTAGGTCTGGTAGCGGTAGATCCAGTATTGACCGCCGCCGTGCATCGTCACCGCTTCGCACGTCAGGCCCGTCTTGTCCTTGCACTCCTTTTCGAGCCGCGCCAGCGCCGCCCGGCGCGCCTTCGCCGCCTCGGCGTCGCTCGCCGTCGCGGGAATCGCGGCCTGAACGGTGTGGGTCACATCGTCGTAGCCCACGAGCGTCAGCGCCTCCATGCCCGGGCACTTTTTTTCAGGCAGTTTGGTCCGTACGCCGTAGCCGAGCGCCAGGTAGTTGGTCTTCTCGGTCGAGAGGTCCTGCACGCACTTCGCCGCCACGTGATGGTTGGTCGCGATCAAGCCGTTGGGCGACACAAACGAGGCCGAGCCGAAATTCAGGCGCACCGACGAGAGCCGCACATGGTCGAGCCACTGCGGCGTCAGCGTCACGCCGTACGCTTTCTGGATTTTCTCCAACGGCGGGCTGTCGAAGGTCCACATCCCCTCATCGGCGAACGACGCCCCGGCGGCGAAAAAGGTCGCGACCAAAACGAACGCGAATAGCGTGCGGCGCAGCATGGCAATTCTCTCCTCTGGTCCGGTCGAAAAAGCGTGCAGAAACAACAGGCCGCGAGCATCGCCGGACGCGGCGTCCGCGTCAAGCGCGCCGGCAGGCCAAAAAGACGCGAAAAGAAAAACTATTGCGTTGGCACGAATCGTGCTATACTCCCCCTCATATGAGAAAGAAGCCCTTCAAACGCCTCAGTATTTCGTTCGGGTTGTTCGGCGTGGCGGCCCTCCTGATCCTCTGGCTGGTTGTGAGCGAACCCAAGCCCGACACCCGTCCGCCGGATGCGCAACCCGAAAGCGTGCCGTTCGGCCAGATGGAGGATCTGGTCTACATTCGCACGGTTTCCGGCGAGCCGCAGGGGCAGATCAACGCCAAACACGCGGACTACTACAACGACCGCGCTTACATGGATTTCGAGCACGTCGACGGGCGTTTTTACGATCAATCGCGCACGTTGGCGACGAACAGCGAACGCGGCAGCATGGATCTGAACACCAGCCGCGGCGTCCTCACCGGCAACGTGCTCTGCCGCACCGACGACGGCGTCCTGCTGCACACGCCGCGACTGGAATTCGACTCCAAAGCGAAGCAGTTGCACACCGACCAGGCCGTCTTGTTCGAGGGGCCGAACTACACCGTGCAAGGAATCGGCGCCGACGCCGACATCACGATTCAGAAGTTTCAAATCCACCAACAAGTCGAGGCGACGCTGTGGCAGGCCGCGACCGCTCATTGATCGTCCTGGCGGCTCTCGTGGCCGCGCTTTTCCTGGCCGGCGCGCCCCGGCCGGCGCAGGCGCAGGCCACGCCGACGCCGCAACCTGGCAGCCTGTCGGCGCCGCAATTCGATTCCACCAAGCCGATCAATATTCAGTCCAACCGGCTGGAAGTCGACAACGAAACGCGAGTCGTGCGGTTCGAAGGCAACGTCGTGGCCACGCAGGACGACGCGACGCTCAACAGCGACATCTTGTTGATCCACTACAAAGCCGGGCAACAGTCGCCGGGCGCGGCGCCGGGTTCGCCCGCGACGGCCCCGCCCGCCCGGCCGACGCCGACCAAATCGGCGCCCGCCAAGCCCGCCCCGGGCGCGTCAGCCGCCAATCAACTGCCGGAAAACGGGGGCATCGAACGGTTGATCGCCCTCGGGCGGGTTCAGATCGTCCAGGGCGACCGCAAGGCGACCTGCGAGCGGGCCGAGTTCGACCAGGATAAAGACACGATTACGCTGTCGGGCGATTCCGTGGTTACGCAAGGCGAGAACGTGATGCGCGGGGCGGTCATTGTGGTGCATACCGACACGAACGCGGTCGAAGCCCGGGGCACGGCCGGCGGCCGGGTTGGCGTGACGGTGACGCCGAAAACCGTGCCCAAGCCGGCCCCCGGCCAGCCGAAACCGGCGGCCCCGGACGAGAGCGACGCCGGGTCGGACACCGACAACGCGCGCCAGCCGACGCCCGCGCCGGTGGCGGTCCCCGGCGCTCCGGCGCCAGCCAGCGGAAGGGTTTTGCCTTGAACGACGAGAAGATCGTCCTCCGCACAGAAAACCTCAACAAGTCGTTCCGCCGGCGTCAGGTCGTCGCCGACTGCAGCATCGATGTGCGCCAGGGCGAAGTGGTCGGCTTGCTGGGTCCGAACGGCGCCGGCAAGACGACGAACTTCTACATGGTCGTCGGGCTCTACACGCCGGACAGCGGCCGCGTGCTGCTCGGCGACGAGGACATCACGCGGCTGCCGATGTACCAGCGCGCGCGCCGCGGCATAAGTTATTTGGCGCAGGAGCCGTCGGTCTTCCGCAAGCTGTCGGTCGAGGACAACATCAAGGCCATTCTCGAGACCCTGCCGATCTCGAAAGAAGATCAGGAAAAGCGGCTGGAAAGCCTGCTGCAAGACCTGGGGGTCGGCCATATTCGCGGCAACATGGCGTACTCTTTGTCCGGCGGCGAACGGCGGCGGGTGGAGATCAGCCGGGCGCTCGCGACGAGGCCGCGCTTCTTGCTGCTGGACGAGCCGTTCGCGGGCATCGACCCGATCGCCGTGAACGAAATCCAGAATATTGTCGGGCAGTTGCGCGACCGCGGCATCGGGGTGTTGATCACCGATCACAACGTCCGCGAAACGCTGAATATTTGCGACCGTGCTTACATTATTCACCAAGGGAAGATTCTCGAAAAAGGCGATCCGCAGACGATCGCCGCCTCGCCCAGAGCGCGGGAGATATACCTGGGCGAGAAGTTCCATCTATAGCAGGGAGTTGAGCGGCTAATGGCCCTGGAAATGAAAATGAATTTGCGGCTGTCGCAGCAGCTCATCATGACGCCGCAACTTCAACAGGCCATCAAATTGCTGCAACTCAACCACCTGGAGATGGTCGACCAGATCCAGCAGGAACTTGTCGAAAACCCCGTGCTCGAGGAGCTTCCGGAAGCGCCGGAAGAGAACCCCCGCGAACTGCCGGACGCCGGTCCGGAGGTCGCCCTGGTCGCCGACGAGCGCAAGGCCGAGAGCGACATCGACTGGGCGGCCTATTTGTCGCGGCGCAGCGTCAGCGACTACCGCGGCGGCTACGACGACGAAGATCGCGAGACGATCGAATCGACGATCACGCGGACGGCGGACCTCTCCAGCCACCTCGAATGGCAATTGCAGATGGCCGACTTGGATGTCGAATCGAAAGCCGCCGGCCTGATTCTGATTGGTTATATTAATGACGATGGGTATCTGGGCGCGCCGCTGGATGAGATCGCCGCGAAGGAAAAAATCGACCCCGAATTTCTCGAATGGGTCCTCGAAAAAATTCAAGCCTTCGATCCGCCGGGAGTGGGGGCGCGCGATTTGCAGGAGTGCCTGACGCTGCAACTGAATGTGCTGGGCATTGAGGATTCGATCGTGCACGACATGATCCGCGACCACATGCACGACTTGGAGCGCCACGACTACAAGCGGATCGCCAAGGTGCTCGACTGCGACTTCGACGACATCCTCGAGGCCGTCAAGATCATCCGCCAGCTCGAACCGAAGCCGGGCCGGCCGTTCGCGGGCGAGCGGACGCAATACATTGCGCCGGACATCTACGTGCAGAAGGTAGGCGACGAATTCGTCATCACGCTCAACGACGACGGCCTGCCAAAACTGAAAATCAGCAATTACTACAAGCAGATTTTGCAGAACAAGGCGCGGGCGACAAAGGTCGAGCACGATTACATTCAGGACAAGATGCGCGGCGCCGTCTGGCTGATCCGGTCGATCCACCAGCGCCAACGCACGATTTACCGCGTCACCGAAAGCATCGTAAAATTCCAGCGCGAATTTTTCGACCGGGGCGTCAAGCACTTGAGGCCGCTGATCCTGCGCGACATCGCGGAGGACATCGGGATGCACGAATCGACGGTCAGCCGCGTCACCACCAACAAATATGTGCACACGCCGCAGGGCATTTTCGAGTTGAAATATTTCTTCAACAGCGGCATCGCCGGCGACGACGGCGCCGTCGCTTCGGAAAGCGTGAAGGACACGATCGGGAAGATCGTGGCAGAGGAGGATCCGCAGAAGCCTTTGTCGGATCAGCGGATCGTGGAGATTTTGCAGGAACGCGAGGGGCTCGACATCGCGCGGCGCACGGTCACCAAGTACCGCGAGATGCTGGGCATTATGTCATCAACCAAACGGAAGCGCCTTTATTGACGCGCTTCCAACGGGGGACGAACCATGAGAATCAGCGTTACATTCCGGCACATGGAACCCACCGAGGCCATCCGCGAGTACGCGGAACGAAAATTGTTGAAGGTCAAGCGTTACCTGGATGAGCCGATCGAGTCGAACGTCGTGCTGTCGATCGAAAAATATCGCAACATCGCCGACGTCACGCTGAGCGCCGGACGGAACGTACTGAACTGCAAGGAAGAAACCGACGACATTTATAGCGCCATCGACAAATCCGTCGACAAACTGGAACGGCAGGTCAAGAAACAAAAGGAAAAGACCCGCGGCAAAAAAGGCCGCGGCAAACCCGACCACGACGCGTTCGTCGCCGAGGCCGAGACCGCCGACGTGGCCGTCGAGCAGCAACCCGAATGGGAAAAACGCATCGCGGCCACCGAAGTCGCCGAGATCAAACCGATCGGCCTGGAAGAAGCCGTGATCTGGATGGATTCGCACGCGACGTCGGACTTGTTGGTGTTCACCGATTCGGACAACCGGAAAATCCACGTCCTGTACCGTCGCAAAGACGGCGATTTGGGCCTGATTCTCGCCGGCGGCGAGTGAGTTTTGACGTCGATTGAGATTCGCGGCGGCGGCGCGCGCCGCCGCCGCGCGCTTAGACGAAAAGATCGGGAGGAAGGGGAATTATGGGATAACTGGGACGGCTGAAGTTCGGCCGGGGGCGGCGTAGCGTGCGCCGCAATTCCCATAACTCCCGTAATTCCCATTCCTTCCAGAACTCCCATAGTCGGGTAAGCGGAAAGGGCGAGCCTTGGCGCACATGACCGTCGAGGAAATCCTCAGCACCCGCCAGGCGGACTTGTCGATCGAGATCGTCGGCGACCGCGGCCGGCCAAACAAGATCCGTTCGCCCTATGTGCAAAAAGCCGGCCTGGCGGCGACCGGCTTCGTCGATTTCGTCGTCCCCGAACGCGCGCAGATTTTCGGCCAGACCGAAATCGCCTACCTGGCCGGCCTCGACGAAGCCGAACAGGATCGCATCTGCCAGACGTTTTTCGACCACGGCGTGGTCTGCTGCATCGTTACCGGCGGCCTGACGCCGCCGGCGGTCTTCTTGCGGCACGCCGAACGCACCGGCGCCGCGATCCTGCGCACGACGCTGCCCACGCAGACGCTGGTCGAGCGCCTGACGCGGCTGCTCGAGCCCCGTTTCGCCGAAACCGCGAGCGTGCACGGCGTGCTGCTCGACGTTTTCAGCGTCGGCGTGCTGATCCTCGGGGAAAGCGGCATCGGCAAGAGCGAGTGCGCGCTCGATTTGATTTCCCGCGGGCATCGCCTGGTCGCCGACGACACCGTCGATCTGACGCGCGAAGGCCCGCAGGCCATTTACGGGCGCGGCCCCGATGTCATCAAGTACCATATGGAAATTCGCGGCCTGGGCATTATCAATATCAAAGAAATGTTCGGGGTCAGCGCGATCCGCGATCGGAAAAAAGTGCACCTGATCGTCAAGCTGGTCGCCTGGGAAAAGGACACCGACTACGACCGGATCGGGCTCGACGACCAGCGCTGCAAGGTGTTGGGGGAGGAGATTCCGTCGATCGTGCTTCCCGTCCGACCCGGCCGCAATTTGTCGACGATCATCGAGGTCGCGGCGCGCAACCAGTTGTTGAAAATGGAAGGTTTTCACGCGGCGAAGGAGTTCCAGCGCCATTTGCTGGCGCAACTCAATCGCGAGCCGGGCAAGGCGCAGGGGGACGACCCCGAATGAAGCCGGCGCGCCTGGTCATCCTCACGGGCATGAGCGGCGGCGGCAAGTCGGTCGCCAGCAAGGCGTTGGAGGATCTGGGATATTTCTGCATCGACAACCTGCCCGTGGAGATCGTCGACCGGCTGGTGCAACTGGGGTATCTGAATCCGGGCGAAGACGTCGCGCGCCTGGCGCTGGTCATGGACCTGCGCGACGCCTCGCTGCCGACGCGCGCGGCCGACACGTTTCGCCACCTGCGGGAAACGGCCGAGCGCCTCGACGTGGTGTTCCTCGACGCCGACGACGCCACGCTCAAACGCCGCTTCTCGGAGACCCGCCGGGGCCATCCGTTGGCGGCCGGCGGCTCGCTGACCGACGCCATCGCCTTGGAGCGCTCCGCCCTCGGCGACGTGCGCGCGCACGCGGATTGGGTGGTTGACACGTCGAATTTCACGCCGCATGATCTGCGGCGCATTGTCCAGGCGCGGTTCGCCGCGGCCGAAGACCAGACGGTCTTGACCATCCGTCTGCTCAGTTTCGGGTACAAGCACGGGACGCCGACAGACGCCGATATCGTGCTCGATGTGCGGTTCCTGCCGAACCCGTATTTTGTCGCCGACTTGCGGGATTTGACCGGTCGCGACGCGGCGGCCGCGGATTTCGTTCTCGAAAAGGAAGTCACCAAGGAGTTCCTGAAGAAGTTTACGGACCTGCTCTTCTTTCTGGAGCCCAATTATCGGCGTGAAGGCAAGATGTTTCTCACCATCGCGATCGGCTGCACGGGCGGCCGGCACCGCTCGGTGGCCATCGCCGAGGAAGTGGCGAAAATCCTGCATGCGCGCGGCCTGCGAGCAGCGGTCCACCACCGAGACATCAAGAAGACCTGACGCATGAGCGCGAAAATCATCGGCATTGTGATCGTGGCCCACGGCAGCCTGCCCGAGGCCTTTCTGCAAACCGCGGCGATGATCGGCGGCGCGGAACTCAAGGGCGTGGCCGCCGTTCCGGTGACCGGCCAGGAGAAACCCGAACAGATTCGCGAGCGGCTGCAGGAGGCGATCAAGAAAGTCAATGAGGGCGTCGGCGTCGCCGTGTTCACCGACATGTTCGGCGGCACGCCGAGCAATATCGCCCTTTCCTTCCTGAAGGAAAACGAGGTCGAAGTGGTCAGCGGCATCAATCTGCCGATGCTCGTCGACCTGATCTATTCCCGCGACGGCCGCAGTTTGCGCGACTTTTGCGCGCAGTTGGCGGAGATCGGCCGCGGCAGCATTCGCCTCGCCAGCCAATATCTCCAAAACGGCCAGCGCCGGGACGGGTAGACGCCGGTGGACCTCGAGCGGCAGATGACCGTGGCCAACCAAGCCGGCATTCATCTGCGCGTCGCCAGCAAAATCGTCAAGTTGCTGGCCGATTTCGATTGCGTGGTGGAGATCGCGTTCAACGGCCGCACGGCGGACGCCAAGAGCATCATGAGCGTCACCCAGTTGATGGCGCCCGCCGGCAGCGTGCTGCGCCTGCACGCCTCCGGACCGGACGCGGCGAAGGCGATCTTCGAATTGGACAAACTCTTTCGCGCCAAGTTCGGCGAGGAATGAGCGACGTGGCCGAGGACGAACACCGCATTCGCGAATTGACCGGCGTGCCCGCCTCGCCGGGCATTGCGCTCGGCCGCGCCTATCACCTCGAACGCGCCCATTTGCGCGTGCCCCATCACAAGCTCGCCGCCGGCGAGGTCGACCGCGAGATCACGCGCCTGGTGACGGCGATGGAGTTGTCGCGCCACCAGCTTTCGCAGGTCCGCGCCAAACTCAACCTCGGCGACCACCTGCAGATCATCGACGCGCACCTGGCGCTCTTCCAAGACCCGGAGTTGTTCCAACGCCTGCGGCAGCGCATCACCGACCTGTCGATCAACGCCGAGTGGGCGGTGGCGCAGGTCCTGGCCGAAGTGGTCAGCGTCTTCGAGCACGTCGACGACGCCTACCTGCGCGAACGGGGCCGCGATTTCGACTACTTCGAGCGGCGGCTGCTGATCAACCTGATGGGCGTCAAGCAGGAATCGATCGAGCACCTGGCCGACCCCGTGGTGCTGGTCGCGCACGACCTGTCGCCGGCCGATCTGGCGAACGTCAATCGCGAAAAAGTGCTCGGCATCCTCACCGACGTCGGCACGGCCACCAGCCACACCGCGATCCTCGCCCGCGCCATGGAAATCCCGACCATCGTCGGCCTCGAGTCGATCACGGGCGAAGTGAAAACCGGCGACCTGATCGTGCTCGACGGCTTCGAGGGGAAGGTCTTCCTCAACCCGTCGCTGGAATTGATCGCCGAGTACGACACGCGGCGCGAGTTTTACGAACGCTTCGAACAGGATCTGCGCCTCGTCCGCGATCTGCCCGCCGAAACCGCCGACGGCGTACGCCTGAGCCTCGCCGCGAACATCGAGTTGCCCAGCGAAATCGCCGCGGTCAAGAACAACGGCCTCACGCGAATCGGCCTGTTCCGCACGGAATTTCTTTTCATCTTCAGCGCGCACCCGCCGACGGAAGACGAACAGTACGAGGTCTATCGCCAGGTCGTCGAGCGGATGGGCCCGGACGGCGTCACGACCATTCGCACGATCGACCTGGGCGGCGACAAGGCCAGTTTCGCCGCCGCCGAGGTGATGGGCGAGGCCAACCCGGCGATGGGCCTGCGCGCCATCCGCCTGTGCCTGGCGCATCCCGATATTTTCCGCACGCAACTGCGGGCGATCTTGCGCGCGAGCGCGCACGGCGCGGTCCGCATCATGTTTCCGATGATCAGCGGCATCGACGAATTGCGGCAGGCGAAGGCGCTGCTCGCCGAGGTGCGCGAGGAGCTGCGCCAACGCGGCGCCGCGCAGGCCGAGAAAGTGGAGCTCGGGGTCATGATCGAGACGCCCGCCGCCGTGCTGGTCGCCGATATGCTTGCCGCCGAAGTCGATTATTTCTCGATCGGCACCAACGACCTGATCCAGTACACGCTGGCGGTCGACCGGGCCAACGAACACATCAATTACCTCTTTCACCCGCTGCATCCGGCGGTGCTGCGCGCGATCCGGCTGGTCGTGCGCGCCGCGCGCGAGGCCGGCATCCCCGTGGCGATGTGCGGCGAAATGGCCGGCCAACTCGAGTACACGATGGCCCTGGTCGGCCTCGGCGTGACGGAGCTGTCGATGGCGCCGAACAAGGCGCTGCACGTCAAGCGCATGCTCGGCCGGTTCACGTCCGCCGAGGCGCGCGAGCTCGTCGAACAGGCGCTGACGCTGCACACGTCATCCGAGGTCAACGACCTGATCGTCGGCCGCATGCACGCCAATTTTCCCGAAGAATTCGAACTCGAAAAAATGGACCGCGACGCGGAAGCGTAACGCGCGGCGCGGCGCGCGCATATCAAATTGCCATATTGTGATCTTCGCGCCGACTCTCCCCGGAAATTTCGGCTTCCGAAATTTCCCGCCCCTCCCTGTGTCGGGGAGGGGCGCGTGGGCGCCGCATTGGTAAGCGGACACCCGTTGAAAAAAAGACCTCGTGCGTTGTTTCACCAATACGAAGGCGAACTCGCGGGCCACGCAGGACCTCTCCGCGACCCGGGTCCGCCACGGTGTCGTCTCGCCCCTCCCGGAGCCTGCCCTGAGCTTGTCGAACGGGTCGGGGAGGGGCGCGGCCACGCCGGGCGTGGCCGGGGGAGAGGTCTGCGCGGAAAAAGTCACGACCGATCGGCGCGCCGGCCGGTCGTTATTCTTCGGCGGGCCGGCGGTACGCGGTGTCGCGCTGCAGCAGGAAGCGGTTGTAGAACACCAGGTCCAGGCCGATGTCGTAGAGCGGCGCGACGGCCGCCGCGTCCGGCGCCAGCGGCGTGATTTCCTTGTCGAAGAACAGATCGCCCTTCGCGCGGAAACAGAACCGCGGGCTGCTGCCGGCGACGCCCGACGCGCGCTGCTTGAATTCTTCCGCCTGGCCCGGTTTCTCCGCCAATTCGTAGCAGTATTCGTCGCCGCGACGGATGTTCCACAGCGAGTCCTGAATCATGAAGATCGGCCGCGGCTGGTTCGGGTCGACGCGCAACAGGCTGCGGCCGACGAAGGCGTTCGGCGCGCGCAGGCCGAGAATATCGAGGATGGTCGGCGCGATGTCCACTTGCGACCCGTTCACGTGCAGCCGCCGGGGCGGCACGAGCCCGGCGGGCGAGTGCACGATCAGCGGCACGCGATACGTCATCTCTTCTTCCTGCGCCAGCGTCTGCGTCGGGT
>Ga0181520_10008961_pt1 | contig 14003 bp, 10 predicted proteins | sample PEATcosm2014_Bin_29_FD_132451 | JGI IMG/M metagenome (GOLD analysis project Ga0181520, IMG submission 132451) | Peatland microbial communities from MTU Mesocosm Facility, Houghton, MI, USA - PEATcosm2014_Bin02_30_metaG | ecosystem: Environmental > Terrestrial > Soil > Wetlands > Peat | place... | reverse complement strand
TGCCCGTCCGGACATGCGCATGTGAGGGCGATTCGGAAAACGTGACCTTGTTTCCTGCCGGACGGTTATCCCTCAATTCGGCATTGCTTGCCAGTTCATAGGTCCGAAGATTTCCATTGGTGGTTGCATTAATGGTGGCAACGAGCCGCCCCTCGACAAACGAATTGTTTGTAACTCCGTTGGTTTGCGCCTGTGCAGGATTGGCGCAAATGGCAGGCAAAGCGATGCATGCGATAAAAATCAAATGCGCCGCACAAATGTTGTGCAGTGCAATTTTGCCGTGCGAATTGCCGGGGTGATTATTTTCCATGTTTTTTATCGTACTCGAAAATCCGGTGTCGGCAAGTTCGCGCAAGGTGGGGACATGCCTGTAAAAGTCATTTGAACCCCGATACCTTCCCATCGGTCTAATCATTGGCGCGGTAATATGGTTGAAGGCGGAATGGCAGCCATACCCCCGCCAAAGCATTGGTTATGAGGTGATTTATGAGAGCGCAAATCTTTCAAAAGGCGCTTGCGATGGCAATTCTGGGAGGATTGACCTGGATGGGGGCGAACGTTTTGGCCCAAAACCCCGGTTCCGCAAATGCCACTCCACAATTGACTCCCCCCGAAAATGAAATCGTGACCCTTTCGAAGGCGAAAATCAGCGACGATGTCGTTGTTTCTTACATCCGCAATTCCGCTCAAAGCTACAATTTGACCGCGGCGCAAATCCTGTATTTGCGCGACCAGGGCATCTCGGACGCCGTTATTCAAGCAATGCTGAATCATTCTGCTCAACTTGCGCAACCCACACAGGCTGCTCCACCGGCAACGCTTTCCATGCCCACAACGCCTGCGCCGCCAGTGGACGCCACCGCTTATGCCCAACCGGCGGATACCACGGATTACAATACCGGGGCATACTATGATTATGGGTATAACCCCTATTATTATCCCATTTATGATTATTCCTGCTGGCCTCCGGTGATAGTTTCGTGGGGATGGGGCTGGGGTGGGGGCGGATATTGGGGAGGATGGCGCGGTGGATGGCATTATCCCTATTACTATCACGGTGGAAACCATGCCTGGCATGGCGGCTACGGCGGCGGCTGGCATGGCGGAACTGTGTCGCATGGCGGGTTCAGCAGTGGCGCGCCGCATGGTGGCGGCTTCAGCGGTGGCGAATCGCATGGCGGTGGCTTCGGCGGTGGCGGGCACCGGTAAGCTTTCAGCGACCAGCGGGTTACGTTCGCGCGCCCGTGCTTGCCTGATGGTTTTTTAACTGCCTGGCTTTACCAACCCGCTGTTTCTCCTTTTCGGGATCGAACTTGTCTATCTGAACAGGAATCACAAACGGATTCGACAGCGTCTTCACCCGCGCAAAGCCCACGTCTTGGGAACGAATGAGCGAGACTTCGAAATCGCGGAAGTCGTAATACTTCGCAAGTTCGTTGATTTCGTTCTGGTTGTTCAGATGCGATGCCAGGATGTTCTCCGTGTTCGAAAGGATGTTCGGGTGGATGGACGAAACTTCCTGCGTGGCGTACACAATTGCGATGCGCGCCTTCGCCCCTTCCTTGGCAATCGTTGGCCAGATTTCCGAGAGTGCCGCGTTTTTGCCGATGATGTTGTGCGCCTCCTCGACGTATACAACCACGTGCGGCGGATAATTACCCGTATTGAATTCGGCCATCGAGCTGTTGAAAATGTGCTGCACAATCCGTTTGCTGAGCCGTTCACGCTGGACTGGATGGCCCACGGACAAATCGAGAATGACAATCTTGCCGTCCTTCAGGTGGCTGTAAATCTCGTCGCAAACATCCGTCGTCCGGCTCGGCGCGTGATAATCCCTGAACGGCTGCAATACCCGGAAGCCCGAAATGTAGCTGCCCTGGTCGTTTTTCTGGAGCAACATGTTGATGAGCACATTGGAGTCCGGACCTATCCACGATGCCCCCTTGGCGGTGATGAGTTCCTCCTGGATCGCCCGCGCCGATTGAAACCATTCGTACGCCTCGTTCGGGGTCAGCCCGGTCGCCGGGTCCACCGCGCGATTCACCTTGTTCCGGACACCGGGGTTGATCTCGAAGGAGATTTTGAAGTCCGGTGGCGGTTCGTATCCGGCCCTGGCAAGGACCGTATGATACGCGCCCACTTTCATCCGGTACTGCTCCATTTGCCGGTTGTAATCGAAATCGTTGTTGCAATCCTCCCGGCGCGGTTCTTGAAAATCCATGCTCAGAAACGCGTCCATGTCGGCATTGCGCGGCACCTTGCTGGCCTCAATCAATCCACGCAACGTGTTGTGCCCTTCCTCGATTTGCCGATAGAAATTGTTGAGTATCAGCTCAAAACCGGGCGCTGGAATCATCCGGTACCGGATGGCATCCTCGGGATACACTTCTGCAATTGACCCCTTGTCCTGCTGGTTGGCATTGGCGTACTCCCCGTTCAAATCGTAGATGATCTGCCCAATCTTCATGCCCGACTCGATGGCCGTGCGCTTCACCACGGACACCAGTTGCTTCACCGTGTTTGACTTGCCGGTGCGTGTCATGCCCAGCACCGCCGTGCGACGCGCGAGAAAATCCACCGCGTTCAAATGAAACGTCGCCAGTTCCGAGGCGTCCCCGCGGTGCATGATGTCGGTGGACGCATAACGCACCGTGCCGATGGCAAACCGCGGCATATCGCCCTTCAAACCGAGCATCCGCGCCTCCTCGCCGGCGGCGGTTGCGCGCTCCGGGCTGATGTAATTGACAATCGTTTCCAGCGCCGCGCCCGACGGACGGTAAACCTCCAGTTGCGCGCCGGTGGAATACGATTCAATGTCGCTGCCCAGGCGCAATTTGCCGTCCCTTAGATAAAACGTGCCGAGCACCCGGCACTGGAGCCCGCCAAACTGGGAATCATCCCGTGCAGCGTGGGCCGCCTGGTTTGCCTTGCGGCTTTTGCACGACTCGATTTTTGCCTGCATCGTTTTGTCTTCAGCCGCCAAAGACGCCGGGCCTGTCACCCGCAACAAGACAATTTCATCCTGATTTTGCGGCGAACCCGCCACGAGAAAGCAATTCTGCGGCACACCCTTGGCCGCAAGTTTCCAGGCGTCATTGGTCAGGATGAGCGCATGCTCGTAGTCCATTTGATAGACCCATCCGACAAAGTGGTCTTCCTGAATCAGCCCCTCCAGGGGCCCGGTGTTCTTTGACTGATTCGCGTTTTGCATTAATTAATGTGGCAACAGTTTATTGCGACAACAGGATGGGATTCGCTGCGGACAGCCGAGTCAAGAAGGAATTTTGGCAATTGGAGCGTGAATCATTGCTCCGCAGTAGCGCAAAGTGACGTGAAGTTTTGCAAAAATCTCTTCGACCCCACACAAAGGGGTCAGACCTGACTATTGGAACTTTCGCCTGTCTCCCATTTGCGTTGTGTTTCGGCAGATTCAACAAATGTGCCACTGTTCCCAGCAGCAATTCCCCACTCATTCCCTCACAAAACTTGTCGCACTGGTCGCAGGAAACAATTTTTCATCCGTGAGCGTTTTTAAAAACGCCACCAGCGCCTGTTTGTCAGCATCGCTCAATGGCACGCCGCCGTCGGGATGTTTGGCGATGTTCGGGTCCAGCGTCGCGCTGCGTTTAACGCCCGTGCAATAATGTTCCACGACTTCCTCAAGCGTTTTGAACCGGCCATCGTGCATGTAAGGCCCTATGAGCGCGACATTGCGCAGCGACGGCACGGCAAATTTCCCGTCATCCGATGACTTGCCGGTCACCTTTGCGCGGCCAATGTCCGTAAACTTGTCATCAAGGCCGTTGTTCGCAAAACTTTGGCTTTCAAACAGCGGCCCGCCGTGACAATGAAAACAGTCCGCCCCGTATTGTCCCCGGCGTGGATCGTATTCCGTCGAGAACAATTCAAACCCGCGCTGCTCTTCCGGCGTGAATTTTTCCCGCCCGTGCAACACGCGGTCGAATTTGGAATCAAACGACGTGAGTGTGAGCAGGTAATTTTCCAGCGCCAGCGAAATTTTTTCGGGCGTGATTTCCGTCGAGCCGAACGCGGCCTCGAACATCGCGGGATAATCGCTATTGGTGAAAATTAATTTGGCCGCCAGGTTTGTGAGCGACTGGTGCATCTCAATGGGAGATTGAATCGCATCGAGGGCCTGCGCGCGCAAGGTTTTCGCGCGGCCATCCCAGAAATATTGGTTCTTCCACGCCAGGTTGAACAGCGGCATGGTCTTGCGCGGGCCGAAATTCCCCTCCGCGCCGCGCTCCACCGGCCGGCCATCCGTGAACGCCATGTCCGGCTTGTGGCAATCCGCGCACGATTGCAGGTCGTTGATGGACAGGCGCTTGTCGAAAAACAATTTCTTTCCCAAATCCACGCGTTCAACAATGAGCGGATTATCGCGCGGCAAATCTGGAATCGGAAACGTCGCGCTCATCTCAAACGGATAAGGCGTGAATTTATCCGGCATATAAAGCGGCTTCGGGTTCGCGGCGGCGATTTCCGCATCGGTCAACATGCTCACTTTCCGCACGCTGAACGCGGAGGCCAGGTTCCTGACCAACGCTGCGGCAATCGGGTCGCCGTCGCGCGAATGCGTTGACGAACCATCCCTGGCAAAAGACAGCGGATGCGGCGCGTTTAATAAATTGGCGAGGTCGAAATCCAGTTCAATCTTGGTTTCGTTGGTAATGACCAGCGGCGCGTTCAAGGCAATGCGGACGGCGTTGGTGTCGCGCGCCAGATGATAAGCCCAGCCGTCCATTTCGCCCGCGGCGTTCCGCCAGAGGCCTTCCAGCGCGAGAAAAATAAATCCCCCCTGCCAGCCCCAATAAAGGCCGTTCACGTCCGGATTAAGCGGATGCCCGGCGGGAAAATTCGTGATGTTCAAGTGATTGAGCGCGGGACTCAATCCCGCCGTGAAGCGGAGTGATATATATTCGCCCGCCGGAATTTCCTTGAGGCGGACGGTATCGCGGTCCTGGTTGAAATCGAGCCACTGGACGGAATTGGAAAATTCCAGCCATGAACCGTCGCCCCGCTGAAGCGCCAGGCCGCTGACCAGATAGCTCACGCGCGTGATTGAAAATGTTTCACCCGCTGAAGTCTGGTAACGAAACGACGCCGGCTGAAGTTCCTCGCCGAATACCCGGGGTGTGATTTGCACTTCCAGAGTCGCTGCAGGCGCCGAAATTAGCGCGCCCAAAACCGTGAAGCACAACAGGATTGTCCGTACACGATTCACCTTGGACTCATTCCATAACCGCCATCGTTGCCGGGGTTCCATCTCAACGTTGTTGTTCCGGCTTGTTGCGCGACCTGTGCCAGCGACGCATTTGCATGGTTGATGAAGTTTGTCGCGACGGTTTCGTTTATATAGCGAGCAAGCCCGCCAACGGGATTGCCGCGATATCGCCGGCCCATGTTGTAAGGATAAACCGGCCGGCCGTTGGCATCAATAGCCGTAAAGTATGCGTAAGTGCCTTGTGGAAATTCAGGCGTCACGCACCAGCGTCCGTTTAATTCGTCCAAATCGAAGTCCTTGCCCTGGATTTTTCCGAGATCGCCGAGATAAGCGTAGTCTTCAATGTAATGGCCCAGCGGATAGCGCGCGCTCACGTCCGGGCCGGTCTCATAATGCGCCAGCTCAGCCGGGCGTTGGAGTTCGCGCGCATCCCACGCCGGCAATGTGCGCCGCCCCTCCTGCGCCAGATTGTCCGCCCCGTTGTTTCCATCACGCAGGACGAACCCGGACACCATCCGGCGCACGCCGCTTGCCGGATTTGTGGGGTTTGAATAACCGTAAGGTCCGTAAAGCGGATAGCCGTCATGCATCCAGCCAATGATGGGTGAATGCTTTGTCGGCGGCGCCGTGCTTTCGTGATAGGTCTTGGTCGCCGTGTCATAATCCACGTGATCGCCGAGCAAATAACGCAGTGCAATCGGTTCGGCATGGTAATGATAGGTCCCAAACTGTTGTTGATGGCCAAACCCCGCATCGAATGTGATGCCCTCGTTCACGTACGCATCGCGGTTCCAGATGTGGTCGCCCTGACCGATTCGGGCGCGCGGGTCGGCGTCCCGGCCATTTTCATTCGAATAGGAAAACGCATCGTTCGAGTCGAACATTCGCACGCCATCCACGAACAGGCCGATTTCCCCAAGATGATTGAAACGGCTCCCCGTCTGGACGGTTGGATGACGGGGAATCACATAAATAATGTGTTGATCGGTGGGAAGGTTCGGAAACAAAAAGCGGTGCTGCGGATCGAGATACCACGGTCCCATCACCTGGCTGCCCAAGCCGGTGCTGAGAACATAAATCCAGTTCGCCGAAGAAAGGATTTCCTGGACACCGCAATAGGCCGGTTGCCATTGGCCCATCCGCCCGTTGTTCCAACTGGTTTCGGTGCGTCCGGCGTTTTTATCGGCATCGGTGCGATAGATTTGCGCGAACTGCCCCGAATCGAGCGTAAACCATGATGTGATTTGCGGGTCGGCAAGCGTGCTGGCAACCAAGCCAGCGAAAAATATGGCGCTTAAGATGGACCGCAAGTTGCCTCTTATAGAAGATTGAATAAAACTGTCTTCCCCCTCAACCGGCCTGCGGCCACCTTCTCCCCCACCGGGGGAGAAGGCCAGGATGAGGGGGTGCGGATGATTCCCAACCTTCCCTTCCCATCCGGCGTTTCCATGATTTCTACAGAGCAACTGCATTTCAATTGATGTTGAATCCTCCGCTGAGCGTGTAAGTAGGCATGGGGCTGAAAATAACCTCGACGTTCAGTGCCTGCGATGAAGCATTGTTCGGTATGGGGAAAATCGCGGTCACGGTGTTGGTGGTCGAGCGCGTGACGCTCAGTCCGGTGATGTTGAATGCCGTGCTTGTATTGGTGAGGTAAACAGTGGAAACCATCGCGGTGATGGGCGGATTGGGCGGAGAACCCGGCAGCGTGATGGTCATCATCACATTCTGGCCGGGATAAGCGGCACCGCCGGGTGCGACGCCATTCGTGAGACCAAAGAGCGTTGTGCCTGCGCCTTGATAGGCAGCGAGCGAAGTGCGGTCAACACGGTAGTATTGCTGGCTGTACGCCGCTGCGTTCGTGTAGCCGCCGCTGGTTTCATTGGGCGAAACGCCGGTTGCCACATTGGCCCATGTTGGGCCGGCCATATTGGTGGTCATCTGCACCGAATAGCTGCCGCCCTCCAGCGCGCTCCACAACAATGTGACTTTCCCGCCGCCAACCGAGGGCGAATTCAGCGTTGAAACAAGGTTCGTGTAGCCGAGATAGTTGGTCACAACCGGTTCGTTAATTACCGCGACACTTCCGCCAACCGCGCTGCCGTAATAGCCGCGCCCGATGTTGTAGGGGAAAACCGGCGTGCCATTGGAATCAATCGCCACAAAATAGGCGTAGGTGCCGGTGGGGAATTCCGGCGTGTGGCACCAGCGCCCGTTGTACTGGTCCAGATCGAAATCCACGCCCTGCTGAAAATTCGTGCCGGTGTTTGTGTTGATGAGGTCGCCGAGATAATCGTTGTCCTCCATGTAACGGCCCAGTGGATAACTGCTGCTCACGTTTGGAGCCGGCTGGTTTGAACTGGCATCGAAAAGCCGCACCGACCATTGCGGGAGGGCTGTGCGCTCCGTCACGGAAAGATTCATTGTCCCATCCTGCCCGTTGCGCAACACGTAGCCCGAAACCATCCGCCGGATGCCGCTGTTTGCGTTCGTCGCATTCGAATAGCCGTAAGGCCCGTAAAGCGGATAACCATCCGCCACCCACGCCAGAATCGGCGAATGTTGCGTCGGCGTGTTGGTGTCTTCGCTGTAGGTTTTGGTTGACGCATTGTAATCCACGTGGTCGCCGAGCAGATAGCGCAACCCGATGGGGTCGGCATGATAATGATAAATGCCGTTCTGTTGCTGGTGGGCGTAGGCCGGATCAAACGTCACACCCTCGTTCACATACGCGTCGCGGTACCAATAGCCTGTGCCATTCATCACGTCCGCATTCGAGGCCACGTCCCACACATAGCCGTCCCAACTGTTGAACATGTTCACACCGTCAACGAAAACGCCGATCTGGCCGCCCCCGGTGATGTTTTTGGTTGTGGGAACGGCGTTGGTGTGTGGAAAGCGGTAGAGGATCTGCAGGTTGACCGGCAAATTGGGAAACAGCATGGTGTGCCCCGAATTCAAATACCAGGGCCCCATGTTGTAACTGGCCAGGCCGGTGGTCCGCACATAAACCCAGTTCGTTGAGGAGTAAACCTCCTGCACGCCGCAGTACGCGGGCTGCGACTGCGACTGCGCACTGTTGGCCCAGGTCGTCAGCGGTGTGCCGGCGGTTTCCATGGCAATGTTGGTGTAGATGCGCGCGTACTGTCCGGCGTACTTGGTGAACCAGCAATTCGTGCGCGGGTCCTGGGCGGATGCGGAAACGGCAAATGCAAAAAACAGCCCGGCAATGGCGGTAACCTGCGATTGATATTTCATGTCCTAGTTGGCCTAAAGTATAACATAAGTTCAAATCATGCAAATCGAAATGGGATTGGCAGTGTCCGGCGGGACGGACGGGACAAATCCGGACGGTCCGCCGCCAAAAATGGCTTTGAATTTGCGATTATAGAATTACGATTATAACACAATCGTAATTCTAAAATGATAAAGCCTTGGAAGAAAATAGGTTCCAAACCCATCGGGGATTTCCGCATTTTCAAACTGCGCTCGGACATCAGCGTCTCGCCGCGCACCGGAAAAGAGCATGATTTCTTCGTTCTCGACACGCCCAACTGGGTGAACGTCATCGCACTCACGCCGGACCGGCAACTGGTGATGATCGAACAATTCCGGCACGGCTCCAGCACGGTGGAACTGGAAATCCCCGGCGGAATGATGGACCCGGAAGATGCCGGCCCGGTGGCCGCCGCCGTCCGCGAGCTGCGCGAGGAAACCGGCTACGAAGGCGAAAACCCGCGCCTGCTCGGGAGCATCTGGTCAAATCCCGCAATTTTAACCAACAAAACCTTCACCGTGCTCATTGAAAACTGCCGGTTGAAGCACGGCATGGAATGGGACCACGGCGAGGACCTGGAGACGCGGCTCATGCCGGTGGGGGAAATTCCAAAATTGGTGGCCGACGAAAAAATCGGTCACCCGCTGGTCGTCGTTGCGCTGTATCATTTTGAACTGTGGCAGAGGGGAATTAAAAAAGTGGATTGAGAACCGTGAATCCGGTTGCGCTACAACTCGCTAATGGCAACGCGTTCCTTTTCGGGTTGGTTATGGTCATTGCAGCCTTGGCTCTTTGCTTATGGAATGCAGTTCGCGTTTTTGGATTTATATCAAGAATCACATATATCGCCGGGATTGTGTTTGTGATCCTTTCGGCTACGCCATTGCCAATTTGGTGCTACGGGTTGTGGCTTGTTCTGTGCATAATGTCTGGTGCGATTGTTTTCAGCGACCGAAGTTCAGGTTTGTATTCATTCCGGTGGAAGTTTTTCGCCGCCATTGCCGTCTCACTGTTTTCGATGGTGATTTTTTTCATTGAGCTGCCCTATCATCTTTCACCGACAATCCAAGTTGCGCACAATCAGACGGTTTATGTTATTGGAGATTCCGTCAGCGCGGGCATATCCACCAAAGAACACGCCTGGCCGGATGTCCTCGGTGATATGACTCATTTAAAGGTAATCAACCTCGCCAAGCCGGGCGCAACTGTGCAAATGGCAATCGATCAATGCGAGGGCATTACTGAAAGCAATTCACTGGTTTTCGTTGAAATCGGTGGCAATGACCTATTAGGCAATACCAGCGGCAAAACTTTCTACAATCAACTCGATTTTCTGCTTGGAAAGCTGCGCGGCGGAAACAATCAAACCGCCATGTTTGAACTCCCGCTTCTGCCTTTCTGTAACAGCTTTGGATATGCTCAAAGAACCCTCGCTAGAAAATACAACGTCATTTTAATACCGAAACATTATTTGACCGATGTGTTTGGGTTGAAGGACGGCACTTTGGATGGATTGCATTTGTCTCAAAAGGGGCATGACGCCCTCGCAAAGTCAATTTACGGGCTTTTAAAATAAACCGATACGAGGTTCGGATGAAACTTTCAAAACGCCAAAAGAAAAAGCCACCTGTTTCAGACCAGGCGTGTACCGCACCGGCGCAGGAAGACGTTTCGGGCGAGCACTGGCGGTATTGCCCGCAATGCGGTCACGAGTTGATCAACCACAAATGCAAATTGCGCTGTCCGCGCTGCAATTATTTCATGAGCTGCTCGGATTTCGATTTTGCAGGGTGAGTGTCGCGCGAAGCGGCGGCGTAGGACAGGCATCCTGCCTGTCTCCATTTTTGATTTTGAGATCAGAGACAGGCGCGACGCTGCTCTGTAGAAATCTTTTCGTATAACACCAATTGGGTAGGGCGCGCAGTCCCTTGCGCGCCGCCAAGAATCCAAAAACCCTCATTTTTACCAGCGGCGGCCAAGGGACTGGCCGCCCTACCACCAAAGGTTTTAGCCATATATACCCGACCCAGCATGATTTCTACAAGGCAGCGCGACGCCTGTCCCACAGGGCCGCGAATTTAAAATCCATCGAGGCCTTCGCATCTTCGCGCGAAACAAATTTTCTTCGTGTTCAACGGTTCCATTCATGGTTAAATACCAGCGTTCATGAACGAATGGAACATTCAGTCCCGCGCCTCGGCCTGCGAGTCGTGCGCGCAGCCGTTTACCGACCAACAGCCGTATCACACGCTGCTCCTGGACCAGCCGCCGGAATTGCGGCGCTCGGACATCTGCGAGTCATGCTGGCAGAAGCAATTTGCAACCAATGCGCGCAGCCGCCCGGGGTTCATCTCCCACTGGCAGGGAATTTACGAGGCGCCGCCGCCGGTGGTTGATCCCATCCAGCGCGAGACCGCCGAAACGCTTTTGCGCAAGATCATCGAGCAGAACGAACCGCAACATGCGCCCGCGGCGTACATCCTTGCGGTGATGCTTGAGCGAAAGCGCATCCTGAAGGTGAAGGAGCAAATCGTCCGCGACGGCCATCGCTTTTTCATTTATGAGCAGTCCAAGACAGGCGACATCTTCACCATTGCGGACCCGGCCTTGCATCTTGACCAACTGGAAGCCGTGCAGCAAGACGTGGCCGCCCTGCTCGAACAGGGGTTGAATCCGCCCGCGCCGGTCCAAAACGAAGCCCCGCCGCAACCTGTTGAGCAACCCGTTCAACAAGCGGATGAACCGGCTGCTAATATTTAAAACCGAACCACGCGCGCATGCGCGTCCATTCACAAATCAAATTTCACCGTGTCGGACCTTTCCACATTTCAAGAGCGGCTCGGCTGCAAATTCCAGGACGAGGGCCTGCTGCGGCTGGCGCTGACGCATCCCTCCGTGGCGCATGAAGGCAACGCGCCAATTCCGCACAATCAGCGGCTTGAATTTCTGGGTGACGCCGTGTTGCAACTGGTGATGACGCGGGAGTTGTATGAAAAATTTCCGGATTCCGACGAAGGCCAGTTGACGAAGGCGCGCGCCAAGCTGGTGAACCGGCGCAGCCTGGCCGAGCGCGCGCGCGGGCTTGGACTTGGCTTAAACCTGATTTTAGGCCATGGCGAGGAAACGCACGGCGGACGCGAGCGGCCATCCACATTGGCGGACGCATTTGAGGCGCTGCTGGGGGCGATATTCATGGACGCCGGATACGATACGGTGCGGGCCTTCATCCTGCGCGAGTTTGCGCCGGCATTTGGCAAATTGGGCGCGCTGCCGGCCATTGATAATCCGAAGGGCGAACTACAGGAATTTTTGCAGGCGCGCTCCCTGGAATCGCCCGTCTATCATGTGGTTTCAGCAACGGGGCCGGACCACGACCCGGTGTTTGAGTGCATTGTACAGCATGAGGGGGTTGAATTGGCGCGGGGCTCCGGTAAAAGTAAAAAATCCGCCGAGAGCGACGCTGCCAAGGCGGCATTGAAACAATTGCGGGCGGAACCGGAAATCAAGCCGTCCGGTTCTTGAGCAAGTCTCTGGTTTCAGTCGGGAGCGCTTCCGCGGGCCTCAATACCTCGGCACTTTGGAATCAATCTCCTCTGACCAGGCGGTGATGCCGCCTTTGACGCTCTTGACGTATTTGAATCCCTGCTCGCGCAGAAAATTCAGCGCCTTCAATGAGCGCACGCCGCCCTTGCAATGAAGGTAATATTGCTGGTTGGGATCGAGTTCCGTGAAGCGGCGGTTCAATTCGCTCAATGGCAGCAACGGCACGCCCGCCACCTTCGCGATTTCGTATTCGTCAGGTTCGCGAACGTCAATGACCTTGACGCCGAGGCCGGGATTGTCCAGGGCCTTTTTCATGTCCTGAACAGTTACTTCATCCGGATTGGACGCTGCTTCCGGTTCCGGTTGGATGCCGCAAAAGATATCGTAATCAATCAATTCCTTGATGGTCGGATGCTCGCCGCAAATGGGGCATTGAGGATCGCGGCGCAGCTTCAACTCGCGGAACTTCATTTCGAGCGCGTTGAAAAGCAGGAGCCGTCCGACGAGCGAACTGCCGCGCCCAATGGCGAGCTTCAGGATTTCCGTGGCCTGGATGCAACCGATGATGCCGGGCAACACGCCGAGCACACCGCCTTCGGCGCAACTCGGAATCATGCCCGCCGGCGGCGGTTCGGGGTAAAGGCAGCGATAACACGGTCCGCCCAAATGCGGCGCAAACACGCTGGCTTGTCCTTCGAAGCGGAAAATGGAGCCATAGACGTTCGGCTTTTTGAGAAGCACACAGGCGTCGTTGGTGAGGTAGCGCGTCTGGAAATTGTCCGTGCCATCCACCACGATGTCGTAAGGGCGGATGAGGTCGAGGGCGTTCTCACTGGTGATGCGGACGTTATGCAGGACGACTTCGCAATTGGGATTGATGGCCTTGACGGTATCGCGGGCTGACTCGGTCTTCGGGCGGCCCACGTCGGCCTCCGTGTGGAGGATCTGGCGCTGCAGGTTGGAATAATCCACGACGTCGAAATCCACGATGCCAAGTTTGCCAATGCCCGCGGCGGCCAGGTACATGTTGATGGGCGAGCCCAGCCCGCCCGTGCCGATGCACAGGACGCTGGCGCCCTTGATTTTCTTTTGGCCGGCCAGGCCGACCTCGGGCAGTATCAGGTGCCGCGAATAGCGGCGGATTTCGTCATTGGTCAATTCCATAATTCGAGCCAGTCATAATAGGACAAAATTGGGAGAAATCAAGCGGCACGGCTCTTGATCAGTTTATGCACTGCCAGGGGGCAAAATTTTAGCCACAGATGACCCCAGATGAAACACAGATAATGACTGAATCCCGAACCCAGAATTTAGGAGCCAGAAAATCAGAGTGTCGCGCGAAGGTCGCGATGAGGGCGAAGAAAGTCGCGACAGCGTCTGGAGTGCGGGGCTTTAGCACCGCTTTTGAAAACCACCCGTCACAAATTGTCACGGTGAACTGAAGCGGTAGAATCGACCGTGAAAATTTGTCCACTGCGGATCACAGAAATAAGATGTGCCGTTGGTGCCGATATATGCATTGAGCGAATTGGTTTGAACCGGTTGCCAGACGGGATTGGCAAGGTTCGTGCAGGCTTCCACCACGATGACGAGATTGCTGCTGCCGGTGATGTTGAACCCGAATTTATTTGTCCGCACGCCAAATCTGCCGTCAGCGGTCTGTGCCTGCGGGTTCCAGAGTACTGTTGAGCAATCGCCAAACATTGTGCCCCAGCCTTGGGTTCCCGGCAAGTAGTAGACCGTCGGATTGGCGAAGGGAATGTGTATGGCACCAACTCCGCCGCTACAAAACCAAAAAACACTTGAATCAGCACTGGGTGCATCCCCCTTGAAATAGACGCTTTCCAAGTTGTAGCAGAATGCAAACGCCTCGCTGCCAATGTTGGTGACACTGCTCGGAATCGTAATGCTGGTCAAGTTGGAGCAGTACTCAAAAGC
>Ga0181520_10008960_pt1 | contig 14003 bp, 11 predicted proteins | sample PEATcosm2014_Bin_29_FD_132451 | JGI IMG/M metagenome (GOLD analysis project Ga0181520, IMG submission 132451) | Peatland microbial communities from MTU Mesocosm Facility, Houghton, MI, USA - PEATcosm2014_Bin02_30_metaG | ecosystem: Environmental > Terrestrial > Soil > Wetlands > Peat | place... | reverse complement strand
GTGCTGTAAAAGCTGCTCCTGGCATTCCGCAAGCTGGCCTTCATTCGAGGATTGGAGTTGAAGCCGGATCACTTCCTTCAACGTGTCGCGGAGCGCAATCAGCGATTTCAGTTGAAAGAGAACACGCCCGCTCGACAACGCGCGTGGCAGTGGAGTTCTGGCGCCGTTGTCGTTGAACCAAACGGTTCCTTCGTCGATGAAGTACGAATGATTCTTGACGGTATCTGGTGAGGGAACAAGCGAAGAGGCGTTTCGGCTATTCCGTGAATCCTTGGAGACAGATGGATCGTACGGTGTGAAGATGTTTTCCGGCAAGGTCTCGATAGCTGCCCGAAGACGTTCGACGATGCTTGTGTCGCCTTCAAAGGGCTTGAGCGTGTAGTCTTTCCGCCCATACATCCGGCTTTCCGCACTGTGAACTCCGAGGACCATCTCAGGATGCTCGTCGAAGTAGGCGTTGTAATTGACCGCTGCCGGATCACCATAGCCCGGAACTACGTGCGATACGCTGTCGATCCAGACCGGATGCTCCGGCCGGGGTTCGTTGGGAAGCCGTTTGCGGAAAAACAGTATGTCGGTGGTAACCGCGGTGTTCGCGTTTTTCTTGAAGGTGTCGTCGGGCAGACGAATTGCAGCGACGAGATCAGCTCTGCCGGCCATCGCGCGGCGGGCGCGCACGTCGAGGGAGTCGAGCGTGTAGTGAGAGCTGATGCAAACGGCGACGCCGCCCGGCTTCAGCTTGTCGAGCGACTTGACGAGGAAGTAGTTGTGAATGGAGAGCTTCGGGTCGGAGTATTCAGGATCGGCGATCTTGATGTCGGCGAATGGAGGGTTGCCGATGATGAGATCGAATGAGTTGTTCGGCAGCCGGGTATCTTCAAAGGGCTGAACGAGAATCTTGGCGTCCGGATAGAGCATGGAAGCCAGTGCCCCGCTAAGGGGGTTCTTTTCGACCCCGAAGAGTTCGGACTCATGGAGAAGCTGGTCGGGAATGCGGGCGAAGAAGTTGCCAACTCCCATGCCCGGTTCGAGGATGCGCCCGCCGGCGAACCCGAGACGACTTGCCGCCGCCCACATCTGGTCCACGACCTCAATGGCTGTGTAGTGCGTGTTGAGGGACGTTTCCTTGACCGCATCGATTTCCTCCTCGGTGAGGATTTCGGCAAGGCGGTTGCGCTCCTCATAGTAGCGGTAGCCCTGGTCCCACAATTCGCGCAATCCGCCGAAGTCGATGTACTGCGCAATGCGATTCTGTTCGTCGGTGGTCGCAATGCGCTGCTCGGCCTGGACAGATTTGAGCAGCTCAAGGATGTCGAGGTTGTTCTGAATGCGCACTTTTGACCCGCCCTCGGCGATATGCGAGGCCACATCGTCACTGAGGCGGAAATTACGGCTGTTGCGGAGAGGGTCGGGCGGAAGAATCGGCTTGGGTGCCGCAGGTTCGAATTGGTCGTCTGAAGCGATGCCAAAGTCCAACTGGGGGGCTTTGGCATCGCTTTCCAATATCAGTTGCCGTCTGCCTCCAGCGGCGGGTAGACCAGTTCGGAGATCAGCTCCTGGGCCTGCTCCAACGGAATGCCCGTCGAGCGCGCCTTGGCGAGGATCTCCCACGCCTGGGCCGCGCGTTCCTGAAGGGTGAATCGAATCGTCCCCTCCAATTCCAGATCCGTTGCTTCCTTCGGGCGGTTCCGGTAGAAGTTCGTCTCCACCTTGGCGAGCAGGTTCTGGAAGGCTGGGAGTTTCATCAACTCCAAAATGGAGTCGGGGTTGCCGGGGATGGTGTTGGGTGTGTCGTTGGGAGTCATGTCGTGCCTCCTGGTTCAGTGTAGTAAAGGATTCGGGTTCCTGGAACGTGCCGGACAGTTCCGGGAACAGAGACTGCTGAATTGGCCGAACTTGTGGCATTTCCACCTCGCGAAAGTGAGGGCACACGCCAGTATAATACACGACTGATATATTATCTACATCGGACATCCCGACCACGACACCCTTGATCTTGCACCTACAGGTGCCCTTGACAACTCCTGTACGCTCCTGTATGCTTACATTCGGTATGAAAATGACATTAGGCGACCAGCTACGCAAACTGAGAGACGAGAGTGACCTCTCCTTGCGTGAGCTTGCCAAACAATTGGGTGGCGTTACGGCTGCGCATCTCTCTGATATTGAATTCAGTCGGCGGTATCCGTCAGATGAATTGCTGAAGAAACTGGCCGTGTTTTTCAAGAAAGATGAGGCAGTGTTGCGCGCCTTGGACACACGACCGCCGGTAGAGGAGATAAAGCGTCTTGCACTCAGCGATCCGGCATTTGGGTTGGCGTTGCGCAAACTCGTAGACAAGGAGATCACGCCAGAAGACGTGCTGAGAATGACAGAAGGCAAGTCCGAAAGGCCGAAGAATCAATGAAGAACTTTCGATCCACAACTGGACCATTTATGGAACGACCTTTCTACGAGGATCGGGAAATCGAGACCATCTGCACAGATGCACTTCGAGAAGTCGGCTTGCTGCCAACGCAGCCGCAAGCAGTCAGGATTGACCGCTTCATCGAGAAACGATTCGGAGTGGTTCCGACCTATGAAGATTTGCCAGATGGCGTACTGGGGCTCACTCGGTTTGGCAAAAAAGGTGTGCGTGAGGTTGTAGTGGCCAAGGCGCTCGACGACGATTCAAGCACTGTAGCGGAGCGCAGGATACGCACGACTCTCGCGCATGAAGGCGGTCACTGCTTGCTGCATACGCATCTGTTTGCATTGGCAACGCCTACGCAGAAGCTGTTTGGAGACTTTAGTGAGCCTGACAAGCCGAAGGTTCTTTGCAGAGATGAAGTCCTCGGGAATGCGCGAGGGGCGTATGCAGGAAACTGGTGGGAATTCCAGGCGAACCGCGCCATTGGTGGGTTACTGATGCCCTCTGGTCTAGTCACCGAGTCCCTGTGTGAGTTCATGCTGAAGGGACCCGCAGGATTTCCACACTTCGATCATGGCCGCATCGAGGATGCTGCACGAGCGTTGGCTGAAGTTTTCAACGTCAACCCACTAGTTGCCAAGATCAGGATCAAGCAACTGTTTGGGGCTGACACTCAGCAGCAGTGGCTATTGTGATTTTTTTTGCCCTCGCAGTACGCAGCGTATGCGGACAGTGCGGATAAATGAAAGGAGAGAACAGCGGACCACAGAAAGCCAGAATTCTTTTCGTGCCGACGAGTATTTGGCCAAGTCGCAAGCCTAGCTTCGATGAGGGCCTTTGGGTTGGAGAATCTCGACGGCACAATACACCTTTCTCCGACCGGCAAAAAACATTAACAGTCATCGCAATGAAAGCAGGCGATGGATTGAGGAGAGTTTCACAATGGCAGACCACGTGAACGAAAGCCGCAAGCAAGTCACGATCACAATTGACGCAAAGCATCACGAATCCCCAACACCCACTACGGGCAAAGCGCTATACGCGCTTGGCGACGTGCAACCAGAACACAAGCTCTACCGGGAAAGCCCCGACAGCGAGCGGGAAGATCCTCCTATGCCCCAGGACGATTCGGATATCCATCTGCACGAAGGCGAGAAATTTTATTCTGAACCGAACCGGAAGGAAGTCGAAATCATCATTGACCGCAAGCATGTCGAGTCTCCGAGGGAAACAACCGGGGCTGCACTCTATGTGCTCGGCGAGGTTCCTGCCAATTACATCCTTTACCGCGAAACCAGCGGCCCAGAAGAGGATCAACAAATTCCCAACGACGCCGCTCCTATCCGCGTACACAAGGACGAGAAGTTCTATTCCAGCCTCGGCCAAGTGACCCCAGGAGCGCGCTTATGACCGCAGCAGGCATTCTGGAGGAACTACTTGCAGAAGAGGACGTTCAGCACCTCAAAGACAAGGGCTATATCTTTGAGGTGGAGCGGGCGGCGGGGTTCATTTGCGTAGTGATTCGCAATTTTCCTTTGCCCGCAGGATACAACCCACAAACGACTGATTTTCTGCTGCGGTTGCCACCGAATTTCCCGATGGCCTGCCCTGATATGTTCTGGACATTTCCGCACGTCAGGCTCGCGAACGGAGCATACCCGAAGGCTGCCGATGTTTTCGATGTGCCGTTTCAGGGCCGCCAATGGCAACGCTGGTCTCGCCACCCGGAAGCTAGCAGTTGGCGCCCTGGAACAGACAACCTCAAAACCTTTCTTGGAACTATACGCCGAGAATTGCAGAAAGGTATTTAATGCGCCATACTCTCACATTCTTGGAAACCCAATATGCCCAACTCACGGAGCATCTGTTTGGTGAAGGGCATGACCGGGAGCGGGCCGCATATCTACTGTGCGGCCTGTCTCATACCTCCGCGGAGGCTCGCTTGCTCGTCCGGCAAGTAATTTGCGTACCGGATACAGATCTGCTGTCGCAAAGTGACGGCCACCTGAGCATTCCTGCCAGTTCGTTCTTGCCCGTGATGAAGAAAGCTGATTGTGAACATGCTTCCTTTGCATTGGTCCATTCCCATCCAAAGGGCATCCCCAATCACTCCGCGCAGGATGACCGGGAGGAACCTGGGCTATTCCGCACCGCATACAACCGAATTTCAACGAAGGACGCACTGCACACCAGCCTAGTTGTTAGTGAACCGAACATGACGCAAGGACGAGTCTGGTTTGACGGAGGCCACACTTGCCCCATTGATGTCATCCGCATCATAGGCCGGAGAATCCGCTTCATCCCTCAGGGTGGCCTTTACGGCTCGATAGACACGAGCTTCCACGACCGAGCGGTCAGAGCGTTTGGCCCTGATCTACAACCGCTCCTGCAAAGCCTCACCGTGGGGGTTGTAGGAGCTGGCGGGACAGGTTCCTCGGTAACCGAACAGCTCATTCGCCTGGGTATTGGTCATCTCATTGTTGCGGATGGGCAAGCTCTCGAACGCTCAAACGTAAGCCGCGTCTATGGCTCGCAAACCGATGACGTAGGAATATCAAAGGCCGTTCTTATGGGGCGTCTCGCTCGCCATCTTGGCTTCAATACGCGTGTCGATCTGATCAAGCGGTCTATTACCTACCAGTCTGCGATGAAACAATTCCGCGACTGCGACATTATTTTCGGCTGCACGGACGATCAATGGGGCCGCTCCCTCCTGAGCCTCTTTAGCATTGAGTACTGCGTTCCGGTCTTTGACCTTGGGGTAAAAATTGACTCGAAGGATGGTGTCATCCGCTCCATCCCTGGTCGAGTGACTACACTGATGCCGGGGCTGCCATGCTTGTATTGCCGTCGCCAGATTACCCCGGAAGGTGTAGCCGCAGAGCAGTTGCAGGAATTGGCACCCGAGGAAGCCAACGAGCGCCGCCGTGAAGGGTATATCCCAGGGTTGCCCGATGCCGAGCCGGCCGTAATTGCCTTTACTACCGCAACTGCTGCCCTGGCGATTGGTGAACTCCTCAACCGCCTGACTGGATTCAAGGGAGAAGGCTACCAGGCCGGGGAACTCCTGATACGTTTTGACGAAAGTGCAATCAAAAAGCCCGGAGCGGTTCAGCAGCCGGGGTGCATTTGTACCGATGCAACCCGCATAGGTCGAGGCGATCAGACTCGGTTTCTTGGTCAGACATGGAGAGAAGAATGACCCTCAAATCAATCATTCGCTGGTGGGAGAGACTTCGAACAACACGCTCTCTGCAACGCGTCGTACTAATTGAGTCGATGACTGAACTTCCGGCCACACTAGCATCGAACCTTTATGTTGTTCGGCGCGCAGGATATGACCGACGCGCGGTGTTCAACTGTCCATGCAGGTGTGGGCGGAGAATAGACTTGAACCTCGTGAGGAGCCATAGCCCGTACTGGTCCCTAATCCTCACCAAAGGTAAGGCTACGATCCATCCATCTGTTTGGTTGGAGGGAGAACCTTGCCAGAGCCACTTCTTCATCCGCGATAGCAAAGTCGTCTGGGTGTAGCTTGCAAACGGGCATTTAGGCTCCTCTTCAAGTGCAATATCATTCGCCATAACTGAGGTACAGAGTTGGCCTTTCAATTCAGGAAAAACAGTAAGTTCGCCATCCTCGCGCTCGACAATGTCTATTCAGACCTTCCCGATGTGGAGTTTCAACTCTCCGATGGAACTTGGGTAATGCCTCGTGTGCCTGCGGTCGCGGATCTCGGAGTTTGGAAAGAATGGATAGGTTCGATACGCGCTGGAAGCCTTCAGCGTTCCAACTTGGTTATCCTGACCGAAGAAGAGTCAAGAAATCCGCTGAACCTGGATAAGGACCATTACCGTTTGCGTGATGACCTGGCGAAGTTGTTCTATTTCCTTCACTTTCGGCAGGGGATTGAATGCGCTGGAGCGAACGAACACGATTTGCTCTGCGGTTCGTGTAAGGAAAGCAATCCAATTATTCGCCAAATGAACAAGCTGCCTGCCTTCTACCAGAGTAAGGGTTATACGCGCGCAGCAATCACCGAAGCGTGGATGAGCGATGCTCTTGCGCTGCGCTCGGCAGCAACGGCAATAGGATCGGCAACGGGTGAATTCCAGCGGCTGATCCGAGGGTTGAACGTTCTATTCGCTGGTCTAAGAGAGTCGGGACAGGGAAGGCTGCATCAGTTGGTTCGCTCGCTGGAGGCGCTTGTCCTTCCTGACACAGGCAAAACGCGAAATCAGTTTGTTCATCGCTGCCAAACATTCGCGACACCTGGGCCGGATGCGCAATTGGCGCTGCAAGAAGCCTTTGACATGCGCAGCGATACGGAGCATTTGCAGGACTGGAACAGGGCAGTACAGACCTACCTAGCTTCGGAGCGGGAGGATGTGTGCTGGCAGAGAACCAGACAAATCGAGTTACTAGCCTGCTACGCATACTCGCGAATCTTGCTTGATATGAATGTGCAGGCCCAATACCGGACAGACGACACGCTGGCGCAGTTTTGGAAGCTACGTGATGATCAGAGGCGAGCAATCTGGGGAAGACCTTTGGACATAACCGTTGAGCCAAGGCATACCAAGTATGACCAGTGGGGGAGGGCCATAATATGAGCACGTAGCGGCGTCTCTGCTGTTCCCGGCACATTCGTTGTCCTGGATTTCCGTTGCCTGGCTGACTTGCTGAAACGACACAGGGATTGAGTAAGGAATTGTCCAAGTGGCAAGTCCACTGGGTCGTCTGCATTGCTAAGAATGTAAGAGAAACGCGGTTGCTTCATACGGGTGCTGAAATGGCAAGGAATATTGCAAAGGTCAAGTCGACGGGTGGATACGGCTTCAGATTTGAAGATAAAGTAGCCGCGAGCTGTCTCATCCGCATGTTAAACGGGTTGGAGGTATTCTCCCTTACGGGATTGCGGGTGCAAGGCATCACTTTCCAGGCTCGCGCTAGCGGCTGGCTACTCGACGATCTCTTGCTATATATGTCGGGTCCATCAGGTGAGTGCAAGTGCGCGGTCTCGGTTAAGAGTGCAGCGTACTTGACGAAAGATGGCTTCAAGAGTGAATTCGTGGGGGACCTTTGGGAGCAATGGCGCAATGTCAACAATAATCCATTTGAACCGAAGAGAGATCATTTAGCTCTCGCGGTGGGGCGACTGTCCGAGGCGGTTTCAAATGCTTGGGAAGACATTGCTATGCAAGCTCCACTGAGCGATCCGCAGGATCTTGCAAATCGACTTTCTGTTGAAGGCAGCTCCTCCAAGATCGAAAAAAGCATCTTTGCAAGCCTCCTTCCGAGCGTTGAGCGCAAGAGAGGCACAACTCAGACAGAGTCAGGTCATCTGCTTTCGAGACTGTCAGTACAATGCTTCGGGAATCAGACGGATGCAATCGGCGCGCTTCAGTGCGCCACGCTTCTATTTGTTGAAGACGCGGCCAACGGTCAGGAACTATGGAAAGCTCTTCTAGGCATTGCGTCTGAATACCGTATTGCTGGCGGAACGATAAGACTGGACAATTTGCTCGAACGATTGCGAGCCCGCTTTTCACTCAAGGAGCATCCAGACTACCGTGGTTCTTGGGATCGCCTCAATCAGCTATCTCTCGCCAATTGCGACGCAGTTCATTCGGTTGCTGGAGCTGATACCGCGATAGATCTCAGTGGTTTCATAGCTGAAGTTGAGGCGAAGGCAAAACGCGGGCGGGTTCTTGCGATTGTGGGTGATTCCGGCGTGGGCAAGTCGTCTTCGACAAAAGGCTGTGTGCGCACGCTGTCCAACAAGGCAAACCTGATTTGGCTCTCTGCCGAAGAACTAGCGGTGCAAAATCAGGCGATCCTCGCGAAAGAGGTTGGGACAGTCATTGAGCTGCCAACGCTTGTCCGTTTCTCAACCAAGCCGCTGCTGCTTGTAGTGGATGCCTTTGAACAATTCTCAGCACTCGCCCTGCGGCGTTTATCTGAAATAGTAATCGCGCTGCGGAGCGTTGCCGGACTTGATTTCAGGGTTATTCTGACGACACAGCCGCTTCGTTGGGGAGACATCAAGGCGGAAGTTTACTCGTGGAAAACGGAAGGAGTTGATGATTTACCATTTTCCGGTCCCGCATTCGACAGCGTTTCTACAGCCCTTTCGGACAATGCGATGGTGCGGCCATTGTTATTTCGGCCTGAACTTCGGCGCGTCGTTACCAATCTTGCAACCCTCGATCAGATTCTGAAGGTTGCATCGGTCCAGCAGCTCATTACCAATCGCGCCTGGATTGGCGAAACGGAGATCATCGATTGGGTTTGGAAACACTGGCTCGGAGGCGATGCCTCTCAGCACCAGCGTGCAGCACTGTTGCGGCTGCTGGGAGAGGAGGATGCAACATACGGTCCTGTCATCCCTCTTTCTCGTCTTCCATACGAGACCTCAACAGGACTCGGCGATCCAATGATCTCCTCTCTCACTCGCACAGACTCCAATGGAGTTCGATTCATTCACGAAATTGTTGCCGACTGGGCGCGCTATCACTGTCTCAAAGCAGAAGGGTCATCTCGACAAGCGAGGATTTTGGAGTTGATTCGCAATCCTCGCTGGACGCGCGCCATTCGCCTTTACTCTCAATCGTTGCTTGAACAGACCGAAGGCTTGGTAGCATGGGAGGCAGTGTTCGGCTCTTTTGGTGCGGGTGATAGCGAGAATCAAGTCGCCGCAGATGTCTTTTCCGATAGTCTAGTGCTCGCCACGAACTCCGCGGAGCTTCTGGCGCGAGTTTGGCCGGCACTCATTGCAAACGATGGCCGACGGTTGAAGCGACTAATGAAGCGGATCATGATCGTCGCAACGATACCTCTTCCCTCCGCCGATTTAGGCGAAGAATATACCGACGTTGCATCTGTCGTAATGCGATTTCCGGTGCCCGTCTACTGGGACGGATTGCTCCAGGTTCTGTCGTCCCACTGTGATGAGGTTGCGGCTAATTGTCTCTCTGAGGCGGGCGAATTATGCGCCTTTTATCTCCGTGTGATGCCGGTTGGCTACGGGCGTCGAAGATTGGTATCAACTTTGGTTCTGAAGCTTGCGGAGGAGGCTGAACATGGCTTGGTTGACCGCAAGTTCTATTTGCGAGATGCATCCAGGACAGTATTTGAAGCCTTGCTGCGAGCCGCATCAGAGTTTCCTGAGCAGGTGGGCAAATTCGCTTTATCCCTCGCAGAGCGATCCCCCGTCGTTGATGCGACTACCGAGACGGTGAAGGTAATCCGATCAACGGGAATCTCACGGCGATTGTTGGGGCGCATACGGAAGCCTTGGCCGTATGGACCACACAGGCGGGTCGAGGAGTCATTTCGAGATGCTGTGCTGCAAACCGACGCACTGGGTTCCCTCATGATGAGCCGTCCTGAGATCGCAGGCGAGGTGCTGCTTGCTGTTTGCATCGAGGAGCCCCAAAATGAATACGAATATTTTCAATCCGCTCGACTAGACGACGGCGGTTTCGCATTTTGGCATGGGCATATGCCCGCCATGTATTTCAATGGACCGTACTTGACCTTTCTCAGAACATCACCGCAAATTGCCCTTCGGACGATTATCAGGCTAGTTGATTTTGGAACTGATCGCTGGCTGGAGGGCTTTCATCGATTCAACGGCCCGGACTTTATCCCTTCTTACAAACTTCTCTTTGATGGCTTCGACAAGACTTTTGTAGGCAACGGAAATGTCTATAACTGGCATCGCGAAATGCGCGATAGTGCAGTATTTGTAGAAAGCGCGTTAATGGCCGTTGAGAAATGGCTGTACGAGCGTATTGATGCCAAGGAAGACGTATCAGACGCGATCAATCAGATTCTCATAGAGACAAAATCGGCCGCGTTCCTCGGCCTTCTCGTAGCCGTTGGTCTGTACTCACCTGGTCTGTTTAACAGCCCGCTGAGACCTCTGCTGTCGTGCCCCGATATTTACACGACTCAGCGCTCGACATTGCTGGGGGCTAGTTGGAAGTTCCTGTTTGAGATTACCTGGGGCCGTTATGGCAAGCGTATCTGCGATGAAGTGCGCGCGTGGAACGACATGCCGCACAGGCGCTATGATCTTTGCGAATTTGCTCGGCGGCTGGTTCTTTTCAACCATGAAGCTGCATCGCAACTTGAACTTTATCGCAAGCGATGGGAAACGGAGGCCGCGTCGCTAGCTAACGCCAGCGGTGTTCTTCCAACCGAGTTGGAGATTCTTATTGCACAGTTCGATCGTAGCAACTACACCGTAAGCGACGCTGGCAATGGTCAGGTCGCGATTGAATTTCACCCGCCCAAGACGTTAGAGGCGAGACTTGCAGAGGAGCGAAAGAGACCGGCACTCAACCTTTCAGCGATGAGCCTTATCGCTGAAGCTGGTCGTTCCATCGATGAGGCAAAAAGCCTTACGGGGGAACAGGCAAAATCCATCTTCCGACGGTTGCAGGAAATTGTCAGGTCGGATCAGCGCGATGGCACATTCGAGATATATCGCGAAGAAGCGATTTCCGCTGGAGTTGCCTTACTCGTCATATCGGGCCACAACTGGTTGGCCGAGAATTTAGAAGCAGAAGCATTTTGCATTGGACAGCTTTTTGCCCTCATGGAAGATCCCCCGGCGTCAAGAGATATGGATTCTGCCGAATCACTTTCTGACGGCTATGATCTATTCCTGGCGGAAGCGGCTCTGCATCTTATCTTACGGAATCGCGGCGATGACCGTCTGTGGTCTGCGCTGTTGCACGGGATCACAAGCTATCGGTACAACACGACCGAAAAGGTCATGATGATGGCATACCGACATCGCGCAATGAAGGCCATCCGTTTCGATGAACTTGTGGGGTCAGTCATCCTTTGGGCAATCATTCGAGGGCCTGTCGCGGCTCTCGGAAGCCGATTTGACTCTACCCGCATCGCGCCATATCAAGAACTTATTGTGGATCGATTCAAGCGGGGATGTTTCAAGAAGCATATGCCGTCACTTGCCTTAGCTGTCCGCGTCAATAACCGTTTTGCACGGATGAAACTGCGAGGTACTCCTGGGTGGGAGTGGCATGAGCAGCGAATGCAACTGATTGAGTCTGGAAATACAAGTATGCTGGGGCACCGTGATCGGCTTCACCGCCGGGAAACTTATCTTGACCTCGAAGTGTTGCATCATGGCTTTGCTTTCCTTGGTCAATTCGTGGGCTTGCGATCGGTCGATGCGCCCGTACTACGGCGTTATTTTGACCAACTCCTTGGTCTGGAACTGGAGCTTCTTCCCAATTCTCCGAACGCAGACTCGGTCGAATTCGAGAATCAATACGACTTTGACGACTGGATAATGGTTGTGGCTTCGCTGTATTATGCAACGTTGCCTCTTTCAGAGGCATTGCAGACTGTGGCACAGCCCGTCATGTCACTTGGCGCTGGAGCGCACTATTGGATTCAAGACTTCCTTCAGGCGTTCTTTCGTTACGCTCCCGGTTTGTGTACAAACGATGCCGACCTGGCAGATCGCTGGCGGGCGCTGATCCAGTTTGCTGCTAGTTCTGAAAGGTGGGACTATGACCAGGTTGGACTTAGTTATTACCTAGAACATTTGTTCCGCGAACTATGGGGTTTCTCTGGATACCCGTCGCGTGCCGCAGATAATGCTCTGGGAGGAGCCTTGATCCTTCTCAAGCCTGAGTTGGTGTCATGGTGTGATCGCTGGCTCAAGCTTTCCGATGCTACAGCCGCATTCGCGAAGTTCGTTTCGGGAACGAACTGTCAGGAGTTTATTGAACTAGGGTTGATCAAACTTGCGGACAATCTCTCGTCGTCCGGAAGAAGCGCCAGGCGCCAAGAGGACCTGACATCCTCCTTACTTTCTGCCGTTCAGCACGCCTGGAAAGCTTACCCCCATATTGTTCGCAATATCGGTCCTGCGAGCGAGGCCTTTCACAGGATATTGTCATTCTTGTCTGCTCTTTTGATACCGGAGGCAATTGATCTTCAAGCCAAGATCGCGCGGGGGTAATTTGATTAACGCGGCTAAGGAATGTGCGAGTTTACGATTCTTCGCTGTTAAGGCGGCTAGCCTGAACAGAGCATATTCGATTTAACTGGGTTGCCTTCTTGAGGCGCGCACCTTCGCGTGGAGTAAACTTGGAGTGGCCCCGAACAGCCTCATCTATCGCCCGGACGCCGGGGAGGTATTTTAAAATTGGAGGATGTATGGCGGACAATAAAATCACTAGTCTCCCAATTAGTGAAATTCATACCGAAGACGGTGCCCAAGAACTGGTCCGTTCTGAAAAGATGAAGCCGTATCTCGCCCTCTTGAAGGCGCAGATGTCTGGGCAGGACACCGAGCCGTATCTGGTTGCACTGGCCGCGCTGCCGCTGGAAGAGAGATACGTGTGGCGAGTGGTCTCTGCGTTGAAATGGGCTTTCTGCGATCTCGATACGGAAACTGCGATTGCCGATCTTCACACTCTGTCGGAAGCGGACCTCAAGAAAGTAGTGGAGCCTCTCTCATTGAGAGCCATTCAATTTTGCATGTTTGTGAACTCGCTGATTGGAGAGGACGCTACGGAGCGAATCGTGCAACACGCGCTGCGGTGTGCAAAGGAATCGTCCGAGCCGGCTTCGGGCGAGTAGCTGGCCACGCGGCTTGCAGTGTTGGTGGATGGAAGCAAGCAGACGTTTGGCTATCTCGCCCTTCTTCTGGAGCCGGTTAATTGCAGAACCCCATGTTGAGCCTTTCGCAAAGCTCGTCTATCTCATCGGGGCTGAGCGGGGAGTCTTCCTCATCGCAGAAATGGTCGCAGGAGTTTGGTTCGCTCAATTCCAGTGGCTCATGGAGACCGATAGAAGTACGGCCGTGCATCTTCGGCTCCCATTGTTCCTGCATGAGGCGCAAGCCGTGGAGGACGCTGGCGAGTTCGCGGCGCGTGATGTGCTTGCCGTCGTCTGCTGGCGAAGGGATGATCGGCACATCAATCTTATGCTGGTCCACGCTGTAGGTATTCAGCGGCTCGATCACTTCCTCGTGAATCCATTCGTCTAGGGTGTCGAAGTCTTCGGCTTCCATAAATACCTCGGCCTTTGCCACGTCGTCCTTGTTGTCGGCATCGACGGTCAGTTGAATCAAACGCCGGTATGCGGCACTCTCTGTTTCGTGGACGCTGGCATATGTGCCGTTGTCGTCGTCCGCTGCCACACTCCAAACTGTGATTTGCATAAAGTCCCTTCTGATTGCGCGTCTCAGGAACGCGCGGTGTTGAGGCCATTTCCATAGAGCATGGCGGATAGATGGTCAGCGTAGATCGCGTGTCCGGCCTGACGCTGAATCTCGATGGCTTCTGCCATTCCGGGTTGGGCGGTGGTGCCGTCGGGCAACTTGGGTCCGGTGGCGGAAATGTTGTCGCGGTGGAGGCGATAGTGAGGGAAACCCAGCACATTGCCGTCGATGGGGCTGAAAATGTTGAGCAGTTTCTTGCCGGTCTCCCATTCGTCTTTGGCAACCATGAAGCTGCACTCCAGATACTCGGAGTGGACTTCGATCAGTTCCACGTCTTCATAGCGGTGAATCGTTGGGTTGAGTCTGTGTCCTAGCATGGAT
>Ga0181520_10008958_pt1 | contig 14007 bp, 15 predicted proteins | sample PEATcosm2014_Bin_29_FD_132451 | JGI IMG/M metagenome (GOLD analysis project Ga0181520, IMG submission 132451) | Peatland microbial communities from MTU Mesocosm Facility, Houghton, MI, USA - PEATcosm2014_Bin02_30_metaG | ecosystem: Environmental > Terrestrial > Soil > Wetlands > Peat | place... | reverse complement strand
GAGGAACGTGACCGCACCCGCGCACTCCCCGCCGATCCGCTCCAGCATGGAGTAGTCGTTGCGTTCGCTGATGCCAAGGTTACGGGCAATGATCGCGCGCTTGCTTTCTTCGGGCAGAACACCGGCGAAGTATCCTCGGCATTCTTTGCGCGTGAAGCGCTTCTCCCGTAGCGGCAGCGAGTGGGACAAGGGCGTTGCGCCTGGCTTTTCCAACCAGCTTTCTGCGTAGTCAAAGACCATCTGGCCGCCATCATTTTGGATGAGGTGGCCGACCAATTCTCGGTGCAAATAGACATCCAGGGTTTTCGCCACGCGCTATTCCTCGCTCCCTGAAACCGTAGGCGCTGTCAGCGCGATCTGGATTCCCAGCGTTTGCAGGACCGTCAGAACCTTACCAATCTGGCAGGTTTCCTTGCCCTTTTCGAGGTCGATGACAAAGCGCAGCCCCGTGCCGGAGGTCAGCGCCAAATCCTTTTGCGTGACGCACAACCGCTTCCGGTTTTCCCGGATGATTTGGCCAATTGCCTGTGTCGTATACTTCATGAGCCTCGTATGTGTTACCGTACGGGAATTCTAATCTTTGGTTTCACTCACGTCAAGAATCATATTCCCGTTCGGGAACAACACTTTCATAAAAGATAACCAAGAGATAAATATTCCCGATCGGTAACATGTAATGTATTGCCAAGGAGAAGCTCGAACCGCTATCGGCTTTCTACTCTTCCAGCTCTCCCATCCATTCCGTGAGTTTCTGTTGCAGTTCTTCCTTGCTGGGCAGATAGAGCTGGTATTCGCGGGCGTGAATGTTGGCATCTTTGGGAAGGGTAATCTCGACCAAAGCGGAATTCTTTTTCTTGCAGAGTACGATGCCGATGGTGTGGTTCTCTGCTTCGGTCTTAACGTGGCGGTCATGCGGCGCGGCCAACACAGGTGAAACGCGATACGTTTTGCAATACGCTGGTTCTCGGGGTGGTATTCGCTTACAAGGACTTAGGGTGCCACCGGGGTCTTGTAAGTTGTTGAAATGCTTAATGTTGGGTCTATGGCATGGAAGAGGTCATCGGTTCGATCCCGATCAGGTCCACCAATAAATCACTGAAAATAAGAGACTTAACGGCCCATACCCCTTCCGGGTATGGCTAGCTGTTGGTCTCAATTGGACTCAATTCTCTCTTGTTGCGCAGGGAGCGACTCCGCTTCTTCGCGCGCAGGTTTGCCGCGATTTTCCTTGTCTCGGCCGCTGCCTTGCTCGGCTTCCGAAGCTCGTCGTTGATCGAGCCGACCATCTTCTCGACGCCCTCGGGTATGACTTGCTGGTACACGTCAGTTGTCGTTGGCGTTCGCGCGTGCCGTAAGAGACCTTGGGTCGACTTCACGTGCCCCTTGGTCTGACTGAGTGTCGCGATCGTTCGGCGAATGATCTGAAACGTCAGGTTCGGCAGATCGAGAATTCCTGCAAGACGTTTGAGCACCCGCTTCCGATAATTTCCGGTGTCAAGGACCCCCCCGTTCTCGTTCGGAAAGATGAAAGCCTCCGGAGATGAATCCGGACACTTCGCCTTCCACGCGACGAGATCGGAGACCAGCTCAGGCGGCAGATGAACCGGCCCGAGGCTCTTGCGGGTTTTCCCCCATGGCCGGATCTTGCCCTTGTACACCGTTTCCAGAATGACCAGCCTGGTGTTCTCGGGTTCGAAGCACTTCCACCGCAACGCGAATAGTTCACCCGGCCGCAGCGCGTCGGTCATGTCCAGTTCGAGCAGGATGGCATCGTGCTCGTCAAGGATTTCGAGCGCCATCCGCAATTGCTCCCACGTGAGCGTTGTCTTGTCGGTGTCACGCAGATGCGCGGGAACCTTTATCCGCGCTGCAGGGTCCTTGAACAGAAAATCCTGATCCACCGCCTCGGCGAACATGTCGCGCAGGTATGCGCGCATCTGCAGGACGGTATCCTTGGAGCAGGTCTTTGCCAGTTTGTTCACCTGCATTTGCAACGTGAATCGATTGAAGTTGTTCAGTGGGATCTCCCCCAAGTCATCCAGGATGTTGGTCTGGATCAGTCCCCTTTTGGTCTTCGCTGTTTCCTCAGTCCAGTCGCCCTCCTTGAGCGGGAAATAGCGGTTCTTGCAAAACCAGTCAAGAGTGACGGAGCCGTCGTTCACGGTCTGCCCGTTGGTGAACCAGCCCCGTTGTTTGGCGATCTCGCGGGACAGCGCTTCTCGCGCTTCCGTTTTGGTCATCCTCGACTTCAGGCCGAGAATGATCGGCTTCTGTTTCGAGACTTTCCTTCCTGTGATGGGGTCATTCACCGAATTGCGCGCATAGCCATACCACTTCTTTCCGCGCAACTTCAGGCACCCCGTTCCGTACGTGGCCTTACCCATTCGTTCCTCAGTTTCTGTGGCGGGAAGAATTGGGCCTTCCAGCCATTCTAGCGGCGCTTGTGGCGCCTGGATGAAAGGCGTTCCCTTTCTTGGATGAATCTCTCAATTCCACTTGGGCGGAACCGGACCGCTCCCTCCGAAATCCAAATTGCCGGTAGAAACGGTGCCCTCCGCGTCGAGTGATCCCACACCCAATCTTCGGTAACCTTGAGCCAGAGTGCCACATCCTTGGCGTCCAACATCACTTCGCGGCCCGGTTCGCCATTCAGCGGCAAAAGGTTCTCTGAATCAGCGGCTTGCCGATCCCGTTCCCCATCCGGTTGGTTTGTGCCCGAAGAGCCCATACCCCGAGCGTAGGCGAAGGAATGGCAAACCGCATAGATGGTGGGGCGCCATTTTTTTGCCGATTGGCAAACCAGCGCCGCTCCTGCGACCGTTGCTGTGTAGCCCAGAAGTAGTTGGGAGAACTGAGGCTGGAGCACAGTGGCTGCGTTCATGTTCCCGTCGACCATGAGCATCAGCAGTGTGCAAAATGCGAAAATCTAGAATTTGAATGCCCGGCCAGCCGCGGACGCGAGATCTTTCGGCAAGAATAGAAGGCATTCCTCAGCGGCCAAGTGATACGCGCTACGACCCTGTCCCCCCCCGCGAATTTCAGGAGGGCGGTATAACCTTTCACGTCGGCCTAACGATCAAGAAAGTTAGCAGTCGTCGATCTCCAAGCTCGATCCGGACCACATGATGGCATTGAATTCCTCCGCCGTGGGCCAGCCGTCGGCATCAAGCCCGTACTGTTGCGGGTCAGCGCGTGCATCCTCCAGTTCTTCGAGATCTTTCATTTCGTGTTGGGTCAACTGGCGCTCCTTTCATTGCCCTTCAGGAAGAGCCATGAAAGGAGCATGGCACATAAGGAACACAAAGCACGCGAGAAGTGGAATGAATGGTGCGGACTTTGTCACATCGGCTCTGCTGCCGGGTCGGACGGTTGCTTTCTAAGCCTCACGTAAAGGCAATCTGCGCCAAGAGCTTGGAGTATGCGCAGCAAAGTATCGAGATTCGGGGTGGAGAGATTTGCCTCTATGCGAGATAAATGCGCTCGGCCCAGACGGCCAGAAGCTGCCACTAAGGCTTGTGTCTTTCCCTGCCTCAGGCGCATCCGACGAAGTACCTGTCCGAACTGAAGGCTCGATTGTGAAGGGTGCTCAAGATGACCTTCGTTAAGAAGCGGGATCTCGACTATCGAGATCCCAATTTCAGCGCGGCAGCGGCGACAGGTAGAGCTGAGCGCGTACTGTCGTAGACCGCATGCTATACAACGAGTGATCGTCATATTGCCTCGTGAAAAGTACAGTTGTGGGAGGTGTGGAAAGTGGACTCCGCTCAGTCGAGGCCTGCGATCTCGCGAAGCCAGTTTGGCGGAGGAAGCAGTGGGGCGTGAAGATTTGCCCATCTGAGTTCGATGGATGAGGGGGTTTTCGACGGGGGAATCAGGATGGGGGAGTTACTGGAGTGCAGGCGCAATCCGGGATAACGAACAGGCAATGTGAGGCCGCCACCGTATTCGAACAACACATGCCGTTTCCCCAGCACTGCGAAATGCAGGCTGCGCTGCCAGGACCAGTCATCCCCGGCAAGGTAGGCGAGCGAATGCCTTGCCAACGATAGTTCGATCTCCAGAGCGATCACGCCCGCGCCGGTCTCAAGCAGCCAGTTCGCTTCGGCACCGTACCGTACAAACCAGTACTCGATCTGTTCGCGTTCAGATGTTGGAACACCTATGCGAGCGGAATGCACCGCATATTCTGACCTCGCCAGGACGGGAGAGATGAGCCAACGGTGCTTGATAGGGAGTTCGAGGGCCCTAGGTAGGCAGAGATCGGGAGGCACGACAAATCCGGCGCGTGCCGCAATCTGCGCGCAGAGGCGAGATTCGGCAACTTCCGTCAGGAAGGTTGCGACATCTTTCATGAGAATCCTCCGTGAAAACGAAAAAGGCCGCGGCGATTGAACACAGCGGCCGGGAAAGTGAAAGGAGCGAGGTTAGGACATTGATTGGCTTGAAGCCGGTTGTCGATGATCTCGATCGGGATCTGCTGGCACGAGACCGCACAGATGCGGGATCCATCTAGGACCGCGGAAAAGGATGTGAGCGGCAGACGCTTTAGGTGGTGCGAGCAGGTCTATGATGTTTCCATGCCCTTGATATCCTCGTCATCCCCGCATGCGCCCAGATGGGGACACGACGGAGGCATACTGCTCGATCGTCAGGCGAAGCCAAACACCCCCGTGACCTGCGGCGATCATTGCTTCCAGCATCTCGTGAGTGCCTGAATCGACAAGCTTGTTACTACGCCGCAAAATGGCGCGGAGTTTCTGTTCGTCTTGGAAGATGAACCGTCTGGATATTGGTGTCTTGGCGAGATCGTCCGCATGAAACCGACAACGCCAGCCGTTGCAGCGCGCGAAGGACATAAAGACCCTCCGGGTAGGCGAAACTAGGGTTGATTCACGATGGTCACCTTCGGGTGAAGTCTGAATTGACAGCAACTCTGGAGCCGTGCTCGTCTTCTTCATGGGAGAAGTTGCTAGCGTCAACGTTTGACGCTGGAGCAGACGAGCAGAGTCTTCGAGTTGGAGCACTGCAATGTTCGAAGCTTTGTTGTTGGTCACGTAAGATCCTCTTTCCATGTGAGGCTGGTCTATATCGAATCGCTGCGGGCAGGGTCCCGAGTGCCGAGTCGCAGAGAAGCACCGCATGAGCCGTCGCTTTGATTCGCAAATACTGGCGACATGGGGATAACCATCGCTGTCCCCATCCCCGAGCGGCCCCAACTGCATCGGCAGGGTCAGACTGCGATGGAAGTTGCCAATGACTGGAAGGTTTCGAGAAGGTGATAATCTTCCTCAAGTTTGGGCTGGAATGCGAACACGCCGAGATCGAGAGATGCCAGGGTGAGTTGGCGCGTCAATTCCTCAAGAACCGCCATGGTGGGTGACTGCAGGGCTTTCACCTGAGCTTCTTCACTACTCCAGAAGTGGATGACGAGCCATTGCGACGAGCTTGCCCGACTGCGCAGAACGCTGGTCCCGATGTAGCCGGAGAAACGCCGGCGTGCGAGAAGATGCCAAATCCCGGCGTCGCAAAATGCCAGCAGGAAGGGGCGAGGCTGGTTGACGGTGTAGGTATGAACGGAATAGATCATCGGCAGAGTACTCCTCAAAGCTGCGTCCGCAGCGGGTGATTAGTGGTGAATGGAAGTGATGGGGTGAACGAGGACGACGCTGCAATGGGGCTAAGCTCAGTTGGAATGAACACAGAGTTCAACGGGTGAAAAGTCACAGAAGTGCGACAAGCGATTCATCGGCGCGTCGGAACAGCGGCCATAAGACAGCAGCCGAATTGGATATTGGGGGAGGGGAAAAGTACTTGCCAGGAGCCGGCCGTCTGGCGACTGGCTGCCGGACGAAAACGGGACAATGAGCAGGTCTGCTCATTATCCCCCCATGTCAGCATGGCTGGGGGAAGGTGCTATCTCTTGCACTCGAGGCCTCGGTTTGGCTTTCCCTAAAACTGTTCTTTCTGCAACTGCGGCGGATTGGCCTTTTCGTAGTCCAGAATGAAGACGATCTTTCCATCCCTGCGACTAGGCCCCAAGACGAACTTGATGATCTTCTGTGCAGTTGCTTCGTCGGAGTCAGCGACATCTTTCAATAATGACCGCATAGAGAGGAGGATGCGGCTCGCATTACGAGTAGCGGGAGTCAGCTTCTTTTGTTGTCGACTTTCGCGCCTACAATCCTGGCTGTCTAATACCACCGAGTCGCTTTTTTGGCGGCAGGGCAGCTTCACAGCGCAACCAGGCCGCAGCCTTGCTCCCGTCGGACGACAAGAGACGCTAGGCACGCCGCATCCGAGAAAGTACGGCTCGGTGACTCCCTGATACCCCCCGGGACCATCACGATCTCTCTTAATTTGCATCTCCGGATTCTTTGCTGCAGTTCGCCGGGTACAAGTGGGTGGGCCGGATCTGAGCGAAATCCCACGAACGAAACCGACTTGGCCACGTGGTCGACCTCAGCGAATGAGTCCAAGCTCGCCATATCCATTGGGGAATCGAATGGGATTTCAATCCACAAGTTGACCGGTAGGCGCCAAAGACACTCTTGTGCCATCTCCCACCTTTCATATTGGTGAACGCGCTCCGGGTATCTCGTGAATATCCGGAACATGGACTCATCTGCTTTCCGTACGCGGCTTAACACCTTCTGGATCTCAAGGAAATCCACGGCAGGATCGAAGACGTCGACCCCAGCCAACCGGTAGCTCCTTCCATTCCGGGTGTTTTCAATCCTTTCGAGTTGAGCCGGATCAGCAACCGCCCTTAACCCGCCGTCACCGGTGGGCACCCAAACGACACACTCGATGAACTCCTTCACCATGATGGTGAGGCGATCGGCTGTGGCCTTGGGGATGGCAGGACCAGGCGCCTGGGCCGAGGTATTTGTTTGCGAGGGCAAGGGAATTCCGCTGGCCAAGTCTGGAACAAGGCCCCTTCGAGGTCCAGCATCGCCCGGGGCGTCATCGGGTTTCTCGGTGTTGGTAGATGTGGCCCTAGCGCTTAAAACGTTCGGGGTTGAGACGGGCAGCACAAGGCCCTCGGCATTCTTGTTGCTGATCTTTTTCCCTGGAGTGCGGACATTCTTTGCACTGGGCTCTTGGACCCCTTGAGCGGCATTGTCGAGGTCGGAAGCGGTCACCATGAGCGTGGACTTACTCAACGGCGAGTTGACCTCGGCTGTGCCGACCGCAGCCGGCGTGATCTGGGTCTCCAGGGCATCGAACAAAGTGGGCTCGCCCGAGCCCGAAGAGCTGTGGGCCTTCGCCCGGGACGAACGCGGCGGAGTCGAAGGTGAATGATCGGGGCTGTTGTTGCCGACCGGCGAAAAGGACACTGTGACGACCCACCCTTTGCACCCATTCTGGGCTGCTTTCGCGATCTCCTGCATCGTCGCTTTCGTTTCTTCGACCTTGTCCTGATCTGGAACCGCTTTGATCCCCACCTCCAACTGTTTGGCGAGCCGCCGTCCAAGTTGGTGACGCGCAGCGGCCTTGTCCTCCTTCGCCTGTCGGCGAGCAAGCTTTTTCGCCTCGCGGTGCTTCTCAATCGCCTCAAAGACCAAGGCGCGAGCCTCTTCGGAATCCTTCGGGAGCTTTCCATGGCGCAGCTCGTCGATAATACTGGCGTACTTTGTTTCAGTCGGATCGAACCCTGCCTCGATGAAGGCAGCCAGGAGTGGGGCGTCAACGTGACTCGCTGCATCGGCAGCCTTCATCAGGGCGTCCAGAGAGCTGTAAGATCGTCCAAGCTGCTTTGCCAACGCGCGACCGACTGGCATCCAACTTTTTTCGGCCTTAAACCGGACGCGGAGCGCGCCGGTGGCCAGGCCGGCTTCAAGATTGGAGACTTGCCTGCACGTGACTGCAATCACGAGCCGGTCCACTTCTTCCCCAACTCCGGCCGGCGGGACCGACCCGAATTCAATCGTTACCGCAGTGTCGATGATGCCCCGCAGATTTCCAAATTTTGCAAGTCTCCTGATTTCAGTGTGATCCATGTCGAGCCTCATAGCTTTAACAGATTTCTTCATGCCCTTTCCCGCACCCGTTTCCGGCACCGGGGTTAGTGCTTTTATGTAATCTACGGCTCGCATAAAATTCTGGTAAGGGCATGGAGAGCGGTATTTTTTGAGTTTTGAAGATTCTTGGTCAGGGAACCCTCAACTGACATGCAGCGAGTGGCGCCGTGTGCGTGAAGCGATGCGGGGCCACCAAGAGGAGAAGGAACTTGCGAACGCCACCGAAGGAAACGCTCGCGTGAACTTTCTCGCCATTCTCGTGAGCGAAGGCTGCGCGGAAATTGCGGTGTGGTTTAGCCTTGACCGGTTTACCGGTGCATACAGCCCGTGTTCTGAATTTGGGAATGCGAGACGAGAAGGTCCAGAAATCAAATCGGAGAAGGGGGTCATCCGCCGCTGTTCCGAAGAGGAAGGCGCGTAACCCGACAGCTGCAGCCGCGCGCCCGGTGAACATATCGCCCAATTACCAATTCAACCTGCATCGGGTCAGGAGCGTGGGTTAGACCCGCACGTGCTTCGGTTCGACTAGCCGAGGTCGTCCCGTGACGCCCAGTGTGCGCAAACGGGCGCACGAAACGCCTGGCCTCGTCCGACAATTCATCCAGCCACTGGTTCAGGAACGCTGCGGCTGCCGCTGGATAGGTTTCGGTGCGGTAGAGTTGGCGCACCTTTTGCGATAACTCATACACCTCCTTGTACGCGGGAACCCGGCAGAGCAGGAATTCCTCTGCCCTGCGCCTGGTTGAGTTCAGGCGGTTGCACTGCCCCTCGAAGAGATGGCCACTGCGATGCATGACGTCGACCTCGTTTTTGGCGTGAGCACAATACTCCAAGGCGATCCGGCCGGGCGCATCGGACGGGAGTATCAGCGATGCAGGATTGCTGGACGCCTTCCCAAGCAAGTTCCCTGCTTCTTCGCGGCGCATCCTCTCCATGCACCCATCCAGCATTTGCTGCACATAATAAGCATTAACCTCGATGACTGCATTCGGAAGGACCTTCTGCACGGCATCAATGTGGAGCCGATTGAGGTACGTGGACACGAACGTCACCGCCTCCGCGTTGGGAACGCTCAGGAAGAAAGCGGTGATGGTCGCGGGCGACCTGTCCAACAGCGTCGCCCAGTTGCTGCAAAGGTCTACGTCTATCAGCAGCACCTCGAGTTCGTGCTCGGCCATCACCAGATCCATTGCGATTCTTTGAGGTGCCGGCGTCGGGAAAGGACTGCTGGCCCGGAAGATTGGATTACGCATGCTCTGTCACCCACCCATTCGTTTTTTTCGGCGCATTGCATCATGCGCCGAAGAATCATCTTCTCCCAGCCAGGGAGGCCCGCGGAACGCCTTCGAATCCCTTTTTGGAGCCTCTCCATTGAAGTTCTGCGCAGAACGGGCAGAAGGGTGTTAAGCCAGGCGGCTTGTGCGATGGCGAGTTGGGGGATATTGACCGGCTCTCTTAGCTTCAGACCCGTGGTGATGACCTGCTTGCCGCATTGCGTCAGGTAGCACCTGTACCCAACCGGGACCGGGAGCCGGAGGAAACCCGCGAGGCCGGGAATTGCTCAGGTAGGAGAATGCGATGTTATCCCGCATCAGCTCGGCTCAAAGGCCCAGGGAGGCAGCATCGAGACCGTGCGACAGGTAGCCCAAACGCGCATAGAGCCGCAACACTGCAAGAGACTTGTGCTGCGTCGTTTCCATCGTGACAAAAGGGCTGATCCCACTCACGGCGCACTGGGTTACCAATCCCGACCTCAGAGATCTGCCACCGAAATCGGCGGGATTCGGCAATCCTGCCCGCTCGGCCGCCGTCCGGATGATCCGCGAAATTGAGTCGGTATTGAGACCGCGGGGCGACAGATTTCCCCAGCGATCAACAGCACGGTAGATCGGCCCGTGGCCAGAAATCTTTGCGGCCGAAAGCCACGACCGAAGTGCGAGCACGGGGCAAGTTTCTGCCTCGGTGCCGAACGGTATATTCACGACCTGGCCGACGCCATCCTGGTCCGTCTTGCTCCTCACCAGCATGACGGCGATTCCCCCACCGTGCGCCGGCCGCTCAGTTATGTCAGATACGTCAAGCCGGGCGAGAGAATCGCATCTCAGCCCGGCCGAAAATCCGAGCAGACAGAGCGAGCGGTCCCGCAGCCCTAGCAGGGTGGTCGGGCAGCCGGCGACGAGCGCACGAACTCCGTCGGCGATCAGAGGAGCCTTGGTCTGTTTCGGGGCGGCTCCAAGAGTGCGGCGAATGCCTTTGAGCATCGACGAGACGAGAGAATTGCGCCTCGATGCGGGACTTTCCCTAATTCCGGCCGCCTTGTGGGCCTGGTTGATGGCGACAACGCGCCGGGCGATGGTGCTCCAGGCGCGCCCCTGGATGGCTTCGTTGGCTAAGAACAAACACACGGTTGGGGAATTGGATGGCATGAAGGGGAGACGGTTCGCTTCGCACCACTCACTAAAGACACGAAAGTCTGTTCTGTAAGCGGCATGGGTACTGGGCGCCTTGGCCGCCTGCATGAAGGAACATGCTTTGGCCATGAGTTCATCGAGGTCGTTTGAAGGCGAGAGGAGAGAGAACGGCGATTCTTTCATTGGAGACTCCTGGATTTTTGAATGCCTATCGGTGACGAGTGAATGCAAGGCTCAGGCGATTTGGCCAGAAACATGAGGACGAGACGCTGCGTTGGAATTCGTGCAGCGCGCAAATCAGCGGAAGCTGATGCCAAAGAAGTTGTTTTTTCAACTGCAAAGCAAGCAGACGGCGCGTATAGCCGGCGATCGCGGTCACCATTCCCGGCTGCCGGCAGCGCAGGTGCTGCGCGCCTCAGAGAGAAGACGGCCATGTAACACGGGGTGTGGTCTCGGCTTCCATTCGCTCGAAGACAAGGGAGGCCGACATGGACGACGCTCGAGGCAACGTGCAGTCTTGTACCGCTCGACCGTCGTGCGGGGTGGAGGATATTGTGGCGGCCAAGAGAAGATTCCGGAGAGTGTCGGCCTTCGCATTACGGATGAAGACTGGAGCGATCATCGGGCTCCGACGTCAACCAGCTGAGATTCACCGGCGATGTCGCAAGACGCGGCAGGGCGGGTACGGGAACGGGATCGGGCGATCCGCGTCGGGGTGTGCCTACTCCTTCTGAGCCCTGGAATCGAGGAATTCGATGAACTGACGAGCGGTCTTCACGTCGCCGCAGGACTTTGGCCAGCGATTCATGCGACGACGCGAATCCGCCCAAACGATCCATGCGCGTATGGTCTCAATCGACACGCCCCTGCCCATGCGGTTGCGCAACTTGAATAGCCCATTCTTCGACTCGATCTTGTTCGTGTTGATTCCGGCCTCGGCGGACCGGACCAGTTCTTCCGTCCATTTCGTGAGAATGTTTTTCGGCCTGGAAAAGAACGATCCGGCGATGCTTTGCTTCCATGACACCAGCCAGTGCTCAATCCCCGCTCGAACCTGCTCACCGGTCTTTCTGTTCCTCTTCTTCGAGGTGATCTCAAGGCCTTCGTTTTTCAGCTCATAGGCTGCTTTGATCAGCGGGAACTCGGCAAGGACGTCCTCGACCCATAAAGTTTGACCTGGCGCGAGATCCTTCGCCCTCGGGGCTAGCCAAAGCCGCCTCCTTTTGAGATCTGACACCCTTTCCGAGGCTCTCTGATCCGCCCTGATCTTAGCTCGCGCTCTGAACGCTGCCTCTCCCATCTTGGCGATGTCTTCCGGTGACGCCTTGGCGAGTTCCTCGCTGAGGTACTTCTGCGGCAGAGAATTTGCCACGAACGTGCGAACATCGGTGAGAGCTTCCTCAAAAGCCTGGGATAGGTGGAAGTTTTCGCCACCGGCCTTTGCCTTGGGCAATGCCCTCGTCGACTCGGGGGATTCCCCAGAATCGTCAACGACATAGTCCACCATCTCCACACCTTCAAGCAGTTCGGGAACCACCTCTTCTGCCGGCTTGCTCTTTTGGGGCTTCAATGGCTTCGTCGCCACATGGCGAAACTGTTCGCTGTAGTCCATCCCCACCCTCTCCACCTCGCCCCGGTTATCGGCCTCGAAAAACCTCCGCGCGATGGTGGAATTCTCGCGGTCAGGCAGCACGTCGACCGTGTGCCCGTCCTCCTCGCCCACCATCAACGTGACTAGGCCGCCGCCCTTTCCGTATTTGTGGAGAGTCTCGTCCATTTCGAAGGACAGGGGGAGGTCCTTGCCTCGTTCGGCGTCCCAGGCTTTGAAATGCGTTGCGAAGACTGCTCTGATCGCATCTTCGCTATATCCAGTGTCGCGGGCGATCTGCGCGAAGGTGGTCACCGTCGTCATCCGGTCCATAATGTAGGCGACGAGCCTGGAGGTTCTCGTAGGCCTCGGAGGCCGCTTATCGTTCTCGGCCGCTGCCGAACTGTAATCCAACCAGGGTGGTTGCAACTCAAACCTTGCCCCGCATACCAGGCAACGAAAGATGGGCACAAGAACCTGGATCAGCGTGGGAAGGATCCCAAAACGAGGGGCGTCCCAGACAAGCCAATCGTCACATTTTTCAACCTCGATGTGAACCGCGCTGCACTGCGGACAAGCTTCTGGCGTCACGCAGTAGGCCGCACGGACGGCGATCATGGACTCCACCTGCTCGACTTTGAGGGTCCTGTAGCCATCGAGATCCAAGTAGTCGATAAAACCATTCGGAGTTTCGAATAGCCGTCCTTCATTTGGTCTTTGGATACTTTCACCATCGTCCATGGATTCGCTTCCCTTCCGCGCGACAGCGCTGCAACCTGCCCGCCACGACCATTCTTGCGCCGCCGCTACAGGATCGAGAATGGGTTGGGCAACACAATTTCGATTCGCCTCCATTGAATGTCACCTATTCAAACGCACCGATCGGGGTACGTGCAGCCCCCCCCGCGAACGCCCGCCGCCACTGCGGCACCGGCAGGTTTGCGGAAGGGCAACGCCAATTCCGGCAGCCTTCGGCAATGCGGATCGATCGGGTGTGGATTTTTGACAGCGATGGCAAAAGTCACACCCATTCTGGCGGTTCCCGGCCAGATCAGCTCGCGATCTGCTCCTGCCCACCCCGAGAGTCTGGCGCTGACATGCTAAAGAGCGACGGCTGTTCGGGGTCCGGGCTGGACCTGAGCTTAGGTGAGATTAGGGGCTTGGGCGGGATGTAGGTGGTTCTCGTCCTGATCCTGCCGAAGCCGGGTCTCCGGAACTTCTTTTGGAATCCGTCCGCGAGGGTCCCTATGGCGTCGGCGAAGGCATCGGGCGGAAGGTTGCCTAAGACTGCCTCAAAGTCCGGGAAGGATCTCTCGATCAATCTGGCCATCAGGCCGGCCACATCGCCAGACTTGAGAGCCGGCAGTGACGACTCTTTGGGCGACGGATTGGGCACGCTAGTCTCGGCGACTTCGTCTCGATCTGGAGCAGCGCCCGAGGCGTTCCCGGTATCGGCCTCATCGGAAAGACCCTCGACGATGCGGTTAAGCTCCGCAGGGGACGGCGCGATCCTGAGGATGGGCGCGATGTCTTCGGGTCTCAAGAGCACGTTGCCGTGCTCGTTTATTTGGCTCAGGGACTCATGCACCGCGAGGAGGGCGAGTGCTATCTTCCTGGCCTCGGCCGCCGTGATCGTTGGAGCGCGTAGCTTCTTCGGGCGCGGAGCCGGCTTAATGCCTTCATGCTCGTCGATGAGGGTCTTTATTGTTTTGTCGCACAAGGTTACGCCGGTTTCCGCGCGGAAACACTTCAGGAGCGTACCCCATTTCGGACGTCCCTTGCGACTGCCTTTTACGTAATTCTCCCGACGCTGAGCGGTGTCTTTCCGAAGCTTCGCCAGTTTCGGAATCAGGGCCGTGACCCGCGTCTTGTAATCGACTTCCGAGGCGGCAAAGATTTTTCCCTCGGCGATTGCGGCGGCCCAATCGGCTTGAAACTCGGCGTCGTCGTCCCCGGCCTCTAATTGGTTTTTTCCGATTGGAAGCTT
>Ga0181520_10008957_pt1 | contig 14009 bp, 15 predicted proteins | sample PEATcosm2014_Bin_29_FD_132451 | JGI IMG/M metagenome (GOLD analysis project Ga0181520, IMG submission 132451) | Peatland microbial communities from MTU Mesocosm Facility, Houghton, MI, USA - PEATcosm2014_Bin02_30_metaG | ecosystem: Environmental > Terrestrial > Soil > Wetlands > Peat | place... | reverse complement strand
CAGCGGCATCCCGCAACACCGAAACCAGGTACAACCTAACCTACAAACTTTGGGCCAACCGGAGCCGCCGGCGCATCCGGCGTTCCGCATCGATTCGCGACACCCGCGCCGCCGCATCCTTCACCACGGCGGGAACGTGCGCATACGAATCCAGATACTGAGCCGAACGGGCCGAAGCCTGCGCTACCGCTTCCGCGGCGGCCTGCATCGGGCAATCCAGGCAGGCCGAATCTTCGCACGCGGTATCCGTGCAATCCGCGCAATTCCCTGCCACGCAGGCTACACACGCACAGGCGCAGGGCGCGGTACCCGAAACAGGCCCTTCCGCTGCTTTCACAGAAGCCAGGTCCGTGGCGAATCCCTGATCGATGCAGTCTTGCGGCCCCATCCAGGTTTCCGCCTCCATGATCGCTTTCACTTCGGCGGCTCTCTTGCCGGTGCGTGCCACGTAGATATCGGCTATTGCGTTGTCACAGATATCCAGCCAGTCGGCGATGGAGCGGAACTGCGCGGCATTGGCCCAGTAGCCCGCCGAACTGCAATGCACCATCATCATCGCGCCCCGGCCCATAATGATTTTGTCTCCGGCCATGGCGATCACCGAGGCCGCGGAGTAGGCCCCTCCGTCCACGCGCGCTTCAATTCTCTTTCCTTGTGCCGCACGCGCCCGCAACAGGTTATAGATCGCTGTGGCTTCGTTCGCATCGCCGCCCATTGAGTTGATGCAGAGCCGGATGGTAGCGTAGGGAGCCGCTGCGCCATCAAGCGCCGCCTTGACGTCTTTCGCCGTAATTCCATAACTAAACCAGGACTCGCCGATGTCATCGTAGACATAGAGTTCGAGCACGCCCTCATTGCCCAATGCCGAGCGCAGCTCCGCATGACGGCGGTTGCCGCGCGCTTCGCAGGCCGCGAAAAAGCGGTCGATGATCGCGGGCCGCTCCACGGGAGAATTCGGAGCCGTGGCACGCTGCACGCGGGCGCGCAGTTCGACCGGAGCGCCTTCGGGAAACAGCGCGCGGGAATCGAGTCCCACTTGCTGGGTGCAGGAAGTACTCGGGTAGGCCGGATAGGTCACGGTACTGATATCGAGCAGGTCCACATCGCGCAACTCGCGCACATCGATTTTCTGTTTCGTATCCGCATCCCGCTCTTCGACCCACGTCTCGCGGCGGCAGATAAAGCCGAAACTCATTTCATCCACGTCACCACGGGCAACCGATTCCGCCAGGTCGCGCTCGTAGCTGCGGTTTCCCAGTCGGGTTTCAAAAGCCAGACCCTTGGCGTCCTCGCGCAGCACCGTGGTGCCCGAGGCGGTGCGACCCAACACAAAGTTGGGATCGTGGTTTTGCAAGTGCCGGATATCCTGCCCTTCCGCCAGTGCCCGGGCGAACGCACCGGGAACGATCCGCTCCCGCCAGCCGCCGAGGTCTTCACTTAGAGTGTTGTAGTTGGCCGCATAGCCGGTGAGGCAGGTTTCGTCGCCGCGCTTCTCGGCGCGCAGTTCCCGTACCTTGAGGGAACGGACCTCCAGCGTCCCCCGTTTTGCAGACGCTTGCAATAATCGCGTTTCAAATCGGAGCCCCATAATAAACCTCCTAGACCTGCGTGGTCCGGTAATCGCTTTCCCCGCTGGCGTAACTGGCAATGGCGCGCAATTGCGCTTCGATCCAGCGGATGTGTCCGTGGTGCCACTTAATCAGGTGTTCCCACAGATTGCGCGTTTCGTCGTCGAGCGCGGCCATGGCGATCGGGATGTTCCGCTCGTACTGCGCACAGATCGCCTGATTCTCCACCAGTTCTCCCTGGAAGAGTTGGGTGAGCGTGGGACGGTCCGCGATCACGGGAATTGAAAAGGCCGTCGCGCCCGCTTCCACGGTGGTCCCGTCCGAGGTTTCGAACAGGAGTTGCTTGCGGATCATAGAGCGCCACAAGTGCGCCTGGTGGGCGAATCCCTTGATCTTACCCGCTGCCTTTTTGATGCCCGCGTGCTTCAAGCTATCCCGGTCCGAGCGGTACTGTTCGTTCAGGTGCGCCTCCAGAGCAACGCCACCCTGCAAGCTCTTGATGACTTCCGGCGATCCCTTCATAACTTCCTCTCTCTCAGCCGATCAAAACCGGCTTTTTGGCCTTCTCGCCCGCGATTTCGCGGTAGACCGAGAGGCGCACCGCACGCGCGGCCCGCAATAATTCCTGATGGCAGATTTCTTCCGCCGCTTCCAGGGTCCAACCAGCCGCCCGCTTCTCCAGGCCAGATAGATACTCAGCAACAAAGCGTTCCGATTCAACTCCGGGAACCGCCTGTATCCGCATTTCCTGCGATGCTGCAGCTCCAAATTGATCGCGGAATGCATAAAGAATCGGCCCGAAACAGCCGGTTAAGGCGTGCAAATCCCGCCTCTCGCGAGTCAGAAGGCGTCCATAAGCATCCCGAAACAGCCGGGAATAGGCGCGCGTCACCGGCTCTTCGTTCGGCAAATCGCCTTCGCCGCCGCCATCCTGATGCGTCGGATCGATGGGCGTCGTCGCCAGGGTCATGTTGACCGGCATCCAGTACTGCTCCGCCCAGTCTTCCTCGATGGGATTCAGCTTCTCCCTCGACCGCACGTCGTTCGCGTTCAGGTAGCCCCACTGACGGCCCGAGGCGTAATATTTTTCCCGGCTGGCAGCGTCACCACGAACCAGATCCCACGTGTCACAGTCCAGAAAGAATGGATTCTTGGGCTTGCGTCCCAGCCCGGAATGCGGAAACAGTTTGCGCTTGAACTCCAGGCGGATCGCGTGTATCCAGGGCATCAACGCGAAGTCGAGCAGTTCCTGGTTTTCCTGCTCCGTGCTCCCTCGCGTCTTGGTCGAGGTGTCGCCCACCATCCGGCCGGGAACGTGAAAGACCGCCGCCATATCCGAACGCAGGAACACGCGCATCGGCTCCGTCATCGCCTCTTGCGGATTGTGAGAGATCGGCGTGAACTTCCAGCCGGGAGGCAGCATCGCAACCCGGTGCGCGTTCTCGCCGCCCTGCGCTTCCTGCCAGGAGCGCTTCGACTGCTCCTTGTCGGCGGCCTGCAATCCCACGGGCTGCTCCAGAATGCCGCCGGGTTTCGCGAAGTTGGCGAAATACTTGGAGCCGAATTTCTCCATCGCCAGAATCTGACCCAGCGTGTTCCGCGCCAGCCACACCACCGACTGCCCGATCCGGCCGTCGAACGAAAGCCCTGGAACATGCAAGCAATCGGCCATCGGAATCAGCCGCGCGGGCTTGCCGGAATGCGCTCCAGTTTCCGATCCGTCCTGCTCGTCGATTCCATCGGTAGTCTGGAACGCCAGGTGGCCGGCGGGAATCGTCACCGGGAACGGACGCCAAGGCTCTTCCTCCAGCCGCACCGACCGCACAAGTCGGATCGGCCGGGTCTTGGCGGGGTTGCGCGGCCAGAAAGCTACGGCGCGATTCGACGCGTCCCGCTGGATCTCCGCATATCCCGCGCCCCAAGCCAGGGCGTGGCACAGATACGCCTTCAGGAACGTCTGCCAGCTCATCTCTTCGTTCGGTTCGGCATGGCACAAATCGTAGTAGTCATGCTCGTAAGCGATGCGGTGAATCGCGCGGCCGTTCTTTCCCGGCATTTGCTCGAACACGTGCCAGGAGAGTGAGGAGGATTTTCCAGCGATGATATCGACGCAGGCCAGGAAGGTGACCACCTGGAAAGCGGTCATCTCCGAAACCCGGATACCGGAATCCGTCCGGCCGCCGTTAAAGATATCGAGTAGCCACTCCGCCGGGTAGGAGAGCGGGGTCTGTGGATTCTCTAAGCTGCTGCGCCGCTCCAAGGCCAGCGCCTGACGCTCTTCGGCGAGCAGCTCGGAAAAGAGACCTGTCTGAAGCGCCATCTACCAGACCTCGATTGGACCAGCCATTTGCGGAACCGCCAGCATGGCGCGGCTCAGGCCGGTTACCGTCGCCTGCATTCCGTCGATGCGCTTGGCGGAACGCATCCGCTCCGGCTTAACCGGCTGGCAATTGTCTTTGTGGTCGTACTGCAACTGCAAACACGCCGCCATCCAGTTGTAGACCGGGTTATTGCCGTGCCGCACCTGTTTCTCGCCATAGGTGCTCAGCAGGAACTTCGTCGCCGCGCTCAGTCCCAGGAAGTTCTGTGGAACCTCCACGGTCTCGATGCTTTCTTTTTCCTTGAGCGCGATTCCTTCCACGCGGAAGTTCATCCGGTCAAAGGGAACCTCAACCAGCGTGAAGCGATCCCGCGCCCAGAGAATCCGATCTTTCACCGCCTGCAAGTCGATGGCGCCGCCCGGTGTCGCCGTGATGAATCCCCGCGCTACCCAGTTCGAGAACGGCACGCGGCAGACGTGTTCCAGGTGCTCAACTCGCTGTTCCGGCATCCAGAAAAAGGGAAGCCACGTCCACTCCGCAACACCCTCGAAAGGCGGAAACAAGACTACTGCCGCCGTGAGATCGGTAGTCCAGGAGGCATCGACTCCCACATAGCAAGGTTGATTGGCAAGTCTCCATTCCTCAATCAACCGATCCAGATCGTAGGAATCCCAGGCGCGCAGATCGATGCCACCGCCGCATTCCTGCCACTTCGTCATCTCGATGACGGGATCTTCCAGGGATTTCACCGGAACGTTCAGGTGGTAGCGGAAGTACTTGGACTTCGCCCGCGGATTTGCGAACGCCTTGTTCATCTCGACCACCAGGGCCGTGTCCTTCAGGAAGCCGCCGTTGTCTTCGTGACTCGGATTCGCCGCTACGCGCGCCTCGCGGGATTTCCAGTAATCCGGGTCCGCGTTCAGCCGCTTCAGGTCCGGCTCGTAGATCGCAACGTAGAGCGTCGGGTCCTGAATCGCGCCTTCGAAGACCAGCTTGGCGTGTTCGTACTCTTCGAGCCACAAGGGCGATTCATATTCCGCGCCCGCCGTGGTGATCGCAATGTCGAGCGGTTCATCGCGCGAGATTTGCCCCTTCGTCATCACATCGCGCAGCGTCTCGGCGCGCGCCGTTTTCCAACGATGCACTTCGTCACGAATGGAGAGCCCCGGCTCAATTCCATCCTGGATATCGCCATCAGCGGACAGGACCACGTAAAAGCCACCACCGTCCCGCCGCACAATACGTTTGGTGGACTTCAGGACCTTGAGTTTAGATTGCAGCTCGGGATTCGAGTTCACCAGGAGCGCCGCCGACTTGAACACGAGCCCCGCCTGGTCCTTGGCCGCCGCGCCGCCATAAGCCTCCGGGCTGCGATCCTCTTCCATGAGCAGGTAGTAGATCGGGAGGCCACCGATCAGGAAACTCTTACCGTTCTTTTTTGCGACTTCGATAAAGGCGCTGCGGTACCGGCGCTTGCCGTCTTCCGGCCGCACCGTGCCGTAGATGTCGCGCAATACCTTGCGCGTCCAACCGATCAACTGGTAGTCGAGCGGCGGATAGAGCACCAAGTTAAAGAACCGCTCGACCTTGCAGGCGCGACACTGACGCTTGGCATTCGACCGCAGCTCGCACCAGGTGAGCGACCCGCAGTACGCGCACCACTCCGGGCGATAGTCAACCACAACGCTCCGCTCCACGGGGCAGGCCCGCGACGGCAGACTGCCGGGAATCGATGCCAAGAGAAGCGCCAGGGTCAACCACACAGTTGTATCTGCTCCGCTGCAATCCGGGTCACCAGGGAATGAATGATCGCGTGCGCCCTCCGTCCATCGGGAGTCGCCGCAAAGGCCGCCGCGTTGCCTTGCTTGCGCGCGCAGCGGCGCATGTGCCGCAACAGCGCCACGTCTTCGAGGTACTGCTGGCTAGCTAGGCCAGGAGCCAGTTCGAGGGCCAGCAACTGCCGGCGGGCGGCGAGCTGGAGCGAAGCACGGCGCACCGCGAACGGCAACAGGCCGCCGATGCCGCCAAAGGGCAGCGCAAGTTGCTTACTGGATGCGCTGTTCAAGTTCGCTCGCCGGTTCATGGGCTTGGGAGTGTTGGGGCATCGGGACGGAGTTGTCGAGGGTTTGCAACCGGCCGCCGGACATCGGGTTGAGGCCGTAGCGGTCGCAGAGCTGCTTGAGCGCGGAGCTTTTGGAAGCGATGGTGGCTTGCAGCCGGCGGCCAGCGGTCGAGACCTCGAACTCCAGGAGCGCCCCGCCCTGCATCACGCGATTCTCCGTCTTCGCCGCGGCTTTGTTCTGGCGGATCAACTTGCGCTTCTCGCGCTCCAGTTGTTTGAGATCGGCGTGCAGGTTGCAGATCATCTCCAGGCATGGCCCGTCAATCGGGCGCAAGGTTCCCTGAAGCAGCATCTGCTCGACATAGAACGTCCAGAAACGCCGGGCCGCCGCGAGCATCCCCTTTGGGCGCTCCGGGATGCCGAAGCGAACCGCCGCACGAGCGGACGGCAGAGGCCGATGCGCAGCTTCGCCTTCGTACTGGCGCTCAACCGGCGATTTGGGGAGCGGACCGCGAAAACCCACGATTAAGCCTGAAATTTCGACGTTAAAACCTGGGATTTTTTGCGCATTGGGTGCGCAGGGTCACGGGCCGCCTTGACTGGGCCTTTCCGACCCCCTACCCCGTCTACCCCTCGTGTTTTCAATGGCATGTTAGATCCCGAACGAACGTACCTGGCGCGTTGTATGCGTCTACAAAGCCGCGAAACGGCTCGAATCCTCGTGCAAATCCGTCGTCTTCGCACCGATTTGATGCGATTTGGCGACGTTGCAGGGCTTGCAGGCGGACTGGAGATTCGACCATTCCAGGCGCAGATACGGAGCCTGCTCAATAGGCACGATGTGATCTACTTCGGTCGCTGCCGCGCCCTGACAGTGCGTGCGGATCTGGCAGACCGGATCGATCGCCAGCTTCGCAGCACGCACGCGCGGCCAGCCGTTGGCGTAGCCACGCTCCGCCGTTGTACCACGCCGGCGATCTTCCGTCTTGCGGCAGATCGAGCAGTAGCCGCCGTTCGGTACGAGCCGACCGCAGCGCCCGAGACATGGACGCACCGCGAGATCAGGCATAGCGCACGCGACCACGCGATGAACTGAGCTTGGCCAGCACTTCAGGCGACGGAGGCAACACTGGCATTCCAGGCCGCGCGTCTTGGATGCCATCGAACTTCAGACACATCGGCAGTCCGTCGCGATTAAATGTAGCGGGATCAGGCTTGGCTTGCAGGTGCAGTACGACCGCCTGGCGCAGCAGCGTGAAGTGCGCGCGCCCGTGGCGTTCCAGACGTTCCGCATGTTCCAGGCGCATCAAAGGCTGATGTCCGGTAAGTGGGTTTAACACCCGCACCATGATCCGAATCGAGGGTCGCTTCATGATCGCTTGTAGGCGCTGGGCTTTGGACCGAAGTGAAACACCAAGCAACCAGATTGATCGAGGTGGGCGCTTCCGCGTCGGATGTACTTCAACGCGCGCTCCCGGCTCAGTTGCTCGGGACGCCCCGGCATGGGATTCGCGATTTTAACTGTAGCGGGTAAACTTCCAGCGGGAGCCATAGGAGGAAATGAGCACCTTGCCGACTAACGGCGATTAAGAGCTATGTGCCATTTCCTAGGCAGAGCCTGAAGTGTGTTGCGGAAACCGAGCACGCCGATCTGACGCCGGACCTTGCTCTATTTGAGAAGTTAACGCCCTTCAGGTGGTATGTCAAGAGAAATTCACACCGCCGGCGGTGCCACGGTCGGAGCTTGTGACGCTGTGACGCGCGTGACCCCAGTTTTCGAAAAGTTTTTCTACATATGCGCGCGTGTGGTTTATATGTTCCGTGTTATAGCGTCACAAGAGTCACAATCAATAGATTCTATCACTTACCTTATCTCTAGCTGTCACAGGTAGTATGGCGATAATCGGGCGCAAACGAAGGCGAGAAAACAAGTTAGGTGCGATGTGACGGACTTGTGACGCACTACGTCACAAAATCTCTCATTTTTATGGATTCTCAAAGACAAAGATCTCCTGTTGGTCACGGGCGTCACTACTTACGTGCCGTGAAACAGGACAGAAGGCGGAATTTACTGCTCCGGGTCCATCCACGCGCCCGAAGTGCCGCGTTGCCGGATCACCTTATCGGTCTCGATGTTGAGCTGGATACCCTCCCAGGTTCTTGCTTGCTTGCCGTCGATCCGCCGGCTGCGTGACGTTTTGAAGCCTTTTGAGAGCACGCGCTCGCCAAACGCCTCGCGGCCGAGCGGGTATTTCTCCCGATTGGTCTTACACCACCATTCATAGGCCGATCCCAGATCGGAGCATCGGCAGAAATACTCTTCCGCAATGTCGCAGCAGTCCTCCAGAAATTCCTTAATCGGGTCGTCGTGTTCGCGCCATTCGAGCGATGCCTGACTGACTTCCGGCGGATCTCCCAGACCGTCTTTTTGCCACGCAAGAAAGCCGCGCACTCCCCACGCCAGGACGCCCGCTAGATCCGTCCTGAGCTTGTCCGGGAGCTGAAGGTCCTTTTCCTCTTCACTGATCGTCACCTCAAACGGGACGCACTTCAGCCGACGCCAAATCCCCTCATCGACGCCCCTGACTCTCGGCCGGTAATTGCAGTCCATCCACAACTTGTGCGTTGCCAGAAACTCGATGGGGTTTTCATATTTCCGGCAGCTCTTGATCGTTCGCATCCCCGAAGTGATGTACTTGATTTTCGCCTCATCAAGCTTTTGTTCCTTGTCCACCTCGGACGTTTGTACAAAGCGCATTCCCCGCAAATCAGCCAGATCGGCGCGCATCGTGGCGTCCTGATTTTTGCTCGACATCACGGTGTCGATCAGCAGTTGGCCGCCGTAGTCCTTTCCCACCACATCGCGAAACAGGTTGAGCAGCGTCGTTTTTCCGTTTTTTCCGCTGCGGCCGAAGAGCACGAAAAACGCTTCTTGAGAAATATCCGAACAGAGGGAATATCCAAAAGCGCGTTGCAGAAAGCTCACCAGGCGCACCGTATGCTCGCTCAAATCCGCGTCAGGGTTTTCGCCCATCGCCCAATGCAGGAATTTTAGGAAGCGCGGGCATTCCGCTGTTGGATCGTAGGCCACAGGGCAGAGTTTAGTCAGCAGGAATTCGCGCTGATGTTCGAGCAGTGTTCCCGTGCGCAAATCCACCACGCCGTTGGGACAATTCAGCAAGTAGGGCTGCTGATCCAGCTCCGCCGCCGTGACTGGAATTCCCGGTTCCGACGAAGCCCAAGCCAGCGCGGCCGTCGCCGCGGCAAAGGATTCCGACTTTCGCGCGAAACCTTCGACCACCTCCGCGAACGATCGATCCGAAATCGCGGCCGCCTGGGCGTAGAGTAGGCGCGCCACCTGTTTCGCTTTTTGGCGCATTATGTTCAAGTCATCCCGCAGCCAGCGTTTGCCGTCCCAAACAAACCACGCCTTCATCTCCACGCACCAGCGGATGTCGGTACCGAACAGCTCGACAATCCGCTGCCCGTTCCCCGCTTCGGTAAGCTCATGGCGCGGTGGCAGTAGGTCCGGTCCGCCCGGCCGGCCGTCCCCACCAGCGGGAGGACGATCTGGCGGCTCTTGCTGTCCGCCCGCTTCCAACGCGGCGTCCCGAATCGCGCGCTCGAATTCCTTCGCCGGCCAATCCCGCTTGAACTGCATCCGCAACTTGGCGACTATGACCGCGCGAATCATCGGCCGCAGCTTGGCCAGCTCAGGGGCCAGCCGCACCGCGCCCACCAGATCATTTTTCGCGATTAGGTCATCGACCGCCGCCTCCACGTCCGGGACGGATAACGGAAATTCGTCACGGGCGTCGCCAGGAGCTTTCGCTTCGGCTGCGGCTTTGCGAGCGTCTGCAAACAGATTGCCCGCCGCATCAGGCGCATACTTGGCCGCCGATTCCGCGATGGTTTTCAGATCCGACTCGGGAAGTGGTGGAGTACACCTTTGGGAGTTGGTGACCCGCAGCGTAGCAAGGATCTCTTCCGCCGCGAAGCCTTTTCTGCGCAGTGAGGCCGCGATCTTGAATAGCGTGGTATTCCGCGCGCCTTCGCCGATCTGGTTCGGCACCGATTGCGCTTTGGGCAGCGTACCAGGCACCGGTTGCGATTTTAGTAGGGCGAGCAGCCATCTGGGCGCAGGCAGAATCTTCTGGTCCTCGATCAGCGCCAGGCCGTCCCAGAAATAACGGGCTTTTGTTTCCGGGTGAATTGACGGCGCGACTACGATGTACCCGCCCGCCCCGCGCACGTCAATCCCCGGCGCAATCTTGCGTGCAGAGTTTTTGACCGTAAAATCCGATGGCAGGGCGAACAGAAAATGCTTTCCGCCCGTACCAGTCACCTGCTGGATGGTGTCCGGCAGGCGCCCATGCTGATTGGCCAGGTAATCGAGGCTCTCTTCACCGTTCTCTTTGACATCGATATCGAGAGCGAAAAAGCGCAGTCCCGTCGCCACGCCGATATTCGCATCCGGCCATTCCGTCCACCAGGTGCGCACCTGGCTTTCGTTGAGTGTTGCGTCTTTCGATCCGTTCGGAACGCGCGGAATCTTCCCCCGCAACGGCAGTACGGGCCATCCGAGCTTGACGTAGCGCAGAGCCCAGTCGAGCAGCGTAGTTTTCTCGGATTCCGATGGGGGGATATCACTCATTGGTGTTGTGACGTGACAAATTTTTCTCGCTCTTCACGCTCCGCGTTAAAGGGAACGCAAAAAGAAAACGGCGCGGACAACCTAGAAAAGGCGATGCCTCCGGCGGAATCGCCGAAAACGGCGAGATCGGCCGAAATCGCCAGCTGCTGTTCCGTGCGATCGGGTGGCCACCATCGCCATATCGAGCGCGGCGATATCGAGGTCGACCCCGATATTCAGCCGCGCCGGCCGCTTCAATCTCATGATGGCAGCACCGCCCAGGAATGGCTCAATATAGACTTCGTGCGGAGGCATCTGGCTGATGATGGTCTGGTAGACTCCGGCTCCGTTCTTGCCACCGGGATACGTCACGATTCCTGAGGCCGTCATTGCACGTACTCCACTTTCGGCCTCTCGCTGCCTATCCCGGCTACCTGACCCGACTTAATGCGCCATCTCTGAAACTGCTCATAAGCTCCAGGAGCACCAAACCAGTTCAACTCCAGGACCTTCTTACAGATCACGCACACGAATCTCCCGGTAAGTTCCGGTAACTCTCCCGCATGACCACAAGGACAGATCATTAGAAGCGGCATCTCAGCTTTCCCTGTGCTTCTTGTTGGCTGGATCGTTCATAGCATAGAAGTTGAGCCAGAACTCCAATTCCCCACCGCAGGCGCTACAGAGAAAGAAATCGTAAGGCGGATCAGGGATACCACGATTCCGACAGTTTTCCCCAACGCATTCTTGGACCTCACCAGGGCCCCCTTTAGCTAGGCGGCTCACTGATCCTCCGACGGACCCAACACATCATCAAGCCGCTTCATCTCGGCCCACCAGGACCGGTCGCACTCAGCTTCCCAACGCATCTGGCACTGACCTTCGTCGCCCATCAGGGAGTCGCGTGGGTCGAACTCCGCACCGCAGTCCTTACAGATTTTCATTGGGAACCTCCCGCTCCACGATCCGCCGCGCCCACTCAACCATCAAGGACTCCGCCTCACCGTATATGTGGGGTTGAGACAAAATGATCCGGGCGCACTCCAGATTTGTCTTGTGATGTGACGGCTTCGACTCTATAAGTGAAGCCGGAGGCCGGGCGGGCTGCAAGGGCAGGCGAAACTGACGGGGCCGATTCCTGGGCATGAATGCATTCGGATCACAAAGAGATGCGATCCGCCTCGGAGAGCGCAAATAAGTCTGGAGAGGGAACGCCGCCCGTCAGTTCGATGTCCAGTTCACCGGAGGACGCATCGATTACCCACTGGATCAATTCCTTCGCCAGCGCAAAGCGGTTCTTGTGCAATGGCACCGGCTTTTCCTTGACGATCCCGGCCCAATCCTGCGGCGGGATATTTTCGACCGGTGCGAAGTTGACCAGGGATTTCGGCTGATGCCAGCAGTAGCGCTTTAGGCCAACCGCAAAGTGGAAACACCAGAATTCCAACGTGCGGGCTTCTTTCCAGATCCCCGTTCCATAGCAGTGCTGGCAGTCTCCACCGTCGCCGCCGCATTCCCGGCAAACCTGTTCCGCGGCATTCTGCCGGTGAAGCCAGCTCAGCTCACAGTACCCATGTTGATAGAGGGTTTGGATCAGCTCGTCCTTCAGCCGGTAGATCTCGGTGCGATGCGACTCAGAACAGGTTCGGTGCTTGGCGTAGCGATTCAAACTGAAGAGACCTTCGCAGGCGGCCGGCAGGGCATCCCTCCAGGTTGCGTAGGTGACCGGGATCGCGTCGCGCCGTTTCTGGGCGTTCAGTGCCCGCTGCTTTCTCTCTCTGGCCCGCTTTTGGAACCGTTCATCCTTGATGGCTTCGTGTACCCTTGTTTCCGAGTAGAGATGCTCGATCCAGCGCTTGTAACCATGCACATGTTGTTTCTTTTCGTCTGGCGCACCAAGGACGGACCCGATGAGAGCGGGCGTCCAACCGAGTTTGAGCAGCGCTCGCTTGTTCAGCATGGCAACGGATATTCCCAGTAGCCCGTGTCGCCTTCCAATCGACCATAGCCGTACGTCGGATCTCCGCACGAATCCGATGAGCAGCACGGCCTGACACCACACGCGCGCAGGAACAACGCAATGTGCTCACGCATCGAAAGTGGGAGCCAATAGTCAGGCGGCATAAGTTCTTTCGCCGGGCTTCTGTTCCCGCGCGCCCGGCTGGCGCGGCCCATCGCTACGGTTCAGGGAGCGAGGGGCAGGGCTTCCTCGTTAAGAGTTGGCCTTTATGGTTTGCGCTGTCAGGGTAGTCGCCTGCCCATTGTCTCCCGCAGCCTCGATACATCCCGTCGAAACCTGTACGCCCCCCTAAGCTGGTGGAGGCGGCGGGAATCGAACCCGCGTCCGAAATGTACTCAACTGCGATCATCGACAATTCCTTCAAACCTTAAACAGAGCCGACAGAACAAACACCAGCGCAAGCGCGCCCAGACCTGCAGCACCCAGGCGCCAGAAGATTGTCCGGGAGCGCTCCAACCGCAAGCGGCGTACCAGACTCCTACGCTGCTGCCTGAGCAGATAATTCTGCTGCGTGATCCGGTCGTTTGCCTCGACCATGGCGCAGTACCGTTCCGCCGATACAACCGGATTCGCTTTCAGCGCCCCGTCGAGAGCCTTCAGCCAGGAGACGTCTTCCATGGTGAGCATCGACTCCAGTTCATGCGTGGGATTCGCAGAGTTGATCGACATACCGCAAGCCTTCCTCGGGTACTTCCCATTCCCAGATGTTCAAGTGGTCTTTTGATGAGACTGGCACCAGCAGCTCGCGAGGGTTTTGATAGACGTGACCGAAGCGGCCTTGGAACCAGTGCAGATCCTGTCCCGTCAGTTGCAAACCCTGGATCTTGGTGAAGCCATAGCCGCCCGGCATCGAAAAGGACTCACGGAAACAACCGACCTGCTCGACCGTGCCGATCACCGCGCCGAAGACCAGGCCAAGCCGGTTCGGGATCTTCTCAGCCAGAGCAGGATCGAACCGCCGCACGAAGTCGATAGCGTCGTAGAGTTCGAAGATCGACATGGCCGATGCCGCGTGAATGGCAAGCGGGCCTCGATAGCCGGTGTACCAATCCCGGTTCTCGATGGACTTACCGCCGTGGATGAGCAGCCAAGCCCAGGGCTGGCGGACAGAGATGGCTTTCACTTGCCAGACCTCCCGCGCCGGTAGCGCCTTTGTTCCAAATCCTCGGCGATCATCCTCACCAGCACGAAGACGCAAGCTGCGAGAATCGCCAAATCGCGAGCTGCGCGAATCCAAAACTGCCAGCCCGTCATGCCGCCTTCTTTCTACGCCGCTGCATGCGCGCCTTCAGCCAGGCGCATTTCTCATCGAGCGTTCCATTCGGCATAGCAGCCGTTTCGGATTTCGGTACTCCGCGAAGCGCTCTGCGAACCGGCCGGCGCTTGCCTCGCAGGTACATGTCGT
>Ga0181520_10008955_pt1 | contig 14011 bp, 10 predicted proteins | sample PEATcosm2014_Bin_29_FD_132451 | JGI IMG/M metagenome (GOLD analysis project Ga0181520, IMG submission 132451) | Peatland microbial communities from MTU Mesocosm Facility, Houghton, MI, USA - PEATcosm2014_Bin02_30_metaG | ecosystem: Environmental > Terrestrial > Soil > Wetlands > Peat | place... | reverse complement strand
TGAAGCCGACGCCGACCCCGACGGTGAGGCCGACCGCCACGCCCACCCCAACCCCGAAACCCACGCCCACTCCAACACCGACTCCCACCCCGACGGCGGCCCCGCCACAGGCGGCCTCGGCGACCCCGTCGCCGACCGCGTCGCCGTCCGCCGCCGCACTGGCAACTCCGCCGCCGACGGCCACGCCGCCCCCGTCTCCGTCCATCCCCGAAGCGCCACCCAGCAGTCCGATCATCGTCGGCTCCAACAGCGGCACCGGGGCGGGGCAAACCCCGGTGAGCGCGGCCCTGACCCTCGCCGGTCTGATCACCGTGCTCGCCCTGGTGGTGTTCCTTTCCGCCGACCGGCTCATCGGGCCGCGACGCCGGCCCAAGCGCCCGTGAGCGATTCCGTCCAGGTGCGCTCCGACCTCCCTCCGGTCGGGCATCGGGTTCCCGTCAGCGGGATCCGCCGCCGCCGGACCCTCACCCTCCTCGTCGCGCTCGGACTGACGCCGCTCATCGCGGTGGCGATCCTCGCCACGGCGATCGCCGGGTCGGCGATCACGCAGCAGATCAACAACCGGCTCACCGGCGTCACCCAGCAGGCCAGCGCGTACCTCGAGCAGCTCATCTCCGGGCGCGCCGACGCGCTGAGCTCGATCGCGGCCGACCCGATCTCCGTCGCCGCCGTCGAACAGGCCCCGACCGCGGATCCGGCGGCGACCTCGGCGCTGCTGGCCGCCCTGGCCAATGCGGAGGTCAACAGCCAGGGGATCGCCCTCTACAACGCGGCCGGGGTTCAGGTCGCCGGCACGGGCGAGGTGAGCGCCGTCGCCGGACTGCCCGCGGACTGGCGGACGCGGCTCGCCCACGGTGGTTTCGTGGTGGCGGCGGCCTCGACTCCGGTCAGCCCGGCCGTCACCGTGGCCGTCCCGGTCCTCGCCTCCGGCACCGCCGTGGGCTTCCTCGCCGAGAACTACGACCTCTCCGCCGCCGCCTCGTCCCTGGACACCTTCGCCACCGCCCAGGGCATGAGCCTGATGATCCTCGACGCGCAGGGGCGCCTCGTCCTCGGGGTGCAGGTCTCGGCCTCCGGCTACGTCACCCCGATGAACAAGTGGACGCCGGACCCGTCGGTGACGCGATCGGTGGATGCCGCGGCGACCAGCCACCGGATCGGCATCGACGACTCCAGCCGCGGCGAGGTGGCCACGTACGGCGCCCTGAACAACGTGCCGTGGGTGACCCGCGCCGCGCTCCCCGGGTCGGCCATGGCGCCCGTCACCGACATGGAGGTCGCCATCTTCAGCGTGGCGGCCGCCCTCGCCCTGCTCTTCGTGGCCGCCGTCAACCTGGTGAACCAGGCCCTCAAGCGCCAGGAGGAGACCGAGCTCGCGCTGGTCGAGCAGTCCGCGGCCCTCGAGGACGTGGCCATGCACGATCCCCTCACCAGCCTGCCCAACCGCCTGCTCTTCAACGACCGGCTGCTGCAGAGCATCTCCAACGCCCGGCGCAAATCGCACCGCGTGTCCCTGTTCGTTCTCGACCTCGACGGCTTCAAGAGCCTCAACGACCGCCTCGGCCATGAGGCGGGAGACATCCTGCTCAAGGAGACCGCCAACCGGCTCCAGGCGTCGGTGCGGGCCTCCGACACCGTGGCGCGCATCGGGGGCGATGAGTTCGTCATCCTGGCCGTCGACGCCGAGATGGCGGATGCGGAGCTGATCCGGGCGAAGATCCGTCAGCGCATGAGCGAGCCGGTGCTCATCGACGGGAATCCGGTCTCCCTCCGACTCAGCATCGGCGTCGCCGTCTTCCCCGACGACGGCACCGAGTCGGCGCACCTGCTCCGCCGCGCCGACAGCAACATGTACTTCGACAAGCGGACGGTGAAGGCGGTGTCCCTGCTCGGCGTGGCCTCCGGCGAGGCCGATCGGACGGACGCCGCCGCCCTGCCCTCGACGGCGGCCACGGAGGAGGAGGAGGGGGGACGGGCGCATCCCTCGCCGGCGGGGGACCCTCCCGACTGAGACCGCGGCCCGCACCCCGGATGTGCTCCGGCCGCGCCCGGGGGACGGCCGGCGCGCGGATCACTCGGTGGGGGCGAAGAAGCCTCGCAGGTGGTCGAAGAAGCCGCGCCGCACCTCGGCGGGTCTGCCGGTGCGGCCTCCCAGATCCTCGAAGAGCTTCCGCTCGCGGACCGAGAGCTTGCCGGGGACGACCACGCGGACGACGCAGATCTGGTCGCCTCGCCGGCCGGTGCGCACGTGGGGCACGCCGCGCCCCGGCATGTGCAGGGTCCGGCCGTGCTGCGTGCCCGCCGGCACCTCGACGACGGCCTCCCCGTCGACGGTGGGCACGGTGATGGAGTCGCCGAGGACGGCCTGGGTCACGCTGATGGGGAGCTCGTAGAGGAGATCCTGGCCGCGACGCACCAGGTCGGGATGCGGGGCGACCCGGAAGCCGATGAAGAGGTCGCCCGGGGGGCCGCCTCGCGGCCCCGCCTCGCCCTCTCCGGGCACGCGCACCTGCACGTCTCCGTCCACGCCGGCGGGGATGCTCACCTCGAGGGTCTTGCGCTCGTCGACGCGCCCGTGCCCGCGGCAGTGCGGGCAGGGCGTGTCAATGATCCGGCCCTCGCCGTGACAGCGCGGGCAGGCGGTGACGTTGACCATCTGGCCGAAGATGGACTGCACGGCACGGCGCACCTGGCCCGACCCGCCGCAGTCGGAGCAGGTCGCCGGCGACGTCCCGGGCGCCGCGCCCGTGCCGCCGCAGTCGGCGCAGGTGCCCGCCCGCGGCACCTCGACGGTCCGCTTGGCGCCGAACACCGATTCCTGGAAGGTGATGTCGACCACCATGCGCAGATCGGCGCCCCGCTGCGGCCCCCCGCGGCGCGCGCCCCGCCGCCCGGCACCGCCGAAGAACATGTCGAAGAGGTCGAAGGCGGAATCGAAGGAGAAGGGGCCGAAGTCGGGGGCCTGCTGCCCCGCGTGACCGAAGGCGTCGTACCGCTGCCGCTTCTGCGGGTCGCTGAGCACCGAGTAGGCCTCGCCGACCTCCTTGAACCTCTCCTCGGCCACCTTGTCACCCTGGTTGCGGTCCGGGTGGTACTGCATGGCGAGCTTGCGATAGGACTTCTTCAGCTCCTCCGGGGTGGCGCCGCGCTGGACGCCGAGCACCTCGTAGTAGTCGCGCTTGATGGTGGCCATCAGATCCCGGGATGAGCAGCGGCGCCGCCGGGCGCCGGGCGGGGATGGGCGATCCGGACCAGGGCCGGCCGGAGCAGGCGGTCGTGGAGGCGGTAGCCGGCCTGGACCTCGTCGACCACGGTGTCCACGGTCACCTCGTCGGACTCCTCGCCGCCGATGGCCTGGTGGACGGCGGGGTCGAAGGCCTCCCCCACCGAGGCCACCCGCTCCACCCCGATTTGTGCCAGGGCTGTCTCGAACTGGAGGACCACCATGCGCAGCCCGCTCTGGAGCTGCGGGTCGTCCTCCTGCGCCGGCAGGTGCTCCACGGCGCGGCGCAGGTTGTCGAGCACGGGGAGCAGGGCCAGGGCGGCCTCCTCGGAGGCGTACCGGACGCGGTCCGCCGCCTCCTGGGCCTTGCGCCGCCGGAAGTTCTCGAAGTCGGCGGCGAGACGCAGGAACTGGTCGTTCCGCTCCGCCAGCTCGCGACGGAGGTCCTCGACCTCGGCCTGGGTCGCGGTGTCTACCGGGGCTCCGCCGGCCTCTCCGGCAGCCATGGGGACGGCATCGTCCGACGCCTCGGGGATGGCGCCGGGACCTGGCCTGACCGGTTCGACCGGTCCGCCCCTGGCGCCGTCGCGGCGCCGGCCCTCGGGCGTCACCGGAGCCCGCTCCGTCCCGGCCTCGACCGCGGCATCAGGTGAGCACCCGGGAGATGGCGTCCCCCACGCGCTGGGCGACGAAGCGCACCCGGGGGGCGACCTGGGAATAGGCCATCCGGGTCGGCCCGAGCACACCGATGGTCCCGCCCCTGCCCTCCCCCGCCCGGTACGTGGTCAGCACCAGGCTGCAGGCGCTGAGCTGGGCGATGCCCGACTCGCGGCCGATCATGATGCTGACGCCGGGCGCCCGGTCGTGAGCGGCCGCCAGCAGCTCCCCGAGAAGGCGCTCCTCCTCGATGACCTCAAGGACCTGTTCCAGGCGGTCGACGTCACCGAACTCGGGCTGGTGCAGCAGGTTGCGCACCCCGTCGTGGACGATCAGGGTGTCCTGGCGCGCTTCGAACGAACGGATGAAGCTGACGATGTCGCCGAGCACCTCGGAGCGCAGCGGGACGGCCGTCCCTCCGGCCGCCACCCGCTCGATGCCGTCGGTGTCGAGGCCGGCCAGCTCGGTGTTCAGCTCGCCGGCGAGCCGGCTCAGCTCCAGCTGCCCCGCCGGCGCCGTCAGCGCCAGCGCCTGCTGGCGGATGACGTTGCCCTCCAGGACGAGGATGAGCAGGGCATGCCCGTCGTCGAGCGAGACCAGGTCGAGGTGTTTAACGGCGACGCTGCGCGCCCTCGGCCCGGTGACGATGCTGAGAGCGTCGGCGGCCACGGCGAGCACCTGGGCGGCCAGCTCGAGCACCCCCTCCAGGTCCATGGGCATCGAGGCGAGGAGGGGTTCGAGCTGGCGGCGCACCCCGACGGGGAGCCCCTCGTCCTCCATCAGGAAGTCCACGTAATAGCGGTAGCCGAGGTCGCTCGGCACCCGCCCCGCCGAGGTGTGCGGTTGCAGCAGATAGCCGATCTCGACCAGGGTGGCCAGCTCGTTGCGGATGGTCGCGGCCGACCAGTGGGCGAGGTGGACGGCGAGGGCGTGCGAGCCCACGGGAACCCCGGTGGTCGTGTAGTCGGACACCACCGCCTTGAGGATCTGCTGCTTGCGCGGATCGAGCGGGATCGGGGTCTCCATGCGACGGTCCGGCGGCCTCGGTGTCGAGGCCGCGTTGGCACTCGTCAGTCCTGAGTGCTAAATCGTAGCACGGAGCCGTCCTGGGCCTCCGCCGGGCGGCCGGAGAACCCCGAGGGATCCGGCCAGGTCGATGGATTCATGGGCACGACCGGGGTGGGCCCGGGAGCCGCGCCGACGTGCACGGAGTGGAGCAGGTCGAGGACCTCCTGCGCCTTCCAGGCCTCCATGGACAGGACGGTGCCGAGGGACAGGCCCGCCCGAGTCAACGCGGTGATGACAGCTTCGGGCGGCTGCTGCCGGGCCTGTGGACGGAGCATGAATGGGCCAATCCTGGGGCACCGGCATGGCCCTCCGGAAGACCCGCGGGAACTCTGTGACCCGTCCGTCGACCCCGGGCATGGCGCTTCAGCCGCCGCGTTACAGGTGACCACACAGGCGCCATCGGGGATCGGATCGGAGCCCCCGGATCGGCGGCGGGCGGATCAGCCTGTGAGCTGGCGGATCACCTCGTCGAGCACCTCCTGTCCCCTGGCGGTGGCGCCGACCCGCCCGTCCCGCGACCAGAGCAGGCCCGCGGCGAGCAGCGGCGCGGCCCGGCCTTCCCCGCCGGCGGGCGGCGCGATGCCCTCGGCCAGGCGCAGGCCGACCATGACGCGCTCCACCTCCCGGGCGGCAGCCCCGACCGGCTCCCAGCCCTCGACCGGCACCTCCCCCGCCGGGGAGGCGAGATAGGCGGCAAGGCTCCGCCCGTGCCAGTACCGGACCGCGACGGCCGCATCGGGGGGTTCCGGCAGGCCGAGCCGCGAGGCGAGCGCCGCCGGGAGATGCCCGTGGGCACCGAGGCCGGCGGCGAGGTAGTGGCCGTTGCGCCAGTAGACCAGGTTGTGGCGGCACTCCTCCCCGGGCAGGGCGTAGTTGCTCACCTCGTACTGCCGGTGTCCACTCGCCTGCAGGACCTCGACCGCGATGCGGTGCTGCCGCAGCGCCGCCTCCGGGTCCACGGCGGGAGAGCGGCCCCGGAGGACCCTCGCGTGCAGCGGGGTCCCCGGCTCCACCGTGAGTTCGTAGGCGGAGACGTGGCCCGGGCCCAGCCCGATTACCCGCTCCAGCGTCGCCCTCCACCTCTCGTCGGTGAGACCGGGGACGGCGTAGATGAGATCGCAGCTGACGTGGGAGAATCCGGCGCGGCGCACCTCGGCGACGGCGGCGACGGCGCGGTCGGCGTCGTGGACCCGGCCGAGGAAACGCAGGATCTCCGGCTCCAGGCTCTGGACGCCCAGGCTCACCCGGTTGAATCCGGCGCCAAGCCAGCTCTCGGCGCGGGCCCGGGTGGTGCTGGAGGGGTTGGCCTCGAGGGTGACCTCACAGCCCGCCGCCAGGGCGAATCCCGCCCGCACCTCCTGGAGGAGGCCGGCGAGCAGCTCGGGGGCCATGAAACCGGGCGTCCCGCCGCCGACGAACACGGTGTCGAGCTCGACCCCCGCGAAGCCCGCGGCCAGGCCGGCGATCTCGGCCCGGAGCCGGTTCGCGTACTCGATCTCGCGGTCCCTGCCGGCCAGCGCGACGAAGTCGCAGTACTCGCAGCGCCGCTCGCAGAAGGGGATGTGCAGGTAGAGGGAGCGCACCCCGGCCACGGCGCCGGCGGACGCCGCGCCGGGGGCCTCGGGTCGGGCGGAGGCGGCCGCGGCACCCTGGGCGCCGCGGCCTGGCCCCGCCCGGGTCACCGGGTCCGGTTGCCCATCGCCTGCCGCGGCGGCCGGCTGCCTCCCGACAGCATGCGGGCGATGGCGGGGTAGACGGGCGGCACGAGGAGGAAGCCGGAGACCGCCGCCACGAGGAAGCCGAGCAGTGCGGGCAGGTTGATCGCCGGGTACTCGACGATGGTGTTCACGACGGCGATCAGGGCCCCGAAGGCGAGCACCTGGAGCGTCGGCGGCCGGGGCTTGTGCCGCAGGCGGGCCGCCATGGGCGCGGCCAGGATCGCGGAAACCGCCAGGATGAAGAGGGCGAGCTCGGAGAGGACCAGATCGAGGATCTCCCCCACGACGTTGAGGGGGAACCCGGGGTTGTAGACGACGGCCGCGCCCACCTTGGGCGTGGACTGCAGGGAGTTGGTCAGGGTGATCGCGTCGGTCTTGACCTGCGAGATCGACGCCTGCTGACCGCCGACCGTCACCGTCTCGCCGGACAGGAACTCGACGCCCTGCCCCTTGGTCACCGAGAAGCTCGTCGTCGTGGGCGCCGGCTTGGAGACGACGGCCGAGGTGTCACTGGCGCCGACGCCGAGCACGAAACCGACGATGAGGACGACCACGGCGGTGGCGCCCGACAGGGTGTAGTAGTCGCGCCGGGTCCACGGCGGGCTCGAGATGCCCGCCACCGGCCGCACCGGCCGCGCGCCGACCGGCCCCCGTGGCTGCGGGGACATCAGGCCGGCCAGCAGCCCCCGCCGCACCGGCGGAGGCGGCAGCTCGGGCTCGGGCTCGGGAACCGGCACCGCCGGGACGATGCGGGACGGCCGGCGCTTGCGCTTGTGGCGGGGCGGGGCCACGCTCAGGCGCCCCGCGCCGGGGCCGCGGCCGGGGGCCGCGCCACGCTGGTTGCTGTCAATCCTGTCAACATCACTCCTCGTCCATCTGCAGGACCGCCATGAACGCCTCCTGCGGGATCTCCACGTTGCCGACCCGCTTCATCCTCTTCTTGCCCTCTTTCTGCTTCTCCAGGAGCTTGCGCTTCCGGGTGATGTCCCCGCCATAGCACTTGGCCAGGACGTCCTTGCGCAACGCGGAGACGGTCTCCCGGGCGACGATCTTGCCACCCACGGCGGCCTGGATGGGCACCTCGAAGAGCTGGCGGGGGATCAGCCGCTTGAGGCGCTCCGCCAGCTTGCGCCCGTGCACCGTGGCCCGCTCGCGGTGGACGATGATGGAGAGGGCGTCGACCCGCTGCCCCCCGACCATGATGTCCAGCCGGACCAGGCTCTCGGCGCGGAAGCCGGTGACCTCGTAGTCGAGGGAGGCGTAGCCGCGGCTCCGTGACTTGAGCTGGTCGTAGAAGTCGTGGATGATCTCGCCGAGGGGCATGTCGTAGATGAGGGCCACCCGGTCGCCGGGCTGGTACTCCATGGTCAGGAACTCGCCCCGGCGCTCCTGGCAGAGCTCCATGAGGGTGCCGACGTAGGCGCTGGGGACGAGGATCACGGCCCGGCAGCGCGGCTCGGCGATGCTCTCGATGGCTGACGGGTCGGGCAGGGACTCGGGGTTGTCCACGGGGACGACCTCCCCGCTCCGAAGCGTGACGCGGTATTCAACCGTCGGCGCCGTCGTGATCAGGGAGAGGTTGAACTCCCGTTCCAGCCGCTCCTGGACGATCTCCATGTGGAGCAGGCCCAGGTAGCCGCAGCGGAACCCGAAGCCCAGGGCCGCCGACGCCTCGGGCTCCCACACCAGCGAGGCGTCGTTGAGCCCCAACTTCTCCAGCGCCTCCTTCAGCTGGGGGACGTCGTCCGATTCGATGGGGAAGAGGCCGGCGTAGACCATCGGCGTGGCGTGGCGGTAGCCGGGGAGGGCGGTGGCGGCGGGACGGTCGGCGAGGGTGACCGTGTCGCCCACCTTGGAGTCGCGGACGTTCTTGATCGAGGCGACCAGGTAGCCGACCTCGCCGGTCCGGAGGCCGTCGGTGGGGGTCATCGCCGGCCGGAAGACCCCGACCTCGTCGACGATGAACTCCTTCTCCGTGGCCATCATGCGGATGCGCTGGCCGGGGCTGACCTCGCCGTCGACAACCCGGACGTAGACGATGACACCGCGGTAGACGTCGTACTTGGCGTCGAAGATGAGGGCCTTGAAGGGCGCCGCCGGGTCCCCGGTGGGGTGGGGCACCCGGGCGACGATGGCCTCGAGGATCTCCTCGACCCCGGTCCCGTCGCGGGCGGAGGCGAGGATGGCGCCGCTGCCGGGCAGGCCGATCACCTCCTGGATCTCCCGCCGGACCAGTTCGGGGTCGGCGTTGGGCAGGTCGATCTTGTTGATCACCGGGATGATCTCCAGGTCGTTCTCCACCGCGGCGTCGACGTTGGCCAGCGTCTGGGCCTCCACCCCCTGCGTGGCGTCCACCACCAGCAGGGCCCCCTCGCAGGCGGCGAGGGCCCGGGAGACCTCGTAGGCGAAGTCGACGTGCCCGGGCGTGTCGATCAGGTTCAACTCGTAGCTCTCCCCGTCGCCGGCCGTGTACTCCATGCGCACCGCCTGCGCCTTGATGGTGATGCCGCGCTCACGCTCCAGGTCCAGGGTGTCGAGAACCTGGTCCTGCATGTCCCGCATGGCCACCGTGCCGGTGCGCTCCAGCAGCCGGTCGGCCAGGGTGGACTTGCCGTGGTCGATGTGGGCGATGATCGAGAAGTTGCGGATCCTGGCGAGGGGCATCGGCGGGACATCCTAGGCCAAGCCAGGCCCCCTCCTCGACCGCCGAGATCCGGCGCCGGGCTCGGACCGGCCGCCGCTTGGCTCGGGCTGCCGTCGCGGCGGGGCGGAGGCACCGTCAGTTGATGTTGACGTGGACCAGGTCGAAGGTGCTCTTGAAGGCGTTGCTGCCGGTCACCAGGTAGCGGATCTCCATGCCCGACACGGCCGTCGCACTGCTGATCACCGAGTTGATGGAAAGGGTCTGGGTGGCCAGGGTGGTGGTGGGGTTGGCGATCGAGAAGGGGGTCCAGGTGGAGCCGGCGTTGGCGGAGACCAGCACGTAGGTCGCCGTCGTGCCGCTCGGGGTCGCGCTGGCGTCGTCGACCAGGGTGAGCACCGCCGAGGTCACCGGCGCCCCGGCGGCCACGACGGGGGCGAAGGTCCACTGCAGGTACTGCGCACAGGCGGGCGAGAACCAGGTGGCTCCGCCGTTGGTGGTCACCAGCACGACACCGGCGCTGCCCGCCGTCGTGGAGCCGTTCGCCCAGCACTGCGTGGTCGAGATGCAGTCCAGCCCCCAGATGTCCTCGGTGGTGCCCGAGGTCTGCGCCGTCCAGGTGGTGCCGTTGGTGCTCGCGTAGATGACGCCGTTGCCGCCGGCCGCCCAGCAGGCGGTGGCGGACGCGCAGGTGATCGCGTAGAAGGTGTTGCTGTTGCTGCCCACCGTCTGCGACGTCCAGGTGGTGCCGTTGGTGGTCGCCACGATGACGCCGGCGCCGCCCGCCGCCCAGCACTGGGTGGCCGAGACGCAGCTGACCCCGAAGAGCTCCTGGGTGGTGGGCGAGGTCTGCGACGTCCAGGTGGTGCCGTTGCCGGTCGTCACGATGACGCCCGCGGCGCCGACGGCCCAGCACTGGGTGGCCGAGACGCAGCTGATCGCCTCGAGGTCCTGGGTGGTGGGCGAGGTCTGGGCCGTCCAGGTGCCGCCACCCGTCGTGGTCACCAGGATGACGCCGGCGTTGCCCACCGCCCAGCAGTGGGTGACCGAGACGCAGCTGATCGCGATGACGGTCTGGCCGGTGCCCGAGGTTTGCGCCGTCCAGGTGCCGCCGCCGTTGGTGGTCGCGATGATCGTGCCGTTCGCCCCCACCGCCCAGCCGTCGCTGGTGTTGACGAACACACCTCCGTACCAGACCGGGTTGGAAGGCGTCGTCTCCTCGGTCCAGCTCTGGCCGCCATTGGTCGTCGCCCAGACGTCCCCCTGGTAGGTGTACAGCCAGCACTGGCTGGTGTTGACACAGCCCATCCAGTCGGGCCCCTGGCCACCTGCGACCGTCGCGGTGGCGCCCCAGGCGGTGGTGGTGGTGTACGTCTTTCCGTCCGCCGCCACCGACATGGCGGTGATGGAGGTCGCGCTGAAGTTCGTCCCCCCGGTGCCGATGGTGTCGTCGACACCGGCGGTCGAAGGCAGCGAGAGGGCCATGTCGAGGTCCGCCGCGGAGGTCCATCCGGCCGCCCCCGAGATCACCTCGTAGTAGTACTGGGAGTTGTAGGCGGCGGTGGTGTCCGTGTAGCCGGTGGCGGTGCCCGCCAGGCTGGCGATGGCGGAGAAGGTCCCCGTGGGCGTGGTGGAGCGGTAGACGGTGATCCCGGTGCTCCCCGAGACGGTCGACCAGGAGAGCACGACGTTGCCGGAGATGCCGCTGGCGTGGACCGAGGTGATCGGGACGGGCACGGCGCTGGCCGCCGTGATGCTGTTGCCGGCGTTCTCGCTGTATGCCCCCCAGGCGGCCAGCACCCCCCAGCTCATCAGGGAGATGGCGCCGAGCAGCGCGGCGAGGCAGACGGCGACCGCCTGCCAGCGCCGGATCCGCCGCCCGGCCACTTGGATGGACATCTGCCGCTGACACTAGGCGGGCACGACGACAGCCCGGCAGCCTGGCCGTCACGCCTGCGTCACCATTCGACGCGATCCCGTCTCGGCCACCGAGCGGGCGGCCCGTCGAACCCCCGGCATCCCCCCGATGCCATCATGGGCGGCCGTGCTCGACCTCGTCCGCGCCATCTCGGCCCGCCGGGTCGAGCCGGCCCACCGCCTGCTGCTCGGCCGCCTGGTGATGTACACCGGGATCGCCGCCCTCTTTCCGGTGGTGCCCCTCTACGTCAGGGCGCACGGCGGCAGCGCCGCCGACGTCGCCCTCTTCGTCGCCGGACCGATGGTGGCCGCCACCCTGGTCCAGATCCCCGCCGGGCACCTGGTCGACCGGGTGGGACGCAAACCGATCCTGGTCTGGTCGACGGTCGTCTACGCCGCCCTCTGCGGCGGCCTCTTCCTCAATTGGGGGCCGCTCTGGCTGCTGGCCGTCTGGCGAGCCGGTCAGGGCGCTGCCGGCGGCGCATACGGCCCGGCGCTGCGGGCCGCCCTCGCCGACCTCACCCCCGCCGGCCGCCGGGGCCACCGGTACGCCCAGCTCCAGGCCTGCGAGATGGTCGGGCTCCTCGTCGGCCCGGCGATCGGCGGCGCCATCGCGCTGTGGCGGTACTCGGGGATCTTCGCCGCGACCGGCGTCGCCGTGCTGCTCAGCCTCGCCGCGCTGACCGGGCTGCCGGAGACCCGGGGCATGGACACGGCGCCCGAGCCCGTTGGCCAGGCGGGATCAGCCAGCGCCCCCGACGTCCCGGCGGGCTCGGGACCGGAGCAGGTCCCCGACAGGTCCGCCGCGCCCCCCGGAGGTTGGTGGGTTCATGTTCCCCTGCTCGTCCCCGCCGTCACCCTGGCGGCGATCGGAGCGCTCTTCAGCATGTACGACGTGGTCTGGCCCCAGTACCTGCTGGTCCGCGGCTACGACACGCTGGTCATCGGCCTCTCCATCTCCATCTTCGCCGTCCCCATCCTGGCGCTCGCGGGCGCCGGCGGCAGGTTGAGTGATCGCTCCAACCGGCGCGTGCTGGTGCCCGTGGGGCTGGTGGTCGTCGCCGGCTGCGCCGCCACCTACCCGGCCCTCCGGAACATCTTCCCCATCCTCGCGGTGGGGCTGGTGGAGGCGTCCGCCTTCGTGGTTCTCGAGCCAACCCTTTTCGCCGTCATCAGCGACTGGGCGGCTCCGTCGCTGCGGGGCAGGGCGATGGGCGCCGGCGGCTTCTTCTACGGGGGCGGCAGCGCGCTCGGCGCGGGTGTGCTGGGAGCCCTGTACGGAATCGGCGAGCCCCTGCCCTTCCTCGCCGGGGCCGCCGGCTGCCTTGTGGTGGCGGTCGTCTGCGCCTACGCCCTGCCCCGCCGCGCGCCCCATCCGGAGCTGCCCCACGAGCACCTGGTCGCCGTCCCGGCCGACGCCGAGATGGTCTGAGCCGGCGATCGGCCACCCGGCGGCCGCGATGCAACGGCCGTCCCACGCCGGGACGGCCGCGCATCACGGAGAAGTTCAGGACCGGACCATGCTCCCCGTGGTGGCGCCACGGCGCGACACGACGTCGACGACCGCCGCCGTCAGCAGCACGCCGCCGGTGGCGACGTCGATCCACCAGCTCTGCACCTGGAGGAGGTAGAGGCCGTTGTAGATCATGCCGATGACCAGGCCGCCCAGGATGCCGTGGATGGTCCTGCCCCGGCCGCCGGAGAGGCTGGTGCCGCCGATGACCGCCGCGGCGATGGCCAGCAGCACGTAGGTGTTGGCGGTCTTGATGATGTTGCTGGAGATGCTCACCTGCCAGGAGGCGAAGAGGATGCCGGCGATGCCGGCGATGACCGCGGCCAGGATGAAGCACACGGTCCTCGTCGCGACGAGGTTCACGCCGGCGCGGCGCGCCGCCGGGGGGCTGCCGCCGATGGCGTAGACGTAGCGCCCGAAGCGGGTCCGCTGCAGCAGCAGCGTCGACACACCGAGCACGGCGAGCACGATGGGGATGATGTAGGGGACGCCCTCGATGACGCCGACGTGGGCCCGGTTGATGTTGCAGACGGCGACCACGACCACCCCCGCGGCGGCGATCAGCAGGATCTTGGCGGCGGTGAGGCCGGCCGGAGGGGCCACCAGGCCGCTGCGGCGCCGGCGGGTGTCGCGCCGCCACAGCCAGGCGCCGGCGACGACCACGACGACGGCGAGGGCGATCCACCCGATGAGCGGTGAGAACCGCCCGTTGAAGACGTCGTAGAGGGCGAGCTCGTTGCTGAAGCGCCGCTCGGTGAGGCCGACCAGCAACGAGTTGCCGAGCACGATGAAGGTCACCCCCTCGACGATGAGGCTGAAGGCGAGGGTGACGATGAGGCTGGGCATCCTCAACCGGGAGACGAACGTGCCCTGGACGGCGCCGACGCCGGCGCAGAGGAGCAGCGTGACGAGGATCGCCGCCCACCAGGGCCAGTTGACCCCGCCCGGCTGCACCAGCTCGCAGACGAGGACGGCGCTCAGGCCCATGACCAGTCCGACCGAGAGGTCGATCTCTCCCAGCAGCAGCACGAAGATCTCGGCCATCGCCAGGACCATGTAGACGGTGCTCTGGGAGAGGAGGTTGACGAGGTTCAGCGGCTCCAGGAACCGGTGGTTGAGGAGCTGGAAGGCGACGCCGATGCCGACGATGCCGACGACGACGGGCAGGACGCCGCTGTCGCCGCTCTTGACACGGAGCCACCAGCCCCGCAGGTACTGGCCCATGGTCTGGGCGAGGATCTCGGGAGGGATCTCGACGTCGACGGCGGCGGTGA
>Ga0181520_10008953_pt1 | contig 14013 bp, 7 predicted proteins | sample PEATcosm2014_Bin_29_FD_132451 | JGI IMG/M metagenome (GOLD analysis project Ga0181520, IMG submission 132451) | Peatland microbial communities from MTU Mesocosm Facility, Houghton, MI, USA - PEATcosm2014_Bin02_30_metaG | ecosystem: Environmental > Terrestrial > Soil > Wetlands > Peat | place... | reverse complement strand
GGGGTCTGCGGACTGGTCATCGACAGCGGCGGCTCCGAGGACGAGGCCATCGCGGCGGTCCTCCATGACGCCGTCGAGGACCAGGGCGGTGCGGCGACACTAGAGCGCATCCGCACCCAGTTCGGAAGCAAGGTGGCCGCCATCGTCGAGGCCTGCTCGGACACTGACATGGTCCCCAAGCCTCCCTGGCGAGGCCGCAAAGAGGCGTACGTCGAGCATCTGAGGACAGCTCCCACCTCCGCCCTACGAGTGTCCCTGGCCGACAAGCTCAACAACCTGCGGGCCATCGTTCAGGACTACGGCCAGATCGGGGAGGCACTGTGGGCGAGGTTCGACGCGGAAAGTGATCCCATCTGGTACTACGGCACCCTGCTGCGAGTCTTCGAAGACCGGCTCCGCGAGCCCATGACCGAAGGCCAGCTCCTCGTGCCCATAACCGCCGAGCTTCGGCGCACGTACAGCCGACTGGTCGAACTGATGAACGTTGCTACGTGATCATCAACCTAGGCTCATCAGCCCCTTCGTTGGCACTCTGGACGTAGGAGCAGACGGTGTTGACGAGCCGGAGCTGCTCCGGGGTCCGACACCGGGCACGGAGCAAGTGGGGCGAGAGGACGACGATCGAGAGCGCCTGGGCGCGGGAGACCGCCACGTTGAGCCGGTTGCGGCTGAAGAGGAACTCCAAGTTGCGCGGCAGGTCCTCCGCGCTCGACGTGGTCATCGAGTAGACGGTCACGGCGGCCTGCTGGCCCTGGAACTTGTCGACTGTGCCGACGCGGGCCTCAACAGGGAGGGCCGCACGCAGGCGCTGAACCTGGGCGTTGTATGGGGCGACCACAAGGATGTCGGCCAGGGTGAGCGGGCGCGCACCTCGCGCGCCGTCGACCCAGGTCGCCCCCTGGAGACCGTCGAGCAGGCGGCGCACCTCCGCCACCTCCTCGGCCGACCAGGTGCGATTCCCCGAGTGGTCGACCGTCACACGGCGCAGGCCCACGCTCTCGCGGTCGCCCCACCCAACGATCCGCCGGCCTGAGCAGGAGGGATCCGAGGTCAGCCGGCCCTCGTAGAAGGCGGTGGAGACGAAACCGCAGACCGCCGGATGCATCCGCCACGTCGTGGGAAGGAAGACGCCGCGGTCCGGGGCGATCGTGTCTCTGCCCCCCAGCGCATGCCCAAGGGCCGACGCCTCGGCCCCCTCCGGGTGGATGCCCTGGGCTGGCTGGGCGAGCTGCTGGGGGTCGCCCAGGAGGACCAGGTTGTGCGCCGCCGTGGCCGCCGCACACGCATCGGCGAGCGACGTCTGACCCGCCTCATCGATGACGAGCACGTCGAAGCAGCCGTCGAAACGCGCGTCGGCAAAGAGCCAGGAGGTGCCGGCGACGACGTCGACCTCACCTGCCGCCAGGGCGGTGGCGACCGCGGCGTTGTCCGGCGCGCGGTGAGCTCCGGGTGCCCTGGACTCCTGGCCCTGGCCGCACCTCTGCAGGATGCGTACCGGGCGCCCCGTTTCCTCGGCGACTTCGCAGACCTTCTCCAGGAGGTTGCCGATGGCTCGGTGGGTCATCGCCGACACGCCGACCCGCCGCCCGCGGGCGACCAAGTCGACGACCACATGCGCACCGGTGTGGGTCTTGCCGCAGCCGGGAGGCCCCTGCACGGCGAGATAGGAGCCGTCGAGGTCACCGACCAGCCGACACGTGGCCGCCACCGGGTCCTCGCCGGGGGGCATCAGCGTCCCGTTCGTCCCGCCTTCCCGCAGCCGCGGGAGCTCACCCACGATGAGGTCGCGGATCGCCGAGTACCTCCCCGGTCCACCCATCCCGTTGCCGACGACCCGGGCGGCGACCCGCTGCAGCGCCTGCCGCTTCGCGGTCGTGCTGATCGGCGGCGGGGGGATCAGGGACGTCGGCTGGTCCGCGCCGACATGCGACGGCCCTCGCTTGAGCTCCAGAACGCCCCGGTCACGGTCGATGGCGAGGATCTCCCCGGCGGCCCGGCCCGTCCTGGGGTCGTGTGGCGTATCGCCGCTGTCCAGCTTGTGATCCTGGGCGGGGTCGAAGCCGTACCGGTGGACCGTGCTGCGCTTCTCCGAGCGGACCTCACCGAGGTGGACGATGGCCCCGATCGCCTCCGAATCCTCGACGAGCTCCTCGTCGGTCATGGCGCAGCGGGCGTAGTAGGCCCACCACCCTGACTTGTCCTCACGCCGATGCCACTCCAGGAGCTGCGCGAGGAGCCAGCGAGCCTGCTCCTCATCGGTCCGCGTCGCTCGTTCCTGGGGCAGCCGCGCCGTCAGCGCCTCCACCAACCCCTGGGTGTCGGCGGCCGCCTGGGCCAGCGCCACCGATGGCAGCCCCTCCCGCACGGGCGGGCGGGGTACGGGAGCGCCGGTGTGGACCGCCAGCTCCTCCCGCCTCGCCTCCAGCCAGTCTCGGAGGAGCCGCGTCGACTCACAGTCGCGCTCGTTGTAGGCGGCGATGGCGTCGAGGAGCGACTGATCACGAGCCTCCAACCACTGCTCGTAGGCGACGATGCTGCCGGCGGCGTCGGCGATCTCCTCGCCCCGCTTGGCCATGTAGAAGGCCTCGAGGCTCTTCAGCGAGTAGCTCTCGCGGGAGACCCGCACCCCCTGCCGGACGACCTGGTAGAGATCGACGAGCGCCCCGCCCCGGAGCATCCGATCGACCTCGTCCTCGCGGGTTGCGTGCCGTCCCATGAGCCGCTTCAGGGCCGCCGGCTCGTAGCTCGCGTAGTGGTAGACGTGGAGGTCCGGATCGCGGTCCAGCCGCTGGATGACGAAGTCGACCAGCGCTTCGAAGGCGGCCCTCTCCTCGGCTCGATCGTGGGCCCAGAAGGCGTGGTACCGGGGTGCCCCGCCCGCCACCTCGGTAACCCCGAAGAGGTACTCGAGCCCCCCCTCGACGACGAAGGGGTCGCCCTCCATGTCGAAGAAGAGATCGCCCCGGGAGGGCGGAGGCAGCGCCGCCAGACCGAGGCCCGGCCCAAGGAGGGGGAGCAGCTCGTAAGCGGGAGTACCCGCGCTCCGCTCTGCCACCTGGAGCCGGGCCTGCTGGCGCAGTCGGCGCCAGGGGCCCTCTCCGATGTCGGGTGCCGGCGTCTCCGGAGCGCGTGCCAGCGCCACCATCGTCGGCATGCCCGCTGCGACCAGGTGACGGGTCTGGTCGCGGCGCATGTCGGCAACGAGAGAGAGGTGGTCATCGGCTCGACGCTGGGCGTCGCACTGGTCGCGCCAGCGGCAGACTCCGCAGTGCTCGACGGGTTCTGGATATGTGAAGAGGGGCGGACCGGCGGCGACCTCCTCCAACTGGCGCCGAACCGAACGGTGATAGGCGGCGAAGTCGGCGACGCGGTGGCTCTCCTGCGTCCCATCGCCGAGAAGGACGTGCATCCGCTCCGGCGGACGACCCTGGAGCCGCTCGACCTGGAGGGAGTACTCGCACATCTGGAGCAGCGCCGCCACCCTGACCGAACGAGCCAACTTGGCGTCGGCGACCTCATAGGACCAGGAGCCGAGGTCGCTCGGCGCCTCGACCCGGAGGAGGAAGTCCGCCAGGCCCCGCCAGGTGCCGTCGAAGAAGGCCGCCTGGTAGATGACGTCGGCACCTGCCCTCATGGAGGCCAGCGTCTCCGCCTCCGCCGCGCGGAGGCCTGCCTGGGATTCCTCATGGTCACGGATCTCCGCAACCCGGCCCCGTGCCGCGCCGAGCTGCAGGAGCTGGGCTCTCTCATGCGCCTCGCCACGCCGGGCCAGGAGGTCCAGCTCCGGATCCACCCGCACCGGCCGCTGCAGCTCCCCGCGGGTGACGGCGAGCTCCAGCTGGGTGAGGTGCTCGCAGGTCAGCCCCCCGACGAGGTCGGAGGGGCTCAAGACCAGCCGGCCATCGATCCGGTTCATGAGGAGGCATTCTCTGACGTTGAGCCGTCAACTGCCTGTCGGCCCCAGGCAAGGGTGTTAGCGCCAGAATGTCACCACCTTCGCCCGCGGTCTTCCAGGGCGCTGACTTCGTGAGGTCGACGGCCACGTGCCGGCCATGGCGGTACTCGGTGGAGATCCCGGGGCAGGTATCCGTGGGCCTCTGGCTGGTCATCTACCCGGAGCAGCCCGCCCACCTGCGGGTCCTGGGTGGCTACCCCGTTCGCTGGCACCTTCCCTCACGGCGGGAGCAGATCTTCGCGGCCTGGGCCCGCCCTTCTACATCGCGAGCCACGCGATCCTGGTCCCGGAGGGCGTGAGGTACTCGTCGTACCTGAACGCCTTCTGGCCGTGCTTTACTCTTGAAGTGATGGACAACTGCGTCGATCACACGCGTCGAGCGAGTCGAGAGAAGATGGGCTCAAGGGACGCTGACTGCAAGCAGCAGCTCCCGGATGATGAGGAGTTCCTCGGCCTTGCGGGGGAACTCGGAGCGGGGCATCCCGACCCGGCGGCGGTCGGGTTGCGCCTAAACCACAGGAGAGAGGTATCGTGACAATCGATCTTCCCGAACGCTTCAGCCTCGCGACTGAACCCCCCGCTGATACGCGTCAGTCAGCTCTACGCGAGGTGTTCCCCGAGGTCTTTCGCGAGGATGGCATCGACTTCGATGCCCTGCGCCGATCCCTTGGGGACTGGGCCGAGCCCGGCCCGGAGCGCTTCGGGCTCACCTGGCCTGGCAAGGCTGAGGCCATGCGAGTGATCCAAGAGCCGTCCATTGGCACACTCGTCCCAATGCCGAAAGACTCCGTCGACTGGGATACAACGCAGAATGTCATCATCGAGGGCGAGAACCTCGAGGTCCTCAAGCTCCTGCAGAAGGCCTATTACGGCAAGGTCAAGCTGATCTATATCGATCCGCCCTATAACACCGGCAAAGAATTCATCTACCCGGATAACTTTCGAGAGGGACTGGCGGGCTATCTCCGTTACTCCGGTCAGGTAAACGAGGAAGGAGTGAAGCTCTCGGCGAATGCTGAGACGGATGGGCGCTATCACTCGAAGTGGCTTTCGATGATGTATCCGCGGCTCTTCTTGGCTCGCAACCTTCTTCGCGATGATGGCGTCATCTTCGTGTCCATAGACGATCACGAGTATCACAACCTCCGGGCGCTGATGAACGAGATCTTTGGCGAAGAGAACGCCATCGCAACCTTTGTTTGGAAACGCAAAGCGGGCGGAGGAGACGACAGCGGACATGTCGCCGCTGAGCACGAGTACGTCCTCTGCTTCGCACGCGACGAGTCAAAGTCCCAGTTGAACTCAATCCTTCATGAAAGCCCGTCAATGACCGCTAAGTACAACCGTGAGGAGAATGGTCGACGCTACTATCTGGAGAGACTAGACAAGACCGCGCTTACCTACAGCGCGACAATGGACTTCCCGATTCGTTGTCCGGACGGAACCTTCGTCTCTCCTCCGCAACCAGACCCGAGCCGTCCAAGTACCGCATGGCGGTGGAGCCCCGCCACTGTGGAGGCACGCCGGGACGAATTGATCTTCCAAAGGGACCCGAAGACCGAGGACTGGCGGGTCTACACGAAGACGTGGATGTCACTGGATGGCGTGACGCCCCGCAGCCTTCTCGTCGAGAAGGAGCACGGCCGCAACCGCGACGGCACGCAAGAGCTTGCGGAGTTGCTCGGACCGAAGGTGTTCACGAACCCGAAGCCGACACGTCTCCTCAGGCATCTACTCAATATCGGATTGTCAGACCGGGAAGACATCGTGCTCGACTTCTTCGCCGGCTCGGGATCAATCGGACATGCGCTCGTCGACTATAACTATGACAAGGGCTCTTCGTGTCGTTATGTGTTGGTACAGCTGCCCGAGCCAACCGATGGTTTGGGCGACAAATATCCCACCCTTGCGGCGGTCACCCGTAAGAGGATGGCAGCGGTTAAGCACGCATACGACGAGCGTCAACCTGCGCTCGGAGCGCCCAGGGTCGACGCCGGGTTCAGAGCGTTCCGTCTGGCGCCGTCGAACTTTGCCGTGTGGCCGGGCGCCGCATCATCAGCTGAGGCACTTGCACAGCAACTTGCACTGGCGGTCGACCACCTCGCGGCGGAAGCTGCGGAGCTATCCATTCTGGCGGAGATGTTGCTCAAAGCGGGTTACCCGCTGACGTCAGCCGTAGAGGAGGTTGACTTCGCTGGAGTGCCCGGATTCTCGGTCGCTGCAGGGGCCTTGCTCGTCTGTCTGTCGCGTGAGCTAACGATCGCGGCTCTTGAGTCGTTAGTGGCGTTAGAACCGAAAATGATCCTGGTTCTGGACGCCGGATTCGGAGGCAGTGACGAGTTGAAGGTCAATGCTCTGCAGACCGTCCGGGCGCGCAATCAGCAGGCCGGCACCGATATCGCTCTCCGCGTGGTCTGACATGCGTTCTCTCAAGCTCAAATTTGATGCCACGCTGGACTACCAGCAGGACGCAATCGCCAGCGTCGTCAACCTGTTTGCGGACCTGCCCCTCCAGGGATCGACGTTCTCGCTGACGGCGCAGTTGGCAAACCAGTTCCGGTTCTCGGAACTTGCTGTCTCAAACCCAATTCCTGCCCACATCGACACCTTTGCAGCGGCGACCCTCGACCACCTCCGCGCCATCCAAGAGCGCAACGGCATTGAGATGAGCGCCACTCTCGATGGTTTCAACTTCTCAGTGGAGATGGAAACCGGTACCGGCAAGACCTATGTCTACCTGCGCACACTGTTCGAGCTCAACAAGGCATACGGCTTCACAAAGTTTGTAATCGTGGCGCCGAGCATCGCGATCCGGGAGGGTCTGCTCGCCAGCATCGACCTTCTCCGCGACCACCTAAGGTCTCTGTACGACAACGTCCCGTTCGACGCCTCCGTGTACGACTCCAGGCATCTGGGCCGTGTCCGCCAGTTCGCCGCAGGCAATACGATGCAGCTCTTGGTAATGAACATCCAAGCCTTCCAGAAGGACGTGGAAGAGGACAGCGACCCGGCAAGAGCCAACGTCATCAACCGCGCACTCGACCGCATGTCGGGCCGTCGTCCCATCGAGTTCATCCAGGCCACCCGTCCAGTCGTTGTTCTAGACGAACCGCAGAACATGGAATCACCAGGGGCAGTCGCGGCGATTGCACACCTCAATCCATTCTGTACGTTGCGCTATTCGGCAACGCATAAACGGCCCTACAATCGGACCTATCAGCTAGGACCCCTGGAGGCATACGACCTCCAGCTCGTCAAGAGAATCGAGGTGGCGAGCGTGGTGGCAGACGAAAACCCAAACGCGGCCTTTGTGAGACTTCAAGCGGTCGACGTCACCAGGTCGCGTGCCCAGGTGACGATCAACCATGGGCGCGGCAAATCGTTCAGGGCGAAGAAGGTGTGGTTGCGTCCGGGAGACGACCTGCACCTACTCTCGGACGAGCGCCAGGAGTATGCGAACGGGTGGATCGTCTCGGACATCTCGTTTCGGTCGGGTGCTGAGGCGGTGGAGTTCACCAACGGCTGCGAGGTCACCTTCGTTGACGCGGCCTCATCGTTCGACGAGGACACTCGCAGGGCGCAGATCGTTGAGACGGTGCGCCAACACCTCGATAAGGAGCGGACGCTGCGGCCCCTTGGCGTGAAGGTTCTCTCCCTCATCTTTGTCGATCGCGTTGCCAACTACAGGGCATTTGACGAGCACGGGAGCCAGGTGGTCGGGCCAATTGGACGGTGGTTCGAGGACGCATATCGCGATCTTGCCTCGAAGCCCAGATATGCCAGCCTTGCCCTTCCTCCAGTCGAGCAGGCACACGGCGGCTATTTCAGCGTGGACAACAAGCAGCGCCCCAGGGACACGCGGGGTGACGGCGCTGCAGACGTTGCCACCTATGACCGGATCATGCGGGGCAAGGAGCGTCTACTCTCGCTTGACGAGCCGTTGCGCTTCATCTTCAGTCACTCTGCGCTGCGCGAAGGTTGGGACAACCCAAATGTCTTCCAAATCTGCACCCTCAACGAGTCACGCTCGACGGACCGCAAGCGCCAGGAGATCGGCCGGGGGTTGCGTCTCCCGGTGAACCAGAGTGGCGAGCGTATTTACGATCCGTTCGTCAACCGTCTGACGGTCATCGCCAACGAGGCGTACGACCAGTTCGCGCGCGAGCTGCAGACGGAGTACGAGGAGGACACGGGCCAGCGCTTCGGCATCGTGCCCAAGCATGCATTCGCCCAGCTGACGGGATCGGCGATTCCGGGCGCTCCGGCGCCCACCCCACTGGGCCAGGGCGTCTCCCGCACCGTGTGGCAACACCTGGTCGACCGCGGCTACCTCGACGCCAGCGGTGCGGTGCAGCCCAAGTTCAACCCGTCCGCCGACGAGTTCGCCCTTGACGTCCCCACAGACGCCCTGTCGCTGCAGGCGGAGATCACCGACACCGTCTCACGATATGTCTTCGCCAATCGCATCGTCAATGCGCGAAAACGCCAGGCGGTGCGGTTCCGAAAGCAGGTCGCCCTCGACCCCGACTTCAAGACTCTGTGGGATCGCATCAGCAAACGTACGAAGTACCGGGTGTCGCTGTCCAGCGCCGAGCTGGTCGAGGGGGCTGCAGCGGCTATCGCTGCCGCCGAACCGATCGAGCCCCCGAAGGTGCGGGTTCGCGTCGTGGAGCTGGAACCCAGCGCCGCGGGCATCGCCGCGGACAAGCGCATCGATCAGCATGAGTACACCACTGGGGCACCGGCGGCTCTGCCGGATATCCTGGCGGATCTTCAGAACGAGACTGACCTGACGCGTGCAACTCTGGTGAAGATCCTGCTGCTCTCCGGACGTCTTGCAGACTTCAGCGTCAATCCACAGGCATTCACCGTGCTGGTGACCTCAAGTATCAACATCGTGATACACGGCCAGATGGTCGACGGGATCAAGTACGAGCCGATCCCCGGCCTGCATTGGGAGATGCGGCGCCTGGAACCAGAGGCCAGCGAGGAGATCGAGCGGTACGCGGCACGCCTTTACAGGGTCCAAAGTGGGGGCAAGACGCTCTTTGACCACATCGAGATTGCCTCGGAGGTGGAGCGTCGGTTCGCGAAAGGCCTCGATAACAACACCAATGTGCGCTTCTTCATGAAGCTTCCCCCTTGGTTTGTCGTCGATACGCCGATCGGACCATACACTCCGGACTGGGCGATCGTGTTTGAGGATTCCCAGCGCGTTTACCTCGTCCGGGAGACAAAGGGTTCCACCGATCCACAGGCGCTACGCGGCCGCGAAGAGACGAAGGTCCGGTGTGCTAGACGGCACTTTGACGCGATCGGCGTTGACTATGCAGTCACCTCGAGCGTGGAAGAGATGATCAGGAGCCTCGCCCCCGGGTATTGAGCGGGCATTGAAGACGAGAACGGGTGACTCACCCACAAACACCGAGTGGGGCTAGATCAGTGGCTACGGATGTCCGCCCCGTCCTCCAGCTCATGCCCCGCCTCCGCCCCTAGCGTTGGCCTCGCTGCCCATGTGCCGCTAGGGAGGTTCATCACTCTCGTCAGTGACGGCGCTGGAAGGTACCGGGGCCGGTCCGCTTGAAGCGATGATCGCGTTGAAGGGTCGCGTAGAGCGTCCGGTAGCCGTTCTTCCCCATAGCTCGGCCGGCGTACTCGAGCATCTCGACCAAGTCGGTAACCCCGAGGGGGCGGCCGACCCGGCGGAGCGCGACATCGCACGCGTCGCCAAGTCGGCCCCGCTGCAGGTCATCGGCGTGCTCCAGGTGGGGCAGGTGCTGAACGACCAATTCCTTGCCGTCTCCGAGGTCCAACTGATGCCGGAGTTGGGCCATCCGGTTGGTCAGGTTTGCCATGCGGGCCTCGAGGGCAGCGATCTGGCGACGGCAGCGGCGGCGCTCACGCTCCACCTCCAGAAGCTGCTGCCGGAGGTTTTCCACATTCTCCACAGTGTCCACAGATTGATGAATGATACCCCGTAAGTGGCCTGGCGAGCGAATGGTTTGCTACCGTTGGCCGCCTTACCCAGTCCGCCGAGGCGCAAATGTCCGCCCCATCGACCACCCTCTGGCCATACAGCGCGCATACACACGCAAAGCACCATGTTCTCAAGGCCTACCTGGAGCGCCGGCTGGTCATCATGGGTCAGCCGGGCGGCTTCCCGGAATTGGTGGTTGTCGACGGCTTTGCCGGACCCGGGCGCTACGCGACTGGGGAGAAGGGCTCGCCCCTCCTCATGCTCGACGCCCTTCTCGAACACGGCCACCGCGCTCGGATCAACGCCGAGGTCCGCTACATTTTCATCGAGCAGCACCAGGCGCGTTACGAACACCTCGTGCGCGAACTCGCTCAATACGGCAAGCTCCCAACGGGAATCAGCGCCACCCCTTACTGTGATCGCTTCGACGTCCAGATGGACCGCCTCATGGACCAGCTCGGTCCCGATCCACCACCAATTTTCGCCTTCATCGACCCCTTCGGGTTGTCGGACAACTCCATCGAGGTCACGAGCCGCGTGCTCGGCTACCGCGGTTGCGAGGTGCTGTCCTACCTGCCGATGTACCACATCGCCAGGTTGATCAGCCAGAAGGTGTTTGAATCCCATCTGGATAACCTCTTCGGCGACAGGGGGTGGGTTGAAGCTCGGGCTATCCGGGGCTTGCAGGAGCGCATCGCCTTCCTGCGCGAGCTGTTCGAGGCGGAATTGCGGAAGACCTGCACATGGACCACCCACTTCGAGATCCTCAACGAGAAGGCCTCCAACTCTGGCTACTACCTCTTTTTCGGAACCAGCCATGAGCTGGGCTTCGTCAAGATAAAGGAGGCCATGTGGGAGGTGGACCCCATCAACGGCTGCTGCTACCGCGACCGCACCGACATTGATCAGAACCTGCTGCCCCTGCGCCTCGAGCCGGATGTCCGCGAGCTTCGTGCCGCCCTCCGCCGCCGCTTCGCTGGGCGCCCGTGCTCAATCCGCGAGGTGGAGATCTTCACGGACCGGGACACCCGCTACCTGTCCAGCCGTCATCTGAAGACGAGGACGCTGGCCCCGATGGAGAGGGAGGGACTGGTCGCGGTGATCACCGCGCCGCCGGGACGGAGGTCAGGGCAATTCCCAGAGGGTTGCGTGCTCCGCTTCCACGGGTCAGCCGAGGCGATCTCAGCGGTAGCGGTATAAAGGCGGGCGATAGCCGATTCCGGCGGGAATCGGGGTACTGGTCCCACGTGCGGCCCTCCAGTTGGCGGCCCCCAGCTTTGGGGGTCCGGCCGCCCCACTGCTTGAAGAAGAAAGCAACCCCTTGGTCTACACAACGGTCTCGGAGGTCCGTCACCCACTCGGCCAGCATCGGGCGGTGCTCTACCCCGCTCTCCCCGCCGGCGATGATCCAATCGATGCCGTCGAGGTGGAGACTGCGCAGCGGCCCGAGTAGCGGCTCCGCCGACACGAACCGCACCGCGGCTGGAACGTCCAAAAGGTGCCGCGCCCGGAAGGTGTAGCGATCGTCCTCCATGCTGACCCCCATCCACACATTGGGGGGCCACTCGAGCTGATCGGCCACCCTCACCAGGCGACGAGATCGCTTTGTGAGTATCTGGTACGTGTGGTTTGGGGTCTCCTCCATGACTCTGAAGGTCTCCCTGATGAAGTCCAGGGGCACCTCGTCATGGAACAGGTCACTCATGGAGTTGACGAACACCCGCCGTGGAGAGTGCCAGGCAAAAGGGATCTTCAGTGCTTCCGGGTGGAGGGTCAGACCAAAACCGGGACCACTAGTTCGTGGGGAACCATCCCTCTGGTACTTGGCTACCCCCATCGACTTCAACCGTGCCGCCAAGGTCAGCGCGTAGCAGTGATCACAGCCCGGCGAGGTGCGATCGCACCCCGTGGTGGGGTTCCAGGTTGCATCGGTCCACTCGATCGGGGTCCTGTCGGCCACGGGCGTGATGATCCCCCACCTCGCAGATCGCGTGGGGCATGTCGTTCGCTCTGGCGCGTTTGCAGCAACCTGGTGGAGCTTCCCCCCTTACCTAGCGGTCCCTGCTCCCCTCTAACTCCTCCGCCTCTGGTAGGTCCTCTGCGAGACTCCCGCCTGAATGGCCGACCTAACTCTCCAGAACCTGGTGAGCACCCGCCTCGCCCAGACCCTACCCACGGTCGAGGGCGCAGCGGACCTGGTCCTCGCCGCCTTCCAAGGACCGGACGCCCTCCGAGCCACCCTGGACGGCCATCAACAAACCCCCGCCCCAGCCTCAGACGCCATCCAGGCGCCCACCGCCACCTACCTCGCCTCCATTGAGGTCGAGGGCTTCCGGGGCATCGGACCCCCGGTCACGCTCAGCCTGGAGCCCTCCCCCGGCCTGACCCTCGTGGTGGGGCGCAACGGCTCGGGCAAGTCCTCCTTCGCCGAGGCCCTCGAGATGCTGCTCACCGGCTCGAACCGGCGCTGGACCGAGCGAGCCAAGGTCTGGCAGGACGGCTGGCGCAACCTCCACCACGGACCACCCCACATCACCGGCAGGTTCCGGCCCGACGGCGGCCGCACCACCATGATCATCGAGCGCCGCTGGGCGGACGAAGCCGACGTCGCCGTCTCCACCCTCACCATCGACGGCAAGCGGCGCGACCTGGAGGAGAACGGCTGGAGCCGTGCCCTGGAGAGCTGGCCACCCCTTCTCTCTCACAACGAGCTGGGACGGATCCTGGAGGGGCGCCCCTCCGAGCTGTACGACGCCCTGGCGAAGATCCTCGGTCTCGGCGAGATCGCGGCGGCCGAGACCCTGCTCCGCGAGACCCGGCTCGACGCCGAGCGCCAGATTCGAGACCAGGAGGCGCAGGCCGCGAAGCTCCTGGCGCAGCTCGACGGCCTGGACGACGAGCGCGCCCGCAGCGTCGCCGAGGCACTCTGCCAGAAACCCTGGGACCTCCCGGCGGTGGAACGCGCTCTCTCGACCAACCCGATCGCGGTCGAGGAGCGGAGCGCCCTGACCCGCCTGCGGGAGCTGAGCACCCTCCCCGTCGCGTCCCGCGAGCGGGTGGACGCCGCGGTGGTCCAGCTCCGCGAGGTAGGCCGCGACCTGGAGCGCGTGCGGGGTACCGACGCCGCGCTCGCCCGCGAGACGGCGGCCCTGCTCCGACAGGCACTCAAGGTCCACGGGCCCGGGCACGACGGAACTGACTGCCCCGTGTGCGGCACGCCCGGTGTCATCACGTATCAATGGAAGCTTCAGGCGAGCGCGCGCGTCCAGGACCTGGAGGCCCAAGCCACCTCGGTTGAGGCCGTCCATCAGCGCGCTCAGAAGCTGCTGCGGGAAGCGCGCCAGCTGGTCTCCGCGCCCCCACCCGTGCTTCGCGAGGCCGCCGAGGTCGGTGTCGACGCCAACCGGGCGCTCGCCTGCTGGGCGGTCTGGGGAGCGGCACCGGAGGGCGACGACGTGGTCGAGACGGCCGCCCATCTCGAGGGTGTCGCGGAATCCCTCATTGCGTCCGTCGCCGCCGTCCGGGCTGCGGCACGGGCAGAGCTGGAGCGACGTGAGGACCGCTGGCGCCCGGCTGGGCACGCGCTGGCGGCGTGGCTTCCCGGCGCGCACCAGGCCGAGGTCCAGAGGACTCGGCTTCCCCGCCTCAAGGGGGCAGAGATGTGGCTCAAGGGCGCGCACGAGAAGCTGCGCGAGCAGCGCTTCGCCCCTATCGCCGATCAGGTCCAGTCCCACTGGCAGGATCTGCGCCAGAGCAGCAGCGTGGAACTCGGGCAGCTCCACCTGGAGGGCACGGGTTCCTCCACCCACCGCCGTCTCACCCTGGACGTTTCCATCGACGGCGAGCCGGGCAGCGCCCTTGGGGTGATGAGCCAGGGGGAGCTCAACTGCCTAGCGCTCAGCCTCTTCCTCCCCCGGGCGCGGATGGCCGAATCCCCCTTCCGCTTCATCGTCATCGACGACCCCGTCCAGGCCATGGACCCGGTCAAGGTGGAGGGGCTGGCCCGGGTGCTGGGGAACGTCGCCAAGGATCGCCAGGTGGTTGTCCTCACCCACGACGACCGGCTGCCCGAGGCGATCCG
>Ga0181520_10008951_pt1 | contig 14018 bp, 11 predicted proteins | sample PEATcosm2014_Bin_29_FD_132451 | JGI IMG/M metagenome (GOLD analysis project Ga0181520, IMG submission 132451) | Peatland microbial communities from MTU Mesocosm Facility, Houghton, MI, USA - PEATcosm2014_Bin02_30_metaG | ecosystem: Environmental > Terrestrial > Soil > Wetlands > Peat | place... | reverse complement strand
CGACGACAAAACCGGCGCCAAGTATCCGATTGCCGATTACGAGCTCACCCCGGACATGGCCATCGTCGACTCGGAACTGGTCCTCGCCATGCCGCCCAAACTGACCGCCTATGGCGGCGTGGACGCCCTGACCCACGGCATCGAGTCGATTGTCTCGGTCCTTTCGACCGAGTTTACCAACGCCATGGCGCTCGAATCGATCCGCCTCATCTTCAAATACCTGCCCGCCGCCTATCACCACGGGTCGGCCGACCCAAGGGCGCGGGAGAAGGTCCATCATGCGGCGACCATGGCAGGCATGGCGTTCGCCAACGCCTTCCTGGGCATCTGCCATTCCATGGCCCACAAGCTCGGCGCCGCCTTCCACCTGCCGCACGGCCTGGCCAACGCGCTGCTCATCAACACCGTCATTCGTTATAACTCGACCGACGTGCCCTTCAAGCAAACCAGCTTCCCGCAATACACCTACCCGACGGCTAAGGCCCGCTATGCCCGCATCGCCGACCACCTGGGCCAGGGCGGAAACACTCCTGACGAAAAAGTCGAGCGGCTCATCGCGCAGGTCACCAGGCTCAAGCGTGAAGTCGGCATCCCGGCTTCCATCCGCGAGGCCGGCATCGCCGAGAAGGATTTCATGGCCAGGCTCGACACCCTGGCGGCCAACGCCTTCGACGATCAATGCACCGGCGCCAACCCGCGCTACCCGCTCATTTCGGAAATCAAAGACCTGTTCCTCCGCGCGTACGAAGGCAAAGACTGAACTCATAATGCCCCTGTCCTCGCCGCCCTCGCTCTCTTTCCCCCTGGGGAAGCGCAGATCAGATGAGAGGACGAGGGCGATTCTAAACGCATCAACCCTCCAGCCCAGCAGCCAGGGCAAGGAGGCTTCACCCGGCGTCCCCGGGCGAAAGCCGATGCTTGCGCTCCTGGCACTTTTCAGTACCAGTATCCCTATGCACTCCAGCGGCGCAAAATCCGGGAACACCCACCGCCACGCGACCCCTTCCCTGGCCACCGAACCGCCAACCTCCCCCGTCCCTGAGAGCGACACCATCCATAAAGCCGGCGTCTCCTGCATCAAGCGCCTGCCCGCCTATCTCCAACTCCTGCGTGTGCTCCAGGCCGAAGGCCACGAGTATGTCTCTGGCACCGTCCTGGCCAGTGTCCATCATCTTGAGCCGGTCATCGTCCGCAAAGACCTCGCCACCACCGGCATCGCCGGCAAACCCCGCATCGGCTTCCGCGTTACCGAGCTTATCGCCGCTATCGAGCAGTTCCTTGGCTGGGATAACGAAACCAAGGCGGTCCTCGTGGGTGTCGGCAATCTCGGCTCCGCTCTCCTGGGCTATCGCGGATTTGAAAGCTTCGGTCTGCGCCTGGTGGGCGCCTTCGACGCCGACCCGCACAAAATCGGCCGCTGGATTCACAGTCATCGAATCCAGCCCGTTGAAAAGCTCGTAGGTTTTGTCCGTCATGGCGACATCCGCTTGGGCGTTCTTGCCGTGCCCGCCGCTGCCGCCCAAAATGCCGCCGATCTCATGGTCCACGCTGGCATCCGCGGCATCTGGAACTTCGCCCCCGTCAAACTCATCGTCCCGCCCGACGTCGTGACCCAAAAGGAAGATCTCGCCGAAGGCCTGGCCGTCCTCTCCCACCGCCTCCGCCACGAGATGAAACCTGCCCCTAAAACCTAATTCACCTGCCGGTTTCCGGACGGGCCTAATCCGCCGAGTTGGCCCGTCCCATGATTGAGGCTGTGTAGATGGGGTCTGGCGGTTGTCTCTGGTTCGCCTGCCTCGCCAGCAACTCGTCAAGGTCCCCCAAAGATCGATCGGCCGCCGCCTGATTCCCGTACTCCAGGCTCCAGCGGACCCGGAACCTCGCCGCCTGCTTGATCGCCGGCTGCCGCTTTTCCTTCGCCTTTGCCGGCGCCCATGGCGCGCTCATTGAGTATTCCAGAGCGGCGGCCTCACTGGGTTCGGCACGTCCTTTCCCTGTGGGGGCGGTCGATGCGGAAAGAGCGGCGCGTTGGTCACGCTGGCCGGATCGCGCCAATAGGCTTCCACTGCGAGCTTGAATACTTGCTTAGGATCCGGCGCCCCGTTTGTGCCGCCCGCCTGAGCGCGCGTCCTCTCCTCCTCCTGAATCCGGTAAGTCCGCAGCCTTGCACGCAGTCCGCCGTCCACCATCGACGCGAATTTGTCTATCTCGATTCTCCCGTCCTCAGTTGCGCCGGGCAGATTCCGCACCTGCGGTCGAGGACCGATCGCTCCTTGAGGCGAGCCCATGAATTGCTCATACTCCGTCTGATCGATAAACCCATCGTCATTCGCGTCATACCGCTTCAGAAGTCTCCGAGCTAGCAAGCGCTGGGCCTCGGCCATGCCCGCTTGCTCGTTGGGATCAACAACCTTGTTGTTGTTCGCGTCGAACCACGCCAATTCCTCGGGATCCAGCCGATCGTTGTGATTGGCATCAATGTTATCGATCTCCGATTCGATAAACAGCGGATCGGCCAAAGCCTCTTCTTTCTCCTCCGGGTCCAATCGTCCCTTGTGATTATGGTCGTATTTGGCCAGCATCTCGGCCTGAAGCTGCCGGATTGTCGCGGCGGCGGACGCAAGCTCCCGGTCCCGGTTTGCCCTGCGCGCCGCCAAGCCGCGCTCGAACTCGGAAAACGGGACAAGCCAAACCCCGGGAAGAGTCAGGTTGTTCGTCATGAGCATGCCTGGCGTCCTCCCCCCTTCCATGCCAAGGCACAAGTAGTTGCCGGCGCCAATAGCCCAGGGGCGGACAACGTGGTCGGGGGGCACTCTCGACTGACCATTCCCAAACACGGTCGGTGGGCAGCCACGCGTTTCATCGAACTTCAAATACCACCTCTCCGGCGTCTTGAACTCCCGTGAGAAGCAGAGCAGCTCATAATGACATTCCGGCGGAGCCATCACCCTTTCCGAGGGCGGTGGACCGCCCGGGCCGGGCGGCGGCATCCGAATACGGCTCACCAGCACGTAGAGGTCCGAACCATGGATGGTCGCGCCAGCCATCCCCCTCGAAAACTCCTCCGGGAGTTTCCACACTGGCCGGGGCGCGGCAGGTTGAGCCCACGACGGACCGGCACCGTGACCGCCGACTACCCCCGGCCCTGGCTGCGGCGGGCTGTACAGCAGCAGCTCCGGCTCTCCCTTGTCCAGCGACAGAAACTGCAAAACCATGGACGCTTTTCGATCCGGTCCGCCACGGAAAAGCGTCCCGCTCTCCGACGCTTCAGGCAGGCTCGTTTCGGGCAATTCGCCATGGGGACGCCAGTCGGTTTGATCCCACTCATATACCCGGCCCCGCACCAGCACGCGCAGCGACCGGCGCGGCCCTTCAAATAGCATGGGAGTCCCAAGGTCGTTGAGCTTGTCCAACTCCACAACCGGCGGATATCTCCGGGTGCTGGCCAGAATGCGGGTTTCCCGCCCGCGCTCCACTATTTCACAGATTAGTCTCGAACTCGCCGCGTAAAGCCGCCCCGCCACCGTAAAAAGCAGGTAATTATCGTCGGTGCAAATCCCCAGCGCATCCCAGGCCTTCGAGTTCGCATCGTAACGTGAGATCCCGTTGCCGTCGCTTTGGAACAGCTCCCCGTGGAAAAGGGTGTTAAAGGAGGTATCTCCAGGCTGCCAATTCACAACAGGTAAGGGCGCCCGCGGATGGGGAATCACATCGCATCGCCCCGTTTCGGGGTCGAGGAGGGCAATCGCGTACGCACGCCGCGAGATCGCCTGTGGCTGCGGCAGGCCATTCGACCTGGACGCCACCGGCGCGTAGTAGCTCTCCACCTCCAGAAGCAGCTTGCCCTCCACCCACCGGCGGGCTGTAATCGCCCCGCCCAGCGTCTTGCCTTCCACGCCCGAGCCGGCCTGGATCTCCACAAAGCGCCGCACCTCGACGATGTTCGTGGCGTCGCCGCGATTATTCGTCCCCGCCAAACCCACGCCGGCGCGCGGCGGGACCGCAACAACATTGGATTTCGAGGCCGGCGATGCGGCCGACGGCGGTGACGCCAGAGCCCTTTTCGCCGGGTCAATGTAGAAGAAATCGAACGCGTGGACGCCGCCATCCAGCCTCGATCTTTCTACACCCGTCGCGCCTTGGACCTGCGCCACCAGATTGGATTTGTAGCCGTTCAGGAACGGGAGCAGTTCAGTCGCTTCCTCCGGAGTGTAAGCCTTGTCCTTGAATATCTCATTGAACTTGAAGAAGTCGTAGGGTCTCTGTCCCTCCAGACAGCGCATCTGCTCCACAAAAGCCATTCGGTGCTTAAATCTATCCACCTTCGGAGCGTATTCCATTCGGTATTTCTCCGCTAAATCGTTTCTTGCCCGGTCGCTGGTATGAACGTAATAAGACGCCCCCAGCTTGCCCTTGATAAGCTCTTCGATCTGCCAGTGCAGAACATGCTCCCGCACCCCGTCCTTCACAAGCGCCTCCTGGTTCTCATCGAGGAACACGGCGAGGCTCTCCAAAGCCGCTGCCTCTTCCTCGACGCTCGAAGCATCGGCAAGACGCAGCGCACTCGCCGTCGCTCTCAGCAGCACATTGGTCGACCGCGCCAGATCTTCCAGAAAACCGCTCCAGAGGCCCGGCAGCCGGCGGCGATCCGCTTCATTCCAGCCGGCCAGCCGCTGGGGCACCTCAGAACCCCACTGCAACCAAAAATCCCGCACCGGCAAGTTGAGGAACGGACCCGCCGCCATCTCACGGATATGCGCTATCGTGTCTTCGGGCTTCTCGTCCCAGAAACATCCCCATTTTAACCGGCATATCCACATCCCGTCGAGCGAGCCCTCGCAATGTTGGGCCATCCAATCCGCTACCTCCCGTGTCAGCAGGCGCAGCTTGCCGAGGTCTTCCGCGCTCAGCTTCTGCGCCTCTTGCGCGCGGTTGCCTCCACACAATGCCCGCGAAGCCGCCTCCAGGCACTCAACCCCCTCCCCCCGCCAACTCCGGCCCTGGTGGCCCGCCTCCTCCGAAAACACGTTTCCATTGGTCGTCCGGCAAAAATCATAATACAGCTCCAGCGCGCGTGTGGCTCGCTCAACATCAAGCGGGTCCCATGCGTCCCTTATCATGCGGAATCGCCCCAGGGTGCGCAGTAATTCCACCGTGCGGCTCTCCACACGCATCCAGGCGCAATCCTTGTCCTGCTTCCCCAGCGCCCACGCCGAATCCGCCGCCGCCTGCGCCGCCCGGCAAAGCCCCCATTTCAGCGCCCAGTCCGCCTCGTTGAAAAATTGCTCAGCCTCATCGGCGGCATCCCACGCCGGCGCTGCCGATTCCACCTTCAGCAGCCCAGTCACCTTCTCGGTAACCTGATGGACCACCGCCGCCAGATTCGTCCGCGCTCCTCCAACCTCGAACGCGATCGCTTGCCCCCCTTTGGGCGGCGTCAATCGCGCACTGACCGTCAGATTGCTCCTCGAATACCCATTCCGGTCCACAGTCCCCTCCAGCAGGTAGCTGCCATTCCAGAAGGCCGATTCGTCGCCGTCGCGTTCCTTCTCCTCCCCCAGCGCCTCCATCCGCTCCCGGTCCAGCACAAAAAAACGCGGCTCCCGGCTCAGCCGCTCAATCACCAGCAGCTTCAACTGCCGCTCCGTCTCCTTTGCCTCCTCGGTCGGAACGGCCGATCGAAAGTTCAGAATCGAAATCGGTATGGCGTCTTTTGGCAAAACCAGCAGCTTCGGCACGTACGACCCCAAATGCCCCGCCAGCGCCTCAGCCCACGCTTCCAGGTCCGGGATTGGCCACCCAAACGAACTCTCCTCCAGAACCACCCCCGGTTTCACCGCTATCAGCCGCACCGTGAGATTGGTGGCTTCCCGCGTCGCCGCCATGCTCGCCGCCAGCAAGCCGTCCGCCCCCAGAATCCTTCCCACTTTCAAGCAGTCCTGGTTTGCCGCCGACAGCGCCTGCTCGCGATAAATCTTCTCGATTTCCGTCCGCTCAAACACGCGGACATCCTCGCGCTTCGACATCGCCGCCGTCAGCGTGTCCCCCGCCTCCGCCGCCATCGAGTCCTCGCTCAAAACCGCCACGCGTGCCGGTACACTATTCGACTGCGCCCGCCCTCCCCAGGCCATGCCGACTATCAGTGCCGCGAGTATGCTCGAAATCTTCACCGAATCCACGGGACATTCGCCGGCACGCAACAGCGGCGTCCGTCCCGAAGCCCCATGCTAATGACTTCGACAACTCGGGGCGATAAATCCTTTGACATTTCCCCGTGCGCATCGTTGGCATGCGCTCGTTCAACCTGTCCTTTGGCAGCCTGGCTGAATGGAGCCATGCGGATACCCCGCTGGGGCCCGCGAAAGGACGTTGAGTTCAGTCCGCCCGTTGGTAAGCCCGGATGTAATCCACTTCGAAGGCCGCAGGCAGAGGCGTCGTTGTGTCCGGGCTGCCCGGCCAATCGCCACCCACCGCCAAATTCACCAACAGATACATTCGCCCGTGGGGAATCGATTTCTCCGACCGGAACCGCTCCTGCCCGTCCACAAACCACACCACCGACTGCGGAGACCACTCGACGGCGAACTCGTGAAAGCCGGCCGAAAAATCCGGGCCGCTCCACGAACCGCCGTGCGAACCGTGCTTGTCGTCATCATCCCGGAAATGATGGGTCATGTACACCTTGTTGGGCTCATGGCCTATAATCTCGAGCACGTCAATTTCAGGCGGCCAGCCCAGTGGTTCCGGCAGCAGCCAAAACGCCGGCCACATCCCCTTGCCCTTCGGCACCCGGCAACGAATTTCAAACCGCCCGTACTCCTGGCTGAACTTCCCATACGTGGACATCATGCCCGAGGTGTACTCACGCGGCTTCCCGTCATAGAACGACGCCTGCTTCTCCGCCACGATGCGCAAAACCCCACCTTTAACCTCGAAAGCATTCGTCACGTACGCCTGCAATTCGTTATTCCGTTCCCGTCCCCACGGATCATTGGGATTCCATTTCTTGACATCCAGTCCCACACCGTCAAATTCATCGTCAAAGGTCAGCTTCCAGCCGGGACGGTCTGCCTTGCCCGTGGCGCAGCCCGCCACCCCCAACGAGAGGGCCATCAGAACCAAAATGTTCAGTCTCCTGATTGTCGTCATGTGGTCCAAACCATACAGACAGCTCCGTCCTCTGGCAATTCCAACCCTTCGCGCCCAACTGTCCCTTGCTGCGCCTTGGCGCCAAAGGCGCGAAATCCCTCAGCCCGGGCCAATGGCCCACTGCCCCGGAGTTTGGGCGACAACCCGCCCCAACTGCTCCCGCCTATGCTCCCTCTCCTCCTCGGGAGGAGAGGGCTGGGGAGAGGAGGCCTCCTTCCATATGTCATCCAAACTCGGGGCCAGTGGGCCAACGGCCCGGGGACAACCCCATCGATCTCCGGCGGCCTGAAGGGCCGCCATAACCTGTCCGCCGCCACACCCTAATGATCAGCGTCTCAGAGGAGACCTTACCGAATCCACAAAACCGTCACCCCCTCGTTTACCGCATCCAAGTCCGGATCGCCGCGCAAATCCGGCGCCGCTTCCAGCAGCGCCAGCGTCGCTGGGTTAAAAATCGAGAAATCCTCCCCCGGAATAAAACCCTTGATCACACCTTCCTTCTTGCGCAGGCCGAACGATTTGCGCAGCCCGATGCAAAGCTTGCCACCCGTTCCCGAGGAGCCGTACCCATGAATAACCTTCAGCACCCGCACACCTTCGCGTCTTGCCTGCCTGATTTCCTCAATGACTCGCCGCCTCGCTTCCTCCAGCGTAGGCAGGTCGGCTTCAATATTGAGGGTCTTAATGGTCGTCATCGTTCATCCCGTTCCGCGGCGCTTTTTGTCTCACCACCGCGTGGTCCCCACGATCGAGCCAGACCATAACGGGACTCCCGCTTCTCGGCGACACCATTTTTCTGGACGAAAGTCCTTCTCTCCGCCCCCTCCGGTTCTCTCCTCTTCAGATCCTCATGGGCTGTTTTCAGCGGCCCAACGCTGTCTTGCATGCATTTCACATAACCGGCCTCCAAATTCCGGTTTCTCATCCAAGAGAAGCTCCATCGCACGAACCATGCGCATTTTTATGTTGATCTGGAATCCCTACTGTTATATAGTGTAGATAGCACTATGAATAACATTTCCATACGGACCGGAAGACGCAGGAATGCCGCGCGCGCCACACGCTCCACGCCTTGCCGCCCCGGCTTTAGCGGAGGCGGGTCCGCGCGCTCGACGCGTCCTCCACCCCCTTTGCCCGCGACCATCGGCCCCCCCTGCCAATGTCACCGCAGAAATGCATAGTTTCTGCATACTTTCTGCATAGTTTTTTCAATTCATTTTCTCTAACGCCTTGCCCCCAAATCACTTGCAAAACCTAGATTCCCAAAACTCAACAATTCTAGGCAATTCCTGGTTGATAATAGCATTAACCTCCTCTGCCGCAGGCAGATCGGCTATCTCCCTGCCCCGCATCGCCCCCGGCCTGTCGTGCCGACTCGTCGCGCCGTGCCTTTGGCGCAGGCGGAACCACTCCCGCCAGCGCGGCTTGTCGCCGCCTAAGCGCCCCCGCATCCCGCCCATGCACCCCTTCCACCGTAAGTCCAGCGCTGAACTTTTACGTTTTACGTTTTACGCCTTACGTCTCCCGTTTCACGTGCCCCAACTCCTGTGTTGCCTTGACCCGCTCCTTGGGCGTAGTCTCCCCCTGATTTGGGCATGAAAATCTACATCGACGGCAAATACTACGACGAAGCGGACGCCAAGATTTCGGTGTTCGACCACGGGCTGCTTTATGGCGACGGCATCTTCGAAGGCATCCGGGCATACAATGGCAGGGTATTTAAGCTGAAGGAGCACATCGACCGGCTGTTTTGCTCGGCCAAAGCCATCCTGCTCGACATGCCCATGGAGCATGCGGCCATCATGGCCGCGGTGGTCGATGCCTGCCGCCAGAACAAGATCCGGGACGGCTACATCCGCCTGTTGGTCACCCGCGGCGTCGGCAGCCTCGGCCTTAACCCGAAGAAGTGCAAAAACCCGTCGGTCATCATCATCGCCGACAAAATCCAGCTTTACCCGCCGGAATATTACCAGAAAGGCCTGGACATTATTACCGTACCCACAGTCCGCAGCCTGCACAGCGCCCTCAACCCCGCGATCAAATCGCTGAATTACCTCAACAACATCCTGGCCAAGATCGAGGCCAACAACGCCGGATGCGAAGAGGCGGTGATGCTCAACGCCGAAGGGTTCGTCGCCGAATGCACTGGGGACAACCTGTTCATTGTCAAAGCCGGCCAGATATTGACCCCGCCGCTGTCGGCTGGTGCGCTCTACGGCATCACCCGCCGCGTTGTCCTGGACCTGGCCGTCGAGTCCGGCTTGCAAGTGGCCGAGCCGAACCTGACCCGGTATGATTTGTTTAATGCGGACGAATGCTTCGTGACGGGGACGGGCGCGGAGTTGGTGCCCGTGGTGAGGATCGACGGACGCGTTATCGGCAACGGCAAACCGGGGCCAATCACTCAGAGATTGGTAACCCAATACCACGCCTTGACTAAAGTGTCTGGCGAGCCGATATACGGATAGAGAATTTATGTTGTGCTGCATTTGCAAGGAAAAGGAAGCCACCGTGCATTTGACCCAGATCGCTGGGGATAAGATGCAGAAGGTGGACCTGTGCGAAGAATGCGCCAAGACCAAGGGGGTTAATGATCCCACCGGCTTTTCGTTGGCCGACCTGTTGCTCGGCCTTGGCGCCTCGCAGGAAATCGAACAAGCCGGCGGCGGCAGCGAGGTCCGATGTCCCCGCTGCGGCTTCACGCAGGCTGACTTCAAGAAAGCCGGACGGCTCGGCTGCCCCGATTGCTATAAGACCTTCGCTGAGGCGCTCGAAGGCCTGCTCAAAACGATGCACAAAGGCACTCGTCACGTGGGCAAAGTGCCCGAGGCGCTCCGCCAGACTCGCGACCTTTCTGACCGGCTCAAGCTCCTCCAAAAACGCCTCAGCAAAGCCATCGAAACCGAAGATTTCGAGGAGGCCGCCATCCTGCGGGATGAAATCAAGCAAACCGAGGCTCGCCGCTCCACCCCCGCCACCTGACCCGCGCCTATGGATATCCATGGTTTCCTGACCCCGCCAGCCGACAGCGCCCGCCGCAAAGGACCGCATGACCGCATCGTCATGTCCAGCCGCGTCCGCCTCGCCCGCAACATCAAGGACTCCGCCTTCCCCGGCTGGGCTAAAAAGCCCGAGCGCATTCGCGTCCTGGAGCTGATCCGCCCGGCCGTCGAAGGATTGCCGGAAATGAAGGACGCGTTTGCCGATGCGATGGACGCGCTCTCCACGCTGGACAAACAGATCCTGGTGGAGCGGCACCTGATCAGCCGCGAGCATGCCGCCAAAAGCGCCGGCAGCGGCCTGGTTCTGAACCGGGAAGAGACTCTCTGTTTCATGATCAACGAGGAGGACCACCTGCGAATGCAGGCGCTCCGCCCCGGCCTGCAATTGCGTCAGGCCTGGACCGCTATTGACGCCGCAGACTCCGAGCTCGAGAAAAAACTCGATTATGCTTTCAGTCCTGAGCTTGGCTACCTGACCGCCTGCCCAACCAACATCGGCACCGGCATCCGCGTCAGCGCCATGCTGCATCTGCCGGGTCTGGTTCTGGCTGAGCAGATTAACCCCATTATCCAATCCGTAAACAAGCTCGGATTGGCGGTCCGTGGCCTCTACGGTGAAGGGACTGAGGCGCTAGGCAATGTTTTCCAGGTGTCCAACCAAATGACCCTTGGCGAGACCGAGGCAGCCATCGTGGAACGGTTGGAGAAAGTCCTGGCCCAGATTATCGAGCACGAAGAAAACGCGCGAGCCACCCTTCTCGAGAAGAAGCCCAAGATGGTCTATAACCATATTGGCCGGGCCTATGGTATCCTCGCCAACGCCCATAGCATTTCCTCAAAGGAGACCATGAACCTGCTCTCTTTGATGCGTTTGGGCGTGGATGTGGGCTTGTTTCCCGGCGTCGAACGGTCCCTGGTGGACGAATTGTTCATTTTGACCCAGCCAGCCCATCTCCAGAAGCAGCATTCTGAGAAACTTTCGGCGGAGGAACGGGACTTGCTCCGCGCAGATATGGTCCGCGAGCGCCTGCGAACGGTCAGCCGCCCTTTGGCCAAACCTTCGACGCTGCCCCCTGGCGCGGGATTGGACAAACAGTAAGAGTGAGAGCAATTTGAGGTAGTGTTGTTATGAGCGAAGAAGCAATGAATAATTTCACGCCACGAGCCCAGCAAGTACTCGCCTTGGCGCGCAAGGAGGCCGACCGGTTTAACCACAATTTCGTCGGCACCGAACACCTGCTGCTCGGCCTGATCAAGCTGGGCCAGGGCGTTGCCGTCAACGTCCTGCAGAAGCTTGGCCTGGACCTCGAAACCGTCCGCATGGAAGTCGAGAAACAGGTCGGCACCGGCCCCGATCAGAAGATGATCGGCAATATCCCTTACACACCGCGCGTCAAAAAGGTGCTGGCCCTCGCCTCCAAGGAGGCTAAAGCCCTCAACCATACGTACGTCGGCACGGAGCACATCCTCCTCGGCCTGCTGCGCGAAGGCGACGGCGTGGCCGCCCGGGTGCTCAAAAACCTCGATGTCGACATCGAACAAACCCGCCAGGAGATCCTCAAGGAACTCGACCCGAATTTCGCCGCCCAGGAAGAAGCCGGTCCCGCGGGCGAAACCCCGGAGAAAGCCGCCCCTGAAAAGAAAGGCGAGATCAAGACGCCTGCCCTCAAGGCCTTCGGCCGCGACTTGACCGAGATAGCCCGCAAAGGCGAGATGGACCCCGTCATCGGACGCAAAAACGAGATCGAAAGGGTCATCCAGATTCTCTGCCGCCGCACCAAGAACAACCCCGTGCTCCTGGGTGAAGCCGGCGTGGGCAAGACTGCCATCGTCGAAGGGCTCGCTCAGGAGATCGCCGCCGGCAACGTCCCTGAACTGCTGCGCGAAAGACGGGTCATCACCCTCGACCTCGCGTTGATGGTCGCCGGCACCAAGTACCGCGGCCAGTTCGAAGAGCGTATCAAAGCCGTCATGGACGAGATCCGACGCTCCCGGAACATTATCCTTTTCATCGACGAACTCCACACGATCGTCGGCGCCGGCTCGGCTGAGGGGACCATGGATGCCTCAAACATCATCAAGCCGGCGCTCAGCCGCGGCGAGCTCCAATGCATCGGCGCAACCACGCTCAACGAGTATCGCAAATACATCGAAAAGGACGCCGCGCTCGAACGCCGCTTCCAATCGGTCAAGGTCGAAGCCCCCTCCATCGAGGAAGCCATCCTGATCCTCAAAGGCCTCCGTCCCAAATACGAAGACCATCATAAGGCCGAGTTCTCCGACAAGGCCATTGAAGCCTCCGTCAAGCTTTCGGACCGTTACATCACGGATCGCTACCTCCCCGACAAGGCCATCGACCTGATGGACGAAGCCGGCTCACGCGCCCGCATCGGCACCATGACCCGCCCGCCGCAGGTCAAGGCGCTCGAGACCGAGATCGAAGAGATCAAGTCCAAGAAAGAGCGCGCCATCAAGAACCAGGATTTCGAAGGCGCCGCCTCCATGCGCGACAAAGAGAAACAGACCAAGGAAAAGCTGGAATCTGTCCTCAAGGAATGGCGCACAACCCGCGAGGAGAAACGCGTCAAGGTCGACGAGGAAGACATCCTCCATGTCGTCTCGAAATGGACCGGCATTCCGCTCCAGCGCATGGAACAAGGCGAGATGCAGCGCCTCATGCAGGTCGAAACCGAAATGAGCAGTGTCGTCGTCGGCCAGCGTGAGGCTGTCGCCTCGCTCTGCAAAGCCTTGCGACGCTCGCGAGCCGACCTCAAAGACCCGCGCCGGCCCATCGGCACCTTTGCCCTCCTGGGCCCCACCGGCGTCGGCAAAACCCTCCTCGCCAAGACGCTGGCCGAGCAGTTGTTCGGCGATTCCAAGGCGCTCATCCAGCTCGACATGAGCGAGTACATGGAGAAATTCAACGTCTCCCGCCTCATCGGCTCGCCGCCCGGCTATGTCGGCTACGAGGAAGGCGGGCAGCTCACCGAACAGGTCCGCCGCAAGCCCTACTCCGTCGTGCTGTTTGACGAAATCGAGAAAGCCCACCCCGACGTCTGGAACATGTTGCTGCAGATCCTCGAGGAAGGCAAATTGACCGACAATGTCGGCCGGGTCGTCAACTTCCGCAATACGATCATCCTCATGACCTCCAACGTGGGGTCCGACACGATCAAGCGCCAATCCACGTTGGGCTTTTCGCCCATCAGCGACGAAAACAGCTACGAAAAGATGCGAGAGAAGATCCTCGACGAAGCCAAGAAGACCTTCCGGCCCGAGTTTCTTAACCGCCTCGACGACATCATCGTCTTCCGCTCGCTTACCAAGCCGGATCTGATCCAGATCCTCGACCTGGAGATCACCAAGGTCATGGAGCGCCTCAAGGCCCGGAATATCGTGCTGCAGCTTGACGACAAGGCGAAGGACTTCCTGGTCAGCAAAGGCTACGACCCGCAGTATGGCGCGCGGCCGATGCGGCGCTCCGTGGAACGGTTCCTGGAAGACCCTCTGGCCGAGGAAATCCTCAAAGGTGTCTTCCACGAAGGCGAGCCCATCCAGGTCAGCGTCGAAAACGACCACCTCAGCTTCTCCCAGAAAGCCGCCGCCGCCGGCGCGCTCTCCGGCTGATCGGAGCCGGATTTCAATCACGAAAACGCCGCCCCCCCAATAAGGTCCGGCGTTTTCTGTTGTACGGGATTGAACGAACACGCGATAGATCCGTCTATTCATTGTCAGATGTAATCAAACAAAGGGAAATACTATGAAGAAATTGGCACTGCTGTTCACCGGCGTCGCGGCCTTGATGTGGTTCGCGGCTGCCACACCGTCCTATGCCGCGGATGCCGGCAAGGAGCTAACCATCACCGG
>Ga0181520_10008950_pt1 | contig 14021 bp, 10 predicted proteins | sample PEATcosm2014_Bin_29_FD_132451 | JGI IMG/M metagenome (GOLD analysis project Ga0181520, IMG submission 132451) | Peatland microbial communities from MTU Mesocosm Facility, Houghton, MI, USA - PEATcosm2014_Bin02_30_metaG | ecosystem: Environmental > Terrestrial > Soil > Wetlands > Peat | place... | reverse complement strand
TGAAACTGCGGCGAGCTAGCTGTGCTTGCCCTTCCACTCCGTGTACGGCCCCTGGAAGTCCTCGATCTCCTTGTCGTGGAAGATCCACATCCGCGTGGCGACTTCATCGATCAGGTCGTGGTCGTGCGTGACCAGCAGCACCGTGCCCTCGTACCGTTGCAACGCAATGTTCAGCGCATTGATCGCTTCCAGGTCGAGATGATTGGTGGGCTCGTCGAAGATCAAAATGTTGGGCTTGGTCAGGATCAGTTTGCAGAACGCGAGCCGCGCCTGTTCGCCGCCGGAGAGCGCCTTGGTGGGCTTCGAGCCCTCTTCGCCACTGAAAAGCATCTGCCCCAGAATCCCGCGAATGTCTTCGATGTGCGCCGCCGGATCCCACTGGTGCAGCCAATCCGTAACCGTCAGGCCGGGCTCAATGGTCGAGCCGACATCCTGCGGAAAATACCCCACCTGCGCCTCGTGGCCCCAGAACACCGTGCCCGAATCGAGCGTGAAATCATTCTCGGCAAGCCCGGGGTCCCCAACGACGGGTCCATGTCGTTGGGGTGGAAGCCCGGGATAATTCGCCAGCAGGCACTTGAGCAGCGTGGTTTTGCCGGCGCCGTTTCGCCCCATCAGGCAGATCTTTTCGCCGCGCAACAGGTTGGCGGTAAAGCCATCAATGACTTCCTGTTCGCCGTAATACTTCGTCAGGTGCTTGAACTCCAGAACGTGCTTGCCGCTGGGCCGCGTCTGGTCGAAGCGGATGTACGGCCGCTGGATGTTCGACCGCGCCAATTCGTTCGTCTGCAGCCGCTCCACTTCCTTGCGCCGGCTCGTCACCTGGCTGGAACGCGTGCCCGCCGAAAACCGCGCGATGAATTCGTTTAGCTGCGAAATCTTCTTCTCGCGTTGCGCGATCTGCGCCTCCAGCGTGGAGCGAATCTGCGTCTTCGCCATCACCATGTCGTCGTAGCCGCCGGTGTAGGTGATGATGGTCTGGTAATCGATGTCGGCGGTGTGCGTGGTGACCGAGTTCAAAAAGTGCCGGTCGTGCGAAATCGCGATCAGGGTGCCGTCGTAGTTCGTTAAAGTATCCTGCAGCCAATGAATCGAGTCGAGATCGAGATAGTTGGTAGGCTCGTCGAGCAGTAGCGCCTCCGGCTTGCCGAAGAGCGCCTGGGCCAGCAGCACGCGCACCTTTTGCCCGCCCTGCAACTCGCCCATCTTGCGCTCGTGCAGGGCTTCGGGAATGTCGAGGCCGTCGAGCAGCACGGCGGCGTCGCTCTCGGCGGTGTAGCCGTCCTCGTCGCCAATCGTGCCTTCCAGCTCGCCCAGCCGCATGCCGTCCTCGTCGGTCATTTCGGATTTGGCATAAATGCGGTCGCGCTCTTCCAACGCCGCCCACAGCGGCTTGTTGCCCATGATCACGGTGTCGATCGCGCGATACGCGTCGAAGGCGAATTGATCCTGGCGCAGAACGCCCAGTTTCCGCGGGCGCACCACTGTGCCCTTCTGCGCATCCAGTTCGCCGGTCAGGATTTTCATAAATGTGGTCTTGCCCGAGCCGTTCGGCCCGGTCAGTCCGTAGCGCCGTCCCGGCGTAAAGGTCGTGCTCACGTCCTCGAAGAGAATCTTCGAGCCGTAGCGCATGGAAAGATTGCTGACGCTGATCATGGTTCCTTGTTCCCTGAATCGTTTGCGGGCTGCCGCCCAAGCCGCAACGGCGCATCGGCCGCAAAGGCCCGTTCCAACCCAATTGACGCGTGGTTTTAGGGCAGATAGAACCGCCCCGAAGAAAAACTCACTGCCGCACTTCTAGTTTCTCATAAAAGCGTAGATCGTCTGGCCCGGAAGGCCGGTTCTCCGTGGCGTCTCCAGACCCTCAAAGAATCTCGCGCAGCTTTGCGAATGCGTCGAGCTCAATCAGGTACTGGCCCTCCGGCGCGGGGTCCACTGTGGCGTGCTCCAGCACCCAAGTGTCCGGGTGAAACAGGAAGACCGCATGCATTCCCGCGGCAAGCGCGGGGTTGATGTCGCTTTTGGGGCTGTTGCCGACCATCCAGCTCGTGTGCGGCTTCAGCTCATGCCGCGCAATCACTTCGCGATAGGTCGGCGGATCCTTTTCCGCCACAATCTCCACGGCGGCAAAATGCTGCGCCAGACCCGATCGCGCCAGCTTGTCGGCCTGCTCGGCGTGGTTGCCCTTGGTCATCAGGATGAGATGATGCCGGCCGGCCAGCTCCTCGAGGGTTTCCGCTACTCCCGGCAGCAATTCGATCTCCTGCTCGGCGATGGAGCGCGCAAATCCGCGAATGCGCTCGCGCTTTTCCTCGGTCACTGGCGCGGGGCTCAGGCGTTCGAAGCAATCGACCAGCGACCGCGTGAAGCTCGACAGCCCGTAGCCATGGGAAAGAATCGTCTCGCGCTCCACGGCGTTCAGCGCCAGCCGCACTTCGGCAGGGGAGTACTCGTGATGGTCAAGAAAGCTGATGAACGCGGCGATGGCGCGCTCAAAATAGATGTTGTTTTCCCACAGCGTATCGTCTGCGTCGATGAGCAGGGTCTGTCCGGCAGCGAAGCGGGGCATAGATCGATGGTAAAGGCTGCCCGGGCGCGAGTTTTCAACCGTTCGCCTCGGGCTGTTCGTCCTCAGACGCCGAGTTCCGCGCGGATGGCCGCGGCAATCGCCTCCGCATGCCGCCGCATCGCCTCTTCGCTCTCGGCTTCGATCATTACGCGGGCCAGCGCCTCGGTTCCGCTATAGCGGATAACCACTCGGCCTGTGTCCTTCAGTTCGACTTCCGCGGCGCGGATCGCCGTGACCACCGCCGGAATCGCATCCAGCGGCTTCTTCTCGCGCACTTTCACGTTCACAATCACCTGCGGGAAGACCTTTAGGTCGGCGGTCAGTTCGTCGAGAGATTTGCCGGTGCGCGCCACGAGATCGAGCACCACCAGCGCCGTCAGCAGGCCATCCCCGGTGGTCGCAAGGTGAGGGAAGAGAATGTGGCCGGACTGTTCGCCGCCCAGGGCCGCATGCAGTTTCTGCATCTCTTCAAGCACGTAGCGGTCGCCCACAGGTGCGCGCACCATGCGGATGCCGCTGTGCTTCAGCGCCGCTTCCAGGCCCATGTTCGACATGGTCGTCGCCACCACCAGGTCGCCGCTCAGCATGCCGCGCGCTTTCAGGTCTCGCGCCGCCATCAGCAGAATGGCGTCGCCATTGATCACGTTGCCTTGCGGGCCGGCCAGCATGCAGCGGTCGGCGTCGCCATCGAAAGTTACGCCCAGATCCGCGCCGCGCGCCTTCACCTCGCCGGCCACGTGTTCCGGATGCAGCGCCCCGCAGTTCGCGTTGATGTTGCGGCCGTCGGGTGCTATGTGGAGCAGGGTAATGTTGTTGTGTCCATCGCGGTCGAGTCGCCGGAATAGCTCGGGCGCAATGGCCGCGGCCGCGCCGTTGGCGCAATCTGCAACAAGCTGCAGATGAGAGAGCGAGAGGCCGGGAACGCAATCGATCAGGAACTGAATGTAGTCGGCCTGCAGCGACGGATTGTCCTCGACTGCGTGAAAACGCTGCGCATCGGAGATCTCCACCTGCGAGGCATGGTGAAGAATCTCGTCTTCGATGGCCAGTTCCACCGCATCGGGCAATTTGAAGCCGTCCGCGCCAAAGAGCTTGATGCCGTTGTCCTGCCATGGATTGTGCGAAGCAGAGATCACGACGCCAGCGTGGAAGCCGTGCGTGCGCGCCAGAAACGCGACCGCCGGCGTGGTCACAATGCCCGCGCTTCCGACCTGTGCGCCAGCTTCGCGCAGGCCTGCCTCCAGTGTGGCCGCGATCCACGGCCCGGACTCGCGCGTGTCGCGGCCGAAAAGCACTCTGGGTTCGGTCACGCTTTTGCGCAGCGAATGCGCCAGCGCCAGTCCCACGCTATAAATCGTCGTGGGGTCGAGCGGCGCCTGGCCCGCGATGGCGCGAATGCCGTCAGTTCCGAAGAGTTTGCGTGCGGAAGATGCAGTCATGATGTCGATTTCCTGCCTCGTTTGCCGGGAGTGTGCGCAGGGTTCGCGCTGTTCGGGGCCGTCTGGGGCCAAGCGGCCGCCGTCGACTCAACGCAACTCGAGAAGGCGCCGTCGGCGAGGCGCGTGGTCACACGGTCGCCTGCGGCAATCTGAGCCGTGGAGCGGACGAGGGCGCCCTCAGCCGAAAGCACCAGAGCGTAACCGCGATCCAGAACTGCCAGCGGTGACAAGGTATGCAGACGCGCGCCGAGCGCGTTGAATGAGGCTGCGGATGACTGCAACAGGCGCTCGATGCAGCGGTCGAGGCGGGCGCGGAAGTCGGCCAGGTGCGCGCGCGCATGGGCCAGATTCTGCCGCGGGTCAATACGGAGCACCGCCGCAACCAGTTCCGCAACGCGATTCTGCCGCAAACGCAGTTGGCTCGTGAGCGCAGCATCGAGGCGCTGGGTCGCATCGTCGAGCCGCTGTCCCAAACGGTGCAAAAGCGTCGTCACGCGCGACTCGGCGCGGCTTACCGGCAATCGCGTGAGCCGCTGCCGCGCCTGCAACAATTGAAAGCGCGCCGCCCGCTCCAGGCGATGCGACTGCGTGGCCAGATGCTCGGCAATCTTGTGCTGCGCCTCGGTAATCAGCTCGGCTGCGGCCGAGGGCGTGGGCGCGCGTAGGTCGGCGGCGAAGTCCGCGATTGTGAAGTCGGTTTCGTGTCCGACTGCTGAGACGACGGGAAGTTTGCTCAATGCGATGGCCCGCGCCACACGCTCGCTGTTGAAGGCGGCCAGATCTTCGAGCGAGCCGCCGCCGCGGGCCAGCACGATCAGATCGACGAGATGCGAAGCATTAAGCTCGGCCAGCGCGCCTTCGATCTCTGCGGGCGCGGATTCGCCTTGCACGGAAACCGGACAAAGCAGAACGTTCAATCCGGAGTGACGGCGGCTGACGATGTTCAAAAAATCCCGGATTACGGCGCCTGTGGGCGAAGTCACGATGCCCACCATGCGCGGGAACATGGGCAGCGGCTTTTTGCGTTCGGCGTCGAAGAGCCCCTCGGCCTTGAGCCGTTGCTTCAGTTGCTCAAAGGCAAGTTGCAGCGATCCCGCGCCCACCGGCTCCATGGTCTCCGCAACCAACTGAAGCTGGCCGCGCTGTTCGTAGACGCTCACCCGGCCGCGCACCAGCACATGCAGCCCGTCTTCGGGGCGAAAGCGGAGGAGCATGGCCTGACGCCGGAAAAGAACGATGGGGAGTCGGGCGTCGGCGTCCTTGAGCGTGAAGTACACGTGGCCGGAGGGCGCGGGGCGGAAGTTGGAAATCTCGCCCTCCACCCAGATGTCGCCGTATTCCTGCTCCACCAGCTCGCGCACCTGCTCCACCAGCTCGCGGACGGGCCAGATGCGGCGCGTCGCGTGTGGCTCGTCGAAGCGGAGGCCGAGCTGGTCCTCAAATGGCGCAAATGGATCGCGTGTGGTCACTGCTGATGAGTGTAATTGCTGAGGCGTCAGGCCGAGGACTTGCGGCTTTCCACCATGCTGCGCAATTCAGCGGCAATCTCGGCGAGTTTGGCGCCCCCATCGCGGCCCGGCGAGGAGTCGCGAGCGAACGTCAGCTCCAATTCGCGCGCCAGGACCGTGCCCCGCGTGAGGTCGAAGGTGCCCAGCACGCCGGCCAGCTTGTGCGCGGCCGCTCGCGCAGCTTCGCGTTGCTTTGCGGTGAGCTTGCCTTCGCTCGCGGCCTGGGCGGCCGCCTCAAGAACGGCCACCCGCTCCTTGATCTCCGGCAAAAACCGCACCCACAAACCGTCCATCGCCTGCGAGAGAGCCGCATCCGCGCGGGTGCCGGACTTGGAGGTGGTTTTCATGGCATCGAGCGTTCAGCTCCAGCCCAGCGCGCGGGCAATCTGCGTGGAGAGCGTCATGGGATCGAAGGGCTTGAAAAGGATCGCCTCCACGCCGAGGTCCGCGAACCGCCGCTGGTCGGTGCCTTGCACCTTGGCCGTCAAAAGGAGTACCGGGATTTGCGCCGTGGCTTGGTTCTTGCGCAATTCGCGGAAGGTCGTGGGCCCATCCATCCCCGGCATCATTACGTCCAGCAGGATGGCGTCGGGCTGATGTTCCGCCGCGCGCGCCAGCCCCTGCGCGCCCGAGCTGGCCTTGATCACCTCCCACCCCGCCACGCTTTCCAGGCTCAGTGCGGCTACTTCACGGATATCGTCTTCATCGTCGATGATCAGGATTTTGCGGGCCACTCTAGAAACGCTCCTTGGGAATCATTGTCCACCGCCCGCGCGGCGTTGTCGATGGATGGAGGCGGAAAACGAGTTATGAATCCGGTACGGAAGATGGGGCCGATACCGCGTCGTGCGTTTGCTGCAGGGAGCGCAGCATGGTGAGTACCAGCGCCTCAAGCTGTTGCGGCTGCACGCGCGTCTTGGCCATGAAATACGTTGGCCCCAGCGTGAGATGCCGCCGCTCCGCCGGTGACAGATCGCGGCCCGAGTACACCACCAGCGGCAGGTGCGCAAGGCTTTCGTGCTGGCGCAACCAATCCACCACGTTGAAGCCGTCGCCGTCGGGCAGCCCGATATCGAGTACCAGCAGGTGGGGCGCGAAGTCCTTGCAGGCGTCGATCGTCTCCTCGAGTGAGTGCGCCGTCTGCACGGTAATACCTCCGCGGGCAAACACATCGCTGATCATCTGCGCCAAGTCGCGATCGTCCTCCACAATCAGAATCCGCGCCGTGCCGCCCGACCCGCATAGAACGCGCGCCAATTCGGTCAGCAGCGCATCTTCTTCAAGCGGATTTGTCACGCGGCCTTGCGCGCCCCCGGGCAGCGCCTCGGCGCTACTCTGATCCTCCACGCTTAGCAACACTACAGGCGTGCGCGCGGCAGTATCCAGACGCCGCAGTAGCGGAAGAATCGCCCATCCGTTCATTCCGTCAAGCGACGTATCCACAAGGATGGCGTGCGCGCCTTGCCGTGCCGCCGCGAGCGTCTGCTCCACGGTCGAGGTTTGCACTACAGAGTAGCCATGACGAGCCAACTGCGCCGCAATCCTCGGCCGTGACTCCGCGTTGGCGTCGGCCAGTACCACTGTGCCGTGGCCGGTCTCTGCCTCCGGCGTGCCGCCCTGCGCGGGCACAGGAACCGGATGATATGGCAGGAAGATGCGGAAGGTCGATCCGCGCACCGGATTGCGCTCTGCCCAAATCCGTCCCGAGTGCTGCAGAACAATGGTGCGGCAGATGGCCAGTCCCAGACCCGTGCCGCCCTTCTGTCGTGAATCCGAAGCGTCCACCTGCTGGAAGCGCCCGAAGATCGCCTCCAACTTGTCGGCGGGAATACCGCGCCCGTGATCGATCACGGAGAGAATCACGCCCGTCACGCCCGGCCGCAGCATCACGCTCACCGGCGAATTCGGCGGCGAGAACTTGACCGCGTTCGACAGCAAATTCGTGATCACTTGCAGCAGGCGATCGGGATCGCCCGTAATCTCCACCTTCGTTGTGTCGTGCAGCAGCTTGACGCCGGCGGCATCGGCCACCGGCTGCATGTCTTCAATGGCCTGCTTCACGATATCCGCCAGCTGCACCGCGCGGAAGGCCAGGGGTTCGCGCCCGCTCTGAATGCGTTCCAGATCGAGAATGTCGTTGATCAATCGCACCAGCCGGTCGGAGTTGGTCAGGGCAATTCGCAACAGGTTCGAAGCCTTCTCGTTCACCTCGCCGAGCATTCCCGACGTCAGCAGTCCCAGGGCCCCGCGAATCGAAGTCAAAGGCGTGCGCAGCTCATGGCTCACCGTGGAGATGAACTCATCCTTCATCCGGTCCAGAGCGTAACGCTGGCTGATGTCGCGAAAACTCAGCACCCAGCCAGAAAAACTGCCGTGCCCATGGATGGGCGTCAGCACATACTCAGCCGGGAACGAGCTGCCATCGGCGCGGAATAAGTTTTCCTCGCCGGCCGCGGAGGCGGATCTTGCCGCGGCCTTGCGCAACGGGCAATCCTGGCCGCAGGCGCGGTCGGACGGCGCGGCTCCGTGCAGCAACTCGTGCAATGGCCTGCCCGTGAGCGTGTCCTGCGGCGCGCCCAGCAGCCGCCCCGCTGCCGGGTTGGCAAAACGCACTTGGCCCTCGCGGTCCAGCCCGCAGATCCCGTCGGTCACCGCATCCAGCAGGATCTCCTGCTGCCGTCTCAGGTCGTCGGCGCGGCCGCGTTCCTGGGTTCGCGCCAGCATCTGTCCCAGCGATGCGGCCGCAATTTCCACTGCGGCAATGGCCTCGCGGGCCTCGAGCAAACGGAAACGGGAATAGAACTCCAGCGCCGCGAGCACCTTGTTGGCGGCGCGCACCGGCACTGCCCACCCTGAAACCATCTTGTGCTGGAGCGCCTCGGCCTCACGCGTGCCGGGTGGCGCTGCGGCAAGGTCGGCGAGCCACACCGGGCGCCCTTCCTTCCAGGCGCGTTCCGGCAACTCGGAGCCCTTGGCCAGCGTCAGGCCCATGCTCCGCTGGATGAGCTCTTCGGCGCGTTGCCCGGGAACACCCCATGCCGTCCCGAACTCCAGGTGCATCTGCTCGGTGTTCACCAGCCACTCGATGCCCAGCTCCCAGCCCTGGGAGATGCAAAGCGTCTCAAGGATGCGCATGCCCGCGGACTCGCCCGGCGCATTGTCGCCCACGATCTGGCTCACGGCCAGTTGCAGAGCCAACCGGTTCTCGCGATGCTTCTGCTCGGTCACGTCGCGGAGCAGGCAGCGAACCGCCAGCGCATGGCCCGCTTTCTGGCGCCGGCTCAGGCTCAACTCCAGCTCCACCGCACGCCCTTCGGGGGTATGGTGGCGCAACGGTGCGCGCTCCACCAGTTCACCGTCCACCGCGCGGCGGAAGAGCGCGGCTACCTCGGCCCCCGTGCTGCTTGAAAAAAGCTCCTCAAACGAATGCAAAGCCAGCATCGCCGTGCGCTCCAGCCCAAAGCACTGTCGCCATGCGGGATTCGCATAAAGAAACTGGCCGCTCGGGCTGAGCGTGGCAATCATCTCGCTGGAGTGCTCGAAAAGATCGCGGTATCTCTCCTGCGACTCGCGCTGCGCTTGCTCGCGTTGCGGAATCGAGCCCTGTTCCACGGCTACGGCCACCATGCCTGTCAGCTCGGCCGCGGCGTCGCGTAGTGCCGAGATGTGCAGTGTGACCGGGATGATGGCGCCGTCTTTGTGACGCACCCGCGCACTGAAGCTGGGCACCATGCTGGGCGGCAGCATGCGTACGCAGGCCAGGTAAGCGGCCATGCGTCCTTCAGGCGTTCGCTCCGGCGGCCGAGTCACGTGACAGAGCTTCTGGATCTCCGCTACCAGCCGCTCGCTCTCTCCCGGCGCCAGGATTTCGGTCTTGCCCCACAATTGCGCCAACTCCGTGGCGCGGTAGCCCAGCAACCGTTCCGCTGGGGGATTCGAGTAGAACAGCTGACCGTCGAGATTCATGGCCACAACCGCAGGCCCCGCCGAGTCGAGCAGCTCGCGCAAACCCTTGCTGATGGCCTCTTGCGCCGGCGCCTCATGCGTGGCGTGCATCACCAGCCGGTTCACGATGTACGCAAACACCACCGTACCCACCGCGGCCGCCAGGATAATAAGGGATTGCCATCGGAAAGCAGGAAGCACGCGCGCCAGCCCGGCGCCTGCAGCGAGCGTCAGGATGAAAAGAGGCAGAATCAGCCAAAGCTGCGAAATGGCGGGCCGGTCCCCATCTGCTGGTCCGTCGCCGCGAACATTTCCGCGCTTCTCCTGGCTCTCCGGCAGCTCGCTCATCGGCTCTTCCTTTTCCCCTTTTTCGCCGGCTTTGGCCCTCAACCGCTCAAGGTTGAATGCAAGCGTTATCCTACCCGGGTCTTTCTTCCCCGTGCACGGCAATGGCCCAATGCGTCGTGCCCAACCCGTTTCGCACCACACTTCACTCCAAGGCCCGACCATTTCGGTGCCATTTTGTGAATTGCACGTAGTATAAGCGTTTGATTCCGCGCTCTCTAGGCAAAACCACGCCCCGTCCGCTCCAGGGATGCCTTCCAGTTACCGGTCCGGGAACTGCGTTCTCCTTTTGGCAGTATGGATGGGGCCGCTCATGCCCCCGCCCACTTGCTACCCCAGTCCCTGGTCCCTACGTCCCTGGTCCCTGTCTCCCATATACTGGCTGCATGTTTCGTCACCTCGTGAATGCCATCTCTCTTCGCGTTGTCCTGCTCGCCGCCGGGCTCCTGTGCCTTGCTCTTCCTTCACAGCCCGCGCACGCATGGGAGCAGGAAGGCCATCGCATCATCAACAAGCTTGCCGCGAGCAACCTCCCTGCCGACGTTCCCGCCTTCCTGCGCTCGCAAGCCGCCATCGACGAGATGGAATACCTGGGCCCGGAGCCGGATCGCTGGCGCTCAAGAGCCGAGCCGGAGTTGAGCGCCGCCCAGTCTCCGGAACATTTCATCGACTTTGAGGCGGCCGACGCACTCGGCCCGCTGCCGCACAAGCGCCTCGAATTCGAGGCCAAGGTCTTCGCCGCCGGCCAACGGCCCGAAGTGATCGGCCTGCAGCCGTGGGAGGCCGACGAAGTCTGGGAGCGCCTGAAAGCCGCCATGCGCCAGTACCGCTTCCTCATTGCCGCAGGCCCAGGTGCAAATGTTGACACCAAGCCGGTCGAAGCGGCCATTCTTTTCTACGCCGGCTGGCTCGGCCATTACGTGGGCGACGGTTCGCAGCCGCTCCACGTCACCGTAAACTACAACGGCTGGACCGGCCCCAATCCCAACGGCTACACCACCGGCCATCAGATTCACCATCTGTTCGAGGGACCCTTCGTGGCGGCCAACATTCACGCGCCCGAGGTGCAGGCCAAAATGACGCCGGTCAAGCTCATCCAGGGCGACATGTTCGACGCCTACGTCGCTTATCTGCGCCACACCGCAACGTACGTCGAAAAGGTCTACCAGTTCGACAAACTGGGAGGCTTCATCGGCGCGGGCACGCCCGAGTCGCGCGACTTTACCGCCGCGCGTCTGGCGGACGGCGCCAGCATGTTGCGCGACATGATTTACACGGCCTGGATCGACAGCGCCCAGCCCGTCCCGGATGCCCACGCGGGGAATTAGAGCGCGCTCCAACCCGCTCGCTCACCACAAAGAATGGGTGCCCAATCCGTCGCTTTTTTCCGGCGAAGGGTGGGGTGCCGGCGGTTCTCTATTGTGAAAGCCGACCGGCAAGAAAGAGGTCGATCGCGACGTCGTTGTCCGCTTTCCAGACCAAAAAGCTTGGATTCTTCAGTCCCCATTGGACGTACGGTACGACAAAATGAGCCTTGGCCGTTGCAGCTGTGCCTTCAAGATGGACAAGGATGGGGATGGTGATCTCGTGAGGCGTGCCGAGGAGTGTGAAGATGCCAGTTACCTGGATGGTCGAGTCCCCTGATGGAGCGATGGCGCCAGAGTAGGACTTCGGCTCAAAGGAAACCGTTGCGAATTGCTCGACCTTGAGGATGTCCTTGTTCATTTTGTTGTCGCGACTGTCGTTGCCGGTCTTGCAGCTGCCGGCGAAGACAACCACCGACCCCGAAATTCTGGGAGCGCCACGGTCAAACTCAATCCATCCGGATTGAACGTGAAACGTGCCGTTGACGACCTCGTGAGTCGTGTTGAGCGTCATCTTGATCTGGCTGGCATCGGGGTTGACTGCGAAGCTCTGATGCTGGGCGAGTGCGGCTGGAGCGACTACGGCAGCGAGGGCGAAGAGTGTGAGGGATTTCATTGCATCTCTCCCAGTGTAATGAGTCTGAAATTCGTTGAAGAACAACCGCATTCACTCATGCCGCGGTGCGGCAGTTGAAAGCATGAGAATAGTGGGCGTCCTAAAAGCAACCGCAGGTCCTTCGGCTGCGCCTCAGGATGACACTTCTGTTATTCAGCCGGCGACCGCCTGTGGAGCAACAGCGGCGTGCTGGGCGACGCGTGTCAGCTTTGCCGTCACGCGCATCACGCCGGGCCAGACCCTGAGGCAGAACGGTAATACAGAGCGCGCGAAGGAGTTGTTCAAGCCATCGGCGGCGAACTCGGCAAGGCGCACCTGGCGGCGCAGTGCGGACCGCAGATTAGCCTGGAAGAGCGGCGCCGGCTCTGCTCGAAGACAGGCAGCGACGGCACAGCGTGCAGTATGCAGCGCGATGGATATGCCATCGCCCGTGAACGAGGGGATAACGGCTGCCTGATCGCCGATGCAGTAGAGTCCATTCTCCGTTGTAGGGCGGATGTAACCATACGGGATATGGGTGACGGAGATCGGCTTGGCGAGCAACGGCTCCGCACCGGCAAGCCTCATCGCGAGGTGTGGACAGTCCTGCTGCATCCTGGCGAGGAAGTTCTCCCAGCGATAACCCACCCGTGCGAGAACCCGTTGTTGCACCACGCAGCAGAAGTTCGCAATGCCGCCTTCGACCGGCTGGATACCGCCATAGCCTCCGGGATAGAGCATCAGCTCAGAGGCGTGCGCCAGTTCCGCGGCCTGCGCCGAGCCCAAGCGAAAATACGTTTTGAAGGCGACCCATCGCTCGGGGTCCTCAGGACGAGCGTAGCCGCGGAGATCGTGCTTGCCTGTGGCGAGGAATGCCGTTGGAGCTTCAAAGGTCGCGCCGTCGTCGAGCGTAGCTTGCCAAACGTCGGACGCCGTGCGCGAGAGCGCCTGCACACTGCGACCTTGCTCTACGCGGACTCCTGCGGCGATGGCTTCGGCAATGAGCGCTGTATCAAGCGCCTTGCGCGTGAGCGATGCCGCGGGAAAAGGCAAGGGAGCCTCAGCGGCGCGCCTGGCAGCGGCCAGCCGAACGTAGTTGATGGGCACGGCGCCAAGCGAGGCCACGTCGATGCCGAGCGCATGAAGGTCCTCAAGGGCCTCACCGCTTAGGAACTCTCCGCAGACCTTATGGCGAGGTGTGGACTCGCGTTCAATCAGCGTGACGCGCCGTCCCTTTCTGGCGAGCGCGATCGAAGCGGCACAGCCTGCCACTCCACCACCGAGGATGAGAACCTCATCTTGCGCAGGAATCCGATTCAGATTGGACGATGTAACTGGAAACTCCTTTTCGGACCCAGGTACTGAAATCATACCGCTCCAATGCGTAGTGCATGACCAATGCTGCAGTTGGGTGGTGATGCAGCCTGAAACCCACAGGACTGCCGCAAGGGTTTGACGGAGCTCAGGCGAAGATGGTGAGCCTCTGCCTGCGGTGCGCGATCGTTCGCACAAGCAGGATTGTGAACGGAGCACGGGTAACTTCGCCAAATTCGGCAATCAGATCATGGATTGGCCTGGAACATCGCCGCGAAGGGAGAGTTCGATTGTCGCTGCATTGTCATCTCTTTGTGGGCCAGCTTCCCAAAGACACCCACGCGACGTCTATCCCTATAATTCGAGCTGAGGACCTGCTGCGCATGACTACGGCTTCCCTGAACCGCATTGCGGCGAGATTGCGCTTCCATGCGGTCTAGTGCGGAGATCCAATTCCAGCTGCGGGTTTCTCCGCGCGATCTGCCGGAGCTGATGGATGGCGACAGCAGCTATGAGGATTTCCGTGGCTGTCTGCACAGCCTGGAGCAGATCAACCACTGGCTGCTGGGATATCGGCCGACGCTGGATTGGCTGAAGCGGCTACCGCATGGATTGCGTGAACCGGTGCAAATCGTCGATGTCGGCAGCGGCGGCGGCGATCTGCTGCGGCGGATTGCACGCTGGGCACAGAAGCGCGGCATTGCTGTCGAGTTAACGGGGATCGACTTGAATCCTTATGCGGCGCGGGCGGCTGCGGAGTTTACGGCGAAGGAACTCGGAATCGTGTGGGTGACCGGCAATGCTCTCGAGTATCGGCCGAAGAAACCGGTGGATATCGTCGTGAGTTCGCTGATGGCACATCACCTGGAGGATGAGGAGATCATCGCGCTGCTTCGGTGGATGGAAGCCACTGCGCAGGTAGGCTGGTTTATCAATGATTTG